>MDTD01191720.1_pt1 | contig 66206 bp, 59 predicted proteins | sample 811221 | NCBI WGS metagenome assembly MDTD01 (sample SAMN05326646, study PRJNA326480) | marine metagenome | isolation source: seawater | place: Pacific Ocean: South West | collected 2011
AGCCAGAACCAGAACCTGAGCCAGAACCTGAACCAGAACCAGAGCCTGAACCTGAACCTGAACCAGAGCCTGAGCCAGAACCTGAACCAGAGCCAGAACCTGAGCCAGAACCTGAACCAGAACCAGAGCCTGAACCTGAACCAGAGCCTGAGCCAGAACCTGAACCAGAGCCAGAACCTGAACCTGAACCAGAGCCAGAATCTAAAGAATTAACAGATCCTAAGTCAAGACTTCATAAAGGATTAGAAAAAACTAAAAAATCATTTTTTGAAAAATTAGGACGTGCTTTACTTGGAAAAAGTAGGGTAGATGTTGATGTTTTAGATGATTTAGAAGAGGTTCTTATAACATCTGATGTTGGTGTTGAAACAACACTTAAGATTATAGAAAATATAGAAAAAAGAGTTTTTAAAGATAAGTTTTTAGGAACAAAAGAACTTAATAGTATTTTAAAAGAAGAAATATCTTCAATGCTTCTGGAGCAGCATTCAAATATAAGACCTAAACAAGATTCATCTCTTCCTTTTTCACCCTATGTCATTATGGTTGTAGGAGTTAATGGAGTGGGAAAAACAACTACTATCGGAAAGCTTGCACATAGATTTAAAAATCTTAATAAGAAAGTTCTTTTAGGAGCTTCTGATACGTTTCGAGCTGCTGCAATTGATCAACTAGAGATTTGGTCAAAACGGGTCGGTGTAGAGATAGTTAAGCAAAAAATGGGAAGTGATCCAGCGTCTGTTGCTTTTGACACACTCAAATCAGCAAAGGCGAATAATTTTGATGTAGTTATAATTGACACTGCGGGAAGACTTCATAATAAAATTAATTTAATGAATGAACTTTCTAAAATTAAAAGAGTTATGGATAAAGTTATATCGAAAGCACCACACGAAGTTTTACTGGTTTTGGATGGCTCTACTGGGCAGAATGCTTTTGAGCAAGCCAAGCAATTTACTGCTGCTACTGAGGTATCATCATTAGCAATAACTAAATTAGATGGAAGCGCCAAAGGAGGAGTAGTTATTGGTATTTCAAATCAATTCAATATCCCTGTTAAATTTATTGGAATTGGAGAAAAAATGGAAGATTTACAGGTTTTTGAGCCTAAAACTTTTATTGATTCTTTTTTCGAGTAGGCAGACGATTTTTTAGTTAACCAATTTATGAGAACAAAAAGCTTAAAGAAAAATATTATTAACGTCATTACTCTAGGATGTTCAAAAAATCTATTTGATTCAGAGGTATTAATGGGACAACTTCAGGCTAATAAGAAAAAAGTCGTTCACCAACAAAAAGGAAATATTGTTGTTATTAACACATGTGGTTTTATTGAAAATGCGAAAGAAGAATCAATCAATGTAATTCTGGAGCAAATCGAAAACAAAAAAAGGGGAGATGTAGATCAAATTTTTGTAACAGGCTGTTTAAGTGAGCGATATAAGTCTGATTTGGAAAGAGAAATGCCTGAGGTAGATGCTTATTTTGGGACAACAAATCTTCCCGAACTTGTAAAAGTTCTTGAAGCTGATTATAAGCATGAATTATTAGGAGAAAGATTAATTACAACACCTAAAAGCTATGCTTATTTGAAAGTTTCTGAGGGATGTGATAGACCTTGTTCATTTTGTGCAATCCCCATTATGAGGGGAAATCATCGATCATATAGTATCGATGATATAGTTGGTCAATCCAAAAGATTAGCTAAAAAAGGTATAAAGGAAATAATTTTAATTGCTCAAGACTTAACATACTATGGAATAGATAATTATGGCGAGAGAAAACTTGCAGATCTTTTAAAGGCTATAGTAAAGGTTGATGGTATAGAATGGATAAGATTACATTACGCTTTTCCAACAGGCTTTCCAATTGAAGTTATTAAAGTCATGAAACAAGAACCTAAAATATGTAACTATCTAGACATTCCATTGCAGCATGCCTCTGATAAAATATTGAAGTCCATGAGAAGAGGTACTACTGAAAAGAAAATGACGGATTTAATATATTCTATCAGATCTATCCTTCCAGAAATAGTAATTAGATCTACATTTATTTTAGGTTACCCAGGAGAAACAGAAGAAGATTTTGAGATTTTAAAAAGCTGGATTAAAAAAATGCGTTTTGAAAGATTAGGATGTTTTACATACAGTCATGAAGAAAATACCTATTCTTTTAATCTGAAAGATGATGTACCCCAAAAAATAAAGCAGGAAAGAGCAAATGAAATAATGAATATTCAATCTCAAATTTCATGGGAACTTAATCAGCAAAAATTAGATAAAGTCTATAAATGTATAGTCGACAGAAAAAGAGGAGATCATTTTGTTGCTAGAACCTCGTTTGATTCTCCAGATGTTGATAATGAAGTTCTTATTGATGCTAAAAAATTCTATTTAAAAGCAGGTGAATTTGTGAGTGTAAAAATTGTTAAAGCATATGATTTTGATCTTCATGGTGTTCCCGTATCTTTGTAAAAAAGATAATTTTGGAAAAGTTTAGCATATCATACTCTAAAACTGGTTACTTCTCAGATTTAGTATGCGACTATTTAATTAACAAAAAATCTTTAAATTCTTTTTTTAATTTATCTCCTTCACATAAAAATATTTATGATCATACAGCCGTTAAAGCTAAAAATTTCTCAATTAAATTTCGTAATACTTTAGTAAGCTCTCTCAAAAAACAGTATTTAGGTATTGAATTATCAAAGGAAGTTAAAAAAAATTTAGATTTATTAGCTGAGGAATCAACTTTTACCATAACCACTGGACATCAGTTAAATATTATGACTGGGCCTTTATATTTTATCTACAAAATTATTACTGCAATTAAACTCTCAATTGAGTTAAATGAAAAATATAGTAAGGTCAAATATGTTCCAATTTATTGGATGGCAAGTGAAGATCACGATTTTGAAGAAATAAGTTTTTTTATTCACAAAGGGAAAAACTATAAATGGAAAAGAAAAAATGATTCCTCTCCCGTGGGTAATATTGCTACAGATGATTTAAAAGAAATATTAGATTTATTTGAAAAGGAGTTAGGTAATAGTCCTAATGCAAAACAGTTAAAAAAATTGATAAAACTTAGTTACAGGTCTGGGAAAAATTTATCTCAAGCAACCAGAATATTTGTAAATCATTTATTTTCCAGATTTGGTCTTGTAATTATTGATGGAAATGATAAAAATTTGAAAAAAAATTTCATTCCCCATTTTCAAGAAGAAATAACTAAAAAAACTTGTTATGAATATGTGAATAAACAGATTTATCAGCTCAAGAAAAAATACAATTCCAAATATAAACCTCAAATTAATCCTAGGGAAATAAATTTGTTTTATATGACTAAAAATAAGAGGTTTAGAATAGTAGATTATAAACTCCAGGATAATAAAAATAAAGGCCTTTATTACAATCAAGATCTATATAAGAAAATAATTAAATATCCAGAAAAGTTTTCACCTAATGCATTGTTGCGCCCTCTTTATCAAGAAGTAATTTTGCCAAATGTTGCTTACATTGGAGGTCAGGCAGAATTAGCCTATTGGTTTCAATTAAAAGCATTATTTGATTTTAAAAAAATACCTTTTCCTATATTATGCTTAAGAAATTCCGCAGTTTTAATTGACAAAAGGAGTATAGTAAAGTCTAAAAAAATAGGCTTAAAGATTGAAGATTTTTTTTTAGAAAAGGATGTATTAGCTAAAAAAAAAGTTTTAGAAATGAGTGAGATTAATCTGGACTTATCATTTTTAAAAAAACAACTAATGAATCAGTTTAATTATCTAGAAAAAGTTGTATTAAAAACAGATACTTCTTTTTTAGGAGCCGTATCTGCTCAAAAGAAAAAACAGCTAAATGGAATTGAAAAACTAGAAAAACGATTGTTAAAGGCTGAGAAAAGAAAGTTTAATGATGAACTTGAAAGATCAAATTTGCTTTGCAACAAATTTTTCCCTGAATCAAATTTGCAAGAAAGAGTTGAAAATTTCACATCATTTTATTTAGAAAAAGGAGATTATTTTTTTGACCTCCTTTTAAATTCTCTTGACCCATTAAATCACAAGTTTACTTTTATAGAAATTTAGTTTCCAAAATTAATTTCAAGTATCTATATGGGCACTTGAATAAATTGTATTTTTGATAAATGAAAAGCAAGGTCTTAATATTAGATTTTGGCTCACAGTATACTCAACTTATTGCAAGAAGAGTTCGCGAGCTTTTTATTTATTGTGAAATATATCCATATAATAACTTTCCAAAAAATTTAGATGAATTTAATGCTGTTATATTATCTGGCTCTCCCTTTTCAGTTAGATCAAAAACAGCTCCTTGTCCAAATTTAGAGAATATTAAAGGAGTATTACCACTTTTATCAATTTGCTATGGAGCACAATATTTGGCTCATTTTTATGGAGGGAATGTTAAATCATCTAACACAAGAGAATATGGAAGAGCTAATTTATCTGATATAAATTCTGAAGATCCTTTTTTAAAAGACATTCCATTAAATACTCAAGTATGGATGAGCCATGGAGACACAATTGAAAAATTACCTAAAAATTCAGTTTTGCTTGCTAGTACCCAAAATATTAAAAATGCCGCCTTTAGAATTAAAAATGAGACAACCTATGGGATTCAGTTTCATCCCGAGGTTTATCATACTGAACATGGAAATAAAATTTTAAAGAATTTTTTGGTTGAAATCTCCGGGCTGAGTCAAGATTGGACACCTGATTCTTTCGTTGAAATGACTTTAAATGATTTAAGAGTTAAAATTGGTAATCAGAGGGTTGTTTTAGGTTTATCTGGAGGAGTAGATTCTACTGTTGCTGCATTTTTACTTGACAAAGCTATTGGGAAAAATTTAATATGCCTTTTTATAAATAATGGACTCTTAAGAAAAAATGAGTACGAAGATGTTTTAAATCAATATGAAGGTTTAGGTATAAATGTTAAAGGTATAGATGCTTCAAGTAAGTTTATTTCGGCACTAAGTAATATTTCAGATCCTGAGGAGAAGCGTAAAATAATTGGTAAAATTTTCATTGATGTCTTTGATGAAGAAGCAAAGTCTCTAAATAAAGTAGAATGGCTTGCGCAAGGAACAATTTATCCAGATGTCATAGAATCTATTTCTGTTAGTGGTCCATCAGCAACAATAAAGTCACATCATAATGTTGGAGGATTACCAGATTTTATGAGACTTAAACTAGTTGAACCTCTTAATATGTTATTCAAAGACGAGGTTAGGAGAGTTGGATCTGCACTAGGTATTGATTCAAATATTTTAGCAAGGCATCCCTTTCCTGGACCAGGTTTAGCAATAAGAATTTTAGGAGAGATCACGGCTGAAAAAATCGAAATGTTGCAAAATGCCGATCATATTTTTATAAATGGACTAAAATCTTGGAATTTATATGATAAGGTTTGGCAAGCTGCAACAATTTTACTTCCAATAAATAGTGTAGGTGTTATGGGAGATGAAAGAACTTATGAGAAATGTATAGTGCTTCGTGCAGTTCAATCAACTGACGGTATGACAGCAGATTGGGTAGATTTGCCAAATGAATTTCTACAAGAAATTTCAAATGAGATAATTAACAAGGTTAAAGGTATTAATAGAGTAGTTTATGATATTAGTTCTAAACCACCTTCAACTATAGAGTGGGAATAAACCAAGTGGAATTAGTATCTCAGTTCAGGACATTATGAAATGGTTTGTTATTTATTTAATGATTTTCTTTTTTGGACTTCCAGAAAAGGTCAAAGTGAATTTAGAAATTAATGGAATAAAAAAATCTGGCAAGCTATTTCTTGCAGTTCATGCTGATCCATCGATTTTTGAATCAAATAAATCTGAACAAAATAAAATAAATTTAATAGCTGAATTAGTTGAGGATGTAAAAACAGATGTTTTTAAAAAATCAATTTATTTGCCAGTTGGAGTTTATGCAGTAAGTTTTTATATTGACATCAACAATAATCAAAAATTAGACTACAATTTTATAGGTTTTCCTACAGAGCAGTATGGTTTTTCAAATAACGCCATTGGTCTTTTTGGACCACCAAGTTTTGATCAAGCTTCATTTAGGATTGATAAAGAAAGTAAAATAACTCTTAAGGCCAGATAGATATTTATTAATTTAGATCCATTCAAACATTATGAGATTTTTTTTTATTTTTTTATTTTTTTTAGTTTCATCTTTTACTTGTTTGTCAGCACAAGAAAAAAATCAATTAGAAACCTTCATTTCTCATAAGGTTAAAAAGAAAGAAACTTTATATTCAATTTCTAGATTATATGATCTAAATGTAGATCAAATTATTGAATATAATCCCATTTTGTCAAAAAGAGGACTTAGAAAGAGAATGATCTTGAGAATTCCGGTTTTCAAAAAAGAGGAATTTATATCAGAAGAAATTTCTGATCATAAATTTTTCACTTATGAAGTTAAGCCAAAAGACACAAAATGGCGAATAGCCTATAATAATAATATTACAATTCAGGAACTAGAAAGAGTTAATCCATTTATAAAACAAGGTCTTAAAATTGACCAGAAAATTAAAATTCCTAAATCTGATAAAATGAATTTTTCAAATTTTATTGATAGTAATTTTAATTACTATACTGTTAAACCAGGAGAGGGGTATTATAGAATTGAAAAAAAATTAGGAGTTAGCAAAAAAATTTTAGATTCTCTTAATCCAAATCTCTTAGAACAGGGATTATTAAATGGAATGGTGTTAAAATTACCTCTTGAATTCACTGGGGATTTAAAAATTGAGAATGATCTCCTAGTCGAAAAAACTTCCTTAATTGATTCTATAGATGGAAATAGTGAAATAAATATATCTGTTTTACTACCATTTAGAGCTTCAGAGATAGAGTATGATTCTATTGACGAAACACGTAAACTATTATCAGAAAGAAATTTACACACTATTTCTAGTGATTTTTACTCTGGAATTATTCTAGCTTCAGAAGATCTTAGTAAATATGGAATTTCCAGTAAGTTATCCATATATGACACTGAAAATAAAAAATCAAAAATTGATAGAATTTTAAGAGAAATCAATCCAGACAGTTGTCAAGTTATTATTGGCCCCTTAATCCCTGATAATTTTAATTATATTTCTTCCAATGAAAGAATTTATGATTTACCTAAAGTAGCTCCTCTTTCTACAAGAGACGTTACAATAAGAAATTCTGTTTACCAGTCAGTTACTCCCAAGGAGATACTAAGAAATAAGATGATTAATTATTTAGATAATAATCTAAATCAAAATGATAATATTGTAATTGTTGCTGATTCAATCAATCGTGACATTGAGCATAGACTCAAAGATATTTTTCCTTCATCTATTATTCTACGTCCTGAAACAAATGGTTATTTATTACCTGAACTAGTGGATTCATTACTTGTTGATTCTCTTCCAAATAAAATAATCTTAGAAAGTGATAATTTTTCATTAATTTCAGGTGTAAGTGCTCAAATGAGTGCTCAGATTTCTGATTTAAGAAAAGTTCAACTCTTTACTACATATCGTGGAAATGTTTATGAAAATAAAAATTTATCAAGAAAACATCTTGGAGATCTCAGTTTTACTTTTACTTCGAGGCATCACCCCTTGAATAAATTTGAGTTTAATGCATTCCAAGAAAGATATATCAAGTTTTTTGGGAAACCCCCAAATAGAGAGGCGATTAGAGCATATGATTTAACTATGGATCTTGTTTTAAGAATTATTTATCAGAGTAAATTTAATAGCTCTTCTGAAAATATTGGAGAAACTGAATATCAAGAAAATAGATTTTGGTATAAAAAAATACAAAAAAGAGGTTTTGTAAATACAGCTTTTTATTTGCTTCAGCATAAGGAATACGATATATACGAAATAAAGAAATAAATAAAAACTCATTTTATTCAGTTAAGATTTTGTAAATTTGAGTCCGGTCATTAAATTCATTTCTGCCGGAGATGTCAAGCGTTAAATATATTTTTGTTACTGGTGGTGTTGCTTCTTCCCTTGGGAAGGGTATAATTTCTGCCTCGCTTGCCAAGCTTTTGCAATCTCAAGACTTTAGAGTTACGATCCAAAAGTTTGATCCATACATTAATGTGGATCCTGGAACATTAAATCCTTATGAACATGGTGAATGTTTTGTGACCGATGATGGTGCTGAAACAGATCTAGATCTTGGTCATTATGAAAGATTTTTAAATGTTAAAACTTCACAAGCTAATAATGTTACAACGGGAAGAATTTATCAAACCGTAATTGAAAAAGAAAGGAAAGGAGATTTTTTAGGAAAAACAGTTCAAGTAATACCTCATATCACAAATGAGATAAAAAAGCGTATGCGAACACTCGGTGAAACAGGAGATTATGATATAATAATTACTGAAATAGGAGGTACAGTTGGAGATATAGAATCACTTCCTTACATTGAATCTGTTAGACAAATGGTATATGAGCTTGGAGATAATAATTCTATGGTAATTCATCTTACTTTAATCCCTTTTCTTTCAGCTACTGGAGAACTCAAGACAAAACCAACTCAGCATTCGGTAAAAACTTTGATGGAAAGTGGAATAAAAGCAGATGTTATTGTTTGCAGAACTGAAAATGATATTTCAAATGATTTGAGAGATAAAATTGCACTTTTTTGTAATGTAAGAAGAGAGGCTGTAATTCAATCCATAGATGTAGATACAATTTATGATGTCCCTTTGAAAATGCTTGAAGAGGGATTGAATAAGGTTGTAATTAAGAAATTAAATTTAAAACCTAATTGTGAGCCAAATTTAGAACAGTGGAAATTATTTTTAAAAAAATATAAAAACCCTAAAAAATCCATCAAAATAGCTTTAGTTGGCAAGTATGTTGAACTTCAAGATTCTTACAAATCAATATTAGAGTCTTTAATTCATGCCGGAGCATATAATGAGGTAGAAGTTAAAGTAAAAAGTGTACATTCAGAACATTTAGAAAAAGAAAATAGTATTGACTTATTAGGAGGTTTCAATGGAATAATTGTTGCGCCTGGTTTTGGAGAAAGGGGAATAGAAGGTAAAATAAAAGCAATAACATTTGCTCGTGAAAAAAATATTCCTTTTTTTGGAATTTGTTTAGGAATGCAAATGGCGGTTATTGAATACGCTAGGAATGTTCTAAATTTTAAAGAAGCAAACTCTACTGAAATTAATGAAAAAACTAAATATCCAGTCATTGATTTAATGGAAGATCAAAAAAGATTAAAAGTAAAGGGTGGCACTATGCGTTTAGGCTCATGGGATTGTAAATTAGAAAAAGACAGTATGGTCAGAGAGATCTATAATCAAGAAATTGTTTCTGAAAGACATCGTCATAGATTTGAATTTAATAACTCCTATAGAAATAAAATCCTTGATGGTGACTTGAAGTCAGTTGGTGTTAATCCAGAAACTGGTCTGGTTGAAATAATTGAAAAATTAAATCATCCCTGGTTTATTGGCGTACAGTTTCATCCTGAATACAAGAGTACAGTCTCAAATCCACATCCTCTTTTTGTTTCTTTTATAAAAGCATCAATGGAGATTACAAAAACTAAATAAATTTTTGATGGAAGAAAAAAAATTTGATCCTTATCAATTCACAGGCGTTTTTTTGATAGCATTAATTTTAACCTGGATGCTATTTAATAACGACAATACTCAAGAAATACCTGAAAGTAATCAGGACTCAGATAAAACTTCTAAAGTCTCTGATTTTAAAAACTCGCCCTTAAATATCATAGAAGAATCAGTTTTAGATGACGACAATGATCGACTTTATGGTGTTTTTGGCAGGTTCATGCAAAATAAGAAATCAGAAGTTCAGATTTTAGAAAATGAAAATCTATATATAGAAATTGATCCAAAAGGGGGAGTGTTAAAAAGAGTTTGGTTAAAAGATTTTAAAAATTATCTTGATGAACCTTTGAATTTAATTTATGAAAACAATAATTTTTTTAATGTAATATTTTCCACATTAGATGGAAGAACTTTAAATAGCAAGGATTTTTTCTTTACTTCGGAGTTAACCACTTATAATGACAAAAAAATACTCTCTTTAAAATCTAAAATTTCGGATCAAGAATTTTTTGAGTTTATTTATTCTATTGACCCAAAAACTTACTTGATTAATTTCGATATAAAATCTTCTGGAATGTCTTCTTTATTAAATTCTAAAGTAAATCCTGTAGTCGAAATTAAGAATAGAGTTTTTAGAAATTCAAAAAGTATTAATTATGAAAATATGTATACTGAATTAACATATGGGTATGAAGATGATAAGGTTGATTATTTGTCAGCTTCAGGAGAGGATGAAGAAACTGAAAATGAAGTTAGATGGGTCTCTTTTAGGCAACATTTTTTTAGTTCAATTATAATTCCTAAAGAAAAGATATCTGAAGTTAATTTTTCCTCTGTTAATTTAGCTGATATGGATGATTTTAATCAACGTTATACAAAAGATTTTTCAATTTCATTTCCAATTAAATATTCTTCTGGTAATTTTGACTCTGAGTTTGAATTTTATTTTGGCCCCAGTGATCATCAAATCTTAAAATCTTATGATAGAGACCTAGAATCATCTGTTTCTCTTGGTTGGGGAATTTTTGGATGGATTAATAAGTTTGTTTTTTTACCACTTTTTGGATTTTTGTCTTCCTTTTTGCCTTATGGAATATCAATTATAGTAATGACTATTATTGCCCGTTTAGCAATGTCTCCTGTTACATACAAATCTTATGTCTCTCAGGTCAAGATGAAAATTCTTCGCCCGGAAATTGAACAAATAAATAAGAAATTTAAAGATGACTCCATTAAGAGGCAACAAGAGACAATGAGTCTTTACAGCCAAGCAGGGGCAAACCCTATGTCAGGTTGTATTCCTGCTCTAATTCAGCTTCCTGTTTTTTACTCTTTGTTTGTTTTTTTTCCTATTGCATTTGAACTTCGTCAAAAAAGTTTTCTTTGGGCAGATGACCTCTCATCTTATGATGTAATAGTTGAGTTGCCATTTTATTTTCCTCTTTATGGCGATCATATAAGTTTATTTCCAATTCTTGCATCAATTGCTATTTTTATATACACAAAAATGACCATGGGGCAGCAAACAATGCCTCAACAGCCTGGAATGCCTAACATGAAAATCATTATGTATTTAATGCCCTTAATGATGCTTTTCTTTTTTAATAATTACTCAAGTGGGTTGAGTTTATATTATTTCATTTCAAACTTATTGACCATTTTCTTGATGCTTATAATCAAAAATTATATAATTGACAATGATAAAATTCATGCTCAAATAGAAGAGAATAAAAAAAGACCAAAGAAAACATCAGGTTTTGCCGCAAGACTTCAGAAAGCAATGGAAGAGGCAGAAAGACAAAAAAAGACCAGAAATAGGAGATTCTAAGATTGTATTTAATTTTATAAAATTATATGATTAAAAAGAAAGTTGTTGTTGCTCTTTCTGGCGGTGTAGATTCAAGTGTTTCTGCCTATTTATTAAAAAATGAAGGTTATGATGTCATTGGTTTATTCATGAAGAATTGGCATGATGAGTCAGTTACAATTTCAGATGAATGCCCCTGGCTTCAAGATAGTAATGATGCAATGTTAATTGCTGAAAAACTAGGAATACCTTTTCAAACAATTGATCTGAGTGTTGAATATAAAAAAAGAATAGTAGATTATATGTTTGCTGAATATAAAAAAGGGAGAACTCCTAACCCTGATATTATTTGTAATAGAGAAATTAAATTTGATGTTTTCTTAAAAATAGCTATGTCAATGAATGCTGATTATGTTGCGACTGGGCATTATTGTCAAAAACAATCACTTCATTATTCCAGTGGAAAAAAAGTATATAGATTGCTCAGTGGAGCTGATAAAACAAAAGATCAATCGTATTTTTTATGCCAAATTGATCAGTCTCAACTCCAAAAGGCAATTTTTCCAATAGGAAATTTGAAGAAAACTGAGGTAAGAAACATTGCAAAAAAAGCAGGATTGGTTACTGCTGATAAAAAAGATTCTCAAGGCCTCTGTTTCATCGGAAAAATAAGCCTTCCTGAATTTTTAAGTCAAAAATTAAAACCAAAAGAAGGTAAAATCATTCAAATTAAAGACAAGTTGAATTTGCTTCAAGAGAATTCATTAGATAAAAATTTTGATATAAAATTACTTACTAAATTATCAGCTAGGAGAAGGTACAAAATAAACGAAGGAGAAGTAATAGGGACTCATAAAGGAGCCCATTTTTATACTATTGGCCAAAGGAAAGGACTTTCTGTTGGGGGTAATTCTCAACCGCTTTTTGTAATAGATACAGACATTAAAACTAATACAGTTTATGTGGGTGAAGGTAAAAATCATAAAGGTCTGTTCAGAAAAGCACTCAAGATTAAAAAAGGAAGTATAAAATGGATTCGTTCAGATTTAAAAATTGATTTTGATCATAGAATGGATGTTTTTGTTAGAATTAGATATCGGCAACCGCTTCAAGAAGCGGCTCTTTTCAATAAGAAAGAAGGTTTTTTTATTGTTTTTAAAGACTTTCAGTCTTCAATAACTTCAGGTCAATTTGCTGCTTGGTATTTAGGTGAGGAGCTTATTGGATCCGGAGTTATAAATTAATTATTTTTTGTCAGGAATTTCTATTTTGATTTGATTTCTAAGAATATCTTTTATTGTTTCCCTTTTTCTAATGAGATAGGATTTATTATCTAATAGAAAGACTTCTGCAGGACGATATCTGGAATTATAATTGCTTGACATATTGTAACAATATGCCCCACAGTTTTTAAATAATAAATAATCTCCTTCAGATATTTCACTTATTTTTCTATTATTGCCAAATGTATCGGTTTCACAAATATAACCTACAACTGAATAAAATCTTTTTTTTCCATTGGGATTTGAAATGTTTTCAATCTCATGGTGTGATCCATAAAGCATAGGTCTCAGGAGATGATTGAAACCAGTATCTAGCTGAGCAAAAACAGTTGAGGTAGTTTGTTTAATGACATTAACTTTTGCAATAAAGTATCCTGCTTGACTGACTAAAAATTTTCCTGGCTCAAAAACTAATTCTATTTCTCGCCCATATTGTTTAGAAAACGATTTGAACTTTTGTGTTAACTTAAGACCTAATTCTTCTATATTAGTCTCAACATCTCCATCAAAGTAGGGAACTTTAAATCCGCTTCCAAAGTCAATAAACTCAAGATTTTTAAAATTTTTAGCAGTTTCAAATAAAATTTCTGATGCATTTAAAAAAACATCGATGTCTAAAATATCGCTACCTGTATGCATGTGAATTCCATTTATTTTCATTTGAGTATTTTTTACAATTCTCAATATGTGTGGAATTTGGTGGACAGAGATGCCAAATTTCGAATCAATATGACCAACAGATATTTTACTATTTCCACCCGCCATTATGTGAGGATTTATTCTAATACAAACAGGTTTGTTTGGATGTTTTGCTCCAAATTGTTCCAATAATGATAGGTTATCAATATTAATTCTAACTCCCATTGATGAAACTTTTTCAATTTCATCTAGTGAAACACCATTAGGGGTGTAAATTATACTATCTGGATCAAATCCAGCCTCAACACCCAGTTTTACTTCTTGAATAGAGACGGTGTCTAAACCAGCTCCGAGTGAACGGATAAAACTTAGTATAGAAATATTCGATAAAGCTTTTGCTGCATAGCAAATCTTTAACGATTTTATTTTAGAAAATGAGGATACTAATCTTCTGTATTGAGCAGAAATTATTTTTGCATCATACACATAAATTGGAGACCCGTATTCATTTGCTATTTCTATTAAAAATTTTTCCTTCAATTTTTCAGATAATTTAAGTGCGAATGTAATATTTATATGTTACTAAAAAGAAAATAAATATCAATTTTAAAATATTAAAACAATTTGTTATAAATCAAACAAATATAATTTTTCTTTGATATGTTTTATAGTGATGATTTATTATTTTTGATTTAAACTAAATATATGAATGTACATGAGTATCAAGCTAAGGAGATTTTAGCTGAGTCAGGAGTCACTGTTCAAAGAGGTATAACAGCTTCTAATACTGATCAAGCTGTTAAAGCAGCTATCAAATTAACTGAGGATACAGGGACAAAGATTCATGTTGTAAAGGCTCAAGTCCATGCAGGAGGAAGAGGTAAAGGAGGTGGAATAAAACTAGCTAAAAGTTTAGATGAAGTTAAATCTATTTCTGATAATATAATTGGGATGAATCTTGTAACTCCTCAAACTCCTCCAGAGGGAAAAAAAGTTAATTTAGTTTTAATTGCGGAAGATGTATATTATCCTGGAGAAAGTGATCCAGAAGAATTTTACATTTCTGTTTTGTTGAATCGGTCAACTGGGAGAAATATGATTATGTATTCGCCTGAGGGAGGCATGGATATTGAAACGGTTGCAGAAAAAACACCTCATCTTATATATACTGAGGAAATTGATCCTAATTATGGGTTATTGCCTTTCCAGGCTAGAAATATAGCTTTCAATCTTGGGATTTCAGGTATTGCATTTAAAGAGATGACTAAATTTATTACGTGTCTCTATAATTCCTATTTAAAATCTGATGCTACACTTTTTGAAATTAATCCTGTTTTGAAAACATCTGATAGTAAAATAATTGCAGTTGATGCAAAGATGACACTGGACGATAATGCCTTATTTCGTCATAAAGAATATGAGAGTTTGAGAGATTTAAGTGAAGAGAATCCTATTGAAATTGAAGCTAAAAAAGTTGGCTTAAACTATGTTGATTTAGACGGAAATGTTGGATGTATGGTTAATGGTGCTGGTCTGGCAATGGCCACAATGGACCTTATTAAGCAGTCTGGAGGATCACCTGCAAATTTTTTAGATGTTGGAGGAACCGCTGATGCAGAAAGAGTTGAAGCTGGATTTAGATTAATTTTAAGAGATCCATCTGTGGAAGCTATTTTAGTAAATATTTTTGGTGGAATAGTTCGATGCGATAGAGTTGCAAATGGAATTATTGAGGCATATAAAAACATGGGTGACGAAATAAAAATCCCAATTATTGTTAGGTTACAAGGAACTAACTCTGCTCTTGCTAAGGATTTAATTGAAAAATCTAAACTTAATGTAATTGCTGCAATTGCCTTTGATGAGGCTGCAGAAAAAGTGCAAAAAGTTTTATTATAAGACAAAATGACATGTTTTTTTTCAAAAAAATGACTAATTGTCACTATTAGTTAAATGGTATTGGTTTTGATTACTATCTAATAAAAGTTTAATTTAAAATTTTTTATTATGAATTTAATTGAAAGAAAAACATCTATATTTCCATCTATCCTAGAGGATTTTTTTGGAATAAATAATTTTAATATTGTTAATACAAACAATTTTTTACCTGCTGTTAATATAAAAGAAACAGAAAATTCTTATGAATTACAAATGGCAATTCCTGGTAAAACAAAGAAAGATTTTTTAATTGAATTTGAGAATGATGTTTTATCTATCTCAGATGTAATGACTAAAAGCAATGAGTTAGATAACAAGGAGACTTTTCCATTACATGAATTCAGTTATAATGAATTTAAGCGATCTTTTAAAATTCCAAAAATAGTTGATAGAGATAAGATTTCTGCTAAGTATTTGAATGGAGTTTTACATGTATTTTTACCCAAATTAAAAGAGTCTATATCTTCTTTAAAAAAAATAGTGAAAATTAGTTAATATCCAAAGATTATAAAAATGGTGCTTTAGGCACCATTTTTTTTTCTTTTAATTAATTCAGATAATAAATCTCTATATTTTGCAGCTTCTATAAAGTCTAGATCTAATGCTGCACTTTCCATTTTTGCTCTAATATTTTTAATTTCCCTCTCAAGCTCCTTTTCGCTTAAATCATTAATTTTAGACTTTACATTCTCTCCTATATCAAACTTTTCTTTGTAATCAGTATTCACCTTTTTTTCTAATAAATTTTTAACAGATTTTTTTATTGCTTTTGGAGTAATATTATTAATAAGGTTATAGTTCATTTGCTTTTCTCTTCTATAGTCTGTCTCATTAATTGTTTTTTTCATGCTACTTGTAATTTTGTCTGCATACATTATTGCCTTTCCGTTAATATTTCTTGCTGCTCTCCCAATAGTTTGTATCAATGCTCTATGGCTTCTAAGAAATCCCTCTTTATCTGCATCTAAAATTACTACAAGAGAAACTTCAGGTAAGTCTAATCCCTCTCTTAATAAATTAATACCAATCAAAACATCTACTATACCTTTTCTTAATTCATGCATAATTTCAACTCTTTCAATTGTATCAATATCACTATGTATATATCTACATTTAATTGATATGTTTAGAAGATATTTTGCTAACTCTTCGGCCATTTTTTTAGTTAAAGTAGTAATCAGAACTCGTTCATTTTTTTCGGTTCTAAGTTGGATTTCTTCAATTAGGTCGTCAATTTGATTTTTAGATGGTCGAACTTCTATTTTCGGATCAATTAATCCAGTAGGTCTGATAATTTGTTCTACTATAAATCCATCAGTTTTTCTTAGTTCATAATCTGATGGAGTTGCACTAACGTAAAGTACTTTTTGTTGTAAATTTTCAAATTCTTCAAATTTAAGAGGTCTATTATCAAGTGCAGATGGTAAACGAAATCCATATTCAACTAAATTTTCTTTACGACTTCTATCTCCTCCATACATTGCATGAACTTGAGGAATACTAACATGACTTTCATCAATCACCATTATATAGTCATTTGGAAAATAATCAATTAAGCAAAATGGGCGACTGCCTGGACTTCTTCCATCAAGATACCTTGAGTAATTTTCAATACCTGAACAATACCCAAGTTCTTTAATCATTTCAATATCATATTCAGTTCTTTCTTTTATCCTAGTTGCCTCCAAAGTTGAGCCAATTTTTTCAAAATGATTAATTTGGTCAATTAGGTCATCTTGAATTTTAATAATTGCACTTTTCATAATATCTGGGGAGGAAACAAAAATTTCAGCGGGGTATATATCTAGACTTTCAAATCCCTCTAATTTTTGACCATTTTCTGGGTCAAATGAGTTTATTAATTCAACTTGGTTATCAAATAATTCAATTTTATAAAATACATCTGAGTATGTTGGAAAAATATCGACTATATCTCCTTTTACTCTGAAGTTTCCTCGATTTAAATCACTTTCTACCCTCGAATATAGTCCTTGCACAAGGTATTTCAATAGGTTATTTCTGGATAAAGGTTTGGACTTTGAAATATTTATTATATTATTTTTAAACTCATTAGGATTTCCTATACCATATAAGCATGATACGGAAGCAATAACAATGACATCTTTTCTTCCTGAAAGTAAAGATGAAACAGTACTTAACCTCAGCTTTTCAATTTCTTCATTAATTGATAGGTCTTTTTCAATGTAGGTACCTGTCGTTGGTATATATGCCTCTGGTTGATAATAATCATAGTAAGAAACAAAATATTCAACACAATTGTTTGGAAAAAAACTTTTAAACTCTGAGTATAATTGTGCAGCAAGGGTTTTATTATGAGCTAAAACTAGAGTTGGATATTCAAGACTTTCAATAATTTTTGCTACTGTAAAAGTTTTTCCTGAGCCAGTAACTCCCTGAAGAACAATTTTTTCTTCGCCATTTGAGAAGCTTTTGACAATCTGTTTTATCGCCTCAGGCTGATCCCCCGTTGGAGAAAATTTTGATTCAACTTTGAACTGCATTTAACTAAAATATAATTTTTATGTAAAAGGTAGTATTTTTAAAAAAAAATCTATGAATGAAAAGCTAATTTCAAAAAAGAAACCGTTTTATCCAATTTCTATTAAGTTATCAAAATATCTCAAAGACTATAATCGATGGATTAGTGGTTCAATTTTTTATGAAGATTTATTAAGATTTTCTGGATCAGTCTCAGTTCTTGATAAAAATGATAATGATACCCTTTGGGTTAGGGTTTTTTATACTGATAATGAACGAAAAGAAATAGATTTTATTTTAAAAAAAATATATACAATACTCCATTCAGATGGTAATGATTCCTCAATTCCATTTCTAAGTGTAGACAGTATAGATTATTGTACGTTCGGAAACTCTAAACCATTTAGAATTAAAATAAGAAACATACTCAATGATAATTTCACATATTTCTATGTTAAAAGAACTGATTCATCAAGAATTTTTGGATTAGAATTAGAACATATGTTATCACCTTACAATCTTAATTTTTTAGTTAATAATAATTCACTAATTGAGGAACATATTTCAGGGATTCCTGGGGATATATTTATAAAAGAAAATCTGGATAGCTGTAGTGATATAGAGAAAACTCAAATTGCTAAGGAATATGTAAAATTTAATGAAAGAACTATGGTTAGATTACTCGGTGATATGAGATCATATAATTACGTTGTTATTCCAATTCATGATTTTGATCAAGTAATTTATAAAATAAGAGCGATAGATTTTGACCAGCAATGCTTTGAGGGTAGCTTTTCTGTTTATAGACCTCAATTTTTCAAGGAGAATTTTCCAATTATGGAAATTGTAAGAAAAAAATTAAATAGGAGTTCAATAGTTCAATATAAAATTGAGGAAAGATCAATTATAGCAAAGAGACTTATTAGTTTTAACAAAAGAATTGATAATCTTATTTCTATAATGAAAAATCAAAAGCTATCTCTTCCTGAAAATCTTGAAAAATTAAAAATTGAAATTTTTAATTACACAAAAGATTCAAGTTTTAAAAAAAGTAAATCAATGGGAGATTTAATGGAGGCAACTTTTAATTTTTTAGTCAGAAATTATGAGAATGTTAGTTTAAGTAAGCTTTTTTAAAAAAGTATCTATATATCACTCTTAAGATTTGATTCAGATATTTTACCATGAGAGAAAATTAATCTAGGATAATTTTGATTTTCAACTATTTCAACCTCTTCTACTACTTGAATATAAAAAGTCCATAGTTTAAAAAAATCATAAACATATATGAGCTGTTTTAAACTATCTATTAAAATCTCATTTATTGAAATCTTTGCTAGTGACTGATTTTCCTCATTTAAATCTATTAATGGAAGTTCTTCGCCTTGTTCCCATTTTGAATTTGATTTATAGAAACACGCTAACTCAGTCCCACTAAAACCAAATGATTTATTAATATAATCATGTAAATCATTTAAACTTGAATTTGCTTCAATTTCAAAGTCTCTTATAATATCATCTGTATCATCCAGTATAGCTCTAATTCTGTATATTTTACTCATTTTTTTATATTTAATTTGAAAACTACAAAAGATTGGGAAGCAAATAAAAGAGAAGCCACTAATAAATGGAGAGGCTGAGAAAGAAATGGAAAACTAAAGTAGAACATTGAAATTCCAATGATTATCTCTAATCCTATTAAAAACAATATAAAATTGTATATGGGTAAAATTATTTTCATTTTTTTTAATTTCCTGTAGAAATAAATATTGAGTCCAACAATTAATAATGAAAAGCTCCTATGGACATCAAACTCAAAAGGGAAAATGTTCATTGCTGAATTACCTTTTAAATCTATTTTAGAATCTACAAACTCACGTACTTGAATTCCGAGAATAATCTCAAAGAAAGTCATAACTAGTAATAATATAGAAAACTTATTTATTATTGGGTTTGTTTTAATTGATTCAATTTTTTTATCAGTTAAGTAGATTAAGAGGGTAAGTCCAAATACAATAATTAAAGCCCCTACTAAATGGATCGAAACTTTGAAGGGTTTTAGATTTGAATCAACAACCTCTTTACCTAACCAGGCTTCAAAAATAAGTCCAAATAAAACTAGAATAGAAATAAGAATTATTTTTTTATTGATCTTATAGAATTTAATTGAATTAATTGTCATAAAAAGTATTACAATACCTGATAAAGCTCCTAAAAGTCTATTTATGTATTCTATCCATGTATGACTTGCATTAAAATCAGCATAATCATGTTTAGTATATAAACTCCAATTTTTTTCCTCATAAATATCTGAGGAGACAAAATCGTTTTTTGCTACTCTTAAAGTTTTATTTTTTATGATAATTTCTCCTTTTTTGTAACGGTGTGATTTTTTCCAATCTAATTGAGATCTTTCAATTGGAGGGATAAGATACCCAAAACATTTAGGCCAATCAGGACAACCCATTCCACTTCCAGTCATTCTAACAACTGATCCTGCAAGGATGACAGTAAAAATTAAAATTAAAGATATTTTTACTAATTTATTATAACTTATTTTCATTTGGTTTTAATCCCATTTCTGAACCTTTTTTTTTCATCAAAGTCAAAGCATCTGAGTACTTATTAGAAATTTCACCCTCTAAAATAGCTTCTTTAATAGTTTCTTTTATTATTCCAACTTTATCACAAGGCTGTAGTCCAAAATAACTCATTATTTTTTTTCCACTAATAGGAGGTTGAAAGTTTCTAATTCTGTCTCTTTCTTCAACAATTTTTATTTTTTCACGTATAATTTTAAAATTTTCATGATATTCAAGAAATCTTTTAGGGTTTTTAGTTGTTATATCAGCTTCGCAAAGACAAATTAAATCCTCTAATAATTCCCCAGAATCAAAAACTAACCTTCTAACCGCTGCATCTGTAACCTCGCTTTCAGATAATATAATAGGCCTTGAACTCAAAAAAACTAGCCTTTGAACATATTTCATTTTATCATTAAGAGGCATTTTTAATCTTTTAAAAATTTGATAAACCATTTTGGCTCCAACTGATTCATGACCATGAAAAGTCCATCCTACTTTTTTATTAAACTTTTTAGTTAAGGGTTTTCCAATATCATGAAGGAGGGCAGCCCATTTAAGCCATAAATTATCAGTATGCCTTGAAATATTATCAACAACCTCAAGTGTATGAAAGAAATTTTCTTTATGTGTTTTTCCTTCAATTTCATCAATACCTTTTAAATTGCTTAGTTCAGGGATTATTTTTTTTAATAAACCTGTTTTTTCAAGAATTATGAATCCTGTTGAAGGTTTTTTACATTCAAGAATTTTATTTAATTCAACAACGATTCTTTCATTAGTTATTATTGAAATCCTATCTGAATTTTGGGTAATTGCTTTAAGTGAATTAGCTTCAATTTTAAAGTTTAATTGGTTACAAAACCTAATTGCACGAAGCATTCTCAAAGGGTCATCAGAAAAAGTCTTTAAAGGATCTAATGGTGTTTTAATAATTTGATTTTTAAGATCTAAAACACCTTTAAATGGATCAATTAAATTTCCGTAATTTTCTTCATTAAGACTTATGGCCATTGTATTTATAGTAAAATCTCTTCTTAAAAGATCTTCTTGGAGTGTTCCAAAAGAAATTTTTGGATTACGACTACTATCTGAGTAAGATTCTTTTCTAGATCCAACAAATTCCATAGTTATATCATTCCATTTTAGCATTGCCGTTCCATAGGACTTAAAGATTTGAATCTTATTGGTGTTATTTAATTTTTTTTGGACTTTTTTTGCTAGCTCAATTCCAGAACCAACTACAACAATATCAATGTCTTTTTTATTTGAGTTTTTAATTATAAGATCTCTAACATAACCTCCAACTATATATGACTTTAGTTTAATTTCAGCAACCGATTCTTTAAGGATTTTAAAAATTGTATTATTAAGTATATTCTTGAAATTCACTTTGAATATTTTAGGGTCTGATAACAATGACTTTACCTGATGAATCTATTTTGATAATTTTGGAAGTTGCTTTTGATAACTTTTCTCTTTCCAAATTTACGACATAGTCAACACCATCCAAAATTTCATTTTCAATTTGACAAAAGCTTGATGGTGATGATTTATCTGAAATATTAGCAGAAGTTGATATTATTGGCTTACCAAATTTTGTGATTAGTTGATGACAAAAATCATGTTTTGGTATTCTCATTGCAATTGATTTTTTTTCTCCTAAAGCTTTCTTTGAAATACCAACTGAATTTTCAAAGATAACAGTTGTTGGATATTTACTTTGTAAATAGGATAATTGATCAGTTGAAATTTTTGGTATATATGACTTAATCATTTTGTAGCTGTTTACCAGACATATAAGAGCTTTATTTTCATCTCTTTTTTTTAATCTGTATAGGTTTTCAATAGCTATTGAGGAAGTTGCATCACATCCAATCCCCCAGACAGTATCAGTAGGATATAATATTAACTTTCCATTTTTAAGAAAATTAACCGATTTATCTATTTCAATATTTTGATTTTTCAATATTAAATTTATGAATTATACAGAAATATTATATTCTCTAAGGGCATCATTTAAAGAAGTTTTTTTATTTGTACTTTCTTTTCTTTTTCCAATTATTAGTGCACAGGGCACTTGAAAATCACCTGCAGGAAAAGTTTTTTTATATGTGCCAGGAATTACAACTGAATTTTCAGGAACTTTTCCATTAAACTCATTTTTTTTAGATGAGGTTACATCTATAATTTTAGTAGAGGATGTAATTATTACATTTGCTCCCAACACAGCTTCCTTGCCAATATGAGTTCCTTCAACTATCACACATCTTGATCCAATAAATGCGTTATCTTCAATTATTACAGGAGCTGCTTGCAGGGGCTCTAAAACTCCACCAACTCCTACACCACCACTCAAGTGAACATTTCTGCCAATTTGTGCACAACTTCCAACTGTTGCCCAAGTATCAATCATTGTTCCGGAGTCAACGTATGCTCCTATATTTATAAAACTCGGCATCATAATTACATTTTTTGACACATAAGAGCCAAATCTTGCTATAGCGTTAGGCACTACTCTTACTTCTTTCTCTTTAAATTTATTCTTTAGTGGAATTTTATCATGGAACTCTAGTGGACCTACTTTATAGGTTTCCATTTTTTGTATTGTAAAATATAAAATAATAGCTTTTTTGACCCAATCATTAATTATCCAATTCCCTTTTTTTTTGTTAGCTACTCTTATCTTACCTTTATCTAATTGACCAATAACTTTAAAAACAGCTTCTTTGGTTTCTAATTTTTCAGTTAAAGATCTATTTTCCCATGCACGTTCAATTATTTTTTCCATTTTATTTTTTTTTCAAAATTACTTAATTCAATACTTTTGAATATAAAAATAAATTTTAATTAAAAATTTAATTCAAAAAAAATCAATGGGTGTATTTATTAGTATTGATTATGGTTCAAAAAAAACGGGATTAGCCACAACTGATGTCAAAAAAATAATTGCAAGTGCATTAGAAACTGTCGAAACTAAAGAAATAATATCTTATTTATATAAATTTAATCAACAAAACCCGATAGATAAATTTATAATAGGAGAACCCAAACAAAAAGATGGTAGCGCATCTAGTATTGAGACTGAAATATCTTCTTTTATTAATTTATTAAGTCTAAGTTTTCCTTCAATATTAATTGAAAGATACGACGAGAGATATACCTCCAAAATTGCTTTAAATTTTATAAAAGAAAGTGGGATAAATAAAAAGAAAAGAAGAAACAAAGATCTTATAGACAAAATAAGTGCTGTAATAATTTTGCAATCCTATTTGGAATCTAAAAAAAATAAATCTTGATACTGCCAATTTTAGCATATGGATCTCCTATTTTAAAACAAAGGGCTAAATCTATTGATAATAGCTATAAAGATTTAAACTCCTTAATAAAAGATATGTGGGAAACTATGTATTCAGCTAGTGGTGTTGGTTTGGCTGCTCCCCAAATAGGAAAATCCATACGTCTTTTCATTGTAGATACTAAACCTTTTTCAGAGGATCAGAATTTAAATAAAAACGAGTCTCATGAATTAGAGTCTTTTAAAAAAATATTTATTAATCCTCAAATAATAGAACAATCAGGAGAATTTTGGAGTTTTAATGAGGGTTGTTTAAGTATTCCTGAAGTTAGAGAAGATGTTTCTAGAAAAGAAACTATAAAGATTAATTTTTTAAATCAAAATTTTGAAAATCAAACATTAGTTCTTAATGGATTAAAGGCTAGGGTAGTTCAACACGAATATGATCATCTAGAGGGAATTTTATTCACTGACAGATTAAGTTCTCTTAAAAAAAGATTAATAAAAGGTAAATTAGATGATGTTGCTAGAGGTAAAATTTTAACTGATTATAAAATGTTTTCTCAAATTAAAAAAAAATAAATAGATCTAATAAATAAAAATGGATTCATTTAAAAGATTGGTTGAAATAATGGATAAACTTCGCGTAGATTGTCCTTGGGATAGAAAACAAACATTTGAAAGTTTGAGAAATTTAACAATCGAGGAGGCTTATGAACTTGCTGATGCAATCATAAGTAAAAACTGGGACGATGTTAAAAATGAATTAGGAGATATACTCTTACATATAATATTTTATGCAAAAATAGGAAGTGAAAAAAAATTATTTGATATTAATGATGTTATTTCTCATATTTCAGAAAAAATAGTTGATCGGCATCCCCATGTTTTTGGTGATAAAGAATTTATGACTTCTGAGGAGGTAGTAAAAAATTGGGAGTCAATAAAACTTAAAAAGTCTAATGGCGTTTTAAAAGGAGTTCCAAGTAAACTTCCAGCCCTAATTAAAGCATACAGAATTCAACAAAAAGTTTCAGGAGTTGGTTTTGATTGGAAAAATAAAGATGGAATCGTTCGCAAAATTGATGAAGAATTATTTGAATTAAAAAATGAAATTATTAAAAAGGAGAAAAACTTGTCTGAATTAGAATTTGGTGATTTTTTATTTTCAATTGTAAATTATGCTAGATTTTTGGATATAGATCCTGAATTAGCACTTGAAAAATCCAATAAGAAATTTATCAAGCGTTTTGAAGAAATGGAAGTTTTGATAAAAGAAAAGGGGCTTATTTTGAGTGAAATGGATATTACAGAATTAAACTTATTATGGGAACAAGTAAAGAGCAGTTAATTATTTTCTGAATTTATTTTTTTAGTTTCTAAGTTTTTATTCATTTTTCTCTCTATTGACCTCAATCTTGATAAACAATCGTCTAAAAAATTGGATTTTATTTTATGATCATTAATTTTCTCCAATACTTCTTTTATTAGTGGGTTTTCACTACTCGAATCAGAAAAAAAGTCAATGTTGTTTTCTAGCTGAAGAACTTTTGAGTTAATATCTTCAATTTTTCTTTTAAGAATTATCAATTCATTTTTTACTTTCATAGGATCTTTTTCAATACCTAATAGTTTAATATTAAATTTAATAGATTCATTATCTAATTTTTTGAGTTTTAAACCATCAATTAATTTGTTTAAAGCTGTTGAAAAATTGTTAAATGAAACTAAATCAGCAGAATATTTTAAACTCCCAATAGAATTAAAATCTTCCCATTTTTCATTTATAAATTCTTTTAAATCCTCAATCTTTCCGGGCATTTTTTCTTTATTTAGTGAAGATATGAATTCATCTTTTTTCTTTAATATTTTTTCTTCTTCTACACTAATTTTTTTATATCCATTTTTTAATCTTTCAAAAAAGAGATTACAACTGGAATTGAATTCAGTCCATAATTTTTGTGAAATATTTTTTGAGATAAAGCCAATTTTAGTCCATTCTTTTTGAATCGACTTTATTTCCTCACTTCGATTAGACCAATCTTCTTTTTCAAGTATTTTTCTTACCTTATCAATTAGATCTTTTTTTTGATTGATATTATTTTTTTGTATTTTTTTTTGTTCTTTAAAAAAAGAATTTTTATTTCTATTTATTTCCTTGTTTATTTTCCTGAATTTATTCCATGTTTCTTTACTTTCATTTTTTCTAAGTGGACTAATTTCTTGAAATTCTTGCCTAACCTTATTGTGCTCATCTAAATTTTTTTGCCAATCGTTAAAATTGGATGGTTTAGAATTTTTAATTTCTTCCATTTTTTTGATAAGAGATAGTTTTTTTTGATAGTTGTCATTTAAAATACTATCATAATTTTTATTAAATTCTTGTCTTTTTGAATGTATTAATTTTGATGCAATTTGAAATCTTTTCCAAAGAGTTTCATTATGTTTTTTTGCTACTGGACCAAGTTCATTTTTCCAATGTCTGTGAAGTAAGTTAAGATCTCTTGATGCCTTAAATATATCTTTAGAATTAACAAGAGCTTCAGCCTTTTCAATAATTTTAATTTTTTCATCATAATTACGCTTAAAATCAATCTCTCTTAATTCTCGATTTAAGTGTAAAAAATCATAAAAAATTTCTGTATGATGTTTATAGGTATTCCACAAATTAAGATTGTGAGAATTTGGTACTGGACCTATTTTATGCCAATTTTCTTGAATAGACTTAAATTTTTTGTACGTACTATTAATGTTTTCCTCAATATTTATAAGCGCTTTAAGAGCTTCAATTAATTCAAGTTTTTTTTCAAGATTATCTTTTTGATTATTTTTTCGTTCTTTAAATAAGACTTTTTTCCTTCTTCTGTAATCTCTAAAAATCTCATCAAACTTGATTTTATATTCAGGAAGAAATCTAAAATCCATCTCATTTCCACCTTCTTTTATAAAATCTAATTTTGCTGAGATAAATTCATTTTTGTATTTTGTTTCAAAGATATTTACTAGATCTTGAACTTCTTTTAATCTTTTTTTCCAGCTTTCATCACTCAATAAAAGTTCAAAATGACCAATCAAAGATTTAAAATCATAGTTTTTAAAATCTACTTTGTCTAGGACCTTATTTTTTTTAGAAGTTGAATCAGAATTTAATTTATCCATAGACCCTTTTTATTATAGTTTAATTGAGTTTTCTATACAAAAATTACAAAAAATATATAAATTAAGTTATTTATTCCATATCTGCCAGGACTTTTCTGCTTGATAGACAAGCATTTTATATCCATTAATAGTTATGCAACCTTTATCTTTTCCATTTTTCAAAAATAATGTTTCTTTAGGATTATAAATTAAATCATATAAAATATTAGATTTATTAATTAAATGATATGGTATAGGAGGGACATCATTAATTTTAGGATAAGTACCCAGTGGAGTTGTATTAATTATCAGTCTATAAGTTTCTATTATATCTTTATTTATGTCATTGTAATTAATAAAATTTTTATCTGTATTTCTTGAAACTACTTTAAATTGAATCCCCATTTTTTGCAAAGAGTAAGAAACTGCTTGAGAAGCGCCCCCTGTGCCAAGAATAAGGGCATACTTTGGAATCTCATTTAATTTTTCTGTTAAAGCCTTTTGAAATCCATGCGCATCAGTATTATAACCAATGGACTTTCCCTTTTTATCAAAAAAAACTGTATTTACAGCACCAATTTTGTTTGCTTTATTTGAAATTTTATCTAAATATGGTATTATTTTTTTCTTATATGGAATAGTAACATTTAATCCACAAATGTTTTTATTTTTCAATATTGGTCTAACTAAATCAATGCACCCAATGTCAAAGTTTTTATATGTAAAATTATTTAACTGACTTTTACTAAATTTTTCTAAAAAATAGTTTTTAGAAAAAGAGTAGTTAATGTTTTTACCTACAAGACCATAAATATATTTAATCATTTTTTTTTTCTCCATATCTGCTAAGAAAAAAAACTAATACAGCACCCAAAAATATAAATAAAATGACTAACCATGTTTGAGTTAAATTGAAATCTGGCATAAAAAATTTATAATCATTAATTATTGGATTTCCTGCAGAATTGTATATTATTTTTCCATCTTCTAAGGTATCAAAAAATTTAATTTTCCATGGCCAAACAGTTCTTAGGGAACCAGTTATAAATCCAATAATTAAAAAATTAGTAATTTCTTTGTGCTTTTTAAGAAGGTAGCTCAGCAAATTAGAAAAAAGTACTAATCCAGTAACTGATCCTAGGGTGAAAACAAAAATAATTTTCAGCAAATGAATTCTCTCATTATCATTTAAAAAATTAAAGTTAAGTTGGATTAAATCTTTAGCAGTATAGTATATTGAGTTAACAGAATCAACTAAAAGAAGAGAGTAGTTGCCAAGTATTATTAATAAAAATGATCCAGAAAGTCCTGGTATAGTCATTCCAGAAACACTAATTATTCCACAAAAAAATACGAAAAGTAAATTGTCGTTTTCAGGCAAAATTTTTGAAAAACTTATTGCTAATCCCATCGTAAGCCCTACAAGTAAAGCTATAACGGTTTTATAATTAAATTCTTTTTCATCATTAACTATAACAAGAATTGAACCTAAAATTAAACCAAAAAATACCCCAAATAGCTCAGTTTCAAAATTATCTAAAAGATAGTCCAATAATAATGATACACTGAAATAACTAAAAACAACTCCTAAAAAAATAAAAACTAAAAAACTTCCATTAATATAATAGTTGAAACTTTTTATTCCTTCATTAAATAATTTTGAAAAAGCCTTATGATTTATTTTTTTTAATGAGTGTATTAGTTTTTCATAAAATCCAAGTATAAAGGCAATAAAACCCCCTGAAACCCCAGGAATTTTATTAGCTGCACCCATAGCTACGCCTTTTAAGAAAAGGACAATCATATTTTGCATATGGCTGGAAATTTTAAGATTAATCATTTTTTTAAAGTTAAATTTTTAGAACCTAAAAATATAGTAAGTAAAATAGCTGTAATCATTACTATCAATGATGTTAATATTTCAGGATTACCTTCATAAGTAGATGGTAGAATAGCTTTTGAATATAAATACTTTTCATTATTCAAATTGATATTCACTATTTCCTGCCATGGCCAAATTTTTTGTAAGCTACCAATCATTAATCCAATTAATAGAGGCATGGTTTTATCATTATATTTTTCAATCAAATTTTTCAAAATACTTGCAAAAATTCTAAGTCCAATAATAAATCCAAGACCAGTAACAGAAAGAATTAAAAATGTTTCAGTAAAAATATCCCAGTTGAATGAGGACCAAACCTTAGTTATCATTTTTATTGAATTTAGTAGTGTTTGGTAAACACCAAGAACTAAAAAGATATAGGCTCCGGAAATTCCAGGTAAAATCATTGCAATGGAACCCACAATACCACAAAAAAATAAATATAATAAAGTTGTGTCATCTGCTTTTAAAGGCAATGAGGTTAACTGATATGAAATTAAAATACCAATTATCAAAAATATTGTACTATAAAAATTCCAATTAAAAACTAGCTTTTTTAGAAAAAAAATGCTGGTTACAAGAACACCAAAGAAAAATGACCATAGTTGAATCGGTTGATTTTTAATTAACCAATCAATTAAATAAGAAAAAGCTAGAATGCTTATAATAATTCCAGAGAAAATAGTAACTAAAAAGTCACCATTAATACTTTCCCAGAGCTTTTTTAGATTGCCATCTTTAATTAAACTTAGATTTTTATAATTTAAGCTATCAATTGAAGCTAAAAGATCTTTATATATGCCTGTAATTAATGCAATTGTTCCTCCAGATATTCCTGGAATCAAATCAGCAGTTCCCATTAACATGCCTTTACAGAAAAGAAGAATTGTTTTCTTTTTCAAAAAAAATAAGTATTAACTTTTGACAAAAGTAAAAAAGTTCTATCTGTAAATTAAAAATTGAAAAATTTTTACAGATTAAAATTTAAGAGTTCAGGAAAAAAAGCATTGATCTTTTTTCTTATTTGATTTGTAATATTATTTCTTTTGATAGTTTTTTTTATAATATTATGCCCCTCTTTTTTTTTACCTAGTCTTATTTTACATCCTGCAACTCTTAAAAGTAAGGATGAATTATTTGGAAATGATTTACTTGCTCTTAAACCTATCTTGTGTGCACTATGCCAGTTTTTAAGATAAATCATTGAATCAACCCAAAACTTCCAGGTTTTAAGACTATGGTTTCCAATGGAGTCAATATACTCACACGCAGTACAAACATCATGATAAAATTTAATTTTGAAATTAATTTCAGCGCTTTTTCTCCATAATTCAATACTGTCACCATTTACTTCCAATGATCTTCTGACGTATAATTGTGATTTTAATAGTTCATTATTTCTTTGTAAAAGGTTTATTAGGTCAATCCAACTTTGTTCATGATTCGGTTCTAATTGAATTGATTTCTCAAAAAAATTCATGGCTAGTGTTGAGTTACCTAATTTCATATGACAAAGACCAATTCTATGGCTAATGAAGGCATTAGGACTATTTAATTTAAATGATATTTGATAATTTTTTATTGCTTCCTGATAGTTGTCAACTTTTTCAAGTAATTTTCCTTTTTCAATGTATGCACTGCTAAAACTTTCGTTGCTGATTATAGAAAAATCAAGGGCAGACATTGCCTTGTCATATTCATTTGACTTAATATATAGCTTTCCTAATTGATGCCATGCAATTTCATTGTAAGGATCAGAATCAATAAATTCTTTAAGAAAAATTTTCGCTTCATTTATTTGGTTTAACTTTTCAAAACAATAAAGAAGGTTATATAAAGATTGGTAATCTTCATGATTTTCATTTAAGCATCTTATAAAACATTCTTTTGCTTTATTAAAATTTTCTATAAAGAGATATTCATTTCCAATTAAATTATTTATCTCACAAGGATTTTCAGTAACCGTTAAAGCTTTATAAAGTAGTGCTATCGCTAACTTGTGTTTTTTCTTTTTAGAAAATATACTTGCTCTTTGTACATAAATTTCCTCATTTTCTGGAGATAAAATTTCAATTTCAACTAATAATTTTTCAGCATCCTTAAATGCCCCTTCAAATAGTAGTATTTCACTCTTTAGCAGCATTAACTCAATATTTTTTGGATGTTGATCCATTCCTATTGATAAAGCTTTTTTTGCAAGGTTAAATTTTCCATGATCAATATAATGCAGAATAATATTTTCAAATTCAATTCCATCAAAGAAAATAACTTTATTAGTTTTCAGCATTTGCTCAAACTTATTTATTGAAGGATTTTTTTCTTGAAAGAAACTGTTCAACTGAAAAATTATTTATACCTAAAAATAGATAAGATATTATCTGTGAATAGTTATTATTAAATTTTATTTTCAACAAATTAATTAACAGCTATATTTCATCTAAAGATTGACATATAATTTTACATCCCTTAACTATTTCATTTTCAGATATTGTCAAAGGAGGAGAAATTCTTACAGCTTTTTTTTCCCAAAGAAGCCAAAACAATAAAAGCCCTTTCTCCAAACACTTATAAATTAATTTTCTTGCTTCTTCATTATTTTTTAAGATAGGAGCTAGCATTAATCCAGTTCCTTGAATTTTTACAATCTTTGGATGTATTAAATTTTTTCTGAAAATTTCTTCTTTTTTAGGTATTTTAGACATTAAATCTGAATTTAAAATTTCTTTAACAGTAGCTAATCCTGCAGCTGCAGAAATTGGATTTCCGCCAAATGTGGTTATATGTCCTAACATAGGATTACTTTCAAATTTTCTCATAAACTTTTTAGATGAAATAAATCCAGCTATTGGGAGACCTCCACCCATTGCTTTGCCTAAAACAATGATATCTGGATTTACATTAAATAATTCAAAGCCAAAGAATTTTCCTGTACGTCCAAAACCTGTTTGAATTTCATCCAATATAAGTAAGGCACCCACTTCTTCACATCTTGACTTAACTTTTCTTAAATAATTATTTTTTGGAAGAATAAAACCTGCTCCTCCCTGAATAGTTTCTAAAATAACTGCAGCAGTTTTATCAGTTATTTTATTGATGTCATTTTCATTATTATATTCTATAAGTTTCGTAAATGGTATAAGAGGTCTATATGCTTTTTTTTGAGATTCAATACCTAAAACACTCAAAGATCCCTGTGTACTTCCATGATAAGATTCTTTTGCTGAAATAATTTCATATCGTTTAGTTACTCTTTTTGCTAATTTAATAGCTCCTTCGACTGACTCAGTTCCGGAATTGGTGAGATATAAAAACTCTTTGTTTTTAGGAAGTAAATCAATTAATTTTTTAGCAAGTAGTGTTGGAGTTTTTTGAATAAATTCTCCATAAACCATCACATGCAAATGTTTTTTAATTTGATCTTCAATTGCATTTATAACTTTTGGATGACAATGTCCAAGATTACAAACTGAAACACCAGCTATGAAGTCAAGATATTTTTTATTTTGAGTATCAAATAAATAATTCCCTTTTGCAGATTTAATTTCGATTCCAAGAGGATTAGAATTTGTTTTAGCTAGATATTTGTAAAAATCTTTACGCAAAATTTTAGTAAATGAAATATTAATTAACTTTATTCTTTAATCCCATGTATTTCTGGAAGTTTTATGTCAAGGTCTTCTCGACTAAATAAATCATTAATGGTTTGAGGTTTTTCATCATTTCTCCAAATGAAACCTTCTAATTTTCTTTCATTTTTTGGCAAGTCTTTATCTGGATAAACTTTTCCAATAGGCTGAACGTAAAAAGAAATATCCTTAATTTCATTTTCAGAGAGCTTCATTAACAAGTTACTACAAGTAGTTTTATTTATACCAATTAACTCATTATTTTCTTCAGAGTACATATAATATATGACATCAATATTTTTTTTAATTTCTATGTCTCTAAGTTTACTTTCTGAAAATACTCCATTAAGTATACCTCCTTTTATTTGATTGAAACCATCATTGCTAAGAGAGTCTTTTTCTATAACCATCACATTACCTTTTATTTTGAGAGAATCAAGTTTTCTTGTTAATACATTTGAAATCAAAAAAATTGTATCTCCAGACATCTGATTTTGACCAAACCATAGTATTGGATTTTTTTTATTTTTTTGACTTTTAGTAAACGATCTAATTTGTTTTACACTGAAAGGTTTTTTAAAAAGTTTAATAACTCCATTTTTTTCATTATAAATAAGTGAATCTGATTTTCCTCTTATGTCAGATTTGAAAATTCTAACATCATAAAAAGCCTTTATCCTTCTATTTTTTTCTTTACCTAATGCAATTAAAGTGTCAGCATGGATATATAAAGAATCATTTTCCAAAATATTAACAGAAACAGCTCTTTTTGTAATAATTGCAGAATCTTTCAATTTGAAAATTTCTCCAAAATGACCATTTATAATTGATTTGTTTAATGAGTCAGTTATCTTTACATTATTGGTTGCCGAAGCATAATTTTTTTCTTTTTCAAAAAAGAGACTATCCCCTTCAATTTCTTTATTGTTATAAAAGATTATAGCATTTTTTTGAAAGCTGCCTTTTTGAATTTTTGTATTATAATTTCCTCTTTCACACAAAACTGTATAATCTTCACCAATTATTTTAGTTTTACCTTCAAAAAAAGCCTTATTTAGTTCAGTGAAATAATCTAATTTTTCAGACTGCATTGAATATTCAGGATCGTATAAGTTAACCCTTTCCATAAATCGATATTTTTTTTTCTTTATAAAGTATACTCCAGTTCTGCTGGTAAGTTTTGTTTGTTCGTCACGAATTATTCCTCCTGTTTCATAATAAGCTTTTGATTTCATTCTATCTAATTTTAGTGAATCCGTATTTAAAGTCATATCAGGTCTTTCAAGAAAAACATTCCCACTAGCAAAAGCTATTTTTTTTTCTCCATCATATTCGATGTAATCACACGTCATCTTTAAAGAATCACCCTGAGTGAAAACGATATTTCCTTTAGCTGTAAAAAAGTTTTTTTTGGGATAAAAGTAAGATACGTCAGATTTTATAAGAGCTCCCTCATGAAAAAGATGAACGCGAATATTTTCCATTTTTGAAAGAACATTTGCTCCAGGAAATTTAAGTTCATTTTGGGAGGAACTTCCAGCTTGAAGAATTTTTATGATTTTTTTTTCCTTTTGCTGGGCATTTAAAAAAAGACTTAGAAAAAAAAATATTGAAGTTAATCTTATTAAGTTAATAAAGAATTTCATAAAATTATTTTATGATCAATAAAATACTTATCTAAAAATTGTTTGTTTTCTGTCGGGACCTAAAGAAATTATTTTAATTGGAATTTCCAGTTCTTTTTCGATAAAATTGGTATAATTCATAAATTTTTTTGGAAGTTCATTTTCAGAAGTAATATTACTTATATCTTTTTCCCATCCAGGAAACTCAGTATATATTGGCATAATTTCATTTTTAGATAAGTTGAATGGGAAAACATCATTTGAACTATCTTTATTGTTATAAGATGTACAAATTTTAATTTTTTTAAAATTAGATAAAACATCCCCTTTCATCATTACAAGTTGAGTTACCCCATTTATTTGAATTGCATATTTTAGTGCCACAAGGTCTAGCCAACCGCACCTTCTTGCCCTTCCCGTAGTTGATCCAAATTCGTTTCCTGCTTTTGCCATGATTTCTCCATCTTTATCATTAATTTCAGTTGGAAATGGACCACTCCCAACCCTTGTAGTATAGGCTTTAAAAATCCCATAAACTTCATTTATATCTTTTGGAGCTATCCCTAGTCCAGTACAAGCACCAGCAGCAGTTGTTGTTGAAGATGTAACATATGGATAAGTTCCAAAATCAATATCAAGAAGTGTTCCTTGTGCTCCTTCTGCTAGAATTTTTTTTCCAGATTTTTTAGCATTAGACAAATAAAATTGACTGTTTATGACTTTAAACTGTTTTAGTTTTTTTACTGCTTCAAAAAACTCCTCATTAATTTTTTCAAGATTAAATTCTATTTTTTTCTCATAGGAATTTATTATTTTCAAATGTTTTTTACAGAGTAAATCATATTTTACTTCCCAGTTCTTTTCAAAAATATCACCAACGCGTATTCCATTTCTTCCAGTTTTATCCATATAAGTAGGCCCTATGCCTCTTAGGGTTGATCCAATTTTTGATTTTCCCTTTGAGATTTCTGAGGTAGCATCAAGTATTTTATGAGTTGGTAAAATAATATGAGCTTTATTTGAAATTAAAAGTTTGGAGTACAGATCAATTTCAAATTGATAAAGATTTTCTATTTCTTTTTTGAATATAACAGGATCAATAACAACTCCATTACCAATTAAATTTTCAACTTTTGAATGAAATATTCCAGAAGGAATAGTATGTAAAACATGTTTAATTCCATCAAACTCAAGAGTATGTCCTGCGTTTGGCCCCCCCTGGAAACGAGCTATAATTTCATAGGAATCAGTAAGAAAATCAACAATTTTTCCTTTACCTTCATCTCCCCATTGAAGTCCTAATATTAAATCTACAGACATTTTAGGTTATTGTTTTTGCTATTTTTTTCTTTTTGTTCCATAAAAGTAGAGAGAATGATTATGTATCTCTACATCAAAAACTTCTTCTATTGTATTTTTTATGTTTTGAATTCTTGGATCACAAAACTCTTCTACTTCTCCTGAGTCAGTATAAATTAAATGATCATGTTGACTGTCAAAATAAGATTTTTCATACTGAGCCTGACCATTTCCAAATTGGTGCTTTCTAACAAGGCCACATTCTAAAAGTAATTCAATTGTATTATAAAGTGTTGCTCTACTTACTCTATAGTTTTTATTTTTCATTTTGATATAGAGAGATTCTATGTCAAAATGCTTTTTTGTATCATATATCTCATAAAGAATTGCAAAACGCTCGGGAGTTTTTCTATTTTCTTTTTTAGAGAGAAATTTTTGAAATACCTCTTTTACAATTTCATGATTTTTATTATTCATAGATACAAATATATAAGTAAATTATTCTCGTTTGACTTTTTCGATTCCTTTTAGTTTGGTCAAATTTCTTGTTAATCTATCCAAAATTTTTTTATTCTTAACGCTTACACTCATAAAACCACTAAAAAAACCATTTTCAGTCTCCAAGTTTATCTTGTTAATATTTACATTCATGTTATTTGAAATTAATCTTGTAACTTCATTAAGCAATCCTAGTTCATCTATACCAGATAGTTTTAATACTGCAGTAAATTCATCAGATTTTGAAACCACCCATCGAGCTGATACAATTCTATATCCAAAGTTAGACTGTAATGCAAGGGCATTAGGGCAATCTTTTTTATGGATTTTTAAGCCATCATTTACAGTCAAAAATCCAAAGACAGAGTCTCCTGAAATAGGATTACAACAAGAAGATAATGTATAAGAAAGAGATTCTTTTTCTTTTCCAAAAACTAGCTTATCAAGTCTTTTCTTTTGATCTTTTTTTGTAATACCAGAATCTGGAGTGATTTTTTTTCTTCTAAAAAAGTTAAAGAAGCTGTTATTAAAATAAGAAGCAAAACTTTTTAGATCTTTATTTTCGATGGTACCAATTCCAATTCTATAAAAAAGATCTAAACTATTATCAAGTTTAAAATATTTATACATCCTATCTGTTGTTTTCTCATTTAGGACAATTTTCAATTGTTTGAGTTTTCTTCTTAAAAGTTCTTTTCCATCTTTTGCTATAAGTTTTTTTTCTTCATTTAATGAAGATTTTATTTTTGATCTTGCTCTAGAAGTTTGGACAAAGTCCAGCCAATTCGCAGTTGGCTTAATATTTTCAGAGGTAATTATTTCAATTTGGTCACCACTTTTTAGAACCTTACTTAAAGGAACTAAAACACCATTAACTCTGGCACCTCTTGTTTTAATTCCTACTTCAGTGTGAATATTAAAGGCAAAATCAAGAGCTGTAGAAAATTTTGGAAGGGATTTAAGTTCTCCAGTTGGAGTAAAAACAAATATTTCTTCTGAATATAAGTTTAATTTAAAATCCTCAACAAAATCGATAGCATTTCCAGTGTTGTCCTCAAGTACCTCTTTAAGTCTGTCAATCCAATTTTCAATACCTAAATCTTTTTGATCACCATCTTTGTATTTATAATGAGCTGCATATCCCTTTTCAGCGATTTCATGCATCCTCTCTGATCTAATCTGAACTTCAACCCACTTGTTATCAGGACCATTAACAGTTATGTGTAGCGCCTCATATCCGTTTGATTTTGGAGCAGTAATCCAATCACGAAGTCTTGTTGGATTGGGTGTGAAATGATCTGTTATAATTGAATATATTTTCCATGCAAGAAACTTTTCATTTCTAACATTTGACTTATATACAATTCTTATTGCAAATTTATCATATACCTTTTCGAAAGGTATATTTTGGATTTTCATTTTGCTGTAAATAGAATAAATGGACTTACTTCTTCCTTTTATGTAATATTTTAAACCTTCCTTTTCAAGAGTACTGGAAACAAAGTTTGAGAAAGATTTTATATAATTAATTTGAGATTTTTCTCCTTCTTCAATTTTATTTTTAACGTGGAAATATTTTTCAGAGTCAGTATATTTTAAACTTAAATCCTCAAGTTCAGTTTTAACATTATACAAACCAATTCTATGAGCAAGTGGAGCATAGATATACATTGTTTCAGAAGATGTCTTTAATTGCTTTTCTTCTGGCATTACTTCAAGAGTTTGCATATTATGCAAACGATCTGCAATTTTTATAATAATAACTCTAACATCATCATTAAGTGTTAAAAGCATTTTTCTGAAATTTTCAGCTTGAAGTGAAATATCAGTATCTTTCTTAAGGTTGGAAATTTTAGTCAGACCATCAACTATTTTTGCAACAGATTCTCCCAATTTATTTTTTATTTCCTCAATTGTATATTTAGTATCCTCAACAACGTCATGTAAAAGTGCAGCAGCTATTGAGATGGAATCAAGACCAATTTCATTTGCAACTATTCTTGCTACAGCAAGAGGATGAAAAATATACGCTTCTCCTGTTTTTCTTCTCTGGTTTCTATGAGCATTAACAGCAATATCAAATGCAGTTCTAATTTGCTTTTTATCATCTTTTGAAAGAGTTTGATAACTAACACTCAGGAGTTCCTTGTATTGCTTGGTAATTTCTTTATTTTCTATTTTCTCACTAACTAACACTACTAAAAAATTATGCGTATATCAAAGTTAATCATTTAAGCTATGATAAATCAAAATACCAGCTGAAACTGATAGGTTAAGTGAATCTATCGTCTGATTTGTAGGGATTTTAACAACTTTATCTGATCTTTTAAACCAGATCGGATTCAGTCCTTTATCTTCAGACCCGAAAATCAGAGCAAATGGGGCTTTATAATCAATTTCACTATATTTTTTAGCTTTTTCATTTGAGGAAGTTGATATTATCGATATATTATTTTTTTTAAGGAAATTGATGGTTCTATTTGAACTGTCAATTGCTATTTGGAGTAGAAAAATTCCGCCAAGACTACTTCGTATAATATTTGGATGGAATATATCTGTTTTTATATTAGAGATTATTACAGCATTAATTTCTGCAGCAGCAGCAGTTCTGAGAATTGCTCCAATATTGCCAGGTTTTTCTGGCGACTCTATCACTAAAACTCTTGCTTTTTTTGTTAATTTAAGTTGATCTAATTTTAATTCTTTAGTACTTGCCAATGCAATCATTTTTTCTGAGCCAGATCGAATGGTTATCTTATCAAATAACTTCTTTTTAACCTCAAAAGAGGGAGTTTTTTTGTCCCATTCATAATTCCCACTATAATTTTCTCTATAATAAATAGAAACCAATTTGTATCCTGATTGATATGCCCTTGAAATTTCTCTTTTACCCTCAACAACAAAAAGTTTTTGCTTTTTCCTTTCTCTTGATTTGCTAGTTAAAAGTTTTATTTTTTTAATCTCAGGATTTGAGGAACTTGAAATCATTTTCATCTGAATTCAAACTTTTGTTAATAATATTTTTAAATGAATTTTTTTATTTGGAGTATTTTTCTGAATACCTTCTCCAAAGCTCTGTCTGATGTGATTCCAAACTTATTTCACGTCCTTGAACAAAAGCTCTTGATATTTTATTTGTCATCATATCAAGCGCATCTCCTTGTGAGATAAAAAGAGTTGCATCTTTGCCTTCTTCGAGAGAACCCATCATATCATCAATCCCTAAAATTTTTGCAGCATTTAAAGTTATCATTTCAACAGCTTTTTCTTTTTCTACTCCGTATGCAGAGAAACTACCAGCATAGAATGGGAGATTTCTTGTATTCATTCGCTCCATACTTCCTTGAACATCAATTGTCACTAAAATGCCTTCATTTATCAATAAGCTGGCTAGTTTATAGGGTAGTTTTAAGTCTTCATCCTCAGCCGTTGGAAGTCTGTGAGGATGAGATAGAACTACCGGTATGTTATTGCTTTTAATCATCTTTAGCTGACTTTTCAATCCTCTTCCACCAACAAGGACAATATTTTTTATTCCTATATTTTTAAGAAAAACAATACCATCAACTATTTGTTTTTCGTCATTAGCATGTAAAAAAATGTTTTTATTTTTTTTAATCGCTTCATTTAATGAGTAATATGGGAGATTCTTAGACTTATTATTTACTGATCTAGCCATAGCATTTTGAAAAAAATCTTCAATTTTGGAGATGTTTTCTTGATATTTTTTGTTGACTTTTAAATCAGGACTTTCTCCAAGCCACCAACGTCCTCGACTGTAAGGGTTCGGCCAATTTAGATGAATTCCATCATCATATCTGATAACTGCATCTTCCCAGTTCCAAGCATCCAGTTGAACGATGGATGATTTTCCAGAAATAAATCCTCCCCGTGGAGTAACTTGAGCAACTAGAACACCGTTTGGTCGCATGCTCTCAACAATTTTAGATTCTGCATTATAAGCAATAATGCTTCTTATGTGAGGTAACATATCTCCGATCTCATCGACATCATTACTTGCTCTTACTGCATCAATTTCAACAAGACCTAATGATGTATTTACGGCAATAAATCCAGGATAAATATGCTTATCAGAAATATCAATTGTTTGATCATATGTACCTTCAGCTAAATTTTTAGTTGAAACTTCAGTTATTTTTCCATTTCTAATACCAATGGCACTATTTTCAATTATATTTCCATTTCCAATATGAGCTGTTGCTCCAATGAAAAGTATTGATTCTTCAGTTAAACTCGCAGGTGTTTGCTGACTTGCAAGTTGACTGATTATTGATATAAACGTTAAAAGAAATATTTTTTTCATTTAGTAATCAATTGTTTCACAATGAAATTCTGTTTTTCTTCTTTGTTTAAAATTTGTCGTATTGCTTCCCATATTCTTTTCATTTAACATTTGTAAAATTAGCTTCTTTCTCTCATCATCTATTTGTTTGATTTTTGCAGGAAGTAAATCAGCTTCATAATAAAATGCTCCCTCAACCATAGTTTTCTCAACTTGCGAATAAATAGACATGGGATGTCCACTCCATAAAACTAAATCAGCAATTTTTCCAACTTTTATACTACCAACTTTATCATCAATACCGAGAAGTTTTGCTGGATTTAATGTAACAAACTTCCAAGCTTCCTCTTCAGATACTCCGCCATATTTAATCGCTTTTGCAGCCTCTTGATTTAATCTTCTTGACATTTCAGCACTATCAGAATTATAAGCGACAGTTACTCCTGCGTTATGCATTATTGCACCATTATAGGGAATAGCATCATTTACTTCAAATTTGTATGCCCACCAATCAGAAAATGTTGAACCTCCTACACCATGGATTTTCATTTTATCAGCAACTTTATAACCTTCCAAAATATGAGTAAATGTTCTGATCCGAAAATCAAATTTTTCAGCAACTTTCATTAACATATTAATTTCGCTTTGGACATATGAATGACAAGAAATATATCTTTTTCCTTGTAGTATTTCCCAAAGGACTTCCATTTCTATATCATAACGAGGCTTGGGAGTTTTTGATTTAGTTTTTCGATCTAGATTGTTATAATTGGTCCATTTTTGACCATATTCTCTAGCCCTTTGAAAATAATCTATGTAGAGTTGTTCAACACCCATTCTAGTTTGTGGAAATATTGAAAAGCTTCCCCAATTAGACTGTTTTACATTTTCACCTAAAGCAAACTTTATAAAAGGGTTAGAATTTGGATATAACATTTCCTTAATACTTGATCCCCATTTTAATTTAATTATGGCAGATCTCCCCCCAATTGGATTTGCAGAACCATGAAGAATTTGAATTGTAGTTACTCCGCCAGATAAATTTCTGTAAATATTAATGTCATCTGGATCAATAACATCTTCAATAGTAACTTCAGCAGAGGAATTTTGTCCACCTTCGTTAATACTAGAGGCGGCTATATGAGAGTGTTCATCTATGATTCCACTAGTTAGATGTTTGCCAGTTCCATCAATAATTTTCACATTTTCAATATTGAGATCTTTTCCAATTAAGTTTATTTTACCATTTTTGACCAAAAGATCAGTATTTTTAATTATTCCTTCTTTTTCATTAGTCCATAGGGTTACGTTTTTATACAAAACATTTTGAGGTTTTGGAATTTTTTCAAAGCCATAAGCATTGTTCGGATATCTTAACTTTAATACCTCTCTAATATTTTCTTTTTTTACTTTACTCTTTTTTTCATTTTCTTTACTGTCAGATTTGACAGGTTTTAAAACGGAATCAAAATTCTCTCCATCAAAATCTACTCCACTTGATAAAATAAATTTTTCAGCGTCAATTTTTGAGCTTAATCGAGCAAAATTTTTCTGACTTTTATCAAACAGTGTCATATGTAACCATCCGTCTCTGTAATTTGCCTTCGAATTTAATTTTATAGAATCCAATTTAACATTTACTTGAATTGATGAAGTGCTATTTTTTATTTCTAAATCATAATTTTCAACTCCTATGGAAATTTGATATTTACCGTCTATATCTATTTTTTTTCTATCAGATATGACGTGTGCATCACCATTCACCCAGTTTTCAAATATTTTTGTTTTATCATCAAATATCGATCCAGAAGTAACGATAAAGTTTGCATATGCTCCTTTTTTTAAAACCCCAATTTTATTTTCCATTTTTAAAATTTTTGCAGGAATAATTGTCAATGCTTCAAGAGCTGTTTTTTCACTAAGGCCATACTTAACGGCTTTTCTTAAATTTTTTAGAAAATTATCTTGATTTTTAAGATCTGAAGCTGTTAGGGCAAAAATAATTTTAGATTTCTCTAGCAATGAAGGATTTGAAGGAGCTTGATTCCAATACAACATTTGACTGAGTTCAATTTTTTTTGTCAGTAATGGATCAGACACATCATATGGATCAGGGAAGTTTAGAGGAATTATCAGTTTATTCCCAAGGGCTTTAATTTCTTCGATATTCTGATACTCATTTCCAGAGCCTTTAATAATAAAATTCAAGCCCATTTCAGAGCTAATTTTACCTGCTCTTAAAACGTTAAGTTTATCTCCAGCATCAAAAATTTTAGGCAGTTTAATATTATCTAATATGGATTCAATAGAAATATCTTTATTTATGTTTTTCCCTTGTTTATACCAATTTGCATCGTGATAAAGTTGACGAATTAATGCCATTGATCCCATAATGGAGCCCGGATAGGATTGAGATGAGGTTACGCTTTTGGAAAAAGAAAAATGTTCTGCTTTTTTATCTGATAAAATCCGCTCTCCATCATTTGCAAAATCATTAAGCGCAATTAGTACACTAGTGCCTCTATGAATACCATTTTTTCTATGACTATTAACCACACCAAATCCAATTTTACGCATTTTGGCCGCTACTTCTTTGCTGTAATTATAATCTTTTATACTATTGTAGTCACTGAGGATATGATCATTCCAATAATATCCTTTTCTTTTAGGAGAATATTCTGCACTTCTTCCACTACTTTGAATTCTTTTTGGTTTTTTTATTCCAAAATCAGTATGTAATTCTATAAATGACGGATAAATATGCAAAGATTCCATGTTATAAATTCTTGCATTTTTTGGAATGGATATATTTTTACCAATCTCAATAATTTTTCCCTTATGAATCAGGATAGAATTTGATTCAGTAATTTGATTTGAATTGGAGTGGATTGTAACATTAGTAATTGCCTTATAGGTATCTTCTTCAGTCTTTACACCACTATTAGTCGGAAAATATTCTTGCCCTAAAACAAGTTGATTAACAAAAAATATTAGATAAAGTAGATTTCTTCTCACTAGTTATTTTACTTTAAAAATGAAATTTAATAAAAAAAATGGATATATGTTTATTAATTATGATAATGGCAGATATAAAATTTTAAAACTTATAATTTATTATTAATCCTACAACTTCATTATAACTCTTGATTCCCTTATCTTGTGAATTTGCTTTGAGGAATTTATCATAGGATTTTTTGAAAATAGGCTGCAATGGATTTTTATATTTTTGCCAGAAGGAATCAACATTTTTTATGTTTTCAATGATCCCGAAATTTAATCTTTTTATTTTCTCTTGTGCTTTCTGAGGATCAATCTCATAAAGAGCCAAATTTAAGTATCTTATAGCAAAAATTAATGAAGCGTATTTTACATATGGGTCTGGATTTACATATGAAAAAAAGTAGGCAATAAAATTTGCTTCTTTTTCTGATGCATAACCCATTTGGTGAGCAGCTTCATGTAGGTCACTTATGACATAATTTAAATAAGGAGCTTTAGAATTGATTTGTCCTTCCAATGTAAAAGGGTTAATGTAACCTGAAAAACCCATATAAGATAAAGGTGTACTCCAAAGCGAATGTTTTCTTTTGGAATTAATAAATATTTCTGACGAGAAAAATTCATTACATTCTTTAATATTTTTTTTTAACGAGTACCTTTTCCTTTTCTCAAGTTTTAAAGGAAGACTATCATTACTGCTAATACTTGAATGAATTTCATTTAAATCATCTATTAAAAAATCAATCTTTTCTTCTAGATCTTTTTTTGTATAATCAGTTGTTATATTTAATTTTTGATGAAGGGGTAATCTGTAATAGTTTATTCCCCAACTAATATTAAAAATTATAATAATTGCAGAAATAATAGATCCAATGTCAAATATTAATTTTGAAAAAGTATATCCATGGTCCCTAAAAAATTTAATTGCTAGTCCTAATAATAAAAAAATTATAATCAAATAGATTATATCACCAATAGAAAACGGAATTTTATTAAAAAAAAGTGAATAAGTTTTATATATCAATGGGTATATCTTTTGACTATAAAATTCCTCCACAATTAATGGTTTACTTTTAATATACTCAATAAAAAGCCAATGAGGTAAAAGAGATAACCATAAGAAAATTTTAATTTTTTTTCTCATCTGATTTCTTCTTTTTTTATTCGAAATCTATTCTATTATGTCAAGAATTTCAATCTCAAAAACAAGATCAGACTTTGGTGGAATACCTCGTGTGCCAGATTCACCATAGGCTAGGTTGAATGGAACAAATAGAGTTGCTTTATCGCCAACTTTTAAAAGTTTTACACCTTCTTTAAAACCCTGGATCATTTGAGCTTCTGGACTAACATCTGCTATAAGAGGCTGATATCCATTAGTTTTATTTCTGTTTTCATCAAAAACTCCAAGTAACTTGGCAGTTTCAGGATTACTAGTTTCAAGGAATTTGCCATCTGCAAAATAAACCGTATAGTGCAGTACAGCCTTATTGGTTTTAGTTACTTTTTCACCTTTACCATTATTAGAAATAAAATACCCTAACTCTGAATTAGTCATTTTTGCTTTTAACCTTTGTTCAGCAAATTTTTTTGCTGTTTCACCTTGAATTTTATTTTGTTTTTGAAGCTTTTCTTTATTTGCCATTTCTTCTTCAAGAAAATGATTTGAAAAAATATCTGGGGCATTGAAATTTTTAGCCAATGATCCTTTTCGTATAATTTCTATTTTTTTAATAGTATCATTTTGGGTTATACTATCAACTATATTTTGACCAGTTATTACTTTTCCAAAAACAGTATGCTTTCCATCTAACCATGGAGTTTTTAGATGAGTGATGAAAAACTGGCTGCCATTAGTCGAAGGTCCAGCATTTGCCATTGACAAAATTCCAGGACCACTATGGGTTAAATCAGTAATTTCATCCTTAAAGCTATAGCCGGGACCTCCTCTCCCTGTTCCAGAAGGATCTCCACCTTGAATCATAAAATTATCTATCACTCTATGAAAAATTAATCCGTCATAGTATGGCTTACCTTTATATTCCTCATTAACCTTGGTATTAGTTCCTTCAGATAAAGAAACAAAATTAGCAACTGTTATTGGTGTTTTATCCATTTCCAACTTAACAATAATATTTCCCTTTGATGTATTTATATTGGCAAACAATCCAGAATCAAGTTCTGGATATTTATCATTACAACTATCGAATAAAAAAGGTAAAGTAATTAGTAATAAAAAAATAAATATTGGTTGTTTATGATTCATATTTTTTCTGTTTTAATTTTATCAGTTTTATTGTAAACTTTAGTGGTTGGTTTGTTCCAATTTTTTCACCATCCCCCTGATAACCAAAGCAAAGGTAGGAAGGAAATAGAAAAACAACAACTTCATCTTCTTTCATAATTTTAATTCCTCTTCTAATAGCAGGGATTAAATCTTCCTCATCAACAAAAAAAGAAACTTTTCCTAGATCATTTTCACTGTAAAGTAAGTTATTATTAAGATCTTCAATTTTATATGAAAAGGTAACATGATCTCCTTTTTTTGGAATAATAGCATTTATTTCATTTTTTGTTTTGTATGCATACCAGAAACCAAACTCTGAAATATTAAATTCTAAAGTTGAATTTTCAGCAAATTTTTTGAAAAGCTCTTGTTCAATTTCAAATCTATTTTTATTTCTTATAGCAGATTCTTTTAAAAAGAGTTTTTTGTTTTTATTTATTGGCCTTCTAATTTCAGATTGCTGGCAATTAACAAAAAGAAAAAAACAGATTGTTGAAAGAAATAATCTCATATTTTAAAATCTTTTTTACATTCTTCGATAGCACTTAAAAAAAATTTTTCTGTTTTCTTGAGACTTTTATATGAAGTTCCACCAGCAGCATTATGATGACCGCCTCCGTTAAAATAGATTTTTGCAAATTTATTTACAGAAAAATTCCCTTTTGAACGAAAAGACATTTTAATCAAATTTTGCGACCTATCTTCAATCATTATCACCGACAGAGATATATTTTTCAGACTTAGACCATAATTTACAAAACCTTCTGTATCTCCTTTTTTAAAATTATTTAAATGCAAATCTTCTTGCGATAAAAAAGTATAAACAATTGGAAGATCTTTGATTTTTTTCAAATTTGAAAGACAAGTTCCTAGGAGTCTAATTCTGTCAAAAGTATAGTTATCATATATTTTTTCATGAATTTTTGAGTGGTTGGCACCAAAATCTATCAATTTTGATGCTATTAAGTAGGTGTTAGAGGTAGTTGAAGGAAATCTAAATGATCCCGTATCTGTCATCATTCCAGTATAGAGGCAAGTCGCAATTTTTGCATCAATTATTGTGTGATCTAATTTTGAAATAATATTATATATCATTTCCGATGTGGAACTAATTTGAGGTTCTGAAAAAGTTATATCAGCGTAGGATTTTGGATTTTCATGGTGATCAATCATTATGAAGGGAACCTTAATAGAGTTCAAAAGCGATTCCATTTCTCCAGTTCTAGAGAGATCATTGAAATCAAGAGTTAGGATTAAATCTGCTTTATTGATTAGAGAAATCCCTTTTTTTTGATTCAAAGAAAAATTAATTATTTTACTTTGACCAGGAAGCCAGTTAAGGAATGAAGGATATTCATTAGGAGAAATGACGAGAGAATTGTGACCTTTTTTTATCAAAAAAAAATTTAATGCTAAACTACTTCCAAGAGCATCACCATCAGGGTTTTTATGGGGTATTATAATGATGTTTTTCGATATTTTTAGTAGACTATCAAATTCATTTATCAAATTATCTTTCATAGTTCAAATATACCAAAAAATCGACCTTTTATATTTTGTAAAAAAACATATGATCATTTGTTTAATGTTATATACATATAATCATACAAATTTTTAAATTTGAAATTCAAAAAAATTATATGAGAAAAACCTATACCTTTTCGATGATAAAACCAGATGCTGTAGAAAACGGCTATATTGGTCCAATATTAGATAAAATCACTTCCTCTGGTTTTAAAATTATTGCTATGAAATTTACGCAATTGTCATTAAGAGATGCTAAAGAATTCTATAGTATTCACAAAAGCAAGCCCTTTTTTGCTGAATTAATCAAATTTATGACAAGAGGTCCCATTGTTGCTATCATCTTAGAGAAAGATAATGCAGTGGAGGATTTCAGAAGTTTGATTGGTTCAACAGATCCGGATAAAGCAGAAAAAGGAACAATAAGAAAATTATTTGCTAGCTCTGTTGGTGAAAATGCAATTCACGGCTCTGATAGTGATGAAAATGCAAAAATTGAAAGTGTTTTTCATTTTTCTGGAAGGGAAATTTTTAAATGAAAATAATTTTTGATATAGTTTTCTCTCCAATTTCATCATTCAAAAGTGAAATTATTTTTTTAGCGCCATAAGAAAGTTCACTTCTTAAAACAGAACTAGTCAAATAAACATAAAGAGTTGAATTTTTATACTCTACTTTTTGAGTATATCTCTCAACATTTTCTCCCATTACCTTTTTCCAAAGCTCTTCAATTCTAACATTAATGATTCCTTTTTTTAATGCCTTAGATGAAAAAATTTTTGTTAGAATTTTATTTATCTGCTCAGGTTCAGGTTTTCTCTCATCGTTTTGCATAATAATTGAGATATTTTCTATTCTATTCAAATTTATAAATAATTAAATGGAATTTAAATCAAAAATTTCATAGGAATCTTTGAGTGGAGTTAAAACTTTTTTGATTCTATTTTCATCAGTGTCTGATATAAAAATTTGCCCCATTTTTTGATTTTTAAAAAGTTTAATTATTTTTTTCACTCTAGTATTATCAAGTTTGTCAAATATATCATCTAATAAGACAATTGGATTAGTCTTAAAGTTATTTTTCATAAAATTAAATTGGGCTATCTTTAAAGCTATTAGGAAAGATTTTTGCTGACCTTGACTTCCAAATTTCCTGATATTTTGCCCCATAATTTTAAATTTCAGATCATCTTTGTGAATACCTTTTGTAGTGTATTTATAAGCCATATCTATATCTAAACTTTGTTCGAGAAGATCAGAAGTTGATTTATCTTTTAAATCACTTTTATAGTCTATATTTACGTTTTCATCAGACTCACTTATTTTTTTATAACATTCTTCAAACAAAGGAATAAAACTTTTTAAAAAGGATAGTCTTTTATCAAAAATAGGTTTAGCAAGTTTACATAATTGTGAGTTATAGATTTCAATAGTCTTTTTTTCAAAGTTTTGGTTTAAAGAAAAATATTTTAAAAGAGTATTTCTTTGCATTAAAATTTTATTGTAATCTAGAATTTTTTGGAGATATACTTTATCTGTTTGTCCTATTACACCATCAATGAATTTTCTTCTTGTTGAGCTTCCCTCGAGGATTAAATCTTGATCAACAGGAGAAATTATTACTAGAGGAATTAATCCAATATGATCTGAAATTTTATTATAAGTTTTTTGGTTTCTTTTCAATTTTTTTTTTTGCCCTTTTTTGAAACTACATATAATCTTTTCATTTCTTTTAAGATTTTTGAAATCTCCTTGAATCACAAAAAAATCTGTTCCAAATTTGATATTTTCACTTGTTGATGGATTAAAATAACTTTTACCAAAGGCAAGGTGATAGATGGAATCTATAATATTTGATTTTCCGACACCATTGTTTCCAACAAAACAATTGATTGACGAATTAAAATCTAATTCAAATGCACTAAAGCTTTTATAATTTTTTAATGAAAGTTTCTTTAGGATCAACTTGAAAGAATTAAAAAGTTTAAGTTAGTAATATATACTTTTTAAAATTTAAAATCTACCTTATTTCAATTTTTTGGTTTTGGAATAAAAAAGATTACTTTTGGAAACTATAAAATTATAATGGCAACATATAAAAGAAGGGGATATAAAAAGTCTATTATAAATAAGGTTGAGGGTCTTTCTGAGGAGAGTACTACTGCTGAAGTTTTTGACACATTAGATAGCTCTGCTTCAAAAACCGAGCAGCTTGTCGCTAAATATCAAAATTATATAATTGGCTCCATAGGTTTGATAGCTTTTACCATACTTTCTTATTTAGCATACATAAATTTTGTTTTTGAACCAATGGAAAGAGAAGCTATTAGTGAATTAGGCCAAGCACAATATTACTTCGATATAGCAGTAAATATTGAAAATTCTGATTCATTATATTATTTAGCTTTAAATGGAGGAGAGGGCAAATATGGATTTCTTGATATTATTGAAAATTACGATGGTACTTCAGCAGCAAAACTTGCTACATATAGTGCAGGAATGTCATATTTGAATTTAAAAAATTACGAAAAAGCTATATTTTATTTAGATCAATTTGATTCTGACGATGTTCTTCTGAGTGCTCTTTCAAAAGGTGCAATTGGTGATGCTTTTGCAGAAATAGGTCAAATGAATGAGGCATATGAATATTATGTACTTGCTTTCCAAGCCAGTCAAAACTCATTTACTACTCCAAAGTATCTTTTTAAGGCTGCTATGATTGCTGATTTAAATAATCAAAAAAAAATTGCCTTAAGTTATCTCAAGAGAATTAAAAAAGATTACCCTGAGGCGACTGAATCCCAGTTAGTCGATGTTCAAATAGGCCGCCTAGAAAATATTAATTAATTATGGGTTCATCAATGCATAAGATTTCTCATGCAAATCTTGTTGAAATACCACATGGTTCCAAATTTAAATTTACTTTGGTTGTATCTCAATGGAATAAATCCATAACTGATAAATTATTTGAAGGATGTTATAATGCGCTTACGGAAAACGGTGTCATGTCAAAAAATATTTCTAGAATTGATGTGCCTGGAAGTTTTGAGCTTATCTATGGATCTAAGAAAGCACAAGAAAGTAAAGTTGATGTAGTTGTTTCAATAGGAAGTATTATTAAAGGAGAAACAGAGCATTTTAATTTTATATGTAATGCTGTTTCTCAAGGAATAAAAGATCTTAATATCAGTTCCAAGATCCCCGTAATTTTTTGCGTTCTTACTGATAACACCATAGATCAGGCTAAAGCTAGGAGCGGAGGTAAACATGGGAATAGAGGTTATGATGCTGGAATTGCTGCATTAAAAATGGCATCAATTGCTAATTCATAACTTTTTTTTTTAAAACTAGTTTCAATACCTTTCAAAAAAAATAGGAATAAGATAAACAGTAAATTATCAAATTATATTCTGTAAATGAAAATTAACTTTTTTAAATTAAAGAGAAATAAAAGATATAATTATACTCCACGTTATTATAAAGGAAAAGAAGAAGAGGGAAGCTATAGGTATAGTCTAGATTCTAGATTTATAAAATACAGGAAAGTATTCAATAAAAATGATTTTGGTCAAAAATGGAGTGAAGAAAGAAAAAAAATGAGAGTTTTTAGTAATAGGTTTTTTTCATTTAGACTGGCATTAATCATTCTAATTCTTACTTTAATTTTTCTTTATGTTATAGATTTTGACATAAAAATTTTTAAATTTTAAAGTTAATGTCCAAAACAATTTCAATTCTTCCTGAAAACATAGCTAATCAAATTGCTGCAGGGGAAGTCATTTTAAGGCCCTCATCTGTAGTTAAAGAGCTTATTGAAAATTCAGTTGATGCAAATTCAAAAAATATTCAGCTTATTATCAAGGACTCGGGCAAAACTTTAGTCCAGATAATTGATGACGGAATAGGAATGTCTTCAAGAGATTTAAAATTATCATTTCAAAGACATGCAACTTCAAAAATTAAAAATTTTGAAGATCTATTTACTTTAAAGTCTAAGGGATTTAGAGGAGAGGCATTAGCATCGATTGCATCAATTGCAACTATCGAAGCTACCTCCAGAAGAAAAAAAGACGAAATAGGTAAATTATTAAAAATTTCGGGAAGTAAAATAGAATTACTTGAAGACTGTGTTTGCTCGGAAGGCACCTCTATAAGTGTTAAAAATTTATTTTATAATGTCCCTGCAAGAAGAAATTTCTTAAAATCAGATAATGTCGAATTAAGACATATTATTGATGAATTTCATCGAGTGGCTCTAGCGCATCCGGAGATTTGTTTTACTTTTTTTCAAAATAATATAGAGTTGTTTAAACTCCCTATTTCAAGTTTACAGAAGAGAATTATCAATATTTTTTCACCTAAAATTCAGGAAAAACTTGTTCCTATAGAAGAAAAGACTTCAGTTGCTAAAATTTCTGGTTTTATTATAAAACCTGATTTTTCAAAAAAATCACGTGGGCAGCAGTTTTTTTTCGTTAACAATCGATTCATTAAAAGTTCTTTTTTAAATCATTCAGTTGTATCTGCTTTTGAAGGACTCTTATCTGATGGTTATTTCCCAGGTTATTTTATTTTTTTAGAGATTGATCCTAAAATGATAGATATAAACGTACATCCAACAAAAACAGAAATTAAGTTTGAAGATGATCAAAATCTTTTTGCAATTTTAAAAGCAACTGTGAAACATAGTTTAGGAATGTTTCAGGTTTTGCCAAGTATTGATTTCGATAAAGATCCTGGACTAGATATACCCTATGAATATGTTAAAAAATCTCCAGTTGAACCACCAATAGAAGTAAATTCTTCATTTAATCCTTTTAAAGATGAAAATGAAACTGAAAAGATATCTAGACATTCTTTGGAAAATATTTATTCCAAGTTTGATTCAAAAGATTCCGCCTATATATCTGAAAAAGAACTTAACTTAAATTTATCTCAACCACCTAAGGTATTTCAACTTTTTAAAAAATATATTATTACTTCTTTGCGTTCTGGATTATTGATTATAAATCAGCAAAGAGCGCATCAAAGGGTACTTTATGAAAAATTTTTAAAAAGTATAACGAATCAAAAAACGGCATCTCAGGAGCTTATATTTCCAAAAAAAATTAAACTGTCAAAAAAAGAATTTGTTCTTTTTGAGGAATATCAAAAAAATTTAAACGCTCTGGGATTTAAAATAAAATTATCCGGATTGAATTTAGAGATTAAATCGGCTCCATCATTTTTTAATCATGATAATTTAGAAGATATTATAACAGATTTGTTTTCCATGATAGAAGAAGGAAATTTTAATGGTTTTAGTAAAGTAGATTTTCTTTCAAAAGCCCTTTCAAATGTAGCCTCTATAAAACCAGGAAGAATTTTGACTGTGAAAGAACAGCAGATTTTAGTTGATGATTTATTTGCATGCAAAGAGTTTTTGACATGTCCATTTAGTCATCAAATTTTTGTTACTTTGAGCAAAGAAGAGTTAGATGAAAAATTAAATTAATGGGTAATATTACTGAAACGGTAAAACATTTATTAATAATCAATGGTATTTTTTTTCTAGCTACCGCTATATCGGGTAATCAGTTCTATGATCTTTTTGCTCTTCATTATCCTGATAACCCTAAATTTCAAATATGGCAACCTATAACACATATGTTTATGCATGGAGATATATACCATATTTTCTTTAATATGTTTGGATTATGGATGTTTGGAATGCCTCTTGAAAAAATGTGGGGTAAAAATAAATTTATTTTCTTTTATTTGTCTACTGGACTCGGCGCTGCTTCACTACAGCTGATTCTTTATAATTATCAAATAAATAATATTAATGATTTACTTATTAGTTCAGGGGTTAATGAATCTGAATTAGTAAATTTTTATAGTACTGGATATTTGCCAGGGAGAATTAATGAAGCTGTTTTAAATGATCTACCTCTTACTGATGCTTTTAACTCATATCACTCAGTAATGGTTGGTGCCTCTGGTGCTTTGTATGGTGTTTTGGTTGGTTTTGCAATGTTGTTTCCTAATGCCCAACTGATGTTATTATTTCCACCAATACCAGTAAAAGCTAAGATACTTGTTCCAATACTTATTTTTGCTGATCTTTTTTTTGGTTTTTCTTCATATTCAATTGGCCCTATAGCTCATTTTGCTCACGTAGGAGGAGCGCTAACAGGACTTTTTATGATGTGGTATTGGAAGAAGAAACAATTCGATAATAATCGATGGGATTTATGAGTTATTTGAATGATCTTAAGTATAAATATTCAGCTTTTTCAATAGCAGAAAAAATTATTTTTTTAAATATTATTTTCTTTTTGATTCCATATTTTATTAACACTTTACTTTTTTTATTTAGTGTTGACGCTAAATCATATTTAGAGATATTTTTACTTTCCCCCGAATTTAATAATCTTATTTTTAAACCATGGGCGATAGTAACATATAGTTTTATACATGATGGATTTTTTCATCTTTTCTGGAATATGCTTCTTCTTTATTTCATAAGTAGAATGATTCTTAATTTATTTTCTTCCTCTACTTTTATTAATATTTATTTTTTAGGCGTAATTATTGGAGGTGTATTTTTTTTATTGAGTTATTCTTTCTTTCCTGTTTTTAAGGGGGATTTTTCTTCAATGGCAGGCTCATCTGCAGGAGTTATGGCAGCAATTATTTTTATGTGTACTTATTCACCTGACAATGAAATAAGAATATTTTTTTTTAACCTTAAGCTCAAGTATATAGGTATGCTATTTTTTATTTTTGATATTATTCAAATCCCTTATGGTAACTCCGGAGGACACATTGCTCATATTGGAGGGGCAATCCTGGGATTCTTCTATGCAAGAAATATGATTAATGGTAGAGATATTGGATCAAATTTTGAAAAAATATGGAAATTTTTTTTTAAAATTAGAATGAAAAAAGCAACGAATATTTCTCATAAAACTTTCGTGAGGAATAATAAAAGAAATGATGATAGTGAAAAGCAAAAAAAGATTGATTCAATTCTTGACAAAATAAGTAATTCAGGCTATCAGAGCCTATCTGATGAAGAAAAAAATATTCTAAGCAATTATGGAAAAGACTAAGAAAATGATATAAACACTTAAAATGAAGTTAAATTTTTTTGACAAAATTTTAATGCTCATTAATTTGATTTTGATTTTTGCTCAGATGCTTATAATGGGAACTTTCGGCGATTTTCATCTCTTCCCATTACTAAATATATTAGTTCCTATTTTTGCTCTTGTAAATTTAATTTTTTTTATTTATTGGATTTTCATTTTTAAATGGCCATTTATTTTATTCATAAGTTCATTATTTTTTGGATATTCTGATTGGTTACTTCTTTATAAATTTCCAAGTAACAAAATTTCTACATCTAATGGACTTAAAGTAATGAGCTTTAATGTCCGGCTTTTTAATTCTTATAATTGGATAGATTTAGATGATATTCCTAATCAAATTGAATCCTTTATCTTAAAAGAGGATCCTGATATTATATGCCTTCAAGAATTTTCAGTTGAAAAAAGCCCTGAATTTTTAAACTATAAGCATCGATATTTTCAATCATTAACAAAAAATGGAGATAATGGACTAGTTATTTTATCAAAATATCCATTATACAATAGTGGGTTTATAAAATTTGAAAACTCAAATAATGGTGGAATTTATTCTGATTTAAAATATAAAAATGACAGTATTAGGATTTATAACTTGCATTTTGAGTCCTTACAAATGAGTTCAAATGATAGCATTAAAACTATAGATTACAATAAAAATATTAAACAGGGCTTGGATCAGTTTGTCAATAGAATTGGACAAAGTGAATCAAGAAAACATATAAAAAAAGTTTTCAAAATTCAAGAAAACCAGGTAATAAGGTTTAATGAAGTTGAAAGAAAGAATGAGAATTTATCAATTATTTGTACTGATTTAAATAATAATGCTTTTTCAAAACCTTATAAACTTTTAACATCAAATTACAATGATTCATTTGTTCAAAAGGGGACTGGTTTCGGAACTACCTATAAAATTTCCTCAATTCCTTTCAGAATTGATTTTATAATGGTTGATCCAAGGATAAAGGTTATTAGATTTAAAACTTATGATATCAAACTATCTGATCACAAACCAATATCTGCAGTTCTTGAATTATAAGCGATTTCTGATGAATTAATTTTAAATTTTTTTTAGGTAATCTAGACTTTTAGGGCCAAGATTAAATAATAAATCTATAACACTTAAATTATTTAGAAAACCATGTTTATTATTAAAAACTTGATTGTATTTTAAATTTAACGTGGTAGCTGTATTCTTGGTATTTATCAAATCTTTTTTTTCATTTATCTCATTAAATTTTTTTTCTTCAATTAAAATCTCAAATTTCAATAATTTCAAAATAACTTTTATTAAACTGATATTTAATTCCATCAGACTCAATATTTTATTATTATAAAACGGATAAAAAGCATCCTCATAAAATTCAAAATATGGAGATGCTCTGTAGGACATTTGTAATGATCTCCAATGGTTTCTTTGCCACAAGAAATTATTATCTACTCTAGTTTCTATATCTTTTTGATGATTTAAATCTTTATTTTTAGTAATTGGTATTATTAGTTTCAACTTCCCATTTGGACCATAAATCTCAGCTCTGTTCCTATATGTTTGTTTTTGATAATGACCAGATGTTATGAAATATAATTTCCTTTGATTAATTACCCAGCTCATATAATTAACAGAAGGAAGATAAGCAGGGCATACACCAAAAATCATTTTACTTTTTGTTTTTTTCTAAAAAAAGTATAAAGTTGCCAAACAATTACAAATAATATAAAATGAGGTAGATATGAAGTTCTTTCACCTTTACCACCAACAGTGGTAAAAACTCTATCCCATCTTATTTTCCAATTTTTAATTCCATCATTTATACCTTCAATACTGAACCAGATAAAAACAGGTTTACCTACAATATGATCGGAAGGGACAAAGCCCCAGAAGCGACTATCTTCTGAACGATGTCTATTGTCCCCCATCATCCAATAATAATCTTGCTTGAACGTATAGCTTTTAGTTTCTATATCATTAATAATTATTTGGCCATTATTTACAGTTAATTTATTTTTTTCATATTCAGTTATAATTCTTTTGTATAAAGGCAAATTATTTGGATTTAAATTAATTTTCTGTCCAGATTTAGGTATAATAATTGGACCAAAATTATCTTCATTCCAATTAAATGGTATTTTATTTGGAAAAAAACTTTCATTTGCAGTTTTAATTTTATTGATGTTTCGCTCAATGCTATCAAGCCATTTAACATTTTTTAATTTTTCAAACTCATCATTTGTCAGGACAAGATTTTTAGTAGTTTCCCTAATTTCGATTATTCTAATACCCAATCTTCTAACAAGATCAACAGGAATTCCACTAGATTTAGTTATAATTACAATATTATTTGAATTATCGTTAAAACTAGCCAAAATATATGGCCGCAATGCTTCAAAAGAATTTTCTGTAATATTTGAAATACGAAAACGTCGATTAAAATTTTTATATCCAAAACTAAGTAAATCTTTAGATGAGATTCCTTTCTTACTGAAGGCAGTGTAAGAAAATAAAATTTTTGCTCGCTCTGGTAAAGCATTTAATTTTCCATTGTTATAAACTAATCCATTTTTAATCTCTAATGTGTCACCAGGAATACCAACGCAACGTTTTACATAGTTAGATTTTTTGTCAATAGGTTTTTTTACTCCTTTTTCCTTTTTAAAAAATTGCCTAACTGTATCAGCGGGCCAATTAAATACAACAATATCATTTTTTTTTATACTTGTTATTTTAGGAAGACGCAGATATGGGAGTTGAGGTTTTTTAAGGTAGGATCTTGTTTTAATTATTGGGATAGTGTCATGAACCATAGGGAAAGCTATAGTTGTAGATGGAATTCTTGCTCCATAATGAAATTTACTTACAATCAGAAAATCACCTATTAAAAGTGATTTTTCTAACGATCCTGTTGGAATTATGAATGGCTGAAAAATATAATTATGAACAATAGTTGCTGCAATTACGGCAAATGTTATGGAGCTTATCCATTCTTCAGCAGCAGATTTAGGTTCATCGTCTTGAATTTTGATGTATTTAGTTGTTTTATCATAGTTTATGAAGTAGATATAAAATCCAAGAGTAGCAACACATAACAAGTAATCTTTTAATGAGTGTCTTCCAAAGCTTCTTAATGTTCCGATCCAGATTGAAATGATCATTAATAGATTAATTACAGGGAAAAACAACAAAATAACCCACCACTTTGGGTATCTAATTATTTTTAACAGAATAATCGCATTGTAAATTGGAACAATAGCTTTCCATGATTTTTCTCCACTTAGCAGATAAAGTTTCCATGTCCCTAAAAAATGAATTATCTGGACTAAAAAGAAAAAAATTAACCATTCAAAAACTGTCATTTCTATCGAATTAAAAATTTAAAACATCATTCATTCCAAAAACACCTTTTTTCCCTTTTAGCCATAAGGCAGCTAATAAAGCTCCTTTTGCAAAACTCTTTCTTGAGAAACTTTCATGTCTAATGCTAATATCATCTAAAATTGAAGAATAGTTAACTTGATGAATACCGTGGACCTTTTCCTTTCTTTCTGATTTTACTGAAAGTATTTTTTTCTCATTTCTTGATGTCAATGACCAATTTTCATATTTAGTATTATTAATTATATCTTCTGCCAAAGATATAGCAGTTCCACTTGGAGCGTCAATTTTTTCGATATGATGAGTTTCTTTAATTGAAATATTATAATCGGTTTGTTCTTTTATAAGCTTTGCTAATTCATGATTTATTTTAAAGAAAAGATTAACACCAAAGCTAAAATTAGATGAGTAGAGAAAAGCAGTATTTTTCTCCTTAGTATGTTTAACAACCTTGTCAAAATCATTTAACCAGCCAGTTGTTCCGCAGACAACAGGAACATCATTATTTAAAGCTAAAAAAATATTTTCTAAAGCAGAATTAGGTGTGCTGAAATTTATTGCAACCTCCGAATCTTTTATATCTCCAAATAATTTTTTTTTATCTATTATTGAAACAATTTGGTACTTTTCCTCTATGGCTAACTTTTCAATTTCCTTTCCCATTTTTCCGTATCCCAGTATGGCTATTTTCATAAAAAATTTTATAATTTAACTAAAACTTTAACCCCATAATTAGATTCATTTGTTAGAAAATCTGATTCAAAATGTGGTTTGAGACTTAGATTATCTTTGACATTAAATTGCATTAAATGAGCACTAACATTGGCATCAAGAATATTTAGCATATAGGTCCCTAAAATAAATAAGAAAGACATATCCCTGTAACTTTTATGAAATTTCATCCCTTCAATTAGTTTTGAATTATCAGGAATTAAAGTTTTAAATTCATCGTCTTGAAATCCAGCTAATCTTCTTTTGTATGCTGTTCTGTAGCGATCCATTTCTTTCTGATTATAAACATAACCATAAACGGAAGCCCCTATAGCTCCGTATACAAAAGGGACTTTCCATGACTTACCAATATATACTTGCCCCAAACCAGGTAAAACAGCAGAATAAAAAGCAGCTTTTGATGGAGTAAGAGGATCTTGAATTAAAAGCTTTTTTCTCTCACTAATTTTTTTTTCAGGAAGTTCTTGTCCTATTAAATTAAACGTGGTGAAAAAGAAAAAAAATAAAAACAATTTATTTCCCATGCTTTATTTTTTTCATTATTTTTTTTAATTCATTTTTTGAATTAAAAAATATTTTAATATTTCCTTTACCTTTTTCATTCATTCTAATTTTAGTAATTGCATCAAGAAAAATTTCAATTTCTTTTTCTAATTCACTAGAAAGATTAGAAATGTCTTTATTTACTTTATCACTGGATGAAATTCCATTTTTCAATCTACTCACAATCATTTCAGTTTGCCTAACAGAGAGTTTTTTAGAAATGATTTTTTCATAGATTTCTAGTTGTTTGTCTGTTTCTTCAATATTTATTATTGCTCTTCCGTGTCCCATGGACAGGAAACCATCCCTTATCCCGGTTTGAATAATAGGATCAAGCTTGAGTAATCTAATGTAGTTGGCGATTGTTGATCTTTTTTTTCCTACTCTTTCACTTAGAACATCTTGTGTGATGTTTGCCTCTTTAATTAATCTTTGATAGCAAAGAGCTATTTCAATAGGATCAAGATCTTTACGTTGGATATTTTCAACCAACGCCATTTCTAAAATTTCTTCATCATTTGCTACTCGCACATAGGCTGGAATTTTTGATAAATTTATAAGTTGGGCTGCACGGAATCTTCGTTCACCTGAAATTAATTGAAATTTGTCTGGACGTAATTTTCTGACTGTTATTGGCTGAATTAAGCCAAGAGTTTTTATAGATCTAGCTAACTCTTCGATTAATGTTTCACTAAAGTTTGATCTGGGTTGTAAAGGATTTATTTCAATCTCATTAATATCTAGATCAATTATTTTGCCAATAATCTCTTGATCAATATTTTGAACTTTTTGATCGGATATATTTTTTTCAGTATCACCCAGAAGAACTGATAACCCTCTTCCCAGTACTCTTTTTTTACTTCTTTTGACCATTTCTATTTATAATTTCATTTGCAAGTGATAAATAATTTTTTGCTCCTTTGCTTGTAATGTCATAATCAACAATGTTTTCACCATAACTTGGAGCTTCACCAAGTTTAATATTTCTTTGGATTATAGTCTTAAACACCATTTCTCCAAAATGTTTCTTTACCTCTTCAACGACTTGATTTGATAGTCTGAGACGCGAATCATACATTGTTAATAGCATTCCCTCAATATCAAGATTTTTATTATGAATTCTTTGGATATTTTTTATTGTATTCAGTAGCTTCCCTAATCCTTCCAGTGCAAAATATTCACATTGAATTGGAATTATAATTGAGTTAGCTGCTACCAGGGCATTTAGAGTAATTAGTCCCAATGAGGGAGCGCAGTCAATTATTATAAAATCATATTTTTTAGTTACTGATAAAAGTGCACTTTTAAGCATGTACTCTCTATTATTTTTATCAACTAATTCAATTTCTGATGCTACAAGATCTATGTGAGAAGGAATCAAATCAAGATTAATTGAATTTGTAGAAACTATAGTTTTTTCAACAGTTAAAGCGTGTTCTAAAAGTTGATATGTCCCTTTTTTTAATTCTTTTATATTTATTCCAAGTCCTGAAGATGCGTTTGCTTGAGGATCAGCGTCAACTAACAAAATTTTTTTTTCAAGTATCCCTAGGGAAGCACCCAAATTAACTGCAGTGGTTGTCTTACCAACACCTCCTTTTTGGTTAGCTACAGCTATTATTTTTGCCATGAGTGACTAGTAATTAGGTTCTAAAAATACGATTAATTATCTCCTACTAAAAAAAAAAATCGAACCACTTTTTTGAAATTTTAAAAAACTAATTAATACTATCCTTAAACTCAATATAAAAAATGGTTTCTTCTTCTCTTTTGTGGCCATATTTTTCTCTTGCAAAACGCTCTAAACTATCAATTGTCATGAGTTGATTAACACTACTTTTATCTTTTGCTATCAACTTTTTGAGTTCTTTTTTTTCTATTTCTAAATGATTAATTTCTTCATTCAATTCCATATGAATTTTCATTGAATGAGTATCAAGAAAAAGCATCCATACTAAAAATATTAAAAAGGTTACAACATAAATTTGTTTCCGGATTTTGGACAATAATTTCTTTAATCCCATTAATATGAAAATTATTTTTCTATTTCATTTACAAGACTTGAAGTAATGAGCTGATCGTCATAAGAATTACCCCAACTATTTAAAATATAGTTCATTACATCGGCAATTTCATCATTATCCAAACCCTGACTTACCATAATGCCATCATATAATTCTCCATTCACTTTGATTGGCCCTTCCATCCCGTATTTTAAACCATAAATACTCTCTCTAATATTATTCATTAAATAATCGGAGTTTGATAGTGGAGGAAAAATACCAGCGACTCCTTCACCATTTTCTAAGTGGCATTGGACACAAAAATCATTATATATCTCATTTCCTCTAGCAATACTTTCTTTCAATGGTTTGTTTTGTTGTAGCCATAAAAATTGTATCAAGGTTACTATTGATAGTAAGCTAAAGAATAACCTCATTTTTTTTGAACAATTTTTAAAATTCCTTTTCCCTCGACAGCAATATATAAATATCCATCAGGTCCTTCTCTAACATCTCGAACTCTTCCAACATTTTCAAGAATTTTTTCTCTTTCAATAACTTTTTTATTCTTAATAACGAGTCTTTCAAGATACCTGTATTTCAGAGAACCTATAAAAAGATTTCCTTTCCAATTCTTATAAACGTCAGATGTTGAAAAGGCCATTCCGCTTGGAGCTATTGATGGAACCCAATAGTATAAAGGTTGTTCTAATCCGGGCAAGCTGGTGTTCTTTGTTATTGTTGTCCCACTATAATTTACTCCATATGTAATTTTTGGCCAACCATAATTTTTTCCATATTCAACAATATTTATCTCATCCCCTCCTCTTGGGCCATGCTCATGAAGCCATATTTTGTCTGACTCAGGATGGATGATCATTCCTTGAGGATTTCGGTGACCATAAGAAAAGATAGCTTTTTTAGCACCTGATTTCTCACTGAAAAAAGGATTATCAATTGGTATTGATCCGTCAAGATTTAGTCTGTAGACTTTCCCACCATCTTTTGTAAGATCTTGAGGATTAAGGTCTCTATTCCCCCGATCTCCAATTGTAAAAAAAACATGTCCTTTCTTGTCAAAAACTATTCTTGATCCAAAGTGCTGAGCATTTTTTGTGTTTGGAACAGCTTTGTATAATAGTTTTAGCTCTTCTAATCTTTTATCAATAAGTTTTGCTTGATAAAGGGCGGTATTACCACCAATATCATCCTCAATATTTGTAGAGAGTGTAAAATATATAAGATTATTTATTTTAAAATCAGGATGAATGGCAACATCTAAAAGACCCCCTTGTCCTCTAACGTAAACCTCTGGCAGCCCTGAAATTTCTTCTTTAATTGAGTCTTCAACAAAAAATAATTTTCCTGATTTTTCGGTGACTAAAATTTTGTTATTTGAGATAAAACAAAATCCCCAAGGGATATTAATTCCATCAATTATAACTTCATAAGTATATTCTTTTTTTTCAGGAGTTTTAACTAATGGAGGATTTTCTTGAGAACTACATGACGGAATGTATGTCAGTATAAAAATTAAAAAGAGTATTAAATTATTTTTTAACATGATTTATTTTCTCAAAATAAAAATACAAATAAAAATAAAGATTCTAATTAGATTTAAAGACTATGTATTTAGATGTTCATAAGTTTTTTTACCAACAATACTGCCTATTGCTATTCCCATTCCGCCAATTCTAACTCCAATGGCTGCTCCCTTAGAGATAGATTTTATTATTGGCTTTTTTGTTTTTCCAAAAGCCATAATTCCAGACCATTCCATGTCTATTTGAAAATTTTTATTTGGAATAATGAATTTTTTTAAATCATCAATTAATTTCTTTTTAATTTTTAAATTTATTCCATGATCAGTGGTATTTTCTTTATGAAAATCTATATTTCTACCGCCTCCTATCATTATTCTTCCATCAATATTTCTAAAATAATTAAATCCCTTTTCATAATGAAAACAACCTTTAATCTTTAAATTTTTTATAGGTCTTGTAACTAAAACCATTCCTCTTCCAGGATTTATGTCCTCTTTTGGAAACCAATTTTTTGCAAATGCATTCGTGCAAATTGCTAAAAAATTAGATTCAAAATGAATTTTTCTTTTATCATTTTCAACAATAATCTTATTTTTTTTTGGTTCACAAATTATTTTTTCAACATGGGTATTGGTATATATTTTAGCTCCTAATTCCATAATTTTCCTTTGCAAGAAATAAATTGTTTTTCCAGAATTAATCTGTCCTTCAAATGGAGTATGTACTAGATTTTTAATATGCTCTTTTGATAATCCAAAAGTTTCTATAAAATCATTTTTCAAAAAATATACTCTTTTTTTAAAAATAGATTTAAGTAATTTGTTGTAGTGATTAATTTGATCTGCAAGATTATCAATCGGATTAAAGTAAAGTTCATTTCCTCCTAATTGTTGAAAATCTATTTTTTTGTCGCCAAGGGTTTTTCTTAAAATTTCTAATCCCTTTACTCTATTTTCTACTAGTTCAAGCAATTCATTTTCGCATACTAATTTATTATCCTCAATAATTTCAGATAGAGATCCAAAGCAAGCAAATCCAGCATTTTTTGTACTGGCACCATCAGGAAAAATTCCCTTATCAAAGACTGCGATTTTAGATTTGGGATGATTATTCAAAAACTCTAAAGCAGTAAATAATCCTACTATTCCACCTCCAACTATAATTAAATCATACTTTAAAAACTCTATTTTTTCCCAATAACTAATCATATTAAAAGGGGAGTAAATATTTTTTTTTAAAATTGATTATTAAAAAAAATAGCATTAATCAATAACTTATTAGTCCCATACCAGAAAGCTCTAAAGTTTGTATTATCAGTAATTGAAATAATTTTTCCTTTATTTACTTTATTTATTTTTACGGGGATAGTTGATTTTAAATTAACTAGGTTCTCCTTTGAAATGTATCCACTCAGTAATGGTTTATCTGAGTATATAATTGGATTATCATAGCTGTTTTTTTCAGCTTCCAAAAATATTGTGCTATTTCTGAACAAAGAAATAGAATTATTTTTATAACCAAAATTTATTGGATGGGTTCTGTCAGTTATAGCCTTAAAAATAGCTCCTCCAATTGCTTGAGCCCCAAAGAAGCTGCTTTTTTCTTCAAAATTTATATTTTTTGCCGTTCTATTTTTTTCCTTAAAATTATATTTCACAAGTTCTGTTTTTCCAACCCATTTTAAAGAATTTTTATAAGCTATAAGGGCTCCACCATTCTTTATCCATTTTTTAATTTTAGAGGAGTTATTATCACTTAAGCCTTGACTATTTGGTAGGATAATAGTAGTGTACTTGTCGATCTCTACATTTGGTAAATTTCTAACGTCTAGTTTAGTTACAGGAATATTATACCTAGTATCCAGTAAGTGCCATATTTCTCCTGCATCATATGAGCTAATACCATCTCCAACCAATAGAGCAATTTTTTGTTTATTTATTTTTCTAAAGTTATTACTCCCAAGATCAATACCTTCAGTTTTTCCAGTATCTACTCCATAAATAATTACGGAGTTTTCTTTTGCAAGTTCATCCAAAAATTTATAAGTACTTTCAATCTCTTTGTTGAAAACAGGAATTAAAATAGTTCCATAATCAAATTCCTTCCCATCTATTTTAAATTTTTTTAATGAGACTTTAGCAATCATATCATTATTTAAAATTTCATTCAAAATATTTGGAGTATAATATTCATGCCATTCCATCAAGTATGCATAGTTTGTTTTTTTTGAGACTCCTCCTATTTTTTTATTTAAAGATTGCGAATTTGCAATTTCACCTGCATGGCTCATATCAATATTCATATCATAATCTAAATTAAAAGCTAGGGGCAAAGTCCACGCAGAAACATCATAAAAAAGACTATCTTGGAATTTAGTTCTTGATTCAAACATGGCATTAACAAGTCTTGATTTTTTTTGGTTTTTGGGAACTATGAAAGCATTATTTTTTTTATATAAATTTCCTTTGTGTTTTATGTCCTGTTTTAAATCATAGACCTCTATCTCATGTCTATTAAGAATTTTAGCTAGATGAATAGTTCTAGCCCTATCTTTATTATCACCAAAAATTATCCCCTTATTTTTTAATTTTGAAGATTCTTCCCTAGCATTTTTGTAAAAACTATATTGGTAGTTAAGGAGTTCCTCTTTTAGATTAAATCCAGCCTTGAGAGTTGAAATAGCAGCTGTAAATTGGTTCTTAATTGTAAATGGGAATGTTAAGATTCCATTTGCAGTTTCTTGGACATGCCCTCTTGAACTTGCTTGTTCAAATAAAATTCCTATGCCTCCATTAATATCAGGGAAAGTAGATCCTTTTCCATAGTAAAAGTCATCAAAACTTTCCTCAGAATAATATAGAGATCCTATTTTGTTAAATTCATTTACATGAAATTCAGCAATCTTTTTTGTCAATTTCTGATTTAGAGCAGGAGTAAGAGGATGAGTTCTGGATGGAATTCCTGGTTGAAAGAAAAATGTTGCATTTGATCCCATTTCATGATGGTCAGTAAGAATATTTGGAAGCCATTCATTATAGGATTTAATCCTTGCTTTTGATTCTGGTAGCTGAACTGGGAGCCAATCCCTATTCATATCAAACCAATAATGATTAGTCCTTCCACCTGGCCATACTTCACTGTATTCTCTATCATTGGGATCAGGGTTTAAATTAATACTTTTATTTGTGTTTGCCCAATACGCAAACCGTTGTAATCCATCAGGGTTAAATGAGGGATCTAATAGAATTACAGTATTTTTTAATAAATTATTTATGAAATCACTTTTAGATGCAGCTAAATAATATGCAAGTAATAAACTAGCATTTGATCCACTTGGTTCATTTCCATGAATAGAAAAGCCCTGATATATTATCAAAGGAATATTATTGTAGCTATTAAATTTTTTACCATTAGAAATTTCTTTGTGCTCTTTTTTTATTTGGTCAATATTCTGATGATTTTCTGGAGAGGTGATTGTTAATAAAATTAACGGTCTGTCTTCATAAGTAAAGCCTCTATTTTCAATTTTGATTCTGTCAGATGATTTAGCTAGAACTTCCATGTATTGTAGAAGCTTATCATGAGTTATATGCCATTCACCAATTTGATGACCAACTATACTCTCAGGCGTTGGAATTGAATCATCAAAAATAGTTTCTTGATGAGAAAAAAAATAGTTTAAATCTACTGTCTCATTTTGTGAAAATAGCTTTATATAACAGCCAATGAATAAAAAAAATAGGTATCTCATGTTTGTTTAATTTAATAAGTAAATAATTCATCAATGTAAAAAAAAGAGTTTAAACTTTAACCTTTTGTCCTATTAATTTTAACTAAAGATAAAATCTACAGAGCGTAAGAATAACAAGTCGGGATGACAGGATTTGAACCTGCGACCCCACGCACCCCATGCGTGTGCGCTACCTGACTGCGCCACATCCCGAAAGATAATTTTGAAAAGTTGTCGGGGTGGCAGGATTCGAACCTGCGACCTCCTGCTCCCAAAGCAGGCGCGATGACCGGGCTACGCTACACCCCGAAGA
>MDTD01039986.1_pt1 | contig 66091 bp, 57 predicted proteins | sample 811221 | NCBI WGS metagenome assembly MDTD01 (sample SAMN05326646, study PRJNA326480) | marine metagenome | isolation source: seawater | place: Pacific Ocean: South West | collected 2011
AGCCCATGTTGTAATCGCGCTGGCTGCGCTTAGTCTTTGTTCCTTTTTGTGTTGACATTTTTAAGTCTAAATTGTGTCAACCTATTTCAGGACAAGACACCTATTTAAAAAAAGGCACAAGGTGGTACCACTTTGTGCCTTTTTAATGGTTCATGCATACCAGAATAAAAGATCAGGCTGTTGCATTCGATTTAACGTTGGCACTTACTTCTTTGTAGAACTGCTCATATTGTTCTACCACCAACTCCTGATTGAATGTTTCCGCTCTTTTGCGGGCCTTCGCTGATAATTCTGTGTGCAGGGCGTCATTGGTAAGTATATTCACTGCATGTTTTGCCATACAATCGGTATCGTCCAGCGCACATAAATATCCGGTTTCGCCTTCCACATTCACTTCCGGTAATCCTCCGATATCTGAACTGATAACCGGAACCGAACAACTCATCGCTTCAAGTGCAGCCAAACCAAAGGTTTCTGATCCTGAAGGAATCAAAAACAGATCAGCAATAGAAAGTACTTCTTCTACTTCATCCAGTTTTCCCAAAAAACGTACATGATCACACATATGTAACTCTCTGCACATCATCTCTGCTTTCTGGCGATCCGGACCATCCCCAACAAGCAGTAACTTCGCTTCAATTCCGCTTTCAAGAATCTTAGAGAATACTTTAACTACTTCAGGCACACGTTTCACTTTTCTGAAATTTGAAACGTGAACCACTACTTTTTCCCCGTTAGGGCAGATCGCTTTTTTAAAATGACTTTTATTTGATTTCTGAAACCTTTCAAGATCGATAAAGTTCGGTATCACTTTAATGTCTTTACTGATCTCAAAATTATTGTACGTCTCTCTTTTCAGGTAATCAGAAACAGCCGTTACGCCATCAGATTGGTCGATCGAAAATTCTACAACATGTTTGTAGCTGGGATCGCGCCCAACCAGCGTTATATCAGTTCCGTGCAGAGTGGTTATAATGGGAACAGTGATTCCTCTGGCAGCCATGATCTGTTTGGCAAGATACGCGCTGGTCGCGTGTGGCAATGCATAGTGTACGTGTAACAGGTCCAGATCTTCGAATTCGATCAGATTCACCATTTGTGAGGCCAATGCAAGTGCATATGGCGGATATTCAAATAATGGGTACGAATTGATGGATACCTCGTGGTACATTATGTTTGATTCAATAGCGTCGAGGCGGGCGGGTCGGGCATAACTTAAAATGTGAATTTTATGCCCCATCTTGGATAATACTTTCGCCAGTTCTGTGGCTACTACACCACTACCACCAAAAGTTGGATAGCAAACAATGCCAATATTCATATGTAATAACTCCTGAGTTTCAGATCCTGAAAAATACTTAATTCGCTACAGTATGACTATGTGCAATACAAGCTTTAACACCGGTGTTTATCATAATATTTCGAAGCGCAGAACAATTCTTTATATTCCTGAGCTGTAACTCTGATTTGTGTAATAATTTGCACCTTTAAAGCCAAACAGGTGCCAAATCGTTCAATCACATTCTGAGTTTTTGTAAAATTTGAGGTCAGAAATTACGTTGTCATCAACGCTTAATGTTGATAGAAAGGTTAAATCATTCATCATAACGAAAAGAAATAGTTCCATAATGAGGGTACCATCATACCTGCTTTTTTTACTGATTCTGATTGCTTCCGGCAAAGGCGATGCAAAAAAAGGAAATGATGCCTATAACAATCAGGAATATGCCAAAGCGGAAGCTTTCTACCGAACGGCGCTCGAAGCTGAACCTGAACGCTCCGAGATCTATTTTAATCTGGGCAATACGCTGGCTAAGCAAGGGAAAACAGAAGAAGCCATACAAACTTTTATGGAATATCTCCCTTTGGCAGAAAATCCGGCCGATAAGGCGAAAGCACAATATAATATTGGAACTATTCTGGCTAGTGGAGAACAGTGGGAACCGGCGGCCATGCACCTAAGAAATTCGCTGATGCTTAATCCTGACGATACTGAAGCCAGGCATAATTATGAAAAAGTATTGGCTGAACTCGATAAAAAGGAACAGGAAGAAGAACAAGAGCAGCAACAAGATAATAAACCACAGGATCCACCAACCGCTTATGCACTAGAGATGAAAAAGAATGCGGAGCAATTGGTTAAAGAACGAAAGTACAAGGAGGCATTTGATCTGATGCAAAATGCCCTCCAGATTGATAAAACCGTATCTAATTTTAACGACTTTATACAACGAATTGGAGATGTGGATGAAATTGATTCATAAAACACCGGTTTTTGCTGCAGGAGTTTTTTTGCTCTCACTACTTACGATGGATAGTATTTACGCACAACAAAATGCTGAGGATTATTTCCATAGCGGAGCAAATTCATTCATCAATAATGACCTGCCCACGGCTATAAATGAAGTTAATACAGGCCTGAGTAAGTACCCGAATGATCCAAAACTAAATGCTCTGCTGGAAAAACTTAAGGAAGAGCAGCAAAAACAACAGCAACAACAGAACCAGCAGCAGGATCAACAGCAACAGAATCAAGATCAAAACCAGCAGCAACAGGATCAGAACCAGCAAGATCAGGAACAGGAAAACGAACAACAGCAGGAACAGAATGATCAGCAAAATGAAGATCAACAGGATCCTCAGGATCAACAGCAGCAACCTGTTCAACCAAAGGAAGTAAGTAAAGAGGAAGCGCAAAAGATCTTACAGGCGCTGGCTCAGAAAGAGAAAGAATTACTCAAAGAATTTAAAAAGCAAAAACCACAGGGAAGTGCCACCCATGACAAGGACTGGTAAGCTGAATTGGTTAACCGGCTTAATTTTTAGTTTATTTTTTGTCAGTTCAACTGTTTTCGGGCAGGATGTAAGTGTATCATCCTCGCTATCAGAAACAAACATTTATTCGGGCGAATCGGTAACCATGACCATCAGTGTTTCCGGTCAGAGCATCAATAATATCGAGCGCCCCCAGATGCCGCCTGTTGATGGTTTACGCTGGCTCAGTGGCAGTACATCAACCAGCCAGCGCATAGAATTGATCAATGGACGTCCGACCGTCTCCTACTCTTATGGATATTCATTCATAGCACAACGTCCCGGCACCTACACTTTCCCGGAATTAACCATTGGTGTAGACGGAAAAGGCTACACCACCAAACCTATTTCATTTAATGTACTTGATCCCGGCTCCATCGATAATGACCAAAGCGCACGATTGCCGGATATTTATGTGCGCCTTGAACCAAGCACCACCCAGCCGGTGGTGGGTGAAATGGTGATTGCAGATATTGTTCTCTATTTCAAAAACACGGTGGAAGTTAGATCGTACCAACCTACACCCGGCTGGAAAGCCGAAGGGTTCTGGAAAGAGATCCTTGAAAACCGACTTCAAACCAAAGCTACGTCTACGCTGATTAACGGGGTGCGATTTCAACGGGCACGATTGCTGCAATATGCATTATTCCCAACCAAATCAGGGGAATTGACCATTAGTCCTTTTGAATTAAGTGTACAGATCCAGCAAAGAAATCGCCGTCGCGATATTTTCAGTTTTGGATTGGGACAGGAAAGGAAAGATCTGCAGACGTTACCGGTCACATTAACGGTGAGATCATTACCGGACATAGACAATGCCACCTTTACCGGAGGAGTAGGAGATTTCAAGATAACCCGAACTATTGAACCCGCTGAAGCTTTTGTAGGGGAGAGTATCGAGGTTACTACTACCATTTCCGGGTCGGGTAATCTTCCTCTATTAAATAAACCGATATACGAATATCCCGAAACTCTGGAGATCTACAATCCCTCTGAAAGCAGTAACATAAACCGGAATAATCGTGAGATATCGGGCTCCAAAACTTTTACGGATATTCTTATTGCCCGTAATGCCGGGGAATTTACCATTCCTGAAACCAATGTCGCTTTCTATGACCCGGACAACGATCGTTACCGTACCATTTCCCTGCCTGCGCTTACATTAAAAGCTACCCGGGACCCTCGTTCGGTAAATGGTTCCGAAGATATGCTTCGCCTGAATGTTGAACCAATCACTGGTCTCGCCCAATGGATCACCCCGGATAATGCCCCGTTAACTTCCCGTAGCTGGATCTGGGGATTATTACTTTCTCCTGTGGTCATTCTGGGACTGGCATTTTGGGTAAAATCATACCGCGATAAAATGAATACGGATACCGCTTTTGCCCGGGCTCAAAAGGCAAAGAAACTAGCAACCGAGGAATTAGAGAAAGCCGCAGCATCTACAGAATTAAAGAATGGCTATTATCATATTTACCGGGCCATTAGCTTATTCATCGCTGATAAATTAGATCTCCCGAAAGCAGGTAATACTACTTCGGAACTGGTACAAGCTGTTGAAGACAGCAGCTCCTCGAAACTTGCCATTGAAGTAAAAAGATTACTTACAAAATGTGATACCATAGCGTATGCTCCCGGTGCTTCACAAGCAGGGATGGCCCGTGATGTTGAGTTCGCCCAAACGTTAATTAATGAGTTGAACAAAGCACTATGATGAGATCTCTTTCTATACTTATTGTGATGTTGATCAGCTCCTTTACGCTACCTGCCCAGACGGCACAGACTCTTTTTGATGAGGCAAATGATCAGCTAACCGCCGGAAATTATGAAGAGGCGCTTACTGCCTATCAGGCTATCGAACAAACCGGAGAAGTTTCCGGAGCGTTATATCTGAACATGGGGATTGTTGCAACCCAAATTGATTCGCTGGGACTGGCCAAATATTATTTTATAAAAGCATCCGAGTTTAACACAACACAAGCACGGGCTGCGGAAGCTTTAGAATACACAGAATCACAATTTAGCCGTCAATCGGCAATGTTACCCAAATTGCCCTGGGAAAAAGCCGTAGAATGGCTACTGGAAGGTCCCGGTGTACTCACGATTTTCCTGACCGGATTCTCCTTCATCCTGATCGGGGTTTTACTGATCTTGTTGAAATGGTTCACATCTTTTTCATTTCAAAAGTTTAATCATACACTTTCAACGGTATTTACCACCGGTATCCTCATACTGCTTCTTTCATTTTATATTGATTATGTGAACGAACGCTATTCAGGAGCCGTGATAATTGCTGATGAAACTCAGGTTAGGAATACCGCAAGTGAAACGGCCGATATTGTAAGTCTGGCTTATGAAGGATATTCTGTAACCATAGACATCAAAAAAAGTGCGGAACACAAAAACTGGGTCTATATCCGACTTGGTAACGGTCAGTTCGGATGGATGAAGCCCGAAGCATTGAAAATATTATAAAACTAACCTACAAATCGAGATTATGAGCGAGTCACAAGCCTATATTGAAGCAAATAAAGAAAAATTTCTGAAAGAATTATTTGATCTGTTACGGATCCCAAGTATCAGTACCGATTCAACCAAGAAAAGCGAGATCCATCAGGCAGCGAATTTCCTGATCCATCAGCTTAATGAATTAGATCTCAGCCGGGTTGAGTTATTTGATACTCCCGGCAACCCGATCGTTTACGGAGAGCATTGCCCCTATGATGATCGCCCAACTGTGTTGGTTTATGGTCATTACGATGTACAACCATCCGATCCGGACGACCTCTGGGATACTCCACCTTTCGAACCGACTATTAAAGACGGATTGATCTACGCCCGCGGTTCAAGCGATGATAAAGGTCAGGCTTTCACTCATATCAAAGCTCTGGAGAGTTTTGTGAAATCCGGCAACAAAATCCCTGTAAATGTGAAAGTGATCCTTGAAGGGGAAGAAGAGATCGGATCTCCTAATCTGGTGCCTTTTATTGAATCTCACAAAGAGATGCTGGAATGTGATATGGTGTTGATTTCTGACACAGCCATGTTTGGTAAAGACCAACCATCCATAACTTATGGCCTCCGCGGACTAGCATATATGGAAGTAGAAGTAGTTGGTCCAAACCGTGATCTCCACTCCGGGGTATATGGTGGTGCCGTTGAGAATCCATTGAATGTGCTTTGCGAGATGATCGCAAAATTGAAAGATGAAGACGGTGTGATCCAGATCCCGGGATTCTATGATTCTGTGATACCTCTAACAGAAGCTGACCGGGAAGCCATGGCAGCATTACCATTTGATGAAGAGGCGTACAAAAAATCTTTGGATATTGATGCCGTTCACGGTGAAAAAGGCTACACCACACTGGAAAGAGCTTCTGCACGACCTACACTGGATGTAAATGGAATCTGGGGAGGATATCAGGGAGAAGGCGCTAAGACTGTGCTTCCATCCAAAGCCGGGGCAAAGATCAGTATGCGACTGGTTCCCGATCAAAACCCAAAAGAGATCGCGCAGCTGTTCAAGAAGTATTTCGAGTCGCTGGCTCCCGATACTGTGAAAGTGAAAGTTGAAGAACACCACGGTGGGTTTGCATCCGTCACCGATCTTGATTTCTATGGCCTGAAAGCCGGTGCAAAGGCGTTTGAAGAGATCTACGACAAAGAAGTACTCTTTTCACGCGAAGGCGGCTCTATTCCAATTGTAGCTGATTTTAAACGTGTACTTGGAGTAGAATCTATTCTGATGGGATTCGGACTTACCAGCAATGCTATTCACTCTCCTAACGAAAATTTCTCCCTGGAAGATTTCTACCGGGGAATTAAAACCTCAGCTAAGTTTTTCGAGATCCTTCCGGACTTTAAAGAGTGATGGACATCTAACTCATTAAAAATAAAAAAGGGCAATCACTACGTGGTTGCCCTTTTTTTGTACTGATCTGAGATCTACTAAAAATCGGTGGTATAAATGATCGGAGCATCTTGTTCGAAATCATACAATGTCAGCCGTCTGAGATTATAATAGCCCGTCCAGTAATCTCTCAACGACGAAATATATCCACGTCGGGAGCTGTCTTTCTGATTCTGAGCGATGAACAGGTCGGTGATGGTAATACTACCGATAAGATATCGGTTCTTGGCCACATCATACCGTTGCACAGCAATATCATCCGAGACTCTTGCCAGCTCTACCTGATCTCGCAACTGCGGAAATTCCCTGACCGTACTTTTCACATTCAATTCAAATTGTAACCGCTGGTAGGCAATGGTATTGGCCGTCTCCATTTGTGTATTTCTGGCTGATTTGATCTCAGCCTGATTCTTACCCCAATTGAAGATCGGAATATCGAACCCAACACTAAAGAATTGTCGGTTTTGTGGGTCTTCATATAGCTGATCAAGATCTCTTGACGTTTGATTCAATCCAAAACTAGCGTTTAGAGTAGCCGAAAAACCCGTGCTTTTTTTAGCTTGGTCATATGATTGATCAGCTAATAAATCGTTCAACTCAAATTGCAGCGATGTACTGTTATTCTGCCGGGCCAAAGTCAGAGCCTGCTCCACATCAATTTCCATTTCGGGGGCCACATCCGGTAAAATGATCTCAATTTCCGTATCGTCATCGATCCCTAATAACGCTTTGAAACTTTCCTCAGCGCGTTCATAGTCAAGTCGTGCAGTGGTTAACGAAGCTCTCGCATTTCGGAATTCAAGCTCACTTTGTAATAACTCGTTTTGAGCAATACTGCCAACCTGAAAACGTCCTTTTGAAATGTTATAGATCGAATCATTCACCGTCACATTAAATTCAGCAACTTCCACATTAACTTTAGCTAAAAGAAAGTTGAAAAAGCTTTGTGTTACCGTAAACGAAAGATCTTCCATGTCTTCAACATACTGCTTTTGCGCGATCTCATATCGTAATGGTTCGGTCTTATTTCTCCACTTCAGACTGTTGAATTGAAACAACGGTTGAGACAGACCTACGACCAAAGGGGTACTTTGCCATAAATAGGTGTTTTCACCGGTAAAAATACCCAACCTTGTAATGCCGGATGAAAGCGAAAGGCGGCCACCTGTTGGCATAATGTTCTGATCAATGGAAACTGCTGCAGACGCTTCTGATTGTGTACGGGAAGAAAAAGTAACCGTACCATCATCCAGTGCATTGGAAAAAATGGATTTATTATAATTCGGCGCATCACCGGATAAAGCCAGACTTGGCAAAAGATCCGCTCTGAATGATTTATATCTCCATTTAGCAGACATCAAAGAAAATCGCGCCGCTCTGGAAAGCGGACTGTTATTTTTCGCGAATTCGATGCTGCTTTCCAAAGTTAACGTCTGAACTTGTGCTTTACTTAATTGCGGCGATACTACGGCAATCAGCAGTACAAAAAATGATGTTCTTAGAATTTTATTCATGTCGTAATGCGTGTACAGGATCTTGTTGAGCAGCGCGCCGGGCCGGGAAAAATCCAAACACAACTCCAATGAGCAGAGCTACTCCGAATGAAATTAAAATGGAAATCGGGGTCACGATGGTTGCGATCCCCGCACTGAGTTCGATCGCCACACTGAATCCCATCCCAAGCATGATGCCGATCACCCCACCGGTAATACTGATGGCCAGCGCTTCGGTGAGAAACTGTAATTCAATGTCATGTTTCTGAGCTCCTACTGCGAGTCGTAACCCGATCTCTTTATAGCGTTCTACCACAGAGGCCAGCATGATGTTCATGATGCCTATACCACCCACGATAAGTGAAATGGACGCAATGGAGGACAGCACAATATTGAAGATCCGTTTGGTCCGTTGCTCCTGCTGCAGTAATTGTTCCGGAACTATGATCTCGTAATCCACAACTCCGTTATGGCGTCGTTGCAGCATGCGGGAAACTACTTCTGCGATGGATACACTGAATTTAGAATCTGAAACCCGGACAATGAGTTTATCCAGCTGGTGATAATTCTCTGTGGTCTCTTCTTCCTCTTCATCAGAGCCTCCTATGATGATCATGCGTCCGCCAAAACCACCCGCTGACTTATCAATATCATCTTCAGTAACCAATCCACGATTTTTAAAACGAAGGGAAACAGTTGTTGCCGGTGAGAAGATATCCAGATTATAATTACGTATTCCCAGGCGCTCAATGTTCTCGGTACTCAGTTCTTTTTTGTTGAGAACACCGATTACCGTAAGCCATAAATTCCCGACTTTGATCCTTTTGCCTACCGGATTCTCACCGGCAAAGAATTTAGTTTTTACATCATATCCGATCACACAAACGGGATCAGAGTTCATGATCTGTATATTTGAAAAGTTGGCTCCTTCAACGATCTCAAAGTTATTTATATTGAAATATTCATCATTTACGCCAACTAATTTTCCGCTACGCATTCTGGCATTCCGGATAAAACTGGTTTCGAAGATGATCTCGGGGCTGATGTATTCAACCTGAGGAACCAGTTCTTTGATCGTCTGAAGATCTTTCAGGTTTAGACCCGGTGAATATTTAGAACCTTCATTCTGATTTCCATCTTCAGTGATCAAACCTTCCACTTGTTGAACGATGGGTTTAATGATCACATTATTGGTACCCAGCAATTGCATCTGGGCAAGCACTTCCTGCTGGGCTCCGGTTCCAATGGCCAGCATGGCGATCACAGAAGCCACCCCGAAGATGATACCAAGTGAAGTAAGAAAAGCCCTTAATTTATTCCGTTGAATTGCTTCTATTGCAATATCAAAGTTGTAGAGTATCTTTTGTAGCACAACTCACCCATCAATTTTGAGTGAGCATATCGCTCAACATGATCTTTTTAATTCCAACGGTGTCTTCCGGCATTGTGAGGTATAACTCATCCTCTTCTTCCACTCCCCGATGAATGATCACCTCGTTTTCGTTCATCAGACCTAATTCTACCTGGTGCATCACCGGCGATAGTCCATCTCTCTTAAACACAAAACTCAATGAATCCACACTATGTACCGATTCCAATGGAACCGACAATACATTATCTACTTCTTCAATAACAATCCGGTTACTGGTGGTCATGGCAGGTCGTAATAAACTATCTGATTCGTTCACTTCCACGATCACTTCAAAGACTTTTGAATCGTAATTTTTACGCTGTTCACCAATATTGGCTACATCTGTAACAACTCCGGAAAGTTTTTTGTCCGGCACTGCATCCAGTCCAATAAATACCTTTTGGCCCACTTCTACTTTCTGGATATCCACTTCGTTCACATATGTTCTGGATTCCATTACCGTAAAATCCGGTAACTCAGCAACTACCGGACTCCAGGCACTAACGGTCTCGCCTTCCGTGATTTTAGAGCCATCCCAGTTTCGCCGGTAGATCACCATTCCCTGATCCGGAGCATATACCGTAAACTGATTCATTAACTCCCTGATCTTGGTCATTTCATTTCTTTTTTTCTGAAGCTCGGTTTCAACTTCCTGTAATTTTGCTTCGGCCTGACGAACCTTAGTAAGGTAATTCTTAGTCTCCTGATCCAGCTGTCGTTTTGCCTTATCGAGTGCGATCACTGCCTGACGCTGAACAGCCGGAGATTCATATTGAGACTGATCCACTTCAATCTGTCGCTCTTCCAGGGCAAATTCCAGATTGATAAGATTATCTCTTGCCTGTGATAGTTCCAGGGTACTATCGAGTTGAGCCTGAGTTACCTGCGATTGTGCCGATTGCAGATCCAACTGTACATCCTGCAATTTTCCCATGATCTCAGATCGGTCAAGTTCTGCAACAAAATCACCTTCTTTTACAATGGTTCCTTCCGGAATAAGGCGCTGAATACGAATACTATTGATTCGAAAATCCCGAACTCCCTGAGGACCTTTGATCTCGGTAGATTGTTTGGCTCTTAGTTCTCCGGTAGTAGTTACATCAACTACAAACTCTCCGACTCTGGCTTTTGTGAATAGCTCAACGGTATCATCTTCTTCTGCCCTGGTTAAAAACCATGAAACCCCAACTACCATTACGATCAATACCGGAATTATTATTTTTTTCTGCATACGTGTTATCTGATTGGCGGTGTACCCGATTATAAAGTTCGAGTGATAACGGTAATACTATCGAAATAGTTTTAGAAAACTACTTAAATAAATGTTAAAACAACAATTATTTACAATTAGTCTTCAATCAAACCATTTTCGAGACCATACTTCGTTGCAGGCTGTGAATATTCCAGAATGGTCTTCGGGTCGTTGTTTTCGTCTACAACCACTACTTTGGGTTTATGCTCTCTTGCTTCTTCAGGGGTCATATCTGCATATGCGATCACAATAATACGATCGCCGACTTGAGTAAGTCTTGCCGCAGCTCCATTCAGGCAACAAACTCTGCTGCCTCTGTCGCCGGGAATGGTGTAGGTTTCCAAGCGATTTCCGTTTGTAATATTTAACACCTGCACTTTCTCGTAAGGCAGAATATTTGCCTCATCCAGAAGATCCTGATCAATGGTGATGCTTCCCTCGTACATGAGGTTCGCTTCGGTCACCATCATTTGGTGCAATTTAGATTTAAACATGGTAAGCTTCATCGCTCAGCTTTCGAATATGATATTATCGATTAGTCGGGTTTTACCCAGATATACGGCGCCGGCAAGTAAATACCTCTTACCTTTTTCAAGTGTTTGAACCGGAGCCATTTTCTCAAGTGAGAAGACTCCAAGGTAATCATTTTTAAAACCTTTTTCTGCCAACGCTTTCTGATGTTGCTTTAACATCTCTTCAGGTTCCAATAGCCCATTCTGGATATCATTCACCGCTTCCTTCATGCGTTGAAACATTTCGGGAGCCAGTGCGCGTTCCACTTCACTTAAATAGGCGTTTCTGCTACTCAAAGCCAATCCATCTTCAGCTCGCTCGATGGGCGCCATGATCAATTCCAGATCATGGTTGAACTCTTTCACCATCTGATGGATGATCTGAAATTGCTGATAATCTTTCTGTCCAAAAACGGCAACATCCGGTTGTACAATATTGAACAACTTATTAACCACCAATGCGATGCCCTGAAAATATCCGGGGCGACTTCCGCCATCCAGATAGGTATTCAGTTCATCAATTTCGATGCTCAGATATTTTTTTCCCGAACCATACATGATCTCATCATCCGGGGTAAACACTATGCCAACTTCCTCTTGTTCACAGAAAGCAAGATCCCGTTCCAATGTTCGGGGATAGCTCGAGAAATCCTCATTCGGGCCAAACTGCTCCGGGTTTACGTAGATCGACACCAAAACCACATCCGCATGTTTACGAGCTCTTCGGAAAAGCGACAAATGCCCTCCGTGTAACGCTCCCATCGTTGGAACAAATCCAACCGTTTTTCCTTCACGCTGCAATTCTTTTACAGCGTCTCTAACTTCGTCAATGGTCTTTACAATTTTCATGGAGTCATCATCAGGTATACAGCCCTGTTAAAGGCTTTTTTAGCAAGCCTCAAAGATACGGGTTTCTCTGATAAAGAGGCAGTAATTAAACGGCTCTGGATGAATCAAAATCTTCCAGGATCTCTTTTACCCGACTGATAAATGCTCCACCGTGGGCTCCGTCAATAATCCGGTGATCGTAACTCATCGACAGATACATCATATGACGGATCGCGATCACATCCCCTTCAGCAGTTTCCATCACCATTGGTCGTTTAACGATGGCCCCGGTTCCAACAATAGCTACCTGAGGCTGATTGATGATCGGTGTACCCATTAAATTACCAACACTTCCATAATTGGTGAGGGTAATGGTTCCTCCTACCAGATCGTCGGGGCTTAATTTTTTACTTCTGGCTTTCGTTGCCACTTCATTTACAGATTCGGCGAGTCCAACCAGATTTTTCTGCTGCGCCTTTTTGATCACAGGAACGATCAGCCCACCTTCACCACCGGTTCCAAGAGCAACGGCCAGCCCAAAATTAATATCTTTTTTAACGTGGATCTCGTCACCAACCACCGAGCTGTTGATCATTGGGAATTCCAGCATCGCTTTAATGATGGCCTCCACAAATAGCGGGGTAAAGGTAAGTTTGATCCCTGTTTTATTCTGGAAATCTACTTTATTCGCATTTCTCCATTTCACCAGATTGGTCACATCTACTTCAGCGAAGGTGGTAACATGTGCTGATGTTTGCTTTGATCGCACCATATGTTCAGCGATCATTTTTCTCATGCGATCCATTTTGATCACTTCAACCTCACCGGATGGCGATTTGGAAACATTCAGTTCTCCGGCATGAATAGAATCGTCGCCGGATGGTTTAGCAGCCGGCTTCGTGAGTGATGGTGCAGGAGAAGGGTTCGAGGCATTTTCCTTTTTTGTTGCCGATTTTCCGGAAGTTCGGTTCTTAACAAAGGCCATAATATCACTTTTGGTGACACGACCTCCCTGACCACTGCCTTCGATAGATTCCAGTTCTTCCTGTGAAACTCCTTCTTCTTTCGCGATGGAACGAACCAGCGGAGACAAAAATCTCCCGTCGCTTGTTTCTCTTTGAATGTCGGATGCAGAATCTGAATCAGATTTTTTAGCCAGATCTTCCGGCTTCATCTGCGCAACATCTTCTTTCGTCATGCCCGCTTTCGAAGTATCTTCATCTTTGGCAGGTGCAGGTGCGGCAGGAGCGTCGCCGGTGGCAATTACTGCGATCGTTTGCCCTACTTCAATAGTTTCATCCGCTTCCGCCAGGATCTCTACCAATGTACCGGAGACGGGAGCAGGCACTTCGCTGTCTACCTTATCCGTTGAGATCTCAAGCAGCATTTCATCTTCTTCCACTTTATCGCCCACCGATTTGGACCATTCGATGATGGTGGCTTCAACCACGGATTCACCCATCTGTGGCATTACCACTTCCACGCGCTCTCCGGATTCTCCACCAGCCGGCGCAGGAGCTGCTTCGACAGATTCCTCTTCCGGTTCTATCGTTTCAGACTCTTCGTTTGAGGTCGGCTCTGCTTCTTCCTCAGACCCTGATTCTTTTTCAGAGGAACCCACCTCTGCACCAGCATCTGTTTCAATTATGGCTATAGGTTTTCCAACTTCTACCGTGTCTCCCTCTTCAACCAGAATTTCAGCAAGAATACCGGCTTCCGGTGATGGTACTTCACTATCTACCTTATCGGTTGCGATCTCCAGTATCGTTTCATCAACCTCAACCGAATCACCTACTTTCTTTGTCCATTCGATAACGGTTCCTTCCATTACCGATTCACCCATCTGGGGCATTACAATTTCGACCTTAGCCATAGAATGTGATCTTTTTTTTAGCGCCTGAACGGCATTTTTATCCTGATTTAACGGAGTTAAAAGTTCCGCATTAATCCAATTACTTCAAAATGAAGAAAGTTCCCATACATCATAAAAAAGCGCTTTTAAAACTTACTAGTCAGTCAGTGTTGTGCTTAAGCTTGAAAAACTTATTAAGTAGTAAGTTTTATTCTGCTCCGAAATACTTTTTCAACTCCTGCTCCATCATTTCAGAGGAGCCCTTCATATCTTTGATCACTTTTCCTTTCTCCAGTAGTACAATTCTATCAGAAATTTCAGTTACATGATCCAGGTCGTGACTAGAAATAAGGAACGTACAGCTTTGATCTACCTTCGCTTGTTCAATAAGTTTCTTAAGCTTTATTTGTGAACTAGGATCCAGATTCTCAAAAGGTTCATCCAGTAAAATAACAGACGGATTTCCCAAAAAGGCCGCGGCGATCCCTTCTTTTTTTACATTTCCCTTCGATAGATCCCGGATATATTTCTTAGTACCTCTGATCTCTCCGTTGAATAGTTCCTTGAATGGCTCCAGACGTACTTCAACATCCTCTGCAGAAAGATTATAGATCTTGGCAAGAGTTTCGAAATACTCATCCGGGGTTAAATAACTTAACAGCATATGTTCATCCAGATAAGCTCCGGTGAATTCTTTCCATTCTTCTGTCTTACTAACAATATGCCCTTCGTTGCGAACATGACCGGTAGTGGTTGGTATCAAGTCCAGGATAATCCGGAATAAGGTTGTTTTTCCGGCTCCGTTATTTCCAACCAGTCCAAAACATTGATTCCGTGGGATCTCCAGTTTTGGAATATCCAGAACGGTGGAGTCTACATATTTTTTTGTTACGCTGATGATTTCAATCATAATTCCTGCCTGAAACTTGATGCGATATCATATTTATTTTTTTGAATCTTGTTCACCGATATGTTCAGCAATGTATCTCTGAATATAAGTCCGGTTACTCCAACCAATGCCAATGCTCCCAATCCTGCATATGCGTTCATTAGTATCGAAAAGGGAAGGTACACGATCAACGGAACGATCATTAATGGAATTATAAGCAAGAACTGAGCGAGGCCGACTCCCTCATAATTGAATAACGCTCCCTTGGTGAGATCCATCGGTTTAGGCTTCCAAAGGGTGAAATAAATGAAAATATGGATGGTAATTCCCAGGTTGAATATGAGACACACGATGTTGATCAATAAGATCTCCCAGCCGTAATAGATATAGGGAACAGTAAGCAATAAGATTACAAAAGATATAAAGGATAGCAGTATGAATTTACCCTCTAACAATGCTTTTACTCCATATTTTCGGTTCATATAGAAATCGAAAAAGGAAGAATTCCAACTTAAAAACAACTGTCCGTATTGAATCAGAAAACTACCGGTAAGAAAGATTCCCGCGAACACCCGGAATCCATTCACCGGTCCTCCTCTATTTATTGCGGGATCATCATAGAACATGATGCCATACAACAAAAACAATAAACTGATAAAGAAATAATTCCGGCTTTTCTTATGCCTCATGATCAGTTTCCATTCAGCATTTGCCATTTCTCCGGCCAACCCAAATCTGGATAATATTCCCAGTGAATTATTTCTGAACTGAAACTTTCTACCTGAGCTCAGGCTTTCGATGTAAGAGTTCTTCTTATAATAAGTCAAAGCATTGTAGTAAAAAGCGGCCAATGCAATTAAACTTACAAGTGCCGGTATAAAACTTTGAGTAGCATATTCAAAAAATGGAGCGACAAGGATACCTATTTCGTAATAGCCATAATAGGCTGCACCGAAGGAGGCAAAAGAAAGGAGCGCAATGCCAAATATTCCCACAACGGCATCCCCAAATTTTTGTTTAAACCACAGCATCATTGCGTGCAGTACCATACTCATCGTGAATATGGTCATCAACCAGATTACCCCTGCCCATCCTCCTATAGTGATTATACTAAATGGGAGAAAGAGAATAAGCACGATCAGTGAGAGTGGAGAAATAAAGGATCTGATCAACAGATAATTGATCAATTGTGATCTCCGGATCGGTAGATGTAAATAGTGTTCCATTTCCAGTATGGGCATCCGCTGTATGAAGAACCGGTAGATAAATTCTATAAGGAAAAAGTAGATCAGTTTTGAATTCAGAAAACTGATCGGTGTTCCACTCTTCACATTCTCCTCAAGTATGAATGGGAGCCCGAAAGCAATGAGGAGAAGGTTTGCGAATATATACAGAATGAAAAAGGCAACCACTACCGACCAGATAAGGCTTCGACTGAACGCCACTGACCGAATGGATTTTTTCCACCACAAAGTGAATAATAATCTATTCATACCCTGAAATTTAGATGTGGAGGAATTTATACTTCCAAAGATAAATCCCAAAGAAAGTTCTGACTTATTTCAAGTCGCCTTTATTTATCCAGCGCCTGTTCTACATCAGCTATCAGATCATCGATATGTTCCAGACCTACACTAAAGCGGATCAGATCCTTTGGTGCTACCGATCGCTCACCCTCCGTAGATCTTCGATGCTCCCAAATACTTTCAATACCACCGAGACTGGTAGCCGCTGTCACAATTTTTGTACCATGCACGATCTTTAATGCATCAGCTTCATCGCCTTCAATCAGAAATGAGATCATACCACCAAATCCGCTCATCTGAGCTTTTGCGATCTCATGCCCGGGGTGGGACTCCAAACCCGGATAAAATACTTCTCTCACTTTTGGATGTTCATTCAGAAATGCGGCCATTTTACCTGCATTTTCGTTATGCACCCGCATCCTCAAAGGGAAGCTTCGAATACTTCGGGCAAGTAACCAACTATCGAATGAGGAGGGAACGGCTCCCTGAGTAATCTGAATTTTTCGGATCTTCTGAAAGAGTTCCTCGTTCTGTTTTACAATGACTGCCCCGCCTAAAATATCGGAATGTCCACCAAGATATTTAGTCGTGGAATGGATCACCACGTCTGCACCAAGACCAAATGGCTGCATGTTAAATGGAGTTGGCCAGGTATTATCCACGGCAACGATCGCTCCATGTTTTTTAGCGAGTGTACACATCTTTGCCACGTCTGTAATTTGTAACAAAGGGTTTGATGGAGTTTCAACCCAGATCATAGCAGTATTCGCTTTCAAGGCCTGCTCTACGGTGGAGGGTTCGTCATATCCACAAAGTCGACTTCCAGCCCCCATCTTTCAGCAAAATCTAACACAAGCATCCGGGTTCCGAAATACACATCATCGGGTACCAGAATATGAGAGCCACTGTTCATAGCCTGAAAGACAGAAGTTATTGCTGCCACACCGGATGAAAATGCCGCTGCATTATCGCCTCCTTCTAAACTGGCCAATACCTTTTCAAGCTGACTCCGATTTGGATTCCCGGCTCTCGTGTACTTCCAATCCTCCTCACGAATACCGTCCGTTCGATGCTCATAAATGGTCGACAACTCAATTCCCGGCACAACCGGTTCATTGGGTGAAGGATTATCTTTCATGCTGCCATGAATGGCAATAGTTTCCAGATTTGTAGATTCGGTGGACATAGTATCTTTACTTTGATTTTAACGCTTCAATTCTCTGTAACACGGGCGGATGAGAATAGTTCAGAAATACGTAGAAAGGATGAGGAGTCAGATTGGAAAGATTGTCTTTCGATAATTTTTTCAGGGTTGAGATCATGTCTGCAGCATTCCCTGTTGTTTCCGCTGCATATGCATCTGCTTCGTACTCATGTTTACGTGACGACATCTGCATAAAAATGGAAAGGATCATTTCTATGGGGGCGTATAACATCCCAAAAAAGATCAAACCGGCATACACAGACATTTCCTGCATATAAAAGGCATCAAAAAGCCCTTCAGAATGTAAAAATATTGAAAGCAGAAAGAACAACACCCCGGTGTGAACGATGCTGATCAGCATTCCTTTAATGATGTGCTTCTTTTTATAATGACCGATCTCATGTGCAAGTACAGCTACCAATTCCGGGATGGTATGATTTTCGATCAATGTATCATACAGAGCCACTCGTTTATTTTTCCCGAAACCCGTAAAGAATGCGTTGGATTTACTTGAACGTTTTGAGCCATCTATCACAAACAACCCCTGCAACGGGAAATTCACTTTTGCTGTATAATCCTCAATCGCAGCACGTAATTCACCATCTTCAAGCGGGGTGAACGTATTGAATAATGGCATGATCCAGGTAGGGGCCACATATTGCATCACCAACGTGAAAAATGTGACTGCCAACCAGGCAAATAGCCAGGCCCATTCACCGGTAAACATAAAGAAGGCCAGAATTCCGGCCAATAAAGGTAAGCCAATCACAGCTCCGAGCAGCAATCCTTTTAACAGATCTGATATAAAGGTCTTTGGCGTGGTCTTATTGAATCCAAAACGCTCTTCAATCACAAAGGTTGAATAGATACTGAATGGAAGCGAAAGAATGGATTTTGCCAGCATCAAAAGCACAATAAACAGAAGTCCGGTAACCAATTCTCCAAAGCCCCAGCTTCGAACTAATTGATCCAGCCAGTTAAAACCACCGGAAAACCAAAATGTTAATAATACCACCAGATCAAAGATTGAAGTGATAAAACCAAACCGTGTTCTGATTTTGGTGTACTCCTGTGATCTGGAATAGGTCTCTTCGTCGTATACTCCCTCAAATTCTGAGGGCAACTGTTTTTTAAGTGCTTTCAGATTCAGAGATTCGGAGACCAGCTCCAGAATAAAATCCAGTGCAATGGCCGCAAGAATTATGATCGCATAAATATTCATAGGCAGTAAATTTTGGAAGAATATACCCCTTCAATAAACTCTAAACCTATTGATTTTACCTATGCTTACAATACCGCACTATTGATTTAGTACCTCGCGAACTTCCTTCACTTTGTATTTACACGATTGGCAGGCATGCTTTAGCACACCGTTTATTATTACCTCTTTCAACTCCACCAGAAAATTACCAACCGGTCTCATTTCACCTTCCCTGGCGTTGCAATAACTGCACGTCCTGTCTTTCATCATTTTGCCTTTGTCCTAATAACCCTTGTTTCGATCGAATATACACTATTATAAACGAACTAGACGTATACAATTTTTATTTGTGATACATACCATTGATGGGAATCATAGAGAACAAAATTTAGTTTAACATTAAACAATATTCTATCTTATGTTGAATTAATTAAGGAGCTAATATGTCACATTTTAAAGGGCTACATCACATTTCGGTGTTGGCAGGAGACCCAAAAGAAAATTTTGATTTCTATGTTAAGAAACTTGGTCTGCGCATGGTTAAGAAATCAGTCAATCAGGATGATCCCGGTACTTATCATCTTTTTTACGGAAATGAAGCAGCTACTCCCGGTTCCAGCATTACTTTCTTCCCATGGCCCAGAGCCCATAAAGGTTCAGCCGGAACTGGTGAAGCTGTAAATGTGGCATTTAGAGTCCCTCAAGATTCCCGGGAATTCTGGCTGGAACGGCTGAATGAGCATGGCATTTCCCACTCCGAACTATTTGATGTGTTTGGTAAAACCAGTTTGAGATTTCAAGATCCGGACGGACTGGAACTGGATCTTGTTTTTGACGGAGTTGCCAAAGAAAAAGTCAGCACGTATGATAGCACGGTTCCGCATCATAATTCCATTCAGGGTTTTGAATCCACCCGACTAAAACTGAGTGAGGGGATAGACGGGACCATAAAGGTTCTTACTGATGTTCTCGGTTTCAGCGAATCTGAATCTGAGGGTGATCTTACCTTGTTTTCTACCGATGCACCAATAGGAAGCAAACTCATTATAGAGCAGAATTCCGGGACTGAAGGAAAAGGAGGAAGAGGAATAGTACATCATGTGGCTTTTCGTGCAGAGAATGAAGCCGATCTTGCCAATATGAGGGAACAAGTGCTGGAAATGGGACTTCAACCCACCGGCATCATAGACCGGCACTGGTTCAAGTCGGTATACTTTCGGGTTCCCGGTGGCGTACTATTCGAAATGGCTACTGATGATCCCGGTTATGCTGTAGATGAGGATTTTGAGCATTTGGGAGAAAAACTCATCCTTCCACCCTGGCTTGAACCCCGTCGTCCGGCTATTGAGCAAATGCTACCAGAAATCAGCCTTTAAGATAAATTACCCCAATGGATTTATTTCAAATCACCTCTACTGACACTTTTCAAGGTCCTCATCAATCATTACCACCACTCGAAACCGGTGCATTGTCCTCTGAAGCACAGCTCGGAATGGTTATGATCCATGGTCGCGGTGCTTCTGCGCAAAGTATCCTGAGCTTGTCTGGTGAAATTGATGCCCGGGATAAGATCACGTTTATCGCACCACGTGCTCAGGGCCACACCTGGTATCCATATTCCTTTTTAGCACCAACACAGAAGAATCAACCCGGGTTAAATTCCGGTTTGCAAGCGGTTTATAACGCTGTGCATCAATTGGTGGAATCCGGCATTCCAAAGGATAAGATCATAATACTTGGGTTTTCGCAGGGGGCATGTCTAGCTTCAGAATTTGCTGCCCGTCATCCGGCAAAATACGGTGGCATCATTGCGCTTAGCGGAGGAGTCATCGGCGAAAAAGTTGAGGTGGAGAGTTATTCCGGCGACCTTAAGCAAACACCATATTTTGTGGGTTGCAGCGATATCGATCCACATATTCCCCTGGAGAGAGTGGAGGAATCAGCCCGTGTTTTTGAACACTTAAACGCAAAGGTTGAAAAACGTATCTACCCTGGAATGGGGCACACTGTAAATGAAGATGAGATCGCCTTTCTTAACGACCTCATTCATTCAATGATCGATTAGATCAGAAACCGATCTTCTTTTTGATAGCATCCGCTGCTTTATTTTTGGCCTCTTCCTCTAGTTCCTTTTTCTTTTTCTCGAGCTCAGCCTTTTTGTCTTCAATATATTTTAATCGTTCGTTTACCTGAGCTTCGAGCTCTTCATATTTGGCTCGAAGTTCGGCCTCCTTTTGGTCTACGAATTCTGTGACTTCTTCGCGCTTAGCCTCAACTTCGTTTTCAACTTTAGTACGGATCTGCGCTTTGGCCTTATTTACTTCTTCCGTCACAGTTCCTTTCAGAGCATCTAAAAACAGGTCGTCCAGATTAGATCGCACCTTCACTTTAAGTGGACCGTCAACATTATCGATCAGCGCCGCCGCATTGATCTTTTCAGTACCGGAGATCGCTCTTCGGATCAACGTTTGTATGCGATCGCCTGAATTTTCTGCTTGTCCGAAATCAAACTCCAGATCGTTTGCCACATAGCGGATCTCACTATCAATACGTTTACCGAGCACATTGATGGTTGCAGAAAGCTGTCCGGTTCCCTCACTCAGATCATAGGGCAGTAATTCTGAGGGTGACAATCTAGAGTTCTTCAGGGAAAATCCTGCATAGGTTGCTTTTACCGTTTCGCGAGGTTTTTCCTCCAGATAATTAACCTCACCATCCACTACCAGACTGATGGCGTTCGCATCCTCCCCGCTAACATTGAATACCGTTGGAACACCTGTTTTCATTTGATCTGAACTGATATTTGTTACCGCTCCTGCCAGTGAAATATCGGTATTGGTTTTTCCGGAGAGATTCACATTTTTTATCCACAGAGCGGGCCAGTCATATTTATCCGAAAATGAATAATTCTTTCCCTCATATCTTTCGGGTTTATCTTCTTCCTCTTCTGTACCGATCACTCTGCTACCGTATTTACGCGCAATGGCGATATACTCCAGATATACTGAGAAATCACCCAGCAGATCATTCCCAAATAGTGCGTTACCGATATTCTGCGCATTTATTTCGGGTAATTTAGCAACTGTTGCAGCCCGTTGAATATCACTTTGAATCCAGTTATCTATATTTGAAACTCCGGCTCGTGCCTGCGACAGATCGGTCTGAAAGTTACTCTTTATTGTTTCGATCTCTTTCTTCAACGAATCGGCTTCTTTTACGATCGTTTGAATTTTTTTCACTTGCTCTACCGCTTGCGGTACTGTTTTAATGGCTTTCAGATCAATGGATTCCGCCTGTTTTTTAATGGTGGCGGTACGATCTTCTATCGGATTATTATTAATGGTATCCTCCCATCTGCCGTAGGTTTGCTGAGAAGCTGTTTTTAAAGAATCCATCTTATCGACCGATTGAATATTTACCATCGCCAATAAGCTGTCTACATTGATGTCATTTTTTATGTCGGTGAATTCCATACGGGCATTCTCGGCAACTTTTCCGGTTACCTGTTTGGTGATCTCTGCGAAGAATGAAGGCTCCTCGGCTTTACCTTCTTCATCCAGCGGAATCTCGAAATATCCATCTGTTTCCCGCTCGGTATCCATTTCAAATCCGGTTAGCTGTACGTTATTAACGATCACTTTTTGCCAAAGAAGCGGCCAGAATTCCACATCAAATTCTGTTTTTCCGGTTTCGAAGGTATTCATCATGGTGTTATTGGGATTGGTTACCTGCAACCGGTCCCATCCCATATTCAGATCAAACAGATCGAATCGAAATCCATCGATCTCAACCAATGCCTCGTTAACTAAACTTGCCTGATATTCGATATTTGATTCCACCCGCTCATCGGTAACAAAATAACCGGTCAAAAATGCGATCACGGCCACGATCAATAAAAAAAGTATTCCTTTGATTCTCATATTAACCTCTCACCCTTTGTACCGTTTTATAGATCGAATAAAATTTCGTGCCTTTTAGCGCCTTTACGATCTTCAGTTTCTGGATCCGCTCGTTTATATGTGTCCGATACTGACTCACAATAAAGATCAACCCGGGGAAAACAGGAAGGATCAGGATCAGGGCGGAAACAAAACTCCCGATCACAACAGTGTTATAGAACCGGGTTGCCGCAATCCATTCTGTGTTATACATACTGGTCCACATTGCCTGCAAACTATCGTTCTCGAGTAACCAGATCCCAAAATTATGAAAAGCCGGGTCAGCCAGAAAGGCCACACCACTAAAGAGGATAAAGGCCAGCAGAGCCATGCCGATGTTCACTTTCAGAATAATAAGAAGGATCAAAATAAAGGCATTGTGCAGACTAAAGACCGGGGTCAACCCGATGATCATGCCAAGCACAAACCCTCCGGCCAACTGTACCGGCGAAGCTTCCGACGCAAGCGCCTTCAATAATTTTGCGATGTATTTGAGTAATAAAAACATAAAATGACTGTTTATTCGAGCACAAAAGTAACTAATTAGACATTAGATTAATAAAAAATCGAACCGTGATAATTGACATTTTACACTACATGCTTACCTTTACGGTATAATCGTGTTCCAAATCAATACATTCGATCTCTATTCTGAACACGTTCTGTTCGTTTCGATTTAATTATTTTCAAAAAATATGCTCAAGAAATCACTAATTATTCCGGCTCTTTTAGCCATTATGGTAGCGTCTGCCTGTAAAGATAAGACGGGAGTTATGTCGCTTTATGATCAACTTCCGGACGCAAATTTTCCCTGTACGAACGGGCTGGCTGCCGACCTGTACGAATGTAACAATGTTAGTTTATACGCGCATTTGACCCCCGAAGAACTGGGCGGTCAACAAGCCAATGATATCTGGGGTTGGCAGGATCCGCTCACCCAAAAAGAATATGCACTGGTTGGGCTGAATGATGGCGTTTCTTTTGTGGATATTACTGATCCGAATAACCCTGTGGTGGTTGGCAAACTGGCTGAATCGAATATGAAAGCGAAATACAAACCCATGGCACAAGATGATTTCCCGGCTTGTACCATTGGCGTTGGCGATTCTTATGCCGCTAAAGGCTTGATGATGGGTTCAACCTGGCGGGACATGAAAGTGTATGACAATCACATTTATGTGGTGAGTGACGGACAGATCCACGGAATGCAGGTATTCGATCTTACCAAATTACGTGACTATTCCGGTTCATTCATGAATTTTGAACAGGACGGATTGTACGAAGAGCTTGGAAACGCTCATAACATCGCGATCAATCAGGCGACCGGATTTGCCTATGTGGTAGGAGTTACGACTGCTGAACGTTGCGGGTCACGATCAGAAACAGGATTACATATGATCGATCTCAACGACCCTGCTAATCCTCAGTTTGCAGGTTGTTATTTTGATGCCGACACCGAAATTCCAAACTCCATCAATGTGGGAACCGGATATATCCACGATACAGAATGCATTGTTTATGATGGCCCTGATACCGAACATGCCGGAGAAGAGGTGTGTTTCAGTTCTGCTGAGGGAGCGGTGGTGATCACCGATGTAAGTGATAAGACCAATCCTGCAACTATTAGCGTGAGTGGCCACGAAGATATGCAGTATTCGCATCAGGGTTGGCTAACCGAAGACCGGGCTTATTTTTTGATGAATGACGAGTTGGATGAATGGAATCTGGGTCGTGAAACTAAAACGTATGTTTGGGATGTCAAAGATCTGGATAATCCTACCTTTGCCGGCTACTATACCCACAACACTCCCACGATAGATCACAACCTGTATATTCGTAATAATTTTGTGTTTCAAACCAATTACACGAGTGGGATCCGTATCCTCAAAACCGGTGATCTCAGTAAAGCAGAACTAAAACCAGCCGGATTTTTCGACACTCAACCGGAAAGTAACGAAGTGGAATTCGAGGGTACCTGGAGTAATTACCCTTATTTCGAAAGTGGTGTATTGATCGCCAGCGATATTTATGATGGGTTATTTATTTTGAAACCGGAAATTTAACCCCCTAACGGCTTCGCTTTACCTCTATTGAACCCCTGAGATACATACTAATCTCCGGGGTTTTTTATTTGATGGATAGTATTAGCATATCATTTAAAGCTCAGATTCTTCCATCATTAAGCGGTACGCACTAAGCATTTCCCGGTGTGTTTGAATAATGCCCATCTCCTGCAGATCTTTCTAAGCAGTTCAGGCATAAAGCTCTAGACTGATCCTCCCTGTTTTAATTTAAACGGGTATCCGACCGCCTTTTTAGTTGAATATATATTTGATTAACTTTACGCTTTCGTAGCCCTATGGGCTTAAATTAACTAACTAATTTATTACACACGTCTCTTCATGGATTTATTTGATAAGCTGGAAAATCGCCCCAGTCCGTTGGGCCCATTCACCTCAGAAGGTTATGGTTATTATACATTTCCAAAACTGGAAGGTCCGCTAGGCCCCGACATGAAATTTAACGGTAAAGACATGGTCGTTTGGAGTATTAACGACTATCTCGGTGTTGGAAGTAACGAAGAGATCAAAAAGATTGACGCCGAAGCTACCGCAAAATATTCTCTGAGTGCACCCATGGGTGCCCGTCTTATGACCGGTAACACCACTGAACATGAACTTCTGGAACAGGAACTCGCAGCCTTTGTTCATAAACCAGCCGCCCAGCTTTTAAACTTCGGTTATCAGGGGATTATGAGTGTGATCCACGCACTTACCGACCGAAATGATTACCTGATCTACGACGAACTCAGCCATGCCTGTATTGTTGATGGGAAACAGCTTTCCATGGCTAACAAATCGGTATTCAAGCACAACGATATCGAAAGCTTCAAGAAGCAGCTTTACCGGGCCGCTTCCATGAAGAAAGACAATTCTTCCATCCTCGTAATCACCGAAGGAGTATTCGGTATGACCGGGGACTTAGGTATTTTGCCGGAGATCATCAAACTGAAAGAAGAAGTGCCTTTCCGATTATTAGTGGATGATGCTCATGGTTTCGGAACCATGGGTAATGACGGTTCCGGAACAGGAACTCATCAGGGTATTCAGGATGGCATTGATATCTACTTTGGCACCTTTGCCAAAGCAGTAGCATTGATCGGTGCTTTTGTAGCTTCAGAGCCACGCGTAATAGAATTTCTGAAGGCAAATGTGAGAAGCCAGGTTTTTGCCAAATCACTTCCGCTGCCAATCGTTGTTACTGCCCGCGAGCGGCTGAAAATGATCCGCCAGCATCCGGAATGGAGAGAAAAACTCTGGAAAAACACCCTCCAATTACGTGAAGGTTTGAAGAAGATAGGATATAACGTATTGCCATCTGAAAGTCCGGTTACCCCGGTACTCACTCAGGGCAGTACAGATCTTGCCATGGATGTAATGCGTAAATTGCGTGAAGAGCACGGAGTATTCGTAAGTGGAGTTGCATACCCGGTTGTACCTAAAGGAATTGTATTGATCCGACTGATTCCTACTGCCGCTCATGAAGAGCATCACATTGAGAAAACGCTGGAAGCTTTCGAAGCTATCAAAGAATTTGTGATGGAAGCAGTAACTAAGCTGACTGCCTGATCAACGATCGTAATTGTCGATCATCTATGCGTATTTAAAAGCCCGCTTCTTGACGAAGCGGGCTTTACTTTTTACTTAACCCGGATTCTTTTCTTCTTTAGTTAGTTCAAAGTGTTACCTGAACTTTTTGAATGCCCACCCCATACCGGTGGTTACATAAAATCCTTCCAGGGGCCGTTTTCCCATTTCCAGCCTGAATATTGAATTACCAAAGAATCTGATCTTTCTTCCAAAATTCTCGGCTTTCGTGTAGGGCCTGAATACCCAGGTCAACCCCGTTCTCCAGCCCATGGTACCACTCACTTCAACCTGACCCGGATTCACTGTTTCTTTTGTAGGTAATACTAAAAGATCAAAAAACGGGCGAAACATCACTCCGGCTGCCGCCTTATCTCCCTCGCTGGTTTGAAAATTCAGATAATGTTTCCAGTTCATCCCTACACCTGCATAGAGCCCGGCATGAGTCAATGTACTCACATCGTAGTAGGTAAAGCCCTGAACATACTCGAAGGCACTTCGTCGCAGATATAAGCCCCCGCGGGCCGTTACTTCTCTTTTAACCTGTGTAGGAAGTGTCACTGTTTCCCAGGTTTGGGTTTCAGTGTTATCGAAGTAATTATCCTCAAAAGTAAAACTTAATAATACCGGGACATCACGTTCTTTATAATTACTCATAAAGGCGAATTCACCCCCGGCATTGAACAGAAAGGCGGCTCCCTGATTCTCAAGACTCAAAAGAGAATATAAAGCCAGAACTTCAGCACTGATCTTTTCATTGATCGGATACAGTCCTTCTGCACCAATACTCCAGACAGAAGCACCGCTCAAATTATTAAAACCGGCATCTACGGCAAGATAGTGCAGCCCCAGATAACCTTCATACGCCTGATCGGCATCTTTTAATATGGTACGGTACGTGGTTTGTGCAAATACTATTGACTGCGAGCACAGCACCATTAACAGTGTGATTGATAAGGTTGATCGTTTCATAATTGATACCTGTATTTTGGTTTCAATAAGAAACTATAGCACTGCCAAAGGAATTTCGATACCCCGAACGGAGTATTTCCTATTAGTTATTTGAAGTTGTAGTAAATGATCACAGGAAGATGATCTGAGGGCGTTCGCTGGTTTCTGGTATCAGCTATGACTCCGTATTTTTGCACACTTATCTGATCATCTGCAAAAATATAGTCGATACGATAATCGAGTGGGTGTGAAGTATCAAACCCGTTAAACGTGCCCTCCGGCCCAAATGGAGGATATTTTGAAATGGTTTTAGCATCGTTCATTACCGAAGTTAAAAAACTGATCGGAGGTGAATCCGGAGTGGCATTCAGATCACCCATCACCAATACCGGGATCTGTTCTTTGTTGATCTCAGTTACTTTCTGATGGATCAACTTAACCGCATTTATCCTAGCTTCGGGTACTTCGTGATCTAAATGGGCATTAAATACAAAAAACTCTGCGCCGGTAAATCTATCCTTTAATTTAGCCCAGGTAGATATTCGTCTGAAATTCGCTCCCCACCCAAAAGACGGCACATCGGGTGTTTCTGACAACCAGAACGTGCCACTCGCCAGAACTTCATACAGATCATCCCGGTAAAATATGGCCGTATATTCGCCGGCTGCATCACCGTCATCCCGACCCACCCCTACATATGAATAATTAGTGAGCGCACTATCCAGATACATTACCTGTTCAACCTTTCCTTCCTGTGTACCCATTACACCCGGCTCGTAGAACCTGATGAGGTTGGCCACCCACGCCTTTCGGTTTTCCCACCAATTCACCCCATCATCCGGATTATTGAAACGAAGATTGTAGGTCATGGCAGAAGATTGAGCCAATACCGTTCCGGTTAGCAGTATGGTGAAGATGCAAACAGACAGTAACTTTTTCATAGAAGTTGGATTCGGGTGATTTCAAATCTCTTTGAATCTAAGAAATCCAGCTACATGAATTGAATAATCTTTTGGTAAGACCGGAGATCAAAGAACCACGCTTCCTTTTCCTTCACGGATCAACACAGGCTCTCCGCCATCCGATAAGTCAACAACTGTTGAGGCTTCATTTCCTCCATATCCTCCATCGATCACTATATCTACGAGATGTTTCCATTTTTCATGGATCAGCGACGGGTCGGTGGTGTATTCCAGGATCACGTCTTCATCCCTGATCGAAGTATTCGCCAATGGATTGCCCAGTTTTTCTACAATATTTAAGATGATCTGATTGTCAGGGATACGAATTCCCACCGTCTTTTTCTTTTTAAAGGCTGCCGGCAACGTATTACTGCCTGGCAGGATAAAAGTATAAGGTCCGGGCAGCGATCGTTTAAGGATCTTAAAGGTCTTAGTTTCTATCTGTGCCACGTGATCGGATAGATTACTCAGATCACGACAAATAAAAGAAAAATCTGCTTTATCTAACTTCACCCCTTTTATCTTCGCCAGTCGTTCAAGGGCTTTTTTGTTTTTCATATCGCAACCCAGCCCGTATACGGTATCGGTTGGGTAGATGACCAATCCCCCGTTTCTCAGTATTTCAACGATCTTATCAACTTTACTTTGTTCAATACCTTCTTCATATAACCTGATCAATTCGGCATCTGCCATAATCTACCTCCATAATATTCTCTTTTTATTTGTGATAATATTGTAATCAGAAAACCTAATGAATACAAAAAAAGCACCCCATATGAGGTGCTTTTTATAATTTGAAACATATAGATTATCAGCTGAATAGCTTTTTAACCCAGCCAATAACACCGGTGCTTTTTTCGCTATTATTGCCTTCGCGCCCACCTGATAACCCATCGTAGGTTGGCCGTGGTAATTCCAGCTCTTTTGGTTTCTTTCTCTTCGCGTTCTTTCTTCCGGAGCGATCATTTCTGTTATTCCGGGAAGAATTTCTGCGGTTATTATTTCGGTTGTTATTGTTCCGGGATTGCTTTTTCCGGTTGTCATTTTTACCGGATTTAGATTTACTCTGCTTTTTATCTTTTACTTCTACCGGCAGAGGTAATTCGGTTGGTGGAAACCCAACTTCTTTAGAGATACGGTCAATATCGTCCCGGTCCATTTTTGAGACCAGAGAAATGATGCGTGCCGCTTTTTTATTCCCAACCAGCTCAGCCCGGTAGCGGTACTCATCCACATCATCGGGCACATCGTAGTTGATCACTTCCTCTACCCGTTCGATCTCTACCTGATTAGCTTTTAACCCACCAACCAACAGTACTCTCATTTCTCCGGAAGTAAAACGGGCAAAACGTTCTTTGTAGGTATCTTCATCCAGCGATTCGCTGATACTCACCACGCCCCAGTTCTTTTTTCTGATGATGCGGAACAACCGGTCGGTCGTTCTTTTTGAAGCGGCAAAGACCATCACTTTTTTAGCCTTCGATTCTTCCAGATGTGCCATCAATGTTGAGATCTTCATTCTCGGAGGTACGTTGATGTACCCCTGCTCCAGTTCTTTAGCCACCGGGTCCGGAAGGTCTGCTTCTCCCTGAAGAATCGGGTTGGCCAGAACCGGCTCAACATCGTCCTTCTCTTGTTCTTCCGTTTGCTCAACGATATCTTTCTTGAGCACCACTTTGATGCTGGCTTTTTCCAGCTTCTGTTCTACCTCTTCAATATCAATATCGGCCGCAGTTATTTCTTCATCATCTGAAGTTGTTTCCCTGGATTCATGCTCTTTCGGGTCCTCTTGTTCAGAGGCAGAGATCTCTTCCTCGTTTTGCGGCTCCTCCTCAACTGATTCTTCCTTGGCTTCCGGATTCAGTACAACCTCAACTTCAGCTTCCTCCAGCTTTTCTTGTATTTCAGCTTTAGCATCATCTGCCGGCTCATCATTCGATGTGTTTTCTACCGCTTCTTCAGTATCAGAAGATTCGTCAGATGCCGGATTCAATACAACCTCAACCTTTGCATCTTCGAGCTTTTCTTTTACCTCTTCAATGTCAACATCTGAGGTTGCTTCTGGCGATTCCGAAGCTTTCTGTTTCATCTCTCCGTTAAACCCAATCGTTTGAGGGTCTTTGAGCGTTAATTCGGCAAGTGTTTTGGTAGCTTTATTGTGGCTTCCTGTAGTGATCATTACCTGTGGCTCACCCACTACAAAACGCATGATATCCTTTACCCGGTTAACCAGGTTAAAGTTTTCCATATTATGCGCTTCGTCAATCACAATCATTTTAAGATTGGGAAGCTGGAAACTGTTTTTTTCCAGTATTTCAATAAGTCGTCCGGGGTTCGCTATTACCACCGGTGCTCCATCCAGAACTGCTTTTTCCTGTTCCTGCTTATCTCCTTTCATGGCAATAAGCGCACTACTGATCTGTGCATGGTAGCCCATGGCCCAGACCAATTCGTCTAGTTCTTTCGCCCGCTCAATGGATGGTGTTAAAATTAAAACTTGTGTGCCAAATACCTCTCCGTTTCCACTACCGGCCAGTTGTTGCATGGCAGGTATCAAAAAAGTGCCGTATTCCCCTGCTTCAGTTTTTACAAGCATATGTTTGCCTTGTAATGCCGGGGGTAAAACTTCAGTTTGGAGAGGTGTTGGTTTTTCAAATCGTACATCGGCCAGCCCGCTTAAAAGTTCAGGGCTCAGGCCATATTCTTCAAAAGACAATGGGTACACCTCTTCTAAATTTTTGGCGTTATTAATTCAATTTTCAAAGATCGTTGCTCTGTTTCTTTTGGGTACAGAACGTTTAAATATACAAAACCTGAGCACCAAGCTCAGCCTTTATTGTTAAACATTGTAGAGATCAGCATAACTTTTCTCAAACCGGGTGTCCAGTTTCAGCTTTTCCTCGCCCCGATTTGTATACCATATAAAGAACAAAGAAATGAGTACTACCATTGTTAATCCCAGTAACCCGCCCTCGGGTCCAAAACTACCTCCAGTCCACCAGTCAGGACCGTGTTGCTGAATAGTAATGAGTGAATTGCGCACGGAAAGACCACTTACCCGAAATCCAAATATCGATCCCTGAAAGAAATTCCATGCAAAATGAAGTCCTACCGAAAATGATAGTCGCCCCGTTAACACAAAAGGAATGGCTAACATAATACCGGCAAATGTGATGTTTACAACTGAAACTACCGTTGCATTATCATTAAAAGCATGGGCGAGACCGAACAGTGCCGAGCTGAATACTACCGCAGTAATGGTGGCTTTTCCGGGAGTAAACCGGTCGCTACTGAACCCTTCCTTCAGGTTAACCAGTAAATAGCTTCGAAACATCCATTCCTCATAAAAGCCCACGCTTACCATTTGGATAAAACCGATCCCGATTGGAACCAACCAATGCACTTCCCCATAAAATTCCCATCCAAAACCACTGATCGTTATGGTACCCGTTAACCATTGAATGATAAAGATAACGGACATGGAAACCATACCTACTCCGGAACCTATTAAACATTCTTTTATCCATTGCAGATCTGATCCTAACCCAGCAATGGAAATATCAGGACGGTTGTCCATAAACCGCATGAACAGCCAGAGCACCCCAAATGAAAAGAGGATCGAGAATAAGTAACTAACTCCGGTCTCGAGAATAGACTGACCAATACCGACCGCCAAAAAACTAAAAAACAAAAAGACCGGGATTCGTAAACCGGCCCGTAGACGTCGCTCACTTTTATTAAAAACTGGGTTCATACTAAATCTGGAACATTTGAAGTTAAAAGACTATCTATTATACAAACATGGTACTTTAAAAATCTGATTTATGGAACGATACGTTTTCGATGCAAATGCTGAACAATTAAAGGAAATATTTGGGGTTGAGGTCACTTCTGAAGCAAAGACGGAGTCAAATTTTAACGCTGCTCCCGGTCATAATCTACCCATTATTATTCAGGGTGAAGGCGCTCCCTCACTGATCACTGCACAATGGGGCAGCGATATAGCCGGACAACGACCGGTATTTGTAGCGCAGGATGCATTCAATAACACGGATATCTTAGCACTGATCACCTCTTCTCCGTGCATCATTCCGATCAGTGGCTTTTATAAATGGAAACGATCCGTGGAAGATCCATACCCATTTTATATCCGTATTCATACCCGGGATGTATTGGGAATCGCCGGTTATTTCACTAAAGACGATAATGGAAAGACCGTGTTTACGGCATTGGTTACTGAAGCGAATGTGCTGGTAAAACCGCTTGATACCACCATGCCGGCTATCATTTCGCCGAACGATTATTCCGATTGGCTGAATGGAAACAGTGAGGCCGTGCTGAAGAAAGGGTTTGCGGATCATTCTATGCTACCCGAAATGACTACCGTTCGGGTACCTGAACTGGTAAATGATCTGAGTAATAATTCAAAAGCATTGATACAACCGATTCCGAAACTCAGAGACGACGATTGAGTTCCTTATAAAAGAAAAGCCCGTCACTCAAGAGAATGACGGGCTTTTGACAAAGGTTGGTTGCCCCGGCTTATTCGCCGCCTTCTAACTCATCGGCTCTGCGTTGGCGTTGCATCGGATTTTCTCCTCCGCCTCCCCAGCCACGGCCTTTATACAATTCAAATCTTGTAGGGATCACTCTGGCTGGCCAGTAGTTGTTTGACACATCAGTGTCAGCGATCTCTAAGAATGGATCAAGTGCCACTTCAACAACTTCTTTTTCGCTAAAGAATACTTTGGTCACTTCTTTGTCATTCATTTTCCAGATCTCGACCGGAATTTTATGTACTTCCGTAGATCCGTCTTTATAGGTAAACTGAACAATGATCGGCATCACTAATTCACCCACATTTTCGAAGGTGATCTCATAGTAGTTCATGCCGGAATTGAGTAATGCTTTTTCATCCTCATCTAAAGAAGAAACGAAGCGCTCGTAATCCTGCATATCCAGCAATGTTACTTTGTATGGATCAAAATTGTTGTAGAAATCTGCCGCAGCAGGGTCGCGCTCGAGCCAGGTTTCTTCCACGAGTTTTTCCTGATCGTCACGAATCGTACTGATATTTACCGGAGCACTTTCATCCTGTGCTTTCTGAAATGCTTTCTCTACTTCCGGATTTTGCGTATCGATCTGATACCATTTGATCTCTTTAATTCCCTGATCTACATGCCAGTTGGTGAAGAACCAACCTCTCCAGAACCAGTCCAGATCCACAGCCGAGGCATCTTCCATAGTACGGAACAGATCTGCCGGGGTCGGATGCTTGAACATCCAGCGTTGTGCATAGGTCTTGAATGCGTAATCAAATAATTCGCGTCCCATAACAGTTTCCCGAAGAATATTCAGTGCTGTTGCCGGTTTCCCGTATGCATTGTTACCAAATTGCCAAATTGACTCAGAGTTGGTCATAATGGGCGAGATTCGTTCTTTATCGCCTTTCATGTAATTAACGATGTATGGCGCCGGACCACGTCGTGAAGGGAAACCACGTTCCCATTCCTGCTCTGTAAGGTATTGCAGGAAGGTATTCAAACCTTCATCCATCCAGGTCCATTGCCGTTCATCACTATTTACGATCATCGGGAAGAAGTTGTGTCCTACTTCGTGAATGATCACACCGATCATTCCGTATTTTGTACGATCGCTGTATGTGCCATCTTCTTCAGTTCGTCCGAAATTGAAGCAGATCATCGGGTATTCCATTCCGATAGAAGCCGCATTGATCGACCATGCAACCGGATATGGATAATCAAACGTGAATTTTGAATAGGTTTCAACAGTGTGAGCTACCACCCGGGTTGAATATTGCTCCCAAAGCGGATTTCCTTCTTTCGGATACATAGACATAGCCATTACGGTCTTGCCACCTAATTTAACTCCCATGGCATCCCAGATGAATTTTCTGGAGCTTGCAAAACCGAAGTCACGTACGTTCTTTGCACTGAATTTCCAGGTCTTGGTATCGGTAGCTTTGGTTTTTTCGCGCTCAATGGCTTCATCCTGAGAATAGATAATTACCGGGGCATCAGCAGTTTTGGCATCTTCGAGTAATTTTCTTTTGGATGCAGGTAAAATGCTTTTTGCATTCTGCAGCTCGCCGGTTGCTGCCACCAGGTGATCGGAGGGAACAGTGATGTTCACATCAAAATCGCCAAAGGTTAGCGTGAACTCACCACGACCCAAGAATTGCTTATTTTGCCAGCCTTCCACATCGTTGTAAACAGCCATACGAGGATAGAACTGGGCGATCGTATACAGGAAGTTGTCGTCTTCTTCAAAGTACTCGGAACCGGAACGGCCACCGCCATCGGTTAAGCGGTTATTGATGTTATACCACCACTTGGTTTTGAAGGTAAAACTCTGTCCGGGCTTCAGTGGTTTATCCATGTCGATACGCATCATGGTCTTATTCACTGCTACATTCAGATCGTTATTACGGGAATCTTTTACGTAGTCGAGATGAAAACCACCATCAAATACATGGTGCATACGCTGAATCTGACCAAAGGTCATCCGGTCTCTCATGCTGCTGGTACTGATCTTGTAAGTGTCAGAATCAGGAGCACGAACATTTTGATCCAACTGAACCCAAAGGTATTCGAGCGGGTCCGGGGAGTTGTTGGTATAGGTTACCGTTGCTTCTCCATAGATCTTCTGATTCTCATCATCTAGAGTGATGTTCATCTTGTAATCCGCTTTCTGCTGATAGTATTCGTGCCCCGGAGCACCGGCTGCCGTACGATATACATTTGGAGTTGCAAGCTCTTCTTTAAGTTGCTTGAACTTATTATGATTATAGTTCTCGGTTTGTGCCCATGCCGAAGTTGATAGCATCAACATCAGCATAAATACGCCGAGGTGTGTGAGTGTTCTTTTCATAGGTATTACCAGAACCTGGTTTCGTTAATGAGAATGATCGCTATGCCAGCGGCGGCTCCGCTCAGGAAAAGCGCCCATTCCCGGTGTTTTATTTTTAAAAGCTTTTGTCCGATCACCATGGCCAGTAAAATGATCGCAACTATAAGTAATTGGCCTAATTCAAGCCCTATGTTAAAAGACAACAGAGGCATTACGATGCTGGTTTCTTTACCCAACAGTATTTGCAGGTAATTCGAAAATCCCATGCCATGGATCAGCCCAAAGAATAACGCCAATACGTAGCTTATTTTAAATCTCTTCTCAAAAGTGGATTCTTCTTTCCGGCTTACATTTACCAATGCTGTGACGAGAATGGTAACCGGTATCAAAAACTCGATGATCTCGGAGGGTACAATAATGATCTTAAGTGTGGCAAGGGCAAGACTCAACGAATGTCCGATCGTGAAGGAGGTAACCAACCACAATACTTTTTTGATCTCTTTGAGCCGGTATACCGCAGTTAGAGCCACAATAAAAACGATGTGGTCGTAGGCATTCACATCCGAAATGTGCTCATATCCAAGCTGGAGGTACGTAAGAAAATCGTTCAATGGTGTAGTACTAAATAATGGCAGCCAGCACTAAAACTGATCATAACATCCTGAAAACCATAAAATAATTGAGGCCTGTTGCGTTATCCCTTGGTCCGACCAATCATAGTTCTGAATAAATTCGCCCAAAAAAAGGCTATTTTTGGATAAATTGAAATACAGCCCCAAGTTATTTACAACGTTTTTACACACCCTATGCAGGCACTGATATTTATTTTCGCGATCAAACTGCTCTCTTTTCATCCGTATTATGTGAGTATTTTTGAAGTAAATCATAACCCGGATACAAAAACAGTACAGGTTGCAGCCCGCATCTTTATAGACGACCTGGAAAATGTGCTGATGGATGAAGGCCGTGAAAAACCATACATCGGTACCGAAAGAGAACTATCTGAGGCGGACGAATGGATCGCCGACTATCTGAACCGGCATTTTATGTTAACCGCTGATGGTGAGCGCATAGAATTAGATTTTATAGGTAAAGAATCTGAAACAGATGTGATCTGGTGCTATCTGGAGTCAAATCCCATTGACCGGATAGATACGCTTCATGTGAAAGCAGATTTACTGATCGATATGTTTCCCTTACAAAATAATCTGGTACACACCGAAGAACGAGGCATCAAAAAAAGTGTGATCCTGAAAAAGGGTAAGATAGAGGATGAGATCGTTTATGGTTCCTAACCCTATTCACTCTCCCGGATAACTCTTTCCCTCACTCTTATTGTCATAATAACGAATTGTTGGGTAGGCGAAGTCAATATTGTCGTTTTCACCAAAGGCTTCCAGAGTCCGTTCCCAGATGATCTCAGCCGTTCCTCTGCGACGACGCGGATCAGTGAGATACCGAACCGTGAGATTAATTCCGCTGTCTTTCACATCGGTGTACACGATTGGAGTGAGGTAGCGATACTCGATCAGATAAGATTTGGATGCTTTGTCAATTTGCTTTTTCGCGCCCTCAATAAAATCCTGAGAAACCTCACCGACTATGGTCTTCAGTATTTCCTTGGCCGATTTCCAGTCACTTTCGAAGGTTAGTAACACCTCGATCTCGTTCCAGATGAATTGGAAGTCGCTGGTGTAATTGGCTAATTGCTCATTGAACACCTGATGGTTAGGAATATGAATTACCCGGCCGGTACTCTGATCGGCATGTACCCAATTTCCGATCTCAAGAATGGTAAATTTGAAAGGACGGATATCAATCACATCTCCTTTTGAATTCCCGATCTGAATCCGGTCACCCACATCAAATGGTTTTCTCCAGATTATGAATAACCAGGCCGCCAGATCAGTTACCGGATCTTTTAACGCAATGGCTATACCGGCACTCAACAACCCTAGAAAAGTGGCCAGGGATTCCACCCCTGAAAACCAGATCTGCCCGATGACCAAAATCCCTATGGATGAACCGATATAGGTGAGATTCTTCCTCCATTTATATTGCAGTCTTTTATCGGTGGTTTGTCTGCCAACTATCCTGATCACTATGAATCGAATTAACCATATCAAAAGAATAATGGCTACCGATTCTATGATCCTTGCAGTGAGATCCGGAGAGCTTTGCAGATAATCGATAATTTTCCCGGAGAAATCGTTCATCAGAAATTAATAGGCTATTAGTGTTAATTGCTTGGGATAGTACCCAAATTTGGATATCTTTGTAACCTTTTTCAAAAGTTAAGACATTACTACAATGCTATACACAATAATTATTGTACTGATCACCATCATTTGTGCCTTGTTAACACTGGTTATATTGTTACAAAACGGCCAGGGCGAAGGATTATCCGGAATGGGTGGTGGAGCTGCAATGGGTGGCAGCGCCGGACTTGGTGCCCGCAGAACTGCAGATATTTTATCAAAATCTACCTCAATTCTTGGCGGTGCTTTTTTAGTTCTCTGTGTATTGGCAAACTTTTTCATCTCTCGTCCACAGCAATCCAACAGTGTACTTCAGCAAGGCGCTCCGGTAAATAATATCGATGTACCTTCACAAACACCGACTGCTGTACCGACCACTCCTGCTCCAACAACAAACGATGCAGGTTCTGATAACGGAGATTCAGAGAACTAATCGTTCACCCGATCAAATTTTAAAACCCCGGTCTTTATGTAGATCCGGGGTTTTTTTATGTCCGTAAATTACCACACTTCACAACATTTCTCCGGATCTGTCGTGTAATGGAGGTTCGAAACATTTTCGGGGTTTAATATCTGTATTTGTCATGCATACTTACATTGCCCTATATTAGACACCGATTGATTTTACAAAAACTACAACCTAATCCATATCTATGAAAAAGTTACTCTTAACACTTCTAATTGGGTTTATTGGAACCGGCGTTCTGTTTGCCCAGACCAAGCTGGTAGAAGAAGTAACCAAAGAGGGAGACGAACTTGTAATTCCTTATAAAAAATATGTGCTCGATAACGGGTTAACGCTAATCGTACACGAAGACCATTCAGATCCATTGGTTCATGTGGATGTTACCTACCATGTTGGTTCCGCTCGTGAGGAATTATACAAATCCGGATTTGCTCACTTTTTTGAGCATATGATGTTCCAGGGCTCTGAAAATGTGGCCGATGAAGAGCATTTTAAAATCGTAAGCGATGCAGGTGGAACACTGAATGGTACCACCAACCGTGATCGCACCAACTATTTTGAGACCATGCCAAGCAATCAGTTAGAGGTTGCTCTTTGGCTGGAAGCAGATCGCATGGGGTTCTTACTGGATGCTGTAACTCAGGAAAAATTTGAAGTTCAGCGTGCAACCGTTAAGAACGAAAAAGGTCAGAATTACGACAACCGTGCTTACGGGCAGTGGAGCGAAAAAACCGCCGAAGCCTTATATCCGTTCGGGCACCCATACAGCTGGTTGACCATTGGTAAACTCGAAGATCTTGATCGTGTGGATGTAACCGACCTTAAAAAATTCTTCCTGCGATGGTATGGACCGAACAACGCAACCTTAACCGTAGGTGGAGATGTAAACCCTGACGAAGTGGTTTCGCTGGTTGAGAAATATTTCGGTGTAATTCCTGCCGGACCGGAAGTTGAGGACATGAAACTCGACCCAGTAACCCTCGATGGCGACCGTTATACCTCTTATGTAGACAACAACATTCGCTTCCCGGCGGTTATGTTCACTTTTCCAACGGTTCCTCGTTTTCATGATGATGAAGCTCCTCTTGATTTCCTTGCTCAGATCCTGGGTTCAGGAAGAAGCTCTTATTTCTACAAGAAATTTGTACTCACGCAAAAAGCTATTCAGGCTTCAACCTTCCATCCAACCAGTGAACTGGCGGGGGAATTTACCATGTTCGTACTTCCATTCCCCGGACAAACACTTTCCGATTTCGAAATGGAAATGCGTGGAATTCTCGATCAATTTGCGGAAGAGGGGGTTAGTGACAATGACCTGACCAAGATCAAAGCGGAATATGAATCAAGCTTTATCAATGGGCTGACCAGTGTTAGCGGTAAAGTCTCTCAACTTGCCAGCTATGAGACCTTTGCCAACGATCCGGATTATATCAAAAAAGATCTGGAACGGTATAATGCGGTTACCAAAGATGACATCATGCGTGTTTTTAATAAATACATCTATCAAAAACCTGCGGTAATTCTAAGTGTGATCCCAAATGATGGCGGCGCGACACAACCTGCCAAACCGGATAATTTTACACCGGTTACTGAAGGGGAAAATCCTTTCCCAACCACCGATTATTCCGGGTTAGTCTATAACAAACCAACCGGAGACAACTTCGACCGAAGTGTAAAACCTACTCCCGGAACGGCTCCGTTAGTACAGGTTCCTGATTTCTGGAGAACTAATTTTGATAACGGTATTAAACTCATCGGAACTAATTCTGATGAAGTGCCAACAGTAAATATTCAGATCAGCATTAAGGGCGGCCAAAAAATGGATTATTACGATCCATCCAAAGCAGGCTTAGCCTCCTTAACTGCTTCGCTGATGAATGAATCTACCGAGAATTATACCTCCGAAGAGATTCAGGAAGAACTACGACTCATCGCAAGCTCCATCAATGTATTCTCCGGCAGCGGAGAAACCTCCGTTAACATCAGAACGCTGAAAAAGAATCTGGACCGTACGCTGGAACTCGCTGAAGAGATCCTGTTCCGTCCGGCATTTACTGAAGAAGATTTCAACCGGGTGAAGCAACAACAGATCGAAAGCATCCGCGCTTCGTATCAAAGTCCGGCTTCAATCGCCAATCAGGTGTACGACCGTCTTCTTTATGGCGATGAACACATCTATTCCGTTCCCGGCTCAGGGATCGAAGAAACGGTAGAACGTATCACCGTGGATGATGTGAAAGCATTCTACAATAACTATTACAGCCCGGACCTTACCGAAGTGGTTGTAGTTGGACAGATCACCGAAGACGAAGTGCTGCCGAAACTGGACTTCCTGAAAAGCTGGGAATCTACCGGTGCCGAGTTACCTGATCTGCCGGATCCATCACCAAGCGACTATACCAAAGTATATCTGGTGGATAAAGTGGGTGCGCCACAGTCTGAGATCCGGATCGGTTATATGACTGACCTGCCTTACGACGCAACCGGCGAGTACTTTAAAACCACCTTGATGAACTACACGTTAGGTGGTGCATTCAACAGCCGCATCAACCTGAATCTTCGTGAAGATAAAGGCTGGACCTATGGCGCCCGATCTTATTTCAGTTCAGGTTCGGAGCCCGGACCATTCACCGCTTCTGCCGGAATCAAAGCAGCTGCTACAGACAGTGCTGTATATGAATTTATGAAAGAGATCAACATGTTCCGTGAGGAAGGTATTAAGCCTGAGGAACTCAGTTTCATGAGAAATTCTATCGGTCAGCGTGATGCCCGCCGATACGAGACTCCGTTCCAGAAAGCCGGTTTCCTGGGTAACATCATCCGCTACGATCTGGATAAAACCTATGTGGATGAACAAGCAGAGATCATCAAAAATATCACTAAAGAAGAAATCGATGCTCTCGCAAAAAAATACCTGAACGTGGATGATGTATACATCTTAGTTGTAGGAGATGCTGCATCTCACCGTGAGAAGCTAAAAGAACTCGGCTACGAAGTAGTTGAAGTTACCGAGAAAGGCGACATCATCGAAAAAGTAGATGAAACCGAAGGCGAGGAATGATCCTTTTGTTTCAATTTTGATTGTAAAGCTCCTGTCTATGCCGGCAGGGGCTTTTTTTATGAATCTGAACAGGCTGATAGGCTCGGTTTATACACCTCATTCATTTTAAATAATGGAAGTCCGGATCTTTTTAAGAGTATATTAGTTTAATATTAAACAATTATTTTAATCACTCAATCAAATAACTGTTATGGATTTTCACGAAGCACTTAATTGGCGATATGCCACAAAAAAAATGAACGGAGAGCAGGTTCCTCAGGAGAAAGTTGATAAAATACTGAACGCTATCCGATTAGCGCCGACCTCAATGGGAGCACAACCATTTTCTGTATTTCTGATCACAGATCAGGAGATCAAACAGCAGATCCTGCCAATCGCAAGTAATCAGACTCAGGTTAAGGATAGTTCTCACTTGCTTATTTTTGCTGCCTGGGAAACTATGACAGATGATCAGATTCAGGAGTATGTGGATCAGACTGCCGAGGAACGGGAATTGGATAAATCTGAACTCGATCCAATGAAAAAAGGTCTCAAAAATCTGGCTTCGAAATCTAAGGATGAGTTTTTCTCGTGGTCGGCACGACAAGCTTATATTGCTTTTGGTTTTGGTCTGGCGGCAGCAGCCGTGGAAAAAGTTGACGCTACGCCAATGGAAGGTTTTGATAATGAAGCGCTGGACAAATTACTCGGTCTGCGTGAACAAGGAATGCGAAGCGTAACTATGATGCCACTGGGTTACCGGGATGAAGAAAACGACTGGCTGGCACCCATGAAAAAAGTACGCCGCCCGAGCGAAAAATTATTTATTAAAAATGAAGTGCCGGAACTGACCTGATGTAATTCAGGACGTACTCTTTAAGGCTGATTTAAACGATCAGCCTTTTTTTAGTATCAAAAGTTGAAATCCAGAGCGATCAGCCAGTTTCCCGACTCTGTTCTTTCCCAAATGATCACGTAGATCCCACCTGAGCCTCGTCGGTCCGAACCGGTATAATAGCGACCTGTTTCAAAAACTATATCGGATTCGATCTGTACTAATTTGGTCGCAACAAGATCAACCTGATAATCCGGGTTTTCCATATAGAAATACCGATCCGCAATTTCTTCGTGACCTTCTGATAACTCTCCTGCTCCAAAATAGGTGGCATTCTCCCGATAAGTAGCACTTACATGAGCGAGTGGGTTATGCTGATTAGCGAGTTCTACCCACCGTTTCCGTGCATTATTCAACTCTGTTTCTAATTCGGTATCCGACTTTGTTACTTGCTCTGCCGGTAGTAAAATATCAATCGTTTTAAGCCAGTTTTCCTGCACTTTCATCCAACCGGTAGCCATATATACTTGCTTATCGGCGGTCTCAATTCTTCCGAGTGTCAAAAACCGGGTTTCATCATGTTTATACACTGCGCTTTCGTGATAAATCAGACTTTCCCCACGAATTGTTCCAAGTAATTTGGCTCCATATACGAAAGAACCATTCGTCACATAATACCCGACCTTACCCAAAGTTCGTGATTCGTCCAGCCATTGTTGCTGTATCTCAGAAAACTCCGGTTGTTGGGCAACTGCCAACACAGGCATTATGAACACCCATAGAATTCCGGCCCACCTCACGATCCTGACCTGGTTAGTTTTTCAAATGCTTCCTGTAATTTCGTGGTTACCGGACCTGCATCGGAACTGATCTGAATTTCTTTTCCGCTCAGAATCACTGATCCGATCCCTTGTATTTCCGATCCTGTTCCTGTAATGAAGGCTTCATCAACAGATTCAAAACCGGCAATGGGAAGTGCCTGTTCATGAACTTTTAAGTTCAACTCACGGCATAGTTCGAGCACCTTTCCCCGGGTAATTCCAGGCAAAATATGATGTCCGTTTGGATGGGTGAATAATTCGCCGTTTTTAACAAAAAAGAGATTAGAGTGAGAACCTTCCGTAAACTCACCATTGCGCACTAAGATCGTTTCATGCGCTCCGGCTTTCGCCCCTGCATTATTTGCACGCACATTCCCCATCAGCGAGGTGGTTTTCACATCACATCTGTGCCAGCGTTCATCCTCAGCCACAAACACTTTGATCATTTTGTGCTTATAGCTGCCAAACTCGAAATTGTACGCATATGTCATGATGGTCGGCGTGGCGTCCTCCGGGTATTGATGCATTCTTGGAGCCACACCCCGGGTTACCTGAAGGTAGACCAGGCAATCACTTGATGTGAGTCCGGCCCGCTTTACTGCTTCGTAAATGATCTCAGGGATTGTATTAAGATCTACATCCAGCTCAGCCACAGACAGAGAGTTCCGGAGCCTTTGGAGGTGTTCCTCCATCAGGAAAGGACGCCCGTCATAAAAAGAGATCACTTCATACACTCCATCCCCGAAAATAAAACCGCGGTCGAACACCGAGATCTTAGCCTGGTCGTGAGTGACCCATTCTCCATTTAAATATACGATCCCGGGATAGCTTTTTTTCATATCAATGCTTGTTAATAGAGCGCAATGATACAGAAAAATCTATTTAAGCTTCCAAAAAATGATCCTGAAAATCAGTTTTCGTCGATGGTAAGATAGACCATCGTTTGGTTGAGTAACTGGTACGCAACCTCACCAAAAGTAACCGGGCCCGTGAACCCGATCGTCTGTTTTCCTTCTAATTCGGCATACAGATAATTGAGGATGCAATTACAGGAAAAAAAGGTCTTCTCTCCCAGACCATCCGGCGTCATCTGCTCAAATTCCTGTACATAATCATTAAATGGCTTGGCAATCCTGTACGTGGTATCTGCAAAAACAGGTGCATAAAAGAATACTCTGTGTTCTTCCACCCGCTGAAAACTGGTATTCACCATCGTACCGTAGGTATCGGCTACCAGAGGAAGTTTGGTATCGATATTATTTTCCCGGATGTATTCCGCAAAATTTTTACGTTCTCCATTTACGATCACATCTTTGGCAAAAAAACCATCTACCGGAAAACGCAATTCGTCCCCATCGCCGGGCTCAAAGATATTTACGATGTCGATATCTACCACTTTTGATGGCGGTAAACCCACATGCATAACCACAGCTGAGTCTTCAAAACCCATCGGATCTACTCCGTCAAAGACTTTGGGCTCCTTCATTCCTACTTCATCAAGATCCGTACCTGCCACCCATCCCACTAACGGGCGTACTGCAAAATTCGGATACTTCGGACTATTCAAAGAAAAGCTATAGTGAATATCGCTGGAACCCGGTAAAATAATTACGCTGAACCCATTTGTATAAGCATCTTTGTACACATTCTGTAATTGCTCCTGATTGTACACCACAATATTGTATTCATAAATATAATCCGGCAGTACAGTGGCGTAGATCATTTCCTTACTGAATTTTCCACCATCTTTATCCATGAAATAGGGGATGGTCCCGGCGATCCAGTTACCTCTCGGGAGTTTTTTCAATACGGCCTCGTCACCGGCAAGTATAAGTTTCTTGCCCGATGTTATCAGCTTTTGAATGTGCTCTGTCTCGTACAATTGTGCATCCATACAAACAAACCTCTATGCTTTTATTATGCTTCTAAGGTCGGATAATACCTTTTTATTTGAGCTGTTCTCTTCGAAGAAAAATCTAAGCTTGATGATACATTCGCTCATCCGTTCTCTGGTAGGATATGCTTTGTATACATGCCTTAAATTTCGCAACAACATTTTTGTTGCCAGATATTTGAATTCCGGTTTTAACTCTCCGGTTATCACTGCCGCCCACTTTGGGTGACTCTCTGCCGGTAGCATCATACGTCTCTTTTTCTTTAATGAATATAGTCTTGAACCCATATTATCGGCTGAAAAAGTGACTTAGTTAAACAGAATATTTACTAATCATTGAAAACATCCCTGATCTGATATACAAGTCTTTCTGCCCGCTTTATCAGGCTGCGTCTGTTGATTAATTTAATTTTTGAGAAACTTTGAGAGAGTCACCTTCGTAGGGCAGTGCTGAATTAACAACATTGACCTTCTCATCATGGCGAAGAAAAAAAGCAAAAAACTACTCTGGACGATCGTATTTCTGGTAATCATCATCGGCGGTGGCGGATTCTATTATACATACAGCAATACACCGGATGAAGGTCCGGCAGAAGAACCGTTTGTAACCGCTGAAATTGGAACCGTGGTTAAAAAAGCATTAGCCGTAGGTACCATTGAGCCGGAAAATGAGATCGAAGTAAAATCCAAGATCTCCGGTGTGGTCAGTCGTTTATATGCTCAGGCCGGGGATTATGTTAAGAAAGGAGATCCGCTTATCGAAGTAAGTCCTGACCCTACCCCTCTTGAACTGGCTGAAGCTAAACGCAGCCTGGAGCGTACAAAGATCGAGGCCGATAATCTGAAGAAAGAACTGGATCGTATCAAACCACTGCTGGATAAGAATCTGGTATCTCAGCAGGAATATGATCAGGCACTGGAACGCTACGATGATGTGCAAGTTCGGGTACAGATCGCAAATGAACGGCTGCAATTACTGGAATCCGGTAAGATCACCATTGGTGAAACCACCATCGAATCGGTGATCCGCGCCCCCATCAGCGGTTATATTCTGGAAGAGTTGGTAGATGTGGGCGAGCCTGTTGTTCCACTTACGTCCTATCAGGCGGGAACCGCGTTAATGACCATGGCCGAAATGGAGAACCTGCTGTTTAAAGGTACGGTAGATGAAATTGACATCGGAAAGGTGGAACCGGGAATGCCGGTGCAGATCAAGATAGGTGCTCTACCGGCCGACACTATTCTGGGTGAGGTTTCGCATATCTCGTTAAAAGCTCAGGAGCAGGACAATGCCACCGTTTTCCCCATCGAAATTACAATCACCGATACAAAAGGTGCTGTACTACGTGCCGGATATTCTGCCAATGCAGACATCATCATTCAACGAATGCAAAATATCCTGACCATTCCTGAACGGGTTATTACCATGAAAGACGGGAAAGCTTTTGTAGACCTTCCGGGTGAGACTCCCGGTAGCCGGGTAGAGCAAGAGATCTCTGTTGGGTTAAGTGATGCGATCACCATTGCGGTAACAGACGGTCTTGAAGAAGGTCAGAAAGTACTGGAAAAACCGATCAAAACGCTGGAAGTACGCTAATCACTACTTTTACTTTTACCGATGTCATTCACAAACCTAATAAAAGAATTATTTCAGAGCCTCAACCAACAGCGGCTGCGTAGCTTCCTCACTATCTTCGGGATCATGTGGGGAACGGCCACCCTGATACTGTTGCTGGCTTTCGGAATTGGTTTTCGTGATCAAACAGTTTTGAATATGCGGGGAATGGGCGATCAGCTGGCTATCATGTTTCCCGGCCAGACCACTAAACCATACGAAGGCTATGGAATTGGTCGTCCGATCCGCTACAGGGAAGAAGATGTTCAGGTTTTGAAGGATAACATCCCCGAACTCAATGTCGTCACCCCGGAATATATGCGCAGCATGGTGATCGAATACGGCGAAAACCGCCGGAATTCTTCGGTTGGCGGCGTGTACCCCATTTATCAGGATCTGAGAAATACTTTTGAACGCCCCGGTGGACGATGGCTAAACGAATCGGATGTAAAAGAACGTCGCCGTGTAATATTCATTGGTAATCGTTTGGCTCAAAACCTTTTTGGTGATGAAGATCCTGTTGAAAAGACAGTGATGGTAAATAATATGCCTTTTACGGTTATTGGTGTGATGCAGGAAAAGATCCAGAATTCCTCCTATACCCAACAGGATCAGGATCGTTCATTTATACCTGCGCCCACATTTTCGGCCATGACAGGGACCGAGATCCTGAGCAATATTCTGTATACGCCAAAAGATCCCGGACAATCTGAAATGATTCAGGATAAGGTGTATGAAGTAATGGCCAAAAAGCATCGTTTCGATCCATCCGATCAGGATGCATTAGGCATTTGGGATACCAATGAATTCTGGTCATTCATCAATATTATGTTCCTGGGAATCAATGGATTTTTAGGGTTGATCGGATTCTTCACCCTTGCGGTTGGTGGTATTGGTGTTGCAAATATCATGTTTGTGGTAGTTCAGGAGCGAATGAAAGAAATCGGGATCCGAAGAGCTGCCGGAGCCCGCCGCCATCATATTATGATCCAGTTCTTCTTAGAAACATTTGCCATTATTGGGATAGGTGCATCTTTGGGATACATCATTGGCTGGCTGCTGGTGCAAAGCATGCAAAACATCCCCATTAAAGAATTTGTGGGCGTTCCCTATTTCTCCTCGGAAGTTGGAATCGTTGCCTTTGTTGTGTTAAGTATCGTGGGTTTTGCGGCCGGACTACTTCCCGCATGGCGTGCAGCCCGCCTCGACGTTGTTGAATGCCTTAGAAATTAATCTGAAACGTAGCTGAATCATGTGGCGAACTTTATTTTCTGAATTCTTTTCTGATATGGCCAAGCAAAAGCTCCGGTCGTTTCTAACACTTACTTCCATTGCCTGGGGTACCTTATCCGTGGTATTACTGCTGGCATTTGGTCGCGGGTTGGGAACCGGGATGAAATCCGGCTTACTGGGAGCCGGGAATCAGGTGATGATCATCTATGGCGGCCAGACTAGTATGAATTACGAAGGCATGGGTATTGGTCGCCGTATCAGCTTTAAAGAAGAAGATGTAACCCTCATCCGGAAAGCCGTGCCTGGAATTTCTCATGCCAGTCCCCAGTATGGGCGCTGGGGTGCTCAGCTTCGCACCGACGACATCACCACAAATACTTACATGGAAGGTGTAAATCCGGATTTCGAAATTATGAGGACAATGTATCCGGCTGCCGGCGGGCGCTTCATCAACGAAAAGGATGTGAAAGAAATGCGCCGGGTTCTCTTTTTAGGGGATGAGATCGCTGTTCGGATTTTCGGGGGCCAAAATCCGGTTGGGCAACAGGTCCTGCTGGATAATATGCCCTTTACCGTGGTCGGGGTTATGAAAGCAAAAATGCAGACCTCTATGAGTAATGGTCCCGATGCCGATCGTGCCATCATTCCTTATACTACATTCAGAAATATGTATGGGTATAACAATATCGGATCCATGCTTATCCGCCCGTCCGATCCCTCGATGCAGGAAGAGATCAAGGCCGGGATCACCAATATCCTGTCCAGAAAGTACGGCTTTGACCCGAAGGACGAGCAAGCCATTCCGATCTGGGATTTTATTGAACAGGAAGAGATGAACAATAAGATCTTTTTCGGGCTGGAAGTTTTTCTCTTTACCGTTGGGCTGTTCACATTGATGATCGCCGGAGTGGGGGTGGCTAATATCATGTTTGTGGTAGTGAAAGAGCGCACTCGGGAGATCGGACTTAAAATGGCTGTCGGTGCCCGCAGGATCCATATTATCGTTCAGTTCATTTTCGAATCACTGTTCATTTCCTTTTTGGGAGGCGGACTCGGAATTGCGATCTCTGCCGCCATCGTATTTGGGGTGCAATCAATGGACCTGCAAGGAGGTGCCGGTGATTTTCTGGGTCACCCGCAAATTGCACCGGTCGCTGTAGCGATCACAGTAGGTGTACTGGGCTTCATTGGTCTGATTGCCGGAATTTTTCCAGCTATAAAAGCCTCGAGAGTGGATCCGGTGGAATCGCTGAGGTATGAGTGATTGGCTATACTCAATCAAGAATTGACAATTAACAATGTGCAATAGCCAGTTATACTATTTTTTTAGCTTTTCTGGTTTCTTTGGCCTCCATCAGGATTAGAAACACTCCTAAATCCTCTCTCAAGTGGAGAATTTAAGCTTACCTCACTTACCAATACAAAAGCGGGAAAAAATACTATCGAGGATATCCTCGTTGGTGATCTCTCCTGTGATGGCTCCTAATTCCTGAAGTGCAGCCCGCAGATCGATGGAAAGGAAGTCACCGGTCATATTCATCTTAAGCCCGTTGATGGCCGCTTGTACATGTTCCAGTGTTTTTTGGAGAGAATCCCGGTGTCGGGTAGAAGTAACCAGCAAGCTTGAGGCATCGTAATGCTTGTTCTCAAGAGCGCGGTCTTTCAGTAGTTTTTTGAGGGTATCAATATTTTGCTGTTCGTGGGCAGAGATCTTCACATCAAATTCGGTGCGCCATTCCATATCGGCTTCTGCATCGGCTTTGGTTCCGATCAGAATAAACGGAGTATCGCCGGATCTCTTCTGAAAATGAGCAATTTCAACCCGCTCTTCTTCATTAAACGGATGGGACAGATCTTTGAGATACATGACCAGATCAGCTTGTTCAAATGCCTTTTGGGAACGGCGAACCCCTTCGGCTTCCACTACATCGTCTGTTTTCCGAAGACCGGCCGTGTCAATTAGCTTGAACAGCAATCCGTCGTAACTCCAGTCGGCATCAATAGTATCGCGGGTAGTTCCGGCAATTTCGGTTACGATGGCACGATCACTTCCTACCAGCGTATTCAGTAATGTGGATTTCCCGGCATTGGGACGACCAATGATCACCGTTTTCACCCCGTCTTTCACCAACCGTCCGGCTTCATACGTTTCCAGCAAACTTCGTATCTCTGTATCCAGATCTTCCAGCAGTTTTTGAAGCTGTTCTTTATTGGCGAATTCCACATCTTCTTCAATAAAATCGAGTTCAAGCTCGATCATCGCTGTGGCGTCAATGATCTGCTGTCGGAATTGTTTGATGTGCTCTCCGAGCCGGCCTTCCAGCTGCTGATGGGCGGCATCCACCGCTTTCAGACTTTTTGCATGAATAAGATCAGCAACGGCTTCGGCCTGATCCAGATCCAGTTTTCCATTCAGAAATGCGCGTTGGGTGAATTCTCCTGCTTCCGCTGCTTTCACTCCGGTCGCCAAAATAGTTTCAAGTACTTTTTGAGTGACTAACACTCCACCATGACAGGATATTTCCACCGTTTCTTCGCCGGTATAACTTTTCGGGGAATGGAAAAGAGTAACGAGGACTTCATCCACCGGAAAACCCTTCTTGTCAACGATCTTTCCAAAGTGTACCGTGTGTGAATCCTGTTTTGAAAGGTCTTTCCCTTTAAAGATTTCACTTACTTTCGAAATGGCATTCATCCCGGATATGCGAATGACTGCGATCCCGCCCTCTCCAACAGGAGTGGCGATTGCCGCAATGGGTGGTTTTTGATGGATTTCTGAATTCATAGATTGCAAGATACAAATGTTCGCACTTTTACTGATACTTTAACCAGATTTACCGGATGTTCTTCCCGGAAGCAATTCATCCGCGCACAGGCGGGGATCCAGAGCCATATAGAACTACCTGGAACCGGCATCCGCTTACCACCCGTTACCGAGTTCCACTCCGTAATGTCCACCCGCAGCGGAGCTACGGAACCAGGCGAAAGAATAGAGGAAGACCCTGTTATCCCGGACCATTTACTGAAAAATCAGTCGACATCTACGATCGAAACTTTGATGCCCCGGTTTTCCAGTTCCTGCACAATTTCTGTACTAACACCTCCATCAGTAATGATATGCTGAATCTGATCGAGATTACAGATCCGGCCAAAACCCCGTTTTCCAAACTTGCTGCTGTCGGCCAATACCACCGTTACCTGAGCCACTTCAATACATTTTTGGTTCAGGCTTGCTTCGCCAAGATTAGTGGTAGTGATCCCGAAATCCAGATCGATACCATCTACTCCCAGGAAATACATTCCGCAGGTAATATTATCGAGAAAAGACTCTGCGTAGGAGCCTACCACCGAGGTTGAACTATGCCGGAGATGACCACCTAATTGTAAAATTTCGATGTTTTCATGCTGTGCGAGTTCCATTGAAACATTGATAGCCGAAGTGATCACATTCAGTGGATGCTCCGGATCCAAACATCTTGCCATCGCCAGAATGCTTGTTCCTGAGCCTAATATTATGGAGTCGTTATCTCCGATCAGTTTTACGGCCTCTTTGGCAATGCTATTCTTTTCTGTAATGTTGACGAATTCCTTTTCTTGAACAGGCTTATCGCTGGTATAAGGATTCGTTTTTGTTGCCCCGCCATGCGTTCTAAACAACAATCCTTTATCTTCTAAAATGCGGAGGTCTTTTCGGATGGTTACTTCCGAAACATTGAGCGACTCGCTCAAGTCAGGCACTTCTACTTTACCCTTTTCATTCAGTTTAGCGAGAATTTTTTCGTGACGTTCAGTTATTGTCATTCCTTTTAACTCCTTTCATTTAAAGAAACGGTAGATAAATCTACTCATTTAAGTCTCATTTTAACAAAAACGAAACTTAATTACATAGAAATGAAACCATTTGAGACTTTTACTTCAAAATAAAAGCCCTTTTCTATTTCAATACGAAGCTAAAATTCATATTTGACTTTCGTTTTGTTTTTTTTTAATTTCATTTAAACACTTTTACCTAACCAATCGCTGAGGAATAAAAGAAAATGAAAAGAGACGAATCGCTAGACCGAGTAAGATCTCAGCAACAACCATACGATGTTTTAGTAATTGGCGGTGGCGCTACCGGATTAGGTACCGCACTTGATGCCGCCTCAAGAGGTTTAACCGCATTACTTCTTGAACAACATGATTTTGCAAAAGGAACTTCAAGCCGTAGCACCAAATTAGTACATGGTGGTGTTCGATACCTTGCTCAAGGTGATATTGCGCTTGTAAGAGAAGCCTGCCGCGAACGAGGACTACTCCAAAAAAATGCACGGCACCTGGTTAAAAACGAAACCTTCGTAATTCCAGCTTACAAATGGTGGACAAAACCATTCTACACCATTGGCCTTACTATGTACGATGTACTTGCAGGCTCTTTAAGTTTAGGTCGCTCGTTGCCAGTTTCAAGAAAAGACACTATTCGTCGGCTGCCAACCGTAAAAAAGAACAAACTTAGTGGTGGCGTAAAATACCACGATGGTCAATTTGACGATTCTCGTTTGGCCATTAACGTTGCCCAAACAACGGAAGAACTAGGTGGCACAGTAATAAATTACATGAAAGTTACCGGCTTACTTAAAACCAATGGTAAAGTGAGCGGTGTAACGGCTGTTGATCAAGAGAGCGGTGAAGCGTTCACTATTAACGCAAAAACCGTAGTTAACGCCACAGGCGTATTCGTGGATGATATCTTATCCATGGATCAGCCTGAACATAAAAACATGGTGCGTCCAAGTCAGGGAGTCCATTTAGTCTTGGATAAGGAGTTTTTCCCGGGCGAGGACGCACTTATGATTCCTAAAACATCTGATGGTCGTGTACTTTTTGCCGTACCATGGCACGATAAAGTAGTGGTAGGAACCACAGATACTCCACTTGATGAGCACAGCCTCGAACCAAAGGCTCTGGAAGAAGAAATCGAGTTCATTCTGGCTACTGCTAAAGAATATTTGATTCAGGCCCCAACCCGCAAAGATGTTAAGAGTGTGTTTGCCGGCCTGAGACCTCTTGCAGCGCCACAAGGTGACTCCCAAAAAACAAAAGAAATTTCAAGAAGCCATAAGCTCCTTGTTTCTGAATCTGGCTTACTAACTATGACTGGTGGTAAATGGACTACCTTCCGCAAAATGGGAGAAGACACCATCGACAAAGCCATTAAAATCGGAGAACTTTCAGCCCAAAAATGCGGTACCGAGACGTTACCAATTCACGGAAGTGAACAAACTCATCCATTTTCTGATCCAATGTATTTTTACGGATCAGACAAGGACCGCATTCTGCAGTTAGGTAAGGAAAATGAGCGGTTTGGTGAAAAAATCCATGCTGATCATCCTTACTTGATTGCAGAAGTTGTTTGGGCAGTACGAAATGAAATGGCCCGTAACGTTGAAGATTTTCTTGCCCGAAGAACTCGGGTACTCTTCCTTGATGCACGCGCTGCAATAGATATGGCGCCGGTTGTAGCCGAAGTAATGGCTGCAGAATTAGGTAAAAACGATACCTGGATCAGCGAACAAATAGAAGACTTTGTTAAACTGGCAAACAGATATTTGTTGGAGGAATACAAACCTGTTTTAACTGAAAAAGAACATAACTAACCAACCCTAAACTCTATAACTATGGAACAATATATCCTAGCCCTTGATCAGGGCACAACAAGCTCTCGTGCTATAATTTTTGACAAAAAAAGGTCAGATTTTATCCGTAGCACAGAAAGAGTTCAAACAAATCTTCCCAAAATCGGGATGGGTGGAACATGACCCAAATGAGATATGGTCATCTCAAGCAGGTGTAGCAGCAGAAGCAACCACCTCTTTTGGTATTAACGGAAAAAACATTGCAGCAATTGGTATCACTAACCAACGTGAAACTACTATTGTATGGGATCGAGAAACAGGACAACCTGTTTATAATGCGATTGTATGGCAAGACAGACGTACTTCTGAATACTGCGACAAAATAAAAGCAGCCGGACATACTGAAATGATTCAGGAAAAAACCGGTCTTATTATTGATGCTTATTTCTCTGCTTCTAAAATTAACTGGATTCTCGAAAACGTTGAAGGCGCTCGTGAAAAAGCTGAAGCTGGTAAACTTGCTTTCGGTACCGTTGACAGCTGGTTAGTTTGGAAATTAACTCAAGGCGAAACACACGTAACTGACGTTACCAACGCCAGCCGTACCATGTTGTTTAACATCCAAACCATGGAATGGGACAAAGAACTTCTTGAATTGTTCGACGTTCCTGCCAGTATGCTTCCTGAAGTAAAACAATCAAGTGAAGTGTATGGCAAAACTAAAACCACCATTTTTGCATCAAAAGTACCTATCTCTGGTATCGCTGGTGACCAACAATCTGCTCTTTTCGGCCAAATGTGTACTGAAAACGGCATGGTTAAAAACACTTATGGTACTGGTTGCTTCATGCTGATGAACATTGGTGAAGAATTCATCAAATCTAAAAACAACCTTCTTACTACTGTTGCCTGGAAAGTGAATGGCAAAGTTAATTATGCTTTCGAAGGTAGTGTATTCATTGCTGGTGCTGTTGTACAATGGTTACGTGATGGCCTTAAAATGATTGATTCTTCTTCTGAAGTGGAAGCGCTTGCGACCAAAGTTGAAGACACTGATGGCGTGTACTTAGTACCTGCTTTTGCTGGTCTTGGTGCTCCTTACTGGAATCAGGATGCTCGTGGTATCATCGTTGGTTTATCTCGTGGTACTACCGACAGTCACATTGCACGTGCAGCTCTGGAATCTATGGCATTCCAAACTATGGATGTTCTTAAAGCGATGGAAGCTGACTCTGGTCTCGAAATCAAACAACTTCGTGTTGATGGTGGCGCAACTGCCAATAACTTCATGATGCAGTTCCAATCTGACCTTCTACATTGCCAGGTAATTCGTCCAAAAACAGTAGAAACTACTGCTCTTGGTGCTGCTTACTTAGCCGGTTTAGCCGTTGGATACTGGGAAAGTACCGATGAAATTCAGGAGCTATGGCAAATCGATCGTGAATTCGATCCAGAAAGAAAACCTGAAGAAGTGGAAACTTCTATCAAAAACTGGAAACGCGCTATCGATACTGTTCAACACTGGACAAAAATATAGCTTCAACATCAATCTTAAAGGAATAAAAACATGTCAATTTTAGTAGCAGAAATTATTGGAACGTTTCTCCTTATCCTTTTGGGTAATGGTGTTGTAGCAAACGTTGTATTAAACGAAACCAAGGGTAAAGACAGCGGCTGGATCGTTATTACCACCGGATGGGCGCTTGCCGTATTCGTTGGGGTAGTTGTTGCCGGCCCTTATAGTGGCGCACACTTAAACCCTGCGGTTACTTTCGGTCTTGCTTTCGCAGGAAAGTTAGATCCATCTTTAATCCCAACCTATCTGGCTGGCGAATTTATCGGTGCTATGCTCGGTGCTTTTGCTGTGTGGTTAACCTACAAAGACCATTATGCAGCTACCGAAGATGGAGGTGCAAAACTGGCAACTTTCAGTACTGGTCCTGCTATCCGTAAACCTGTTAGCAACCTGATTACAGAGATCATCGGTACATTCGTACTAGTATTTGTAGTATTCTACATAACTGGTGCTGAAATCTCAACTGATGGAACTCCTATCGGATTAGGCTCTGTAGGCGCTATACCTGTTGCCTTCCTGGTATGGGTAATCGGTATCTCTTTAGGTGGACCTACCGGATACGCTATCAACCCAGCCCGTGACCTTGGCCCAAGAATCATGCACGCCATCCTGCCTATTCCTAACAAAGGAAGCAGTGACTGGGGCTACTCTTGGATTCCTGTTGTAGGTCCAATTATTGGAGCAGCTGTAGCAGCAGGTATTGCCGCACTTATCGTTTAATTTCAACCCTGACTATTCATTACAATGAAAACATCAAGAGTATTAGCACTAGTAGCACTAGTGGCAGCCTTCGCTTTACCAAACAACAGCGCGGCGCAAGAGACATACACCCCATTCAACGTTAATGCCTCTGTTAAAACCATGCACCTATGGCGGGGTTATAAAGTAACAGATGACTTTATGAGTGCGGTAAATGCTTACTACAAAACTGAAAGTGGAAAACTAACTGTTGGACTTTGGAACGGACAAAGCCTTGAAGGCGACTACACCGAGTTCGACTACTATTTCTCTTTAGTACTTACAGATGGCCTAAGCCTCTCTGTGTGGGATATCAACAACTTCTCCTCTTATCCAGGAGCTGATATCTTCAACTATACTAACGATGAAACCTCTCACTTTGTTGATGCAACACTAGCCTACCAGGTTAATGATGTATTGGGAGTAAGCTGGAGCACCATCCTTGCCGGTCGTGATTTCCATTACGATGACAATGGTGATGCTAAAAATTCATTCTCAAATTATATCGAAGCTAACTACACAGCATATACTAACGAAGATCTTTCCGTTGGTTTAAAACTGGGTGGAGCTTTCGCTTTTGCTAATGAAGCACACTTTTACGGAGATGATGCCTTCAACATTGTAAATATTGGAGCCAACGTTTCTAAAAAAGTAACTCTGTTCGGACAAACCCTTCCTATTGGCGCAACTGCCATGTGGAATCCTGAACAGAAATATGGAGCAATGGAACTTAGTTTCAGTCTCTTTTAATTGACCCTTTTACCTCCACAACGGATGCTCCTTCACTGGGGCGTCCGTTTTTTTTGACCTAAAGTTTGATAACTATGGAAAAGCTGATCACACTCGAAGAATATATTATTCATGCCCAAAACAAATTTCCGGGTGCAACCGGGGATTTGTCTCAACTTTTACGGGATATTTCTCTCGCAGCAAAAATCATTTCAAGAGAGGTAAATAAAGCCGGTATCACCAATATACTTGGGCTCGAAGGTTCCGAAAATGTGCATGGCGAATCCGTAAAAAAGCTCGACCTCTTTGCCAATGAGCAATGGATCAATGCCCTAAGCCGATCGAACATTACCTGCATGGTTATCTCCGAAGAAAATGAGGGGATCGTACGGCTGAGTGATAAATCCGGCAAATACATTGTGTATGTAGATCCACTCGATGGCTCCTCAAATATTGATATTAACGCTAGTATTGGCAGTATTTTCTCTATTTACATGCGTAAAGATGTAAGTAAACCACTTTCTGAGTCAGTGGCGCTTCAACCGGGCACCGAACAAGTTGCAGCCGGGTATGTACTTTACGGTTCCAGCACGGTTATGGCTTATACCACAGGTTTAGGAGTTCAACTGTTTACCCTCGATCCGAGTATAGGAGAATTCATTCTTCACGAAAAAAAAGTACGCATCCCCAAAGAAGGCAACATTTACAGTACCGACGAAGGCAGTTATCTGTTTTGGGATGGAGCCCTTAAAAAGTATGTCAAATACTGTCAGGAGCTGGATCCATCCACTAACCGACCATATAAAGCACGATATATTGGCTGTATGGCGGCCGACCTGCATCGAACTCTTCTTCAGGGTGGAATTTTTATGTATCCCGACAGCTCCCGTTATCCCAATGGTAAACTTCGATTGATGTACGAGTGTAATCCTTTAGCTTTTATTATCGAGCAGGCTGGTGGGAAAGCTACCGATGGCAAAAAACGCATCATGGAAATTGAACCTACCGAAATTCACGAATGCACGCCTGTTTATATCGGCTCAGAAGAAAACATGAAAAAGCTGGAATCTTTTTTTGAGGGATAATTTTTATGATCGTCTCAGTCGATATGACAGGTTATCCGTCAGGTACTGTGCGATCCTGCTGAAATCCGTAATCTTTCCCATCTCGTCAAATCTGTCAGACGGGTAATCCGTCAGACAGAAAACCTGTTGCGAGGACTCTGATTCGGTGGGTTCGACAAGCTTACCCACCTTGTTTTTCTCTTACCCTCGCTCCGATGGTCTCCGTCGTTGTTCTATAAGTAACCGTAAGGGCGGATGGCCATCCGCCCCAACTTGGATATAGATTCATTCGAACCAATCTGAAAGTTAAATCCGGAATTAGTCTTGATCTTTGTCCATCTAATAGCTCCAAATCCCCATCTTCGCAGAGATTACATATTTAGTATTCTGTTTTCAAAACAAATAGATATTTCTTTATAGCTTAGAATATTTATATTATTCCACTTAATCCTAAAGGAATACTATATCGATCATATTGTTACTAGCGCATTTAGTCACTGCTAACCTAATCTTATCAATATGAAATCAATATATATCTTATTCCTTAGCGTACTATTCTTTTCAACTACGCTTTTCGCACAAGAATTAACCGCTCCTGACAGACCAGGATTTGGCTTCTCTTCTTCAATTGTTAACAACGGTGTTTATCAAGCTGAAACTGGCTTTTTGTTGGGGGAAAACTTACAAGTCGCAGGACCTTTCAATTTTAGAACCGGCATTGCAAAAAACCTCGAATTAAGAGCCGGCTTAGGCTCAATTCAATCAGAGTCCCCGGCTGTAACCGTCCAATCTTTTGGCTTGAAATACTTACTAGCTTCTACAGATAATTTGGGTCTTGCTGTTTTGGGTCGAATGAACTTACCCTTTCTAAATAGCAATTATGGATATTACCGAACCCGATTTAGCCTACTTGGTGATTTCAAGATCAGTGATGCAATTAGTATTAACTCAAACTTGGGATATGGAGATTTTGTAGGTAAACCTGATTACAAAAATGGATCGGTTAACTTCTCCATCACGCCAAGCTATGCTCTAACGAAAAAAATGGCTGTTTATCTCAGTTCTGAATATGACAATATAGATGAGAAAATAGATATACTTGGCGGTCTTACTTATCTAATTTCAAGCTCCATCCAGGTTGATGCTGGAATTCAGACAGACCATGATTACGAATCTTATTCTATTGGAGCGGGCATCTCAGCCTCTTTCTAACAAACAATTTTTCTGAGTCTGTAAAAAGCCTCCTATTTGGAGGTTTTTTATAACTCAACTCAATTAACTAGTTTTTCTCCACAACCATTTTTACTCAATTATTTAAGGCAAACTCTTCATAATTGACTAAAAAAAGTTATCATCCCAGCTTAACCTATAAGTAACTAACGCTATGATAACCTATAAAAAAATCTCTTTAGGGATGGGGATGTTACTTGCCGGAATTGTATCAATTTCACATCCGGTAGTAGCACAGGAAACCATCAGTAATGTAAATAAACAAAAGGTAGTTGAAGCTGTAAATAATCATGCGGGGGAACTCATCTCTCTGAGTGATGAAATTTGGGAATATGCTGAAATCGCCTTCAAAGAATCCCAATCTGCCGACGCTCTGGTTGAATATGCCGAAGCTAACGGCTTTAAAGTAACCCGTGGGGTTGGTGAAATTCCTACGGCTTTTGTTGCCGAATATGGAAGTGGTGGACCAATCATCGGTATTATGGGCGAATTTGATGCCCTTCCCGGACTTTCTCAGGATGCCGTTCCCCATAAATCTCCGCTAATTGAAGGAAATCCGGGCCATGGAGCTGGCAGTTAAAGTGTTTTGATCGGTTATATACTGCAACAGTATATCCAACATAACAACACAAAAAGACCTCCCATGCCGGGGAGGTCTTTTTATTACCAACTTATCTGACCTATTATCTATCTAACAACAAAAAAGCGAAGGGGATACCTTCGCTTTTTTTATATAACTAAGAATGTACAGCTGACTGTTAATGTACATTACCCATTAATTTTCTAACCGGTTTGGAGATCAACAGTAGCAGCACTCCGGCTCCAACGGTGGTGTAAACGATCAACATGTACTGGCTTGGCATTTGTGCCAATGCTTCTTCCGTTCCACCGCTAAGATGTCCGGCAATCAGTCCGGCAAATAAGTTTCCTAAGGCTACGGCAAGGAACCACATTCCCATCATTTGCCCCACATACCGATGTGGAGACAATTTGGTTACCAGACTCAGACCTACCGGACTTAAGCTCAATTCACCAAAAGTGTGAAGCATGTACGTCATGATCAACCAGGTTGGTGCGGCGAGATCACCTGATGCCGCGATCTTTGCTGCGAAATACATCACCAAAAATCCCATTCCCAGAAGGATCAGCCCGAATGCGAACTTAAGCGGAGAACTTGGCTCCAGGTTTCGTTTGGCCAGCCACACCCACATAGCACCAAATACCGGTGCAAACATGATAATAAAGAACGAGTTGATGGACTGGAACATACCGGCAGGGATCTCCCATCCAAATACGGTTCTGTCTGTGAAACGCTCGGCAAATAAATTCAACGTGGAACCTGCCTGCTCAAATCCTGACCAGAATAAAGCACTAAAGATCAGTAACAGCCCGATCACACCCACTTTTCCTTTTTCTTCTCTGGTCAAGCCACCGAAAAGAAATACATATCCAAAATAAAGCAGTGCTGTAACAGCGATAATATATTTAGAGATGTTGGCAATACCCTGCGCATCGATCCGGATCACACCAAAGAAAAATAAGGCAACGATAAACACAGATACTGCACCTACAATTTTTGCGATATTCGCTGTTTTCTTCGCTTTTACCTGCTCTTCCGGTGTCTTGTAGACAGGAGCGTCTCCATAGCCTTCCAGATTTTTATCTGTCAGTTTATATTGGATCAGACCTAAAACCATACCCAAACCGGCGGCTCCGAATCCTAAATGCCAGTCAATATTCTCGGCAAGAAAACTGGTAATGATCGGAGCTAAAAGTGCCCCAACGTTGATCCCCATGTAGAAGATCGAAAATCCGGCGTCCCGTTTAGCGCTGTCTTCGTCTTTATCTCCACCGTAAAGTTCTCCAACAATACTACTTACATTGGGCTTCAGCATTCCTGTACCTACGACGATGAATACCAGACCCAGGAAAAAGGAATAAGTATCTAATGCTGTTACTCCGGCGTGTTCTGCACTGGAGAATAACCCAACAATACCGGGAATTCCCATGGTAAAGTGGCCGATCGCAATAACAATACCGCCATACCAAACCGACTTCTTCAGGCCGATTATATGATCTGCCAGCCAGCCTCCGGGTAAAGCCAGCAAATAAACACCCATGGTATATAAACCATAAATAGCGCCGGCGGTAAGATCGTCAAACCCAAGTCCGCCCTCGATCGCAGCGGTTGTCATAAAGAGAATGAGGAGCGCACGCATACCGTAATAACTGAATCGCTCCCACATTTCGGTAAAAAATAAAGTAGCTAAGCCTTTTGGATGCCCAAAGAAGGTGCCACCTGTACCAGTGGAATTTGCCATGTTGTTTAAACTCGTTTCTGTTTTATTAAATATCTAAAAGTGCGTTGATGATAGCTAAACCCTAAAACGACTGCAAGTTGTGTTTCTTAAATCGCTTTCTATTCCCATTCTAACCCACATTAAAAAAGCCTGCCGACTATTACACCGGCAGGCCTGATTGTTCTTAACTAATGTCTAACTAATATTCGCTGGTCATTATGAACAGCGGTTGCATCTCGAAACTGTTATAGAATGGACGGAGTCGTTCGGTGTTATAATGCCGGTTCACATTCACCAGTTTCTTCTTACTTGTTACAATATCGACAGGTACGTTATCGTAGCGACCATTTTTGAGCACTACCAAACGTCCGTGTACATTTTGCAGGATCAGATCGAGGGCCAGATTACCATATGCCATTGGCACGATGGAATCGATCGCATCGGGATCTCCGCCCCGCACCATATAGCCCAGTTTTTGATTGATCACATTCACGGTCTTTCCATTATTGAATTTTGGGGAAAGCCGTTTTACTTCCTCAGAAACCAGATCGCCGATTCCACCCAGTTTCTTATGGCCATATGCATCTGTGGTTGCATCCTGAAAGACCATTTCACCACCATCGAACATGGCACCTTCCGATACCAGCACCATGGAATAGTTACTTGGGTTTTTCTTGCGGTCGTAGTTCATGAGCTCTGCCAGATGCTCGATATTGAATTTATGCTCAGGAATTACGCAACGATTGGCGGCACCCGCCATCGTAGGCAACATGGCAGTAAAGCCTGCATACCGGCCGAATACTTCCATCACCAGAAAACGTTCGTGCGAACCGGCAGAAGTACGCAATGAATTTGCAAGCTGAATAGTTCGTGTAACGCATGTTGAGAACCCAATACAGTAATCGGTACCGGGCACATCGTTATCCATTGTTTTGGGTAGAGCTACCACCTTCACGCCTTCAGTATACAAGCGTACGCCATAGCTCAGAGTATCATCCCCACCTATAGGAATCAGATAGTCTACTCCTACAAATTCCAGGTTTTTCAACACTTCTGGTGTCAGGTCATTCACATCTTCCTGATAGGTATCTTTCAGATGCTCTGGCACCACTTCTTTCTTAACGTGACTTGGCCGTGTACGCGAGGTATGCAAGAAAGTACCACCGGTCCGTCCCGCTCTGTTTACAATTTCTTCGGTTAGTTCAATATAGTTGTAGGAGTTGTCTGCTTTTTTATCGCGTTTAATATCAATCAAGCCGGCCCATCCCCGTCTGAAGCCAACTACCCGATATCCTTCGCGTAGAGCGCGGATGGTTACCCCTCGGATCGCGGGGTTAAGCCCCGGTACGTCGCCGCCTCCGGTTAAAATTCCAATGGTTCCTTTATAATTCTTTTTAGTCATAATTACCCTCCAAGGTTTTACGACACTTTAAAGCCCGGATGTGAATAGTTTATGAAAAAAGCGCTTTTCTGAAGAATATTCACACAATCTTCAAGTTCCAGAGATAGAATATTCTACGACTTCAATAAATGTGGAGGTAACCATGAGGAAGAGAATCGTAATCGTAGGGTCCAGTTTTGCAGGGTATACAACCGCTCTTAGTCTGGCCAAATTGCTGGAGGATAAGCATGATATCACGGTGATTGACAAAACCGCTGAGTTCACTTTTTTACCCTCTCTTGTCTGGCACCCGTTCGGGTACAGAAATGAAGAAGATATTTCGTTTGATACACGACCTATCTATAAAGATCATAATATCGAGTTTATTGAGGAAACAGTGTATGGATTCGATCTGGAAGATCAGGTGATCTACACCCACAACAGTGACATAAGCTATGACTACCTGGTACTTGCTACCGGAACCAAGCCGAACTATGCCAGCGTTAAAGGGATGAGTCCCGGTGAAAACTGCTGGTCGGTTGCAACAATGAAAGAGACTGAAAAAACCCGGCTTGCCTGGAAAGATTTTCTGGACAACCCGGGACCAATGGTGGTGGGCGCCACCCAATGGGCCGGCTACTTCTTTGCCGCTTACGAATTTCTGATGAACGCCCTCTATCACTTAAAAGAACATCAGTTACTGGACAAAGTACCTATACACTTCATTACTCCCGAACCGTATCTCACTCATTTCGGCATAGGGGGTATCCATGATGATATCAAGGCCTGTGAACAGCTTTTCAATCATTACAACATCAAATGGCATACCAATACCGAGATCCGCGAGTTGAAGGATCGGAAGGTGATCCTCAAAAATGATGAAGTGCTGGAATCAGATTTCACCATGCTGATCCCACAATTTGTCGGAGTAGATGCGGTAAAAACCACCCGTGGATTATCGGATCGTCGCGGACTTATTGAAGTAACTGATGAATTCCGTCATAAGACCATTCCAAACATTTATGGAGCCGGTGGTTCTGTGTTCGTGGCTCAGAAAGATGATACTCCGATTCCTTGCGGAGTTCCCAGAACCCGGTATTCTACCGAGATCATGGCCAAAACCGTGGCTTACAATATTGCATCAGAACTGATCGGTGGCGGAAGAGTACAGGTATCTACTGATCGCATCTATGAATACTGTAAACAGGATATGGATCATCTGGGCAAAGTACTGTTCCGCAACGGAGCTGATCAGAATCATGATCTGGATTTCATCAAAAAAGGATCGCAGGACAAATGGGCGAATTATTCTATTGAAGAATACATTGAAGCCTCGTTTGATACCGGAGCTCTGAAGATCTGAGGATCATCAGAATGAAACTTATGAGAAGTATTTTCGTGAGCTGACAGAGTTAACTAACTTGTCGTTATGGAAATACTTCTTGTTGTTTTAGGGATCCTTTGTATGGTTGCAGGATTGATCGGGGCCTTTCTACCCGTTGTACCCGGGCTACCATTCAGTTATGTGGGACTACTGCTCCTGCAATGGGCGTACAGCCCGTTTACCGGTGGTTTTCTATTGATCTGGGCCGGCATCGTGGTCACCCTCATGATTTTGGATAATGCCATTCCTGCCTGGGGAACAAAGAAATTCGGTGGATCACAACTGGGAGTGACCGGCAGTATTTTTGGGATGATCGTCGGACTCTTTTTTCCACCGCTTGGCTTTATTTTTGGTCCGTTCATAGGAGCTTTTATCGGAGAGATCATTGCCGGGAATAAATCAGATAAAGCGTTTAAGTCTGCCCTTGGTTCTTTTATAGGTTTTATGGCTGCAACCGGTTTAAAGGTGATCGCTGCCGGCATGATGGGCTGGTACTTTTTTGTGAATGCCTTTTAGGATGCTTAGCAGGTTTGGTTTCTGTGTGACCGGTAGGTGATGTGCCGCTTAAACGACTTAATACTCTGCTTTCAGCTCATGAGTGACTAACAAATAAAGCACCCAAATCACTCAGAGCGCCTTTCGTTATTCCCCGGCCCTTTATGCAGGTTAAAAACTTGCCCCTTCCTGTTTTAAGTCATAGACTTAAAACTTCTTGTTGCGTCGCTAAAGCAGAACCTTCTTCATCTTTAAATATGACCATTACCTTTTTCACACTCTATGATACTACTATTCAAAGAGTTATAGAAATAGATAATGGCTTTACTCCTGGATTATTTTCACAGCTATCTGATACTTACCCAATATTTTTGAGTTTGTGACTTCTGCCAAAGGGAAAGTGACAGCTTACTTATATAAGCTGGAGGTTCAAGACTACATTACGAACGGGGACGTTCGTAACGAACGAAACAAGCTGCTAGGCAGCTTACCGACCAGCAGCTGCTCAAACTCTTCTCCGCTATCCAGGAACTCCCCGAAGAGGACAAGCTGACCCTCAAACGCTTAGAGAACCTCCCCAAACCTGACCGAGAGTCCCTCCTGCTAACAATTGACAATTTTATTAAAGCTACCAAACTTAAAACCATTCAGTAGCCTGTAAACAAAAAAGGTCCCAGCGAGACGCTGGAACCAGTTTTCTGTTTCAATTACATGCTTGGACTAGGTGGGGGAAGAATTATAATACTCATTCAGTTTTTGAAGACTTTTCTTTGTTTCTGGTAATGCATAGAGCAATGCTTTATTATAGATTTCAGGGCCATAAAAAACTATTCCTTCGCAAACAGAAACTTCCCCAGCATTAGAAATATATTCATCTTCATTTGTTACTAGATCTTCAACAAAAGCAAATACCTTTTCCAAAATTTTTTGTTCAGTCATAACATACAGGTGTTGCCTGATAAATGGATTCAAAACATCCCCTAAAATAATGTGCAAACCAGGAATACGACCACCTGAAACTTCCATTACTTCATTATAAGAATCTCTCAATTCTGGAAAAGTATTTAGCATAATACTGCTAACCCGTTCAAACTGTTCTTTCTTTGTAGTATCCAAATCTATTGTGCTATTTTTACAGCTTCTTTTAAATCCTGAAGTAATGCATTAGCAATCTCTTTTTCAACCTGTGTTAGGTTTTGCGTTTTTAAAATATCCTGCAGGTTAGCCATTCTTTCCTGTGCTTTAGAAAAATGGAATGCAGTACCTCCAGTTGCACCTTTTGCTACCTCATCTCTTAATGCACCAGCTGTACCTCCTGGAATTTTATCTGTACCTTGGAATAAAGCATCAATAGAATTTCTTAGAGCTTTATTTTTAACTAATGTCAAAATTTGAGCTTTTCCAAGTCCTAGTATATTCTGTAGTCTGCGAACTTTTTGTGAAACACTCATTGCTAACAAACTACCCTTCATTACCCCTTTAACACCTGCTGCTTGTGGCATCATCATATCGAGTGGATTAAACAGAAAGTGTAGATTTAGTATTGCAATATTTGTACTTGTTAAATGGTGTTCACTATAAACGCTTTGTTCTCCATCTTCCCAAGTAGCAACCGAACCACCAGCAACTGCTGATTCCCATACTAACCGTGCATACTCCCAATCATAGTTGAAGTATTCAACAACATCAGCAAAGGTATCTCCCACCTCTAAAATAACACCGCCTTTGCCATCTGACCTTACAGCATACGCCTGTGCACTCATCCCCGTTGGGTCGATCAAATTCATTGGATTGTTATGTACATAATGGTACGGTGTCCATCCTGGGTATATATCAGCCAACGGATCAATCTGCAGAAACCTACCAATGATGGGGTCGTAGTTTCGAGCCATCATGTAATCTAAGGTGAGGTCGGGCTCGTCGTCTCTTTCATGTCCTGTAAATTTATAGTCGGCATTTGGATTAGAATTGTTATTACTCCTATCAGGCATGGCCAGCCCAAACGGGTAGTAATCATCGTATCCCAACACATTGCCATCCCGGTTTACCTTGGTTCGTACGCTCCCCAAATGGTCTTTTACAAAGTACTTCCTTCCTTTATGCTCCTTAATGGTATAAGTAACCTGATGATTGCTATAATTATACTCATTATCCCTA
>MDTD01129941.1_pt1 | contig 65942 bp, 48 predicted proteins | sample 811221 | NCBI WGS metagenome assembly MDTD01 (sample SAMN05326646, study PRJNA326480) | marine metagenome | isolation source: seawater | place: Pacific Ocean: South West | collected 2011
GCGCGCGCGTCACTTCCGAACCGATCGGACGCGGAGAGCGCCGCGTGGAGAGCGCTGAGAGAGCGAACGGTATCCGCGCGTTCGCGAGTGGACGCCGCGTGGACGAAGAAGCAGATCGAGCGCGCGGGATGGGATTTCGAAGGCAATGTGTGTCACCTTTGATGTTGGCGCTGTTCGTCGGGGCCGCGGCGCTGAACGTCGCCGCGGACGTCGACGCGGATGCGCCGTTCACGGCGGTGGCGACGGACACAGACGATGCGGGTGATGAGTTGGATGCACCGTCGAGTGAGCTCGGGCGGCGGCGGCGGCCAGTGAGCTCGGGGATCGCGGGGTGGAAACTCATGGATGACGACGCGGTGTCCCAAGCCGCGGTCCACTACGGACTACCAGAATCTATGAAGAAATTCGCGGCGTGTGCGAGAATATGCCACGACCAATACGCCCAACTGGAGAAGCATATGGAAAGTTATGTTGGTGCGACAGATGGAGTCGAGTGGTCGCGTGCACAGTGCGCTTGCGCCTGCGCCGGAATGGAGCTCAACGAGGAGGAACGGGCGAAAGTCTGTGAGTCAGAGATGCGCCAGCGGTTCGGGATTAGTGTTGGAGGACACTCGTGTTGGGCGTGCGAGCGTGAGCCAGCCGAACAGGTCCGCGCTTTGCCTTTGTTTGATTCATGCATGTGTCACTCGTTTGATACTAAGGAAGCTAAACAAGCGTACAACGTGTCAACGGGTACTTGCCAAAAGCGTTTTAAGGGCAGACATGAGAAAAGATCTTGTCAAGGCTCGGCGGCGACTGGCTGTCGGATTGACGAATACACGTGCCCAGGGTTCGATGGTATCTCTGGTACCGTCTGGGAAACGCCTCATCCACCCAACATAGCTCCCTGTGAAGCCGTAAATCCGCGGGGCTGCGGAAAGCCGAAAGGTAGGCCTCATCTATGCTCCAATCCAAACTGGGTGGCTGTATGTCCGCATGTCTGCTCCAAACAGTGCAAAGCGGCTAAGGAACACTGCGACGCAGTAAAAAATGCGCCAAACTCGCATTCTGCAGATGATCGAAAAAAGTGCGCTAATTTTGTCTTCGGTACTCGATCGTGAGTTGTCAAAGTATGTACTATCGTAGTATCGCCTTTCTGTGGTGCTAGGTTGTCATTTAAGTGTATTACACGTCTATTTCTATCTACGGTTCGAGTTCGATGCCCGCCGAGCGCGGCGACAAGGGCGCGCTACGCATCGAACGCGCGACGAAGGGCGAGGATACGACGCGTCGCGTCCAAATCGTCGGCCGTCGCGGCGGCGGCGGCAGCGAAGGCAGCGGTAAGCGCGGGGCACGCGTGCGGAGGTCGAAGCGCAACGGAGACGGCGAAGCGAGACGTCGAAGGGAGACGTTCGAGCCAATCGACTGCGGTGTCGAAGGCGGTGGGTAGCCAGTGGGCGAGGGCGACGGTGGTGACGTCGGCGAGGACGTCTGGCTCGAGACCTCCGGCGAACATTTTGGTGACGGCGGCGGCGGGGACGAGGGCGAGGAGCTCGGCTCTTCGAGCGAGAGATGTCGAGGATGTCGATTTCATCTCGCGTCTGTACGATCGCTCGAACTCTGCGCCGTTGCGCGGGGCGACGATGGGCTTACTCGCCGCGATTGCGGTGGCGCGATCGACGAGACCGGCGTCAATGGAAGACGTCGACGACGCTTGACCGCTCGGCGTGGGCGGCTCGCGCGGCTTGACTTTAATCTCTCGTTCGTTACGTCGACCGTCGTCAGCACTGGAAACGTCGCGTCGGGTGTCTCCTCTGTCAACGTCCATGGCATCACCGTTCACCTGCTCGTCGTCGTCAACGCGGATTCTCGTCCGAGTCTGCGTCGGTCTGATTTTCTCCTCGAGCTCGAACGCGCGTTGACTCTTCGCGCGCTCCTCCTTTAAAATCTTACTGGTGGGCTCCAGACGCAATGCCTCTTCGAAATCCATGACGCTGTCCATGTATTTCCCCATCTCCCGACGCGCCGTTCCTCGTCTCTGATACGCCTTGACGCCGAACGCGGCGACGTCGAGCTCCAACGCGCGAGAGCAATCCACCTCGGCGCTCTCCCACTCCTCGAGCTTCAACCAGCACATCGCTCGATTCGCGTACGCCGCCGCCGTCTCCCCCACCGCGACGCTCGCGTCGTACCGTTCGATCGCGCGCGCGTACTCCCCCCGCTTGTACGCCTCGTTCCCGCGCTCCCGTTCGCGATCCGCCTCGGTCGTCGCCGCGCTCCGTCTGTTGACTCCGCTCGCGCCCATCGCGCCCACCGCCGCGTTCTCGCGAATCATCGCCTCGTCGCGCGCGTGCGCTTCGGGCAACCACCTCCGCACATCTTCGACTGCGTCCGACGCCGCGCGCGCGCGAAGGACGGCGTCGAACGCGACGGGGCGCGCCATGGAGTGAGGGGCGCCTCACTTCTCGCTCGCGCGCCCGCACGCCGACATGTTCCACACCGCGCGCGCATCCGCGCCCGTGACGACGACGATGAGATCGTCGTCGATCTCAACCACCGCGCGCGCGCGTCGCGCGCCCATTCGCGTCCTCGCCCGCGCCGCGCCGGCGAGGATGAAGACGCGGACGACGATGAAGCTGGGCGTCGTCGCGCGCGCGGTCGAGGGCGAGGGTGAGCGCGAGAAGGAGACGTACGCGCGTCCGGTGCAGGAAGAGAACGCGCTGATGGAGAGCGAGGCGTTTTCCAACGCGCTCAAGGGCGGTTTCTTAGCCTTTGCGCTCGTGTGCGTCGCTTTTCTGCTCAAGCTCAGCCAACCCGTGATAGGCGAGATGATCGACGCGTTTCCGAAGGGTGGGCGATAGCCGTTCGTTAGAACGTTAGAAGTTGGTGAACTTGTAAAGCTAAGTAATATTCACATCGTGCGCTATAATGAGTGGCGACTTCAGCCGAGACGAACTCGTAATTTCCGTCGAGCGGCGATGCGACCGGTGAACTACGCGGAGCTCACCAAATATTGTCGTTTATAATGAAGGTACGGGTTGGTGCGCTCCAACGGATCGGAAAAAAACATGCTCATGGAGGTGCTGGCGAGGCGCGAACTCGACGCGCCACCGTACGTGAATATGTACGCGAGGCCACCTTGAGAACTTCGTCGATGAGACACACTGGCGCCGCGCAGGCGACAACGAATATCCACTCGTTGACATTGAGCGGAACAATGGAGAAGATGTTGGCGAGGTGAGGGACGTACATGATCAAGAAGTGCGACCCGAATGAGGCGACCATAGCGAGGAGAAGGTACGGGTTTCTCCACGGCGGCATTTGCACGAGAGATCCATCCTCAGATAACGCGTTGAGCGCGTTGAACATTTCAATGGCGACGAGCACGGTGAGTGAGAGCGTGGACGCTTTCACCTTACCAGCCTCGAAGTACTCACACGCGTTCTTCCCAGTGTAGTCGTAGGTGACACCGCCCGCCGTGAATTTGCCACCCTTGAATCCTCTCCAGCTCGCGCATTGATCCCAATGCATGAGCTGGTGCATCGTCACGGGGGCATGACCGTCCTCGCTCAAGTCGATGCCCATGAAACTGGTGCTCGTGAACCAAATCGCGAACGCACCGACGGTGGCGACGCCGACGTAAAGACCGACGACGGCGTATCTAAACATCACCCACGAGGTGAGGAGGTCCTCGTCCTTACGTCTCGGCGGTTTGGTCATGATGTCGTTATCCGGAGGATTGAAGCCGAGCGCCGTCGCCGGAGGCCCATCCGTGACGAGGTTGACCCAGAGAAGTTGTACCGGGACCAAACCCTCAGGAATGCCGAGCGCGGCGGTGAGGAAGATGCTCACAACTTCGCCGACGTTCGAAGAGATCATGTATCGAATGAACGCCTTCATGTTGTTGTAGACACTTCGTCCCTCAGAGACGGCTTCGACGATGGTGCTGAAGTTGTCGTCGGCGAGCACCATGTCGGACGCCTCTTTCGCGACCTCAGTGCCGGTGATACCCATGGCGACGCCAATATCCGCGAGTTTTAACGCCGGCGCGTCGTTCACGCCGTCTCCCGTCATGGCCACCACGTCGCCGCTGTCGCGAAGTAATCTTACTATCTCTTGTTTATGCTTGGGTTCCGCTCTGCTAAAGACTCGGCCACCCGACCCGCGGAGCACCTTGAGCTGTCTAGATTTCGTCATGGCCGCGAATTCGCGACCGGTGAACGATTTACCCTTCACATCAGCCATCGATTTGAAAACACCGATTTCGGTGCAAATGGCCTCGGCGGTGTTTTGATTATCGCCGGTGATGACGATGACTCGAATGCCCGCCGTGTGGCACGCCTCGATCGCGCCCGCCACTTCCGGTCTCGGGGGATCTCTCAGACCGACCATGCCCACGAAAATCAAATCAGATTCGATCCTTGCGTACTCGTCGGGATCCTTGAGTTCGGCGTGTGCTCTGTGAGTCTCAGAGCCGTCGTACGACGACAAGGGACCTAAAGAATCCTTCTTGGCAAATGCGAGACATCGCAGAGCGTCGCGAGCCATCGTCGTCTGGACCTTCAAAATGCTTTTGCGCATGGTTGCTGAGAGGCCGATGGTGGTGCCATCCGGTAACTGCACGTAGGCACAGCGATCGAGCAAAACCTCTGGAGCACCCTTGACGAGAAGTTGGTTTTGGGCCGACGCGCCATTTCGCTTTCCAGACGTCTTTTCGCTCACGATGACGCCCATGGACTTTCTGTCACGATCGAATTCGAGCGTGGCCTTGACGTCGTGGGCGCTTTCAATCGTGTCGCACACGATTTGCGCATGAATATCTGGGTTAGAGGTGCGCTTCGACTCAACTCCTCTCATGTTATCCAAACCAATCTTTTCGGCGAGTACTTTGAGCGCGCCTTCGGTCGGTTCTCCAACGCACTTAAACATTCCCGATTTGCATTCGATGTAAGCGCCGCTACAAAGCGCAGAGATTTTGGCGATCGATCGGAAATTCTCATCGAGTTTCCTCGGAGCACCGAGGATACCACCTTCGCTCGGGTTGTACGTCGTACCCTCCACGTCGTACGTGTCTAATTGAATATCTTTTGCGACGGTGACGAGTTTGACGGCGGACATTTGGTTCGTTGTCAACGTACCGGTTTTATCGCTGCAGATGACACTGGTGCAACCGAGCGTTTCGACGCTTGGCAACTTGCGAACGATGGCGTTCTTCTTCGCCATCTTCCTTGTGCCAAGTGCCAAGCACGTCGTAATCACGGCAGGCAGACCTTCAGGAATCGCCGCCACCGCGAGCGCGACCGCGATTTTGAAGTAGTACGTGCATTTGCCGAGATCAAAGTTGATGTCTGGGATAGAAGATCCCGCCTTCATCTCGAATTGAATGAAGTGCGAGTAATTAATCAACCACACGAGGAGGCACACGATACCAATCATCATGGTTAAACTCTCCCCGAATCGGTTGAGCTTTTGCTTCAAAGGCGTGTCCTCTTCCTCTTCGCTCGCCTCTTTGATCTGCGCCTGAATCTTACCGATTTCCGTCGCCATACCGATCGAGTTCACCACGCACAGGCACGACCCGTTGGACACGGCTGTGCCGGCGAAGAGCATGCACGTCTTCCCTTGGAGCTCGATGTCAACATCGTCGACTCGTTCGACGCGCTTATCGACGGCCACGGACTCACCAGTCAAAGACGCCTGTTCCACGCGCACGGTGGCCGTCTTCAATCGAAGCAGTCGGCAATCCGCCGGAACGCGGTAGCCCGTCTTGAGCTCCACCACGTCCCCCGGCACGAGCTCTCTCGCCAACATCGACCCATCCCAGACACCGTCGCGCAGGCACTTGGCGTGTTCGCTCTGCATCTCCTTTAGCGCCTCGAGCGCGCTCTCCGCGTTGGACTCCTGCCACACGCCGACCACGGCGTTCAAGATCAAGATGAGCAAGATGACCGCCGGCTCGACGTACGCTGCGAACCCGGTGTCCTCGTTCTCCACGTACGCCAACCCGAACGACACGAGCGCGGCGAGCAACAACACCTTCACCAACGCGTCGTCGAACTGTTCCAACACCAGCGCCCACAGCGCCTTGCCCGGTTCGCGCTCGAGCTCGTTGTACCCGCCCGCCCGCGCGCGTCGATCGTCAACGCTCTCCCGCGTCACCCCCCGACTCGCGTCCACCTCGTGCGCGCGCAGCGTCTCCGACGCATCGCGCGCCCACGCCGGGAACGCGTCCATCGCGCCCGTCCCGACTCGCGTCTCTCTCTCTCGCTCGCGCGCCGTCATCCTCCATCCGCACCGTCAATCATCCGCCCCATCGCGCACCTTCCGACCGACGCCCTTCCCAATACTGTGAGACCTTCGATGCCATCAAATGCCAAAAACATACGCCGACGCGCATAAAACCATCTGTGTCTCGGGATCGGACACACGGGTGTGTCCCATGTGACTCTTCGCGCGAAGACGAAACGTCGAGCGTCGTCGACGCGTCTCGGGCGGGACAACGCGCGCGCGGGGCCGCGCGCATGCGCGCGAGTCGAGGTCGAGGTCGAGGTCGTCGCGCGTCGCGCGCGCGCGCGTGGGCGTGCGCGTGGGCGTGCGTCGCGCTCGTGACGCGCACGGTGCGAGGAGACGAGCGCGAGCGCGCGGCGGTGGTGGCGCTCGCGCGAGCGCTCGGGCGCGACGACGCGACGGTGGCGTCGGACGCGTGCGAGGTGGCGGGCGTGACGTGCGCGTGCGATGACGCGTCGGTGGGCGGGGGGTGCGTCGTGACGCGGATACGCTTCTCGGGGATGGGATTGCGAGGGAGACTGCCGGAGACGATGCCGACGTTGACGCGTCTGCGGACGTTGGATTTGTCCGATAACGCCATCAGAGGGGAGATATCCGACGGGTTTTTGTCGGCGATGCCAAACATCGAGGAGTTGTATCTCAATCTGAATACTTTGGAGGGGGCGATTCCGCCCGGAATCGGTCGATTGACGCGATTAGAGGTGCTGAATCTCGACGGTGGTTTCACGCAAACGCAGAGGACGTTCGAACCGTGGGTCGAGCCCGAGCGACGAAACACATACGGTGAGCCCGGTGTCTTCTTTGGAAATCAACTCACGGGTTCGATACCGAGCGAGATCGGCGACTTGCGCAGGCTTCGAGTTTTGAATCTACACAGAAACATGCTTGGCGCCGAGACAGATCGGTACGCGTTGCCGGAGAGCGTCGCAAATTTACGCGCGCTCGAGTTTCTAGATGCTTCTGGCAATAAACTCCACGGTGCGATTCCAAGAGGACTTGCGACTCTTCCGATGCTTCAGCAATTGAATTTAGATGACAACTTTATGACGGGCGAAATACCCGGAGACTGGTCTCAAGCAAACTCGCTCGAATCTCTCGTGCTCGAAGGAAATCGACTCCGAGGACATTTGCCGGCGTTTCTGCCGCGCAACTTGACGTTTCTAGATGTTCACGAAAACTTTTTGACGGGCTCGGTGAACGAACCTCTCATTCGGCTCAAACGTCTCGAAGGCGCCCTTCTCGATCGGTGTCGATTTTCGGGACCAGTGACGCTATCGAAGGAGACGAATCCGAATTTGAAACTCGTCTCGCTCGCCAACAATGCTGATCTATGTGGTGCGGTACCTTAACTGCCGGCCGCGACACGCGCGGCTAAAGAGGCGGAGTGTGATAAACCGCAAGAGCTATGTCAGCTGTGGCCAGAGGTGACCGGCACCGCGCTTTCGGCGACGTGCCAGTGCGTGACAGCCGGCTTGACATGCTCGATTTGGTCGTCCGAGGGCCCCAAAGAGCTGTGTTGCGAAGAAGGCGATTGCGTCGATATTCCGTACGCGGGATTCGGTGTGAAAGTGTGTGTGCCGTGCGCAGTTGAATACCAACAGTGCGGCGGTAAATCTTACGACGGTCCTCGATGCTGTAAGCGTGGACTAACTTGTACGCGCGTGGACGACGATCGATTTGAGTGCCTCGGTTGTGCTCGTCAATGGGAGCAATGCGGAGGACGTCTGTACGATGGCCCGAAATGTTGTGCCGGTGGGAACAGTTGCGTTTACTTCGACGCTTATTATTCCCAATGTCAACCGACTTCGCAGTTTTGATATTCTCGAGGCGAGAGTATTGTTTCGAGGCGAAAACTGCAGAAGGCGTCAGTTTTCGACGCGATTGATCGCAGATTCACACACGCGAGCGCGCATCGTTCAGAAAATATGTTTGCCAGGCTTTCTCTCTCTCTCGTTTTCGGCACGCTAATCGCGGCGAGCCAAGTTTCCGCTTTGGCTCGTCAAGAGTTGGACATCGTGTACGCCTCGGGAGAAGACAGAGATCCCATCACGCTTTACATCCCCGATGTGTCCGTGCCGGATGAAAATAACACGGGCACACCTCCTGATGTTCCTTTGGTCGTCTTGCTTCACGGTCGATGCATGGATGGCGAAACTGTTCAGAGGATTTTACGCTTCAACGAACTCGTGGACGATCGCGAATTCATCCTCGCGCTTCCGGAAGGTGCGAGAAATCGATTTTGGTGCTCGACCTGCGCGAGACTTGGAGGCGTTCTCAGCACGCGTTACGGTTGCAGATCGTGGGCCGCGACGCCCGCGTGTTGCGCGGCTACTCCTTTCTCACTTCGACCCGCGGATCCGGAAACGTGGGAGCCGGTGGACGACGTCGAACACATTTCACAAGTCATCAACGCAGTCAAGACTCAGTATAACGTCGCCGAAGATAAAGTGTACATCGTCGGCTGGGAAAACGGAGGTTTCATGGCGTACAGAATGGCGTGCGAAAAGCCAGATTTGCTCGCGGGAATCGTCGCCGTCAGTGGTCTCGGATTCGCCGACGCGCAATCCAACTGCGCCGCTTTCAACGCTTCGACCAAGACTCCCGTGAACGTTCTGGCCATCCACGGTGAATTCGACAACGTTCCTGTCGATGGTGGACGTTTTGAAGGCAAACCCGTTCCGTCCGTGGAGACCAACTTGGCGGGTTGGGCCGATCACAATGGGTGTGATGCTTCCTCGAAAATGACCACGGCGAGCGCGCTCATCTCTCGTCAAAAGCTACTCCCGAACACACCCGACACGGACCTCGTTCGTTTCGGGAACGTGTCGCAGTGCGACGTCGGTGGCCAAACCGAATTGCGTCTCGTTCGTGGTTTGAACACCGAGATTGCGACTGCCTTGACGTTTACGGCTGAATTTACGCCGTCGTTAGTCGACTGGATGTTCTCGACGGAGGGCGTGTCCAACAACGGTTTCAACGACGGCGCCGCGCCTTCACCCGGTGTGGAGACATCCTCCGGCCCTGGATACACGTTCTGCCCGCCCGATGTGTTGCGATGTCCCGACGGTGAGATGGTGACTCGTCAAGTTCCGACGTGTGAATTCCAGTGTTCCGACGGCGCGCCGAGTCTCGCGTTTTTGGAGCAGATTTGCACCTCCAACGACTGCTGCGGCACGTACGGACTCTGCCTATCCACGTCTGCGTGCGCCGACACATCGTGCCCGAACGACATCACGCTCGAAAACTATGACACGTACATGAACAGTCACGCGAATTCGCCTCCTCCGAGCGGCGCGGGCATCGTCGCGACGACGCTCGCACTAGTCGCCACCGCGGCCTTCGCATCGCTCCTTGGTTAAAAACAAGATCTACACGGCGATTAGGGAATCGTGATTGCGCATCGTAAATAATGTGTAATGAGATGAATGATGAATACATATCGAGATCGATACTCTCGGCGGTGCTTGCGTATGCTGCGTCAATGTGAGCGCATGCCTGATGAAAATCGCTCATCGCTTCGCTCTGCGCGGGCGAGTGGTGGTGGATGCGTTCAACGCCGAAATCATAGCGTTGGATCCATCGCTGGAAGGAAACATGCTTGCTGCGGGCGCTGCTGCAGGTGGTGCGTTTGACTTTTGGGCGCGCAAAGTCAAACCAACGGTCACGGAGCTCGCTCCGTTGACTTCTTCGAGATCCATGCCCACGGCTTGGTCTTCGGCAGATTCCTCCATGGACTTCTCAGGCGTCGACGTCTTCGTTTCGCTATCGGCGCCTTGTAACATGAGGAGCATTTCGGCCTCTTCTTCAAGGTTGACCCCCTTTGTGGATGTGGAGAGCTTCGACATGCGACCCGTCAACGCGCTGTCGTCTCGCGCCACCCCACCGCGTCCGCTCACCGGACGTGTCGGAAGTGGAGGCAACTGCGATCGTACCGACGCCGGAATCGGCACATCCTTACCAAAGTTTGTCACCGCTGAATCTCCACGAATCGCCCGAGCCGCGGCATCGTACGCCAGCGCCGCCTCTTCCGCGGAGTCGAACGTTCCCAACCACAATCGAGACCCGCGCGTGGGATCTCGAATCTCCGCCGCGTACTTGCCCCACGGGCGCTGTCTGACGCCTCTATACACGCTCTTTTGCGGCTTTCCGCTCGAGTTCAACGACGGTGACGCGGCCGCTGCCGATGTTGGCATGGACGCCACCGCAACCGCCGCCGCGGTCGCCTCGTTCACCGCCACCTTGGCCATCTCCATCTTTTTCACCTTGGACGCGCTCGTGGGCGGCTTTTGCACCCCTCCGGATTTCACCGACGGCGACGAAGAAAAGTGCGCCATCGCCACGCGCGGCGGATCCTTGAGATTGGCCGGTGGGCTGAACGCGCTAAATCCACTATTCGGCGACCCGATGTGATGCTTCCCCGGAAGCGACGACGATAATCCCGGAAACCCGATCCCCCTCTCCTGTAAAGGTGCCTTCGGGCGCATCACCTGCGGAATAGCCGTCGGCGACGATCCGTAAAAAGACGGCGACGACCCGAGCGAACTCGGAGACACCCCGGGTAAGAAATTCGGCGTCGCGGGCATCATCCCTCCACCGTTCACACCGTGACCACCGACTCGATAAAACCCGGGCGCGCTTCCGACTGAAAATCCTCTCGTCGGCGCGCCGCCGCCTCCGCCGCCGCCGACCCATCCTCCCTCACCCCTCTGCGCCGCCACGAACGCCGAGAGACTCCCAGCCAACGCCCCCGCCTCGGCGTGCACACCGACCGCACCCGATCCATACCTCCCATCGCTCGCCGATCCGTTCATCTCGCGTCTTCGCGCGTCTCGCCCGCGCTATCCGCCCGCGCTATCCGCCCGCGCCGTCCCTCGCGCGTCTTCCTCACGCGACTTTCGCGTCGCCCCCGCGCGTCCCACCGAACACCGCTCACCGTTCACTCACGCGCGACCCGTCCGTCCGTTTAACGCGTCGATCGTCGTCGATCGGAACGAACGCCCGATGAATGAATGCGTGAATGATTGAAAACGACCGATCTCGCGCGAGCCGCCGCCTCGACCGAGACGACCGTCCCCGTCGAGGATCTCGCTCGCGTCGCGCGCTCGCACCCGGTCGTCTCGTCTCGACGCGAGACGCGCGGCGTGCGATGGACGACGGAGTCGCCTCGCCGTCGTCGTCCGCGCGTCGCACACTCGTGTCGACCACGCGCGCGCGACCTCGCGGCGTCGGTCGTCGTCGGCATCATCCGCGCGCGCGCGCGGGGGGGGGACTGATTCGCCGATCGTGACTCGTCAGGGTGACCCGTTCGTGCGCACGCACGAATCTCCCCGCGTCGGCGGCGTGATCGCGCGCGACGCGCGATGTGTGATGTTTGATGGGCGCGGCGAGGGGTTTCGTATGGATGGGAAAAGGGAAAAGGGGAAAAGGGGAAAAGGAACAGACGGATGGATGAATGATGGATGACGGATGGATGACGGATGGATGCCGGCGGCGCGCGCGAGACGCGGACGCGAAAGGGGCGCGCGTGAACGCGACAGGGGCGCGCGCGAACGCGGTGGTGCGGCATGACGACGCGTGTCTCGATCGTGGACGCGGTGCGAGGGATGGCGGAGGCGGTGGCGAGCGACGCGGGGATGACGGCGAGCGCGACGATCTTGTGCGCGAGCGTCGTGGGTCTGGCGCTCGCGCGCGTCGCGCGGTCGAGCGGGACGTCGTCGAAGACGAGTGGAACGATCGTGTCGACGTTCGGGTGGGGGGGGAAGACGCGCGAGGTGCGCGGTGGTGGCGATGAGGGTAAGTTGAGGTTGACGGTGTTTTACGGCACGCAGACGGGGACGAGCGAGCGGTACGCGAGAGAGGTGACGGCGCACGCGGAGGCGAGGTACGGGGATGCGGTGCGAGCGAGAGCGGTGGATTTGGAGACGATCGATGCGTTGGCGGCGGAGGATGCGTTGATGGAGGAGAAGGGATGTTGCGTGTTTTTACAGTCGACGTACGGCGACGGCGAACCGACGGATACGAGCTCGGATTTCGTGTATTGGGCGAGAGACACGGCCAGCGATGGGCGCATGCCGGATTTGTTGGAGCATCTCACGTTTAGCGTGTTCGGTCTCGGTAATCGCTGTTATGAGCAGTTCAACGCGGCGGCGAAGATGGTTCACAAGGCGTTGGTCGATTTAGGCGCCACGCCGCTGCTCAAGCTGCACTTGGGCGACGACGACCAGTGTTTGGAGCAAGACTTTGAAAATTGGATCGAGGCGTTTTGGCCGGCGTTTGAAGCCAAGTTCGGATTACACTCGGAAGGAGGCGACGAGGAGTTGCCTCGCTACGAAATCGTCGCCATGGACGGCGTCGAGGGAGAGCGCGCCGCCGCGAGTCAGGCGTCCAAGTACGCCAAGGAACACTCGGGCGGTCGCTTCGCGCCGACTGCGACGAAACCATTCTTAGCACCGGTCAAGGTTGTTCGAGAGCTTTTCAGCACGGGTGCGGACAGAAACTGCGTGCACGTCGAATTCGACATCTCTGGTTCCGGGATTAAGTACAAGACCGGAGACCATTTGGGTGTCTTCGCAGAGAACGGCGCCGACATCACCCAGCGAGTGGCCAAGGCGCTCAAGATTGATGTGAAAAAGGTGTTTCGCCTGTCGAAGCCAAACGGGGCGCCCGCGTCTCTCGGAGAACCTTTCGAGACACCCATCACGGCTGCAGACGCGATCGCAAAATACGCCGACGTACTGACACCCCCGCGCAAACAAGCGCTCGCCGCGCTCGCGTCGGTGGCTTCGGGCAAGGATGTGGAAAAGCTCGCGTTCTTGGCCTCGCCGGCGGGCAAAGATGAATTCGCAAAGTATATCACGCAACCGCATAGATCGCTGTTAGAGGTGATGGAAGATTTCCCTAGCGCAGTTCCAGATCTCGGTTTGTTTTTCGGCGCCATCGCTCCGAGACTGGCGCCTAGATTTTACAGCATCAGCTCAAGTCCTGCGGCGGATGCGAACACGGTCACCGCCACCGTGGCTGTCGTCAAGGAGAAGGTTGCGACCGGACGAGTGCACGAAGGCGTCACGAGTACATTTTTACAGCGCGCGGCGGAAGGGCAGAAGATTCCAGTGTTTGTCAGAACGAGCACATTCCGTCTCCCGGAGAATCCTGAAGCGCCCGTCATCATGATCGGCCCGGGCACCGGTTTCGCCCCTTTCCGAGGATTTTTGCAGGAACGAACGGCACAAAAAGCGTCTGGCGCCACACTTGGACCCGCGATGCTTTTCTTCGGTTGTCGCAACGAATCGAAGGATTTTATTTACGAAGAAGAGATGCGAGCCGCGTTGCGCGAGGGCGTCATCACCAGTCTGGACGTCGCGTTTAGTAGAGATGGACCAAAGAAGGTTTACGTGCAAGATAAAATCATCGAGAAGGCGTCTACGGTCTATCCCATAGTGAAGGGCACTGTTGGTAAAAACGAGGGCGCTGTGTTCATCTGCGGCGATGCGAAAACATGGCCAAGGACGTGAACAAGGCGTTGTTGAGCGTGTTGATGAGAGAGGGCGATTACGCCGCGCACGAGGCTGAAGAGATTTTGCGGCGGCTCAAGGCTGGATTCAGATACCACCAGGATGTATGGTGAGCGACCGCATGGGTAGACCGTCTCGCGATCGGCTTGTAGTTCATATTCCCCCATTCATTTCCGAAAACTCGTGCGGTAATCGATACGATTCACTACCCCTGAGCTTCATCGGCAGGTCAAGCGCGCGCGCGATTGCACGCCGATACAGTTCCATGATGTCCTCATTTGTAGCGTTTGCGGGCGTCACAATCTTGGGTAGGAATAAGAGCCCCGCGTGATTTGATTCAACCTGCGCCAGATAAACTAGGTGATAAACGAGCTGGTCGAGATACGCCACCCACGACGGGTTGTACTCTCCGAGTCCCAGGTAAATCACTCCGAGAGCCTGCATTCTATCGCTCGACGTGAGCCCGAAACATCCCGGATGAATCCAGTGATCGACACGATCGCCGAATTGAGATTGACCCTCGGGGAACATGCAAACTTGATATGGCGTATGCTCAACGATGTATTTTAGAACTTTGGATGCAAAACGTCGACTTCGGTCGTTTTCGTGATCGACGACGATCGCATCGCAGGCAATAGCAACTTCCCGCAGAAACGGCATTCTCAGCATGTCTCGGCCAGCGACGAAAATAGGCACGCGGCCGAGCACAAACGTGAGGAGAAAGCCATCTAGGATGCCTCGATGATTCGAGATGTAAATGTCAACGTCGTCCTCAACAGTCCCGCGGATGAAAGCGCGCACGTAGCCAAGGCAGAACAAGAAGCATCTAGCGGTGAAGACAGCGAGCGGCAGGTAATATTCCCTGTGGAGGCGAACAAACCACGACGGATAGCGATGTTCTTCTTCAAAGCGCCAGCTGATCCATTGGTTCACAAAATGTGCGCGACTTGTTTCGGTCGAGTTTCCCTCCGAAAGCATGCTTCGGCGTCCTCGTCTCGTATTCATGAGAAAATTCAGCAGCAAGTGCGCCACAGAAATCCACCAAAACGCACAGCAAATGGAAACTCCCCCGCACAGTCTGAGAGGAAGCAAAATGCATAATCGAAAAATCCTTCTTCGCAAGGTCAAGCTGGTCAAGCTCAGAGACGCGAAAGGTTGAGTCATGTTGTGAAGATCTAGACACCCTCGGACATTGGTTGTTATTGACCTTCGCGAGCTCAAGTCGAAGACACGAAAGGTTGAGTCAGATTGTGAAGATCTAGACACCCTCGGACATTGGTTCTTATTGTCGCTTGGGGCCGAGTTCAACGCCATCAATCCTCGCAAAGCGTCCCTTTTCGCGAGGAAAAACGACTGCATCATCATCCCACGGCCATCCACCGAAACGCGTGGATCTGTAGTCTGCGAACGCTTGACTGATCTCATCGTGCGTATTCATTACGAAGGGCCCGTGCTGCACGACGGGTTCGTCGATTGGTTTTCCCTGGAGTACCAAAACAATCACTTCTTCGCTCGCGCTCTTATTCTCCAACGGAATGATCTTCGACGCGTCAACCTCGAGCACTGCCTTTTGCTCGAGACATTGTTCGCAGACGACCAATGAGGGTCCTTCGACAAAGTAGAGCGTTCGGTCCGTCGACTTGCCGCCTTTCGCGGCGTTCAACTGAAACTTCGCCCCGGGACGCATTTTTACCAAGTACACGCCGACATCGTTCTCTTCTTTCGCGGCCCAAGAGTTCGGCGTTGGTTCGAGCGCTTTCACCCCGTCATATTCGCCGGTCCATACCGTAAACTCGACGCCGTCGTACTCTTTGCGTTTGACATCCTCGCTCCAGTGCATCACGAAAGCTGGCTCCACCATCTTGTCTTTGCTGGGCAAATTCAGCCATATCTGAAAGAGTTGCAACGTGTTCGGTTTATCGGCGTGTCGCAGCGGAAACATTTCGCCGTGCACGACGCCTCTCCCCGCGGTCATGTATTGAAGGTCACCGTCCCCGTACCGCCCACAATTACCGATTGAATCCGAGTGATCAATCGTGCCCGTCATCACCGCCGTGATCGTCTCGAAACCTCGATGCGGGTGCTGCGCGCGCGACGGTTTCGGTCAATCGGTCCGCTCCGATCCCCGCGCGACGCCGAGCGACGCACCTGCGGGAACCCCGGCACGCGGTCACCGTGATACATGCGATACGCCGCGCACCCGTCGAAATCTGCACCGTTTCCCCGCCTCGGCGCCCGCATCTTCTCGTCCCCCTCCGGGTACTCGTCGCGATGATACACGCAAAAGAGAAAAGGATCTCTCGTTCGCATCGGTGTGGGCGGATGAATCGCGTGCGTCGCCGTCACCGCGCTCTCGTCGCTCGACATGGCGACCGTCGCGCGGGATCGTCGCGCGAAGGTGTCGATTCTCTTCGCGCGCGCGTGCGTGACTCGCGACGCGACCGCGCGGAACATTGGCGCGCGCGTCCGCGGTCGAGCGGTCGGGCGGTCGAGCGGTCGAGCGGTCGGCGCGGTCGAGCGGTCGCGAGGCGCTCCGCGTGGATTCGTTCGTCACACCGTCGGTCTCTCCACTCGAACGTCCACGTCTACGTCGAACACGCTCGCGAACGCGCGGAGAAGGGCGCGTCGGGCGTCGCGCATGAGCGCGCGGTCGTCTCTCTCGGCGGCGGCGGCGGCGGCGGCGGCGGCGGGCGGCGCGCGCGCGAACGTCGCCTCCGAGGCGGAGCTCACCACCCCGCCCTCGCCGCGAAGAATCTGCGCGACGCTTCCCACGGGTCTGTCCCCGATGCCGCAAGGGACGATGTTGGCGAAATGCTCGAGGTTCGGGCACACGTTGAGCGCGACGCCGTGGTAGGACACCCAGCGTCTCGCGCGCACGCCGACGGCGGCGAGCTTGTGACCGTCGCACCACGCTCCCGTCAATCCATCGATGCGTCCGCACTTGGATTCGTCTAAACCTAAGTCTATCATCGCCTCCAAGGCCACGGACTCTAAACCGCGCATGTACCAGTGCAAATCCGCCTCGTGCGGCGCTCTCGCGAGGTTGAGAATCGGATACAGCACCAACTGTCCCGGTCCGTGATACGTCGCCTCACCGCCGCGTTCGCATCGACGCAGCTCGAATCCACTCGGCGGCGACGATTCATCGAATTTTAAATGATCGATCGTGCTCCCCGCGCCGAGCGTCACCGTGGGCGGGTGCTGCGCGAGGACGGCGACGTCGGTCGAGCGCTCGCCTCGCGCGAGCGCCGTCGCCAGGAACGCCTTTTGCCACGCCCACGCCTCGTCGTACGGCGTCAACGTCGACGAGACGTCGTACACGACGCACACGCGCCGCGCGCGCACCGCCGACGCGGTCGCGGGACGCGCGGCGTCGCATCGTCGTCGTCGGGGCGTCGCGCCCCGGCGCGGGCGACCGAGTCTCCGCGAGCGACGCGCGCGCGCGGACGCGACGAACGGCGTCGACGAGCACGACGCGCCGGACGACGACGCGCGGCGCGAGGTCACCGTCGTCGCCGTCGTCGGCGACGCCGTCGTCATCGTCGACGTGCGGTCCTCGCGCGCGACGAAATGTGGACGACGCCGCAGTGGGCGACGCCATGGCGCCGGTGAGCAAGCGCGCGCGACGAGGGAAACCGCGCGCGGAGGACGCGGAGGACGCGAGTCGTGACGTCGTCGTCGATGAGGAACCGTCCACGTCCGGCGCGCGCGCGTCCGGCGCGCCGGTATACAGCGCCGACGCGCGACGAATTGAGTTGCGCCCGGGCGCGCCCGTGTGCGTCGACGGGGCGTGCGTGGCGACGTGCGTCGCGGGCGAGTGTTGGATCGGCGGGTATCACCTCTCGTGCGACGCCCCGAGGGACGTCGTGATTCGAAGCGCGTCGGGGATCGGGAGCGTGGTGGCAGCGGAGTCGAGCGCGCCGGCGGCGTTGGCGCTGCGAGCCGCCGACGAGGGCGGTTCGTTCGCGGCGTGCGAACTCGAGCGCGCGAGGGCGTTCGGATGGAGTCCGACCGTTTTGTCCAGCGATTGGTCGGCGGTGATCGCGAGCGTGGCGGAGGCGGCGAGGGTGGCGCAGGGCGCGTGCGTCGCGGCGTTCGTCGGGCCGAAGGATGTGGGGAAGAGCACGCTCGCGCGGCACGCGGCAAACGCGATTTGCGGCGTTCGGGGACACTGCGCGTGGTTGGATTTAGATTGTGGGCAACCCGAACTCACGGCGCCGGGACTGGTGTCGTTGACGATACTGCGCGCGCCGCTTTTGGGACCGCCGCAGACGCACCAGGCGAGCGGCGCCGAATTCGCCGGGGCGCCGGCGATGCCCGTGTACTCGAGATTTGTCGGCGATATCTCTCCTCAGGGAGACCCCGACGCGTATCTCGAGGGCGTTTTCGCGTGCATAGATGCGTGGAGCGCGTTGGGTGGGCACGCGGACGAGAGGCCGCCGCTCGTCGTGAACACGAGCGGTTGGGTGAAGGGACTCGGATTGGAGCTCGCGGAGGACGCGCTTCGGCGCATCGGACGCGTCGTCGTCGACCGTGGGGACTTCCACGTCGTCAATATTAACTCACACGTGGCGAGCAGGAACGTCGAAGACGGTATTCGATGGTTTTGTGATGAAAGAACGACGGTGGACGTGAAGATGTACGAGGTCGCAGCTGGTTTCGGCACGGCGCCAAAGGGCGCGGACGCCGAGGCGGACGACACGAGCATGGACACGTACGAAGTCAATCCCAACGAATCGTCGTCGCGAGTGCGTAAAGCGAGAGAGGTGAAGACGAAACGATCTGCAAACGATTCTAGAGCGCTTTGTTGGCTTGCCTGGTCGCGACAAACCGTCGCGACGTGCGACGAACAGCCTCGCCAGGGCGCTCTCGTCGTCGACGTCGACGGTGAAAACGAAGTTTTCGCGTCGACGGCGTTGGACTTAATGGCGGCGACGCCTTGGCGCGTGTCGTTCGACGACGTCAAAATTCATGTCTTGCAGGGAGATTTAGATTCTCGAGAGGCTCTCATCGCCCTGAATGGCGCAGTCGTGGGTTTATTGAAGTCATCCACGTCCGGATCCGAGTGCGTCGGTTTGGGCGTCGTCAGAGGCATCGACGTAGACGAACGATTCTTCTACGTCCTGACGCCCGTGCCGAGCGATAAACTCGCGTGCGTCGAGACGCTCGCGCTCGGAAAATTGGAATTTCCTCCTCGACTTCTCGGACCTTCCGGAGATTATCCATACATGCAAGTCGGAGCCATCGCCAACGACGGCACGGGAAGCAAAGCGATCAAGGCGAGGAACAACATCCTGCGCCAGAATGCGACGCCGACGCCCAGGCGATAGTAAGAGAAGATTGGTATATTGCGGGCGCAGTGGTATCAGTCACATTAGTAGACGTTTGTAGAGCTACGAATAGAATCAAATCAATCAAACGTTTTCAACAATTTGTTGACACATTTGTACGAGTTGCGCGATTGTTGGTACGGTCGACTTGCCCAACTGAACCAAGACGTCGCGGATGCGCGCTACGTCATCGGCGCCAAGTTGCAGAGATAAGACCACCGTTTGTTCACTAAATATATTCAAGACGGCCGAAATGATGCCTTGCCACGCGTTCATATCCTTCTCTTCTCGAGAAACGACGCACGCTTCCAACATCGATACAAGAGTTGCGCGCACCGCGTCGACGTTGATATTTACTTGCGCCGAGATGATGAAACACCTGAGCAAGTGCAAACCACACGTGACGTGCGTGACGTTCTCTTGTACATTTTTCGACGACGACGATAAAATGTTTGCGGCCAACTTTTCCGACATTGTGCAAAATTCTGTCGGGTGAAAAGTCGAGCACGTCTCGATCGCCGCTTCATCGCCCAAGCCATCTCTGAGGACACGAACCGCCGTTTTCGACAGGTCGCCGCACTCCGAGAGAGCGGTCGTCAACATACGTAGCGTTTCCGTGGATGAAATCATGTTCGTCACGAAGCGCAATCCGAGTTCGTTCGCTGTGAGTGCCCCCATGATCTCGAGAGCGCATTTGGCGTCCCCGGTGTCGATACACGCTAAGATGGATTTCCGCAACGCATTTCCAGCGCACGCAGCCTCAACGCTCGCTCGAGCGGGCAATACTAACCGTCGTTCTTCAGTCGTCGTACCAGTGGCGAGCTCACTGAGGGCGGTAATCAGCAGGAGTTTGCACTCCGACAGGAAACTATCCGTGACATTTTTCGCGCAAACGACTTTGATGAGAAATGACACGTAATAGTCTGGAACGACACCGCGTTGCATGAGTGTTTTCACGGTGTTGGGGTCAAACAACGCTTTGTACGCTGGACCGATCTTTCGCTCTTTATCTTTCGATGTCACGATGCTTTGCAGCGCTTGATTCCATAGCGGTGAATCGGTTCCTTTCGGCAATTCCGCGACCTCACTTGTTTTTCGCCGTTTCGCCGTGGTCTTTGCAGGTTTCACGCTCACTACCGCCTTACCTCGTAAATCATCGATTTCGTCAGCGCTTAATCCGACAGATTCAACAGCCTGCGAGGTGATGACCCACCTTCCGCAAGCGTGCGTTGCTACGCTTTCGATAGCGCGCTTCACGGCGGATTGATTCAAGCCTGCGACTGTATGACACGCCTCCTCGATGAACTTTGTCTTGGCTTGCTTCGCCTTGAATTCTGGATGCATAAGGAGGAATTCAATCAGCATTCTCAGATTCGCCTGCACCACGTTATCCGCGCTTGACTTCGTCGTGCTCTTCGTCGCCTTTGATTGTTTCGTGGCGGATGACGGTTGTGAAGTGGACGCTGCGAGTCCAATCCGCGGAGCGTCAGGAAAGGACACTTGCGCTGAAAACACACGCAAAAGTGCTGGATCTTCGGTGTCTTGACCCATCGATGAAGTTGCCTGTAAACTCGAGACTACCAAAGGACCTTGCGCGCCTCGCCGAGAGCGACTTGCGAACATCGCTATGGTGCTTCGCTTCTGTGCCGTATCGGCGTCATCGCCGATCGCGGCGGGATCAAAATTCGAAATATCAGCCGTGAGCTCATCGTCCACCGCGATAAATCCATCATCATCGTCCGACGCTTGCGCCATTTCTTCATCCTCGTCGTTATCGGCGTCTGACAAACTTTCACCATTTTCCTCCTCCCACTCTTCGGCCGAGTCGTATTCATAATCTACATTAATTTCGCGCTCGAAAGGTTTCCGTCCAGTCACGACGGACGACGCCGTGGGCCGATTCGGAAACGGACCCGTACCCCAGAACGCGGGCCGAGCGAACAAATCGACGTCGATGTCGAACAAGCGTCGTTTCCGCGCGCCCGTCGCCTTCGGTTCGTCTCGATCGCGTTTACGCTTCTTCGAAGCCGAGAAACACAACATCGACACCACTTCCACCTCGCGCTCGACGCGCCGCGCGCCCCATCGATGACGCATCCCTCGACCCTTTCGCGTCTTCCATCTCTCGAGCAAATTGGCTCGAATCCGCCCGATGTCCTCCGTCTCGCCATCCGTGCGCACGATTTCATCCAACTTCGTACGCACGTCCTCATCCACGCGCGGCGTCGTCGTCGATTTCACCGTTGGTTTCGTCTTCGTCTTCGGCGTGAAGAATTTCGCGAACGCATTCGCCTGCTTCTCCCTCGCCTGTCGCTCTTTACGCTTCGCCTCCAACTTTTTCTCAGCCTCCGCCTCCTTCTCAGCCTTGGCCTTGGCCTTCTCCGCCTCCTTGGCCGCCCTCTCCGCCTCCTTGGCCGCCTTCACCTTCGCCTTGGCCGCCTCCTCCGCCGCTTTCGCCTCCGCCTTGGCCTTTCTCTCCGCCTCTTTACGTTCGCGCTCGAGACGCTTCTCCTCCTCCTTCGCGCGTCTCTCCTTCTCTTTCGCCTCCTTGGCCTCCGCCCTGAGTCTCTCCTTCTCCGCCTTGATTCGAGCTCTCTCCGCCTTGACCTTTTCATTATCGGGCCTCGCCGTCGCCGCCGCGCTCGCGCGCGCGCCGGCCGTCGCCGTCGTCGTCTGATTATTCAAATCTTTGTCCACAACCGCCGTCGTTAAATCGACGACGCGTGCGTCGTCGCTCGACGTCGGTGGTTTTCTCGCGGCGCGAGCGGGGGACGACATCCCCCGCGCCGGCCCGTTGGTCGTCTCCGCGAGCTCGTCGCGCGACATGCGCGACGAGAACTGGCGGGGTGTCGAGTCAGATGGGGTGTCGAGTTTTCGGCGCTCGGCGGCGCCGACGGCGAGGCGAGACGACGCGCGAGCGTCGACGACCGGGGGTGTGTTTATCTCGGGTAAAAATGTCGGTATTGCACCAGAAGTGATGAAACGTGATTAGTGGTCGTACGCGGAGACGAGGGCTTTGTATTTACCGCCTCGCGCCATGAGTTGGGAGTGGGTGCCGGACTCGGCGACGACGCCACCGTCGCCGTTGGCGTTGTCGATGAGGTAGATTTTGTCGGCGTTTCGAATCGTCGATAAGCGGTGAGCGATTACGATGGTGCTGCGTTTGCTGCCATCGGTGAGTAAACCGTCGAGGGCGGCTTGGACGAGGCGCTCGGACTCGTTGTCGAGCGCGGAGGTGGCTTCGTCGAGGAGCAAAATGCGAGGATCGTTGATGACGGCTCGCGCGATGGAGATGCGTTGTTTTTGACCGCCGGAGACGCGACCGCCGCCGATACCGACGTCCGTCTCGTACCCTTCAGGCAGCATGGAGATGAATTCGTGCGCGTTGGCCGTTTTCGCGGCGGCGATGACTTGCTCGCGCGTGGCGATGCCTCCGGGCATGCCGGCGGCGATGTTGTCGTGAACGCTTCCGGAGAAGAGCGTCGGTTCTTGTTCGACGATGCCCACGTTTCTGCGGAACCACATGAGATCCAACTCAGCGAGGTCGACACCATCGATGTACACGTTACCCGCGCTTCCTGCGCCCTCAACCGCGATCTTGAACGCCTTGCCGTCGTCGCCCGCTGCGACTTGTTTACTCACGCGAACTATTTCGTAAAAGCGCTCCAAGAGTTGAATCGCCGTCGATTTCCCGCTACCAGACTGTCCGATCAGCGCCACAGTCTCTCCCGGGTTCACTTCGAAACTCAAACCACCGAGAACGGGGGCGTCCCGCGTCGGGTACGAGAAAAATACATCCTTGAACTCAATCTTCCCCGACAATCCGTCGATGACTTTACCGTACTCTTTCTCGTTGGCGTCTCTCGACGATTTCGGAATTTGTCGCGCGGTCTCTTCGATCTCCGAAACCTTGACGAACGGCTGCGCGTCAATACGCGGCGTTCGATCGATGAGTTTAAAGATGCGCCCGGCGGACGCGGTGCCATCGCGATTATCTCCAGCGAACGTCGCCGCTTGTCCCACGCCGGCGGCGCAAAAGCCGAGCGCCCAGAGCGACTTCATGAAATCCATGAAATTCAACTCACCCTTCTTGATCAACTGACCTCCCCACCAGAAGGCAAATCCATAGAACCCCATCGTCAACGCCTGCGCGAGACCGAACGCACCGCCCGTTCGGAGCGCCTTGCGACGTTCCTCAGCCGTCGTCGTAGAAATCGCCGCATCGTAGTTGGTCGACATCTTCTCCTCGAGACCGAACGCTTGCACGTCCTTGATCATGGTCACCGCTTCGGAGACTCGCGCAGATCCCTCGGCGACGGTTTCGTCCAACCTCGTCGCGTCCTCGAGGTTTTTCATGTTGAGCATCTCACCGATGCTCAACACGGGGACGCACGCGAGAAGCACCAAGCCATATTTCCAACTCGCCATGAGAGAGACGGTGAGTCCAAACGTAAGCGCCGCCGCCGCCTGAATCATGCTCCCGAAACTCTGCCCAGTCATCGTTCGAACCTTCGTGGTATCCGCCTGAAGCAACGTGGTCAACGCGCCGACCGTGTTTTCCTTTTCGTCGAAGAACGCGACGTCTTGACGCATGATTGATCTGAAGAGGTGCACGCGCAAACGAGTGGTGAGACGTTCGCCGATGTTGCCGAAGATTCCACCCTGGATCCCCATGACAATGAACGCGCCGACGGAGACGGCGCCCATAACGCCGGAGAGGAGAGACGAACGATCGCGCATGTACCCAACATCATCCATGTAGAACACCGTCAAGAGCTCTGCAAACACGAACGCGACTGAAGGCATGACGCAACCATTCGCGATGGCAAAAAGTATACCGGTGGCGAGAAGTGGAATGTCTTTCATGCTGTACTTCCACACTCTCGCGGCGCTCACCTTATACACCTCCGTCGTCGCTTTGTCTTGCTCCTTCGCGTCGTCGCTCTCTTTATCCGCTTGCTTGAACCTCGAAGCGCCGACGGACGAGTGCAACGACTCGGTCGACGCGGATCGCTTGACTCGCTTCGTTTCGCTCTTCGTCAAACCGACCAAGTTTCTGTACATACCCTTAGAGCCGAGGGCCATGAGTTGATCGTGTGTGCCTTGTTCCAATACGACGGAACCGTGCGCGCTGCCGGCGCCGCCCGCCAATCCTGCGGACGCATCCTCGCTCCCGAGCACGACGATTTTATCCGCGTCGCGCACCGTTGTCAATCTGTGCGCGATGACGATCGTCGTTCGCTGCCCACCCGCGACGGAGTGCACTAAGCTATCGAGCGCATCTTGCACGAGGCGTTCGTTTTCCGTGTCCAACGCGGACGTGGCTTCGTCGAGAATCAAAATTGACGGATTTCTCAGCGCAGCGCGCGCGATGGCAATTCTTTGTTTTTGACCACCAGAGAGCTTCGAGTTCTTACCGCCAACCATGGTATCGTACCCGTTCGGGAACGACATGATGAAGTCGTGCGCGGACGCAGCTTCGGCGGCGGCGACGATTTCATTCATCGAGGCCTTCGCGCCCGAGATTGCTTGCGGTCGACCGGCGGCGATGTTATCGGCGATGGAAGCTTCGAATAAGAGTGGCTCTTGTGAAACGATGCCGATGTTGGCGCGCAGTTTATCGATGCGAAGATTTCGAATGTCGATGCCATCGAGAGTGATAATACCGCGCGTCGGATCGTAGAAGCGTTCGATGAGCTTGGTCACGGTACTCTTCCCGCACCCGGACGCTCCGACCAACGCGACGACTTTTCCACCCTCAATTGTAAGATTCAGTCCACTGAACACCGGTCGCTCTAGATTATACTCAAAGTCGACATCCTTGAAGACGATTTCGCCTCGAATTGGCGCGGCGAGTTCCAGTCCAGTTGGATTTCGGGCGTCGATGCCGTTCGCGGGTTTTCTATCGATGACTTCGTATGTCTTGTAAGCAGCCATGCGCGCCTTCGCCAAGGCTTCAAAGGCAGGTCCCGCCTGTCCGAGCGCGAAACCGCCGAAAAGAATCGAAAAGAACACCATAACAATGGTGCCGCCCGTCAAACATGGCGACGCGGCGGAATCGAGGACGCCTCCGAACGTGGTGGAGAGGCGGTGACCGCATCCACAATTCGGCGACGTAGTCAAAAGAGCCATCGAGTAATCAAGGTTGCACGCACATTGCAACAGCGAGTCTCCGGTGTAATTCTTACTTGGTTCGTTCGTGTACACACACCTCGACCTCGCGAAGAGCGCGTGCGATCCCCACGTCGGGTCGTTGACATCCGTCAAACCCGTCGGAGGAGGGTACTTGACAATGGCGGACGCTTTGCTGTCTGCGATGAGTTTCGCACCGTACCACAATCCAATCGCGTACATCACGAACATGGATGCGAACAAACCAGCGCCGGAGAAGGACGCTTTCCAAATTTGCTTTGCTCCGTGGCGTTGCGCTCGGCCCAAATTAGCTTTGAATCGATTCGTCGCCACGTCTTGGTAATTGAGCGCGTTCGTCATGCGGATGGCGCCGATTGTCTCGGTGGCCACCGCACCCGCGCTCTCGTACTCCTTATTTCCCTTTTGCTGATCCTGAATCGCCTTGATGAGAAAGTACGTCGCGAAGCCAAGTAACGGCACCGTGGACAGGATGATTCCGGACAATTCGGCGTTAAAGTAAAAGCCGACGCCGAAGCCTCCGGCCATGCTGAAGCAGGACTGAATGAGCTCGGCAAATTTTTTCGACATACCCATCTGAAAATCGTTTGCCGTCGCCCCCATGAGCGTCGCGAGCTCTCCCGCCTTTTTACTCTCAAAGAAACTGATGTCTTGCGCCAACATGCTCTTCACGCACGCGCTTCGCATATTCCTCGCCGCGCGCGCCGCCGCCCACGACGTCAACCAGTACCCCAACGTCAGACTTGTCCCCAACAACAGCGCCACGACCTCCATCGCCACCACCGCCGCGTTGATCTGCGAACCGACATCCCCGACCGCCGTGCTGTCCAACAAGTTTCCGAACGCCACGTTCACCGCCGGAAACAACGCGCCGCCCGCCGCCGAGAACACCATCCCCGCCACCAACAGCGCGACGTCGAACGGCTCATAAAACCGAAACATCATCGACAAGGGAACCATGGACGTCGTCGTCGCCGCCGCCGCCGTCTCCGTCGTCCCCTCCTCGCCCTCGCGCGCGTCGTTCACACCGCCGACGTCATCACCGGTCGTCGTCGATCCCATCGCGTCGCGTCGCGCGCCCTCGCGTCACCGCTCGCTCGATCGCCCCGGCCGTCGCGCGCCCTCGCGTCACCGATCGATCGCGCGTCTTTTCCCTCGCCGCCTCTCGCGCGCGCGCGCGTCGCGCGGCGTCGCCGCGGATTGTGACGCGCGTCCCCGAGGACGACCCGGCGACCGACCGGTCGACCGGTCGACCGGTCGGTCGCCGCGGCGCCGGACGGCACGACGCGAATCGTCGCGCGCGCCACCACTCGGACGCGCGCGCGCGGCGCACGCGCTCGGGACGCTCGAGACGGAGGAGAGAGAAAACGCGCGCGTCGTCACCGCCGCCGGGCGATCGTCGTCATGGGACTCGTGGAGGTGACGCGCGAGGTGGAGGCGACGGAGAAGACTAAGCGGCGCGCGATGGCGGAGGAGCGACGGGCGCTCGCGGCGAGGATGGAGTATCACGCGCGACGGGCGACGGAGACGGCGAGAGCGCTGGCGGAGGCGAGGGAGGCGCTGGAAACGTCGAGTCGAGACGCGAGGGCGGAGCGAGAGCGCGCGGATGCGGCGACGGCGGCGTGTCAATCGTTGAGGCGAGAGTTGGGACGCGCGCGAAAGCTTAATATAGACGCCGAGCGAAACGCGAGGCACGAGCTCGAGCGAGGGGCCAAGGCGAGGAAAGCGTTGGTGGAGATGGTGCACGAGGCGAGACGAGAGACGAGAGAGGCGAAGACGGCGGTGAAGGAGACGAGCGAGCGAGCGCAGATGCTGGAGGAGTGGGCCAAGCGCAGGGACGCGGCGGCGAACGCCGTAGCGACGAGGTTGCGACGAAGTCTTCAAGATTGCGCCGCGCTCGCGCGACGCGTCAAGGTGATCACCGAGGAGAACGTCAAGTTGCGTCGTCGCGCCGCGCGCGATCGCGCCGATCTCTTCGACGCGAATGAATATTCTGAGCGTCTCGAGGCGGACTGGATCTCGCGCGACGGCGAAAACATCGTCGTGAGAAATCCCATCTTTGTCGACGCGAGCACGGATGAGCAGTATGACCTGTGAATACGACACGTAAACGCGCATGATCTCTTCTCCATGTTACAACAAGAAAGACTCACAGCGCCTGGAGCGTCGCGACGATGCCCCACACGCTCGCCGCGCCCAACAGCAGGGGCACCGCGTAGTTCAACACGCTCGCGCCCTCACCGTTTTCGTCCACGAACCCATCGTTATTCATAAAGTTCAACGGTTTACCATCATTATCTTCGAAGTTGTTCGCCTCTGCGTCGCGCGAGGTTCACGCGCGATGCGCCTCGTCGTCAGTCTTTGGTTCGATTCGAGATAACGCGACACATCAATCAAAACCCACGTCACGACGCGCGACGCACGCACCGAGCTCCATCACCACCGTGCGCTTGGGATCATCGAGATTAATCTCAGTGATATCACCGCTCAGCGTTCCCAAACCCATGGACACGAGCTGCTTCAGACCGCGGAAATCGATGCCGGGCTCGTCCTCGTCGTCATCACCCTCGGTCGACTTTTTCGCCGCGCGCGCGACGACGACACCACCGCGACGCGCAGAGACGCGCGCGACGGTGTGGTTCACGCTCTTCGCGCGCGCGATGGGCGCTCTGACGACGTGCGAGGACATGGTTCTCCGCGTCGGTGATTGAGGAGGGGGCACCGCTCGCCGCCTACGCGCCGACGTTTGAGAGACGACTCTCCGTGTTGTTACAACGATGCGAACGCGAGAGGAGAAATACACACACAAATAGAACAGAACACACACACGCACACATCACCCCGTGAATTGCGAGACGGCCAAGGCGACGCCCAACGCCAAGATGGCGCCGTGAATGAGATTATTCCACCACGGGTGTCGCGCGCCTCGGCGGCCGAAGACGTGCACGAGCACCGGCGAGGCGTAGGCGAAGATCAATCCGAATACGGCGCCGCATTTCGATAGGATGACGCCGATGTCGATGTGTGGTTGCGCGGCGCAAAATGAACCGAGGGCGATGACGCCGACGTTGATGAGGAAGGAGACGGTGGATTCCGTCTTGGCGTTGAGCTTGGGGAGCAAACCGATGACTTGCGTGCGCAAAATGTACATCAAGAGCGGAACCATGGTGAGAAACTGGACGGTGACGGCGATGTGCGCGGATAATGTGTAGTAATCGCTCGGCGGGAACACGCGAAGGAAGTTGGCGGCACGAGAAGATCCGTGTGGACCTCGACGCGTGGATACGTACGCCGCGCTGAAATTACCGGCGACGGCGGGCACCGTGTACGACAACAGCGTCAACCCGTACGCGATGAATAAATTCCTTACGTTGTTCTTCGACTTGCGATTGGCGCGACACACCGGTATGACGGCGTGATGCGAAAACAGACACGTCGTCAACACGCCCGCCGTCTTCTTGAAGGTGGCGAAATTCGCGTACGGTTCGATTGGCGCCTCGGGCGGCGTCGCCACGACGGATTGAAAGATTATGAAACAAATCAAATACGTCATGAAGAACGGTCCCAACACGCTCATCGACACGAATACGTCCAACTTTCGTATGCTCCCCAACAGCATCAACACCGCCGCAGAGACGAGCACCGCGGTGTACGGATTCCAACACTTGGCCGCGTCTCGAATGGAATCCGTGCACGTCGCCCATCCGCCCTGCGAGTCGGTCGAGTTGCTCGAGCCCACCATGGCCGCGGCCAAGAAATTCAACCTTTCCGCGCGCGGTTCACCCCCTCCCTTGGCCAAATCCTCGAACCCTTTCACGATCCCGTACACGCTCGTGCTCAACATCATATCGAACACCACCACGCATTGCGTCATCATCGCCGCCATGGCGACGTTACACCCGACGCGCGCCCACGACCCTAAATGCGCCCCACACACGCTCGCCGCGTCCTCGTGATCCCCTCTCACCCCGTACCTCAACACCAACGCGCACGTGTACGCCATGACACCACCGAGACCGATCGCCAGCCCGACGCCCAACGCCACGCCGCTCTCCGTGAAGGCCCACGGCGCGGCGAGCACCGCGCTCCCCACCATCGAGTTCCACAGCGCCAACACCGTCGCCACGTCCCCCGTGCATCCATCCGACCCATCCATGTCGCGCGACGACGCGCGTTCGACGTCCTCATCGTTCTCCCTCCCGTCCTCGTCGTTCCTCGCGTCCTCACCGCTCGTCGACGAGTCCTCGAGCAGTGGATCGTGTTCGAGAAAGAGCTCGGAATCATCCTGTTGATTGAGCGCGCGCGCGCGAGATGGACGACCGCGACGCGACGCGCGATCGACGCCTGCGCTCGCGAGGAGCGCCGTCGTGAGCGCGTCCGCGTTCGCATCCGCGTCCGCGTCGAGCGCGGCGCTCATGAATGAATCGAACACCCACGAGGCGGACGCGCGCCAGTGAATGACGTCTCGCGCGGTGCGGCGCGCGGCGACGCTCGCGGGCGTCGATGGGTTCGAGCGCGCGACCGCGCGCGCGGAAGACGTGTGCGCGTCGCTGCGTCGGTGCGGATACGCCGTCGTGGACGACGCCGTCGACGCGGACGTCGCGAGGGCGCTCGCGGGAGAGAAGCGAGCGCTCGCGAGGGCGCGCGCGTTTCGAGAGAATCGAACCGTGTTCGCGCGCGACGGCGCGCGGTGTGCGTTGGTGAAACCTGGGATTTTTGAGCTGGAGGCGCACGCGATGACGACGGCGCAGAGGGAGCTCGCGCCGAGATTTTCGAGGATGACGGGACGCGGGACGCCGATGCGAGACGCGCTGAACGCGGCGTTGCGGCGCGGGGACGACGGTACTCCTCTGACGAGGGCGAGCGTTAAATTACAGATGAACGATGGAAGCGGTGGATGTTTTCCTCTGCATTTTGACGGCGACGCGGCGTTGGATTCGAGACTGGTGACGATGTTGTGTTATTTAAACGAAGATTGGCGCGCGGAGGACGCGGGCGAGTTGGTGTATCATCCGTTTCCTCGTCGACCAGTCGTCATCGAACCGACGTTCGGGCGGTTGGTATTCTTCGACGCGCGGTTTGGGTTACATCGCGTGCTCCCTTCGAAACGCGAACGTTTGTGTTTCACCGTGTGGCACTTCACCGAGTCGGCGCGACCGCCGCACGCGGCGGCGCCTCCCGGCGACGACGCGCGTTCGCAGATGCGCGCGTTGTTGCATCCCGGTTTGCGCAAACATCTCGCCAAACTCGTCTTGGCGGATGAGTGGGCGAGGTCGATCGAGGAGTCGCACGACGCGAGTTCGGAGGCGTGCGCGGCGGCGTTGAAGACGCACTGGGATGAGGTTGGCTTGATTTATCGCGTCATGTCCAAGAATTATCCGCTCGGTTTGAAACTGTTCGCCGAGGCGCGCGCCGACGGAGACGAAGACGTCTTTGCTGACGCGCTCGATTGGTTCCCGGAGGATTGAAAGACGATGTACGTAGTGTACCAGTACGTAGAGTAGAGTAGCATTAGCGTGTTGTACAATTACAGGTTGGATGGTGTTCACAGAGCGCCGTACGTGTTATTCTTGTTCGGCGTATTTTCCTTGTTGGACGCGTTCTTTTGCCTCGGTTCGGCGAGCACCATTTGCACGGGCCATCCTTGCCAGATGCTGCCACGCTCGACTTCGTCGCCGACCATGGCGAGGGTGTGTTCGAGAAGAATGGAATCCGCGCCAACAGAGATGCCTCCCATGACGCGACTCTCCATACACAGGGTCGCGCGTTCGCGAATGAGAATGTTGTTCAAAGCAAAGGCGCCGAGCGTGTTGGTGTGCGCGATGACGTGCGCGTAATTGATGCACGCGCCGTCTCCGATGGTGGCCAAATCCGGTTCGGGCATGGCGGGATCCGCCCCCGTGGGGTAGAGACACACGTTTCGTCCAATCTTGGAACCTTTGAAACGGAAATAGCGACACAAGTGTTCGCTTCCGCCCAAGAGTAATAAATCAGACGTGTCGCTCATGATGTCGCACAACTTCCATCGGAAGCAATACGAGCTCGTGTCCCACGGATAGTTGCCAGGGGCACGTCTTCCAATCAAGAGCCACTTGAGAACGATGGAGTGTACCAAGCGCAGCGTCACGTAAAATCCTCGCAACACGAGAAACACGAGGAAAAGAATGGTGAGGTATCGCGACGCCGCGAGCGCTTGCCACTCTCGGCCAAAAAATTCTCTCGAGATGAACGCCGTGGTGTACCACGACGCGTAAATGGGCAACATGTTGGCCGCAGACTTGAAGAGTTGAGAACCCATACATATGACTGGAATAAACCACCACGGGACGATGGAATACGTCGCTTGGCCGAAATAGGTGGCGCGTCCGAACGGTTTGGCGCCTTGGCGATCATCCGCCATGCTCGACGCTCCGCCGGGGTCGAGTTGCACGGCGACGCCGTTGCGACTGCCGATCCAAACGGAGCCGCTCGCGACCGTCATCTTGCGCGCCGCGACGCTTCCGGAACCGAGGCACGCATTCGGCATGATCGTCACACCACCGAAGATGACGCAGCGATCGGCGACGTTGGCACCTCGGCACACTCGAATCGGCAATGCCCCGATGGTATCGGCGGGATAGACAGCCGATCGAGAACCCCACACGACGTCGTCTTCGATGTGAAGGAGATCATACATACCATCACCGACGATGATGCCGGACCCGGGCCAGAAGATGCGCTCACCCACTTTCGCACCGAGCGCTCGGTAGATGAACGTCGTGTACTTGTAGTGTTTGCCGAGCAAATCGGTGGCACCGTGAAACTTGCCGTCGGGACACAATTTTCTCATAATGTACCGACGCGTGAGTTCCCACTCGCGAGCCGCACGATGTTGCGGTAAACGACCAGACTTGAACGTGCCGATGATCAAACGCTTCACGAGAATGGTCGCGGCGAGCTGTACGAGCGGTCCGAGCGTCGAGTGCATCAAACGCGCGAGCGCGATGCATCCCAGACGAAAAGGATCCATAAACCACACGATGCAGTCTTGCCAACTCAAACGTCCGAGAAGCGTGACGAACACTTCTAGCGCGTCGTATTCACTATCCAACGTTTCCAATTCTCGTCTCCAATCTTGCATGCCGGCGTGCGTCAACAGATTATCTCCGATGGAGTGTTGCTGCACGACGCGCAACACGAGAATCCAAGGCAACCAACGAACGAAAAAGCAGAAAAACACAATGGGCAAGGCGATGAACAGGCGAGACGCGATGCTCGGCGTCTCTGAGTGCATCTGCGCCGTCTTTGCGCTCGTTGGCTTGACTTGAGATTGATCAACCTCTCTCCAAGACGTAAACGCGGCGACGGTGGAACCGGACGGCACGTAGGCGCCGGGTCCGCACACAGCGTGCACGCAAAGCGTGCACCCCTCTCCGATGTAAACTGGGGACAGTCGCATGCCGCCTCGTCGAGCCTCGAACGCACGAATGTTGCACCCTTCGTCGATGGTTGAGTTCTTTTCAATCGTGATGAGATCGAAATCGCCGATGATGGCTTTCGGGTTCACGAAGGAATTCTTGCCGATGGACGCGCCCATGAAGCGCATGTACCATGTGAACAACCAAGGCGAGAGTTCGAAAATACCGAGTCCCGCAATCTTCGTGACTTGTTCGACCAAGAACCAACGGAGATAGTATTGTCCCCAGAGTGGGTATGAACCCGCTTGTAATCGTCCGAGCGCGAGCCATTTGAAGATGATGGCGCTCAGCGGAAAGATGAGCGACACGAGAATCGCCACGAGGAAAATGGCGACGAAAAAGGACAAGAGCTGCACAGTGCTGTAAAAGTGCGAGTGCATTGCGTGCATGCCAAAGTTCTGACTCGTCGACATGAAGTGCTCTCGTCGCATGAAGTGCAAACTCGGACCGAGATAATGGAACATGTGCGACCAGCACATCAAAAAGAGCACCCATCGCATCATGTTGTAAAACGGCTGAATCAGGTACAACGGAACCAGTTGCACGACGCTCGGGAAGAAGCCGTTGCTCGCTCTGGGCGTGACCCAGTCGACCGGGCCGACCGGCTTGGGTACATAGTCTGGTTTCGTGCCCGCGACCTCGGCTGAGCTCTTCTCCTTCTCAATCATTTGCGCGACGCGCTCGATGGTGCGAAGTTCAAACATGTCGGCACCAGTGACGTTGACGTCAAACTCTCTGCGAATTAAACCAGCGAGTTGTCCAGCCATGATTGACGTGCCACCGCTCAAGAAGAAGTCATCCTTGATTGAGATGTGGCTTTCATCGATATCGAGGACCTCGGCCCAGAGGTGCGCGAGCAACTCCTGAACTTGGTTTGACGGTGAATCGTTGGAACCTCTGAGCATGTCGTGAATCTTCGCCATGTCAATGTCTCCACTCTCATTGCGCGGAATCAACGCGATGGGCAGAATTTCTTTCGGTTCGAGGTACCCAGGAAGATAAAGCGTCGAGTGGTTGCACACGGATCCGGCGTCGAGGGTCTTCGGGGTGACGACGGCGACGACAGCACCCGTGTGATCCCACCAAGCCGCGGCGTCATTGACGCCGGGCACGCGAAGAAGCGACTCGACGACTTGTTCGGTGGCGCTGCTGAGATCGAGCATGCGCGCCTCAGAGAGCATGTTTTGCGAAAACGAAGCTTCAAACATTGTGTCCATGTCCGTCATACCGTCGTAGAATTCGGGCAGGCGCAACTGCTTGGCGATGGCGCTGCGACTCACCTTGCCGGTGATGGATTTCGGAATGCCGCCGGCGAGGATGAGACACTGAGGCCACTTGGAAGGAGCCAGACGCTTCGCCATGTGATGTACGATTTGACGCATGCCCGGGACTTGGAAGCCAGCCTTAGGAACGACGACGACACCCACGACTTCTTGAAGGGTATTGTGGGGAACAGAAATCGCCACGCACTCAGAAATACTCGGTTCAGTCATCAGAGCCTCCTCAATCTCCACGGGCGAAATGATCTCACCACCGCGGTTGATGACTTCCTTCGAGCGACCGGTGACGAAGAGATATCCATCATCATCCATCTTGCCGATATCACCCGTGTTGAACCACCCGCCGGGTGTGAAACTGGTTTCGTGTTCCTCGCCCTCGTACCCTTTCAACACGAGCGAACCGCGAACCATGATGTTACCCACAGCGCCCGATGGACAAATATCCCCTTTGTCATCGAAAATACCAATTTCAGGACCAATCGAACGACCAGAAGTTCCTGGTAGCTCCAATGCGTATCCCAACGGTGGACACGCAATCGGCATACACTCCGTCATGCCATACGACGGCAAAACGGTGGCCCCTCCAAACAATTTTCGAAGGTCCATCGCCGTCGTCTGCGGCAGAGGTCCGGCTGCGTTTGCCACAAAACGCAAACTCGTATCAACGTGACCATCTGCACTCTTTTCCATCGTTTCCGAAGACTTAACGATGAGCATGTGCATGGTCGGCGCACCGTAATACCAGGTGCACTTCTTCGTCTGCAAAACTTGCCAAAAATTATCTACATCAAAAAATGGCATGGCAACAGTCCCCCCCCCGGAGATGATGGGGGCGAGAACGTTTCTCAGAATCCCACCGACGTGGAACAGAGGCATAAAGTTGCAACAGATGTCCTTCTGATCCAGTCCGCAAGATGCGGCGATGGCCGCTGCGCCCATGAGGACTTGCGACATGGTGATGGGCACAACCTTCTTCTTCCCAGTGCTCCCCGAGGTGTGCAGTATGAGCGCTAAGCGCGTCGGATCCATTAACTCCACATCGTAGCAGGTGGGGTCGTCCTCAATCGCGAGGCTGTAAGGATCACCAGTGAGCGAAAACTCGCCGGCGACGAGCGCGCTCGGAGAGATGATGAGAGGCGTCAAACCGAGCTTTTTGCACAGTCGACGCATCTTCGCGTCACCCTTACCTCCATCGCGTTGATACAATAACACCTGGGCATTCGTACTGATGAGTTCTTCCTCGATCGCCTCTTGAGTCGTCGCCGGGTTGATGGGCACCGCGCAGTGGCGCTGCATGACGCACATCAGCGTCGTCATGAGCTCGGGTCCGTTCGGCACCAACACGGCCACGCGCCGCCCGTGTGAACGAACACCCCACTCCGGCATATCCTTTTCGCTCACTCGATCGATCAAGATGCGCAATTCCTTGTGCGTCATCCCTCTTCGCGTGCCTTCCACGCAATCCACGGCGACGCGGTCCTCGTCGTCCGGCAGATAGTCGAGCAACGTCGCCGCGCGTTCACCCTCACTCACCCTTTTCGTCACATCGCTCAACTTTTCCCACAACCACGAATCCCGAAGCGTCCCCTTCGCGCACTCGCCGATCGCGTCGCGCGACAGCGCCTCCCACGCCGACCGTCTTCGTTCGTACAATCGCGTCTCCTCCGACGGCGTCTTCACCCCTCTCCCCCTCTCCAACCCCCCTCTCACCGAGCTCGTCTCGCTCCCGGACCTTTGTCTCGCTCGCTCGCGCGTCTCCTCTCGCGCGCGCGTCGGTCCCGACTCGCGCGCGTCGGTCCCGACCGCGCCCTCCCGACGTCGCGCATCCGTCTCCTCGCGCGTCGCGCGCGCCGCGGTCGCGTCCGCATCGACCTCCATCCCACGCGAGGCGTTCGCGCGCATCGGTTCCGCGACTCTCGCGCGACTCTCGCGCGCGCGAGTCACCGCCGCGACGTCGGAATCGCGTCGCGGCGCGTTTTCCTGTTGAGACGCGAATCGAGCGCGGGCGTGTCCGAATGTCCGAATGTCCGAATGTGACGCGCGTCAGACGCGCGCGCGCGCGACGCGAGCGGACGCCTCGATGTCGGACGTGCCCGCGAACGCGCCCGAGGCGTGTCCCGGGACGCGCGCGAAGACGGCGGGGACGAGCGAGGCGTGCGCGGGATGTCCGAATCGAGCGGCGTGCGCGTCGGGGGCGGTGAAAGCGGCGAGCGAGGAGACGGACGCGGACGCGGTTCGAGTCGCGGAGCGGTTGCGAGGGGTGCGTCGGAAGATTTTAGTGCTCAGTGGGAAGGGTGGGGTGGGGAAGAGCACGTTCGCGGCGCAGTTGGCGTTCGGGTTGGCGAGTCGGGGACGAGACGTCGGGTTGCTCGACGTCGATATCTGTGGACCGTCGGTGCCGTTGATGTGCGGTGAGGTGGGCGCGGAGGTGCATAAGAGTAATTCCGGTTGGTCTCCGGTGTACGTAGAGGAGAATCTGGGGGTGATGTCGATCGGATTCTTGTTGCCGAACCCGGACGACGCGGTGATTTGGCGAGGACCGAGGAAAAACGGGTTGATTAAACAATTCTTGGGCGACACGGAGTGGGGTGAATTGGATTACTTGATCGTCGACGCGCCGCCGGGAACGTCGGACGAGCATCTGAGCATCGTGCAGTACATGAAGGAGGCGGGCGTGGACGGAGCGCTCATCGTGACGACGCCGCAAGAGGTGGCCATGGCGGATGTGCGAAAAGAGCTCAATTTTTGCAAAAAGACTGGAATCAAGGTGTTGGGTGTCGTCGAAAACATGTCTGGATTGCAAATACCGTCGAGCGACGCCGAATTTGTGAATCAGAGCACGGGTGCCGACGAAACCGCGCGCGTGCGCGAAATCTTGGCGGAGCACGCGCCGGATTTAGCCGACTCGCTCAACATTCGAGCGGACGTCTTCGTGCCCTCCAAGGGTGGCGCCGAGGTCATGTGCGCGCAGATGAGTGTGCCATTCTTGGGTAAAGTCCCGCTCGATCCGGCGATTTCGAAAGCGGCCGAACTCGGTAAGAGCGTGTTCGATCCCGAGCTCCGCGTCGCGTCGGCGTCCGCGGTGGCGAGCGTCGTCGACGGCGTCATCGGCGCGGTCGGCGATCAGTCGTAGACTTTAGTCGAACATTGTTGAATTCACACGGACACGCGTACGCACTCGCGATCGTCAAAATCCGTCGTTCGAACGCGCTCTACGCTCTAGTTGAGTGTCTAAATGCACACACTACGGCTACTGCTACCTCTGCTTCTACGTTTCTCTCGCGCGACGCGCTAAGGTTTCGTCGAACGCCCGTTGAGACCGACGTCTCTCGATCCACTGTTCATGAACGCGCCTCTGCGCACCGCGGCGACGCTCAGACTCTCCTCCTGCGTCCACATCGATTTGCTCGGGGCATAGCAGTACCAGAGCGGGAACGCGAACGTCGCGCTCGCGAACGCGCCGAGCGCGAGCGCGACGGACGCGTTCGACTTTGTTCTCGACATGCGACGCGCGCGAGGCGACCGCACGGCGCGATCTAACGATGAGAGGGGCGCGGGGACGTCGTGATGCTACTAAAAAATAAAAAATGCAAGCTCACTTGTTCGAGTAGTCTCGCGCCCCGAAGATCGTGCTCCCGACGCGGACGTTCGTGCTCCCCATCTCGATCGCCGCTTCGAAATCACCGCTCATCCCCATGCTCAGTTCGCACGCGGATTCCTCGATACCGAGCGCCTCGCACACCTCTTCCCTGCACCGCCGAAGCGTCTCGAAATTTTCGGGCTTGCTCGTGTAGTCGGGCATCCCGATCGTCATCAACCCGGAGAATCGTAATCTCGGGCACGAGTCGTAGATGTGTTTCGCCAGCGCCGTGCACGCGTCCGGTTCGACGCCGTACTTGGACTCCTCGCCCGATGTGTTCACCTGCACTAGCACGCGCAACGGCTCGACGCGCGTCTCTGGGAGCGTGCTGTTCAACTTGTTCGCCAACTTGACGCTGTCCACGGTCTCCAACATGGCCAAGTGCGGACACGCCCTGAATAATTGATTACACTTGTTGCTCTGCAGGTGCCCGATGAAGTGCCAGACGGTGTCATCGGGCATCTGCGGCGCCTTTTCGACGAGCTCTTGCACGTAGTTTTCCCCAAACGTCCGATGCCCCGCGTCGTAACACTCCCTGAGCTGGGACGCCGGCTTGGTCTTGCCCACGGCGACGAGACGAACGTTTGCCGCCTGTCGACCCGTGCGCACGGCGGCCGCGGCGACGCGCGCGGCGACGTCGGTGAGATTTCTCGCCGTCTGGGACGTCATCGCGAAAATCGCCCAAGCCGCACAGTGACGCGCGGCGCGACGCGCGAGCGTCGAGTCGTCATGGTGGGCAATCACCCACAGCTGAATGCAGCGTTATCCAACGTGCAGGCGCTGCACGCGGCGTACGCGGCGCACCAGCGCGAGCGAGTCGAGGGGCGGCGCGACGGTTCCAGCCGCCGAGACGCTGCGAGTGAGGACGACGACGACGGGCGACGACGGAAGAAGCGTCGCTCTTCGTCTAAGCACAAGAAGAAATCGAAGAAACCGAGCAAGGAGAAGCGCCGTCGACGCGATCGGGACGAGCGAGACGAGCGGAAGAGGCATCGAAGGAGGAGAGACTCGAGCGGGAGTTCGAGTGAGAGCTCGAGCGAGAGCGACTCTGGAAGCGACGGTGCGCCGAGATGGTCGGTTCGCGAACAAGTTGAGCGAGGACGACTCGCGATGGACGCGATGCGACACATGCTCGCCAAGTTTCCGAGCGAACGGAATAGTTTTAGAGATTTGTTGAGAACGGTGGATGGAGGTCAAGGCGTGGCGACGGCGGGCGTCGCCGACAGTCTGATGCGCAACTATTTGGATTACTTTTTTGATCACGCGTGCTTGTTGCGTTCGTCGAAGACAGGGATGTGGGCGCTCGACAAGCGTGATTTGAGTCTGTTGAGCAGATTCGGCGCGGTGTTTGACGAGTCGGCGGGCGAAATAGAGAAATTTAGCGCAGCGCGTGAACCATGGACAGAGCCGGCTCCTGACGCTGACGCGGGTAAGAAGTCTCGATCGGAGGAGAAACGCGCGAAAAAGGCTCAAAATGTGAGTGAAGTCCGGGTGTTGACCGGTGATGAGGCACATGCCGCCACGGTTGAGGACGCGAGCGATAGTGACAAGAACTCTCCGCAACCGACGATTGGAACCGACATCGGCCCGTCTATGCCGCCGCCGAAAGACGACAAAGCAGGGCAAGAGAATGCAGACGCGCCGTCAAAGCGTGTTCTTGGACCCATGGTGCCGCCGAAGAGCATGCTCGAAGCGGCTGCGGCTGAACTAGCCTTCGATAGCTCTTTCGGTCCACCGCCTCCGGAACTTATCGCCGAAATGGAGAATACCACCAACGAGACGCGCGAAGCGTGTGCCATGCGGCTCGTTCGCATCGTCAAGCGCGGCGGAGATGCGTACGACATCCTCAGCGTGGCGCCGGGTGACACGAAGAGCGTAATTAAGAAGAAGTACTGGAAACTCTCCCTCATGGTGCGCCCCGATAAATGCTCGCACGAAGACGCAAAGGAAGCGTTCGACGCAATCAAGAAAGCGCACACTGCGCTTTCGGATGACGATGAGCGCACGAAAATCGATGCCAAGAGAAACGAAGCCAACGAGCGTGAGGAATTCGAAAAGTGGCTCGAAGGTGAACGCGAGAAAGCGGCTTGGCGGCGCATGAAGGGAACTCCTCTTCCTGGTGACGACGAGCTGCTCGACGGCGCAAAGGATGAGGGCGACAAACGCGAGGAGTGGATGACCCATCTTCCGCCGGAGAAACGGGCTCAGGGTCCCCCGACGGTGAATGTCACCGCTTTCGCCAAGACTGAAAAAGTTGCGAGAACGGCGGAGATGGAAGCCGCGTGGACGGACACTCCGCAACAAGCGGCGGAACGCGAAAAACAATTGTTTTTGCAAGCACAAGAGCAACAGTATGTGCTCCCTGCGGCTAAAGCGAAAGAAGAAGAGAGTAAGCGTCTCGTGGAAGAGTACAACGCGTCGCGCCGAGCGAAATCTCTCGTTGAGGTGCACCAAGAGAAACAACGCGACGCGCAAAAGAAAGAGAGGAAAGAAAAGAAGGAGAAAAAAGATAAAAAGGACAAGAAAGAAGGTCCCAACGATGGAACGAATTGGGAGTACCGTCCGTTTGATCGCGACACTGACCTAAACATTAGGAAGCCAGGAGAATTGAAGCCTGAAGAGATGTTAAAGCGAGCCGGAGGTGGCCTAGGGGACAGGTTTCGAAGCTAGGCAATTAGAATTAGGACGCGCAAACCGTCAAATGTGTGATCACTAGTCAAAGATGTTTACAAACTCGCCGATTATCGCTTTTTCAGCGTCTATCTCAAAGCTTTTCGCCTAAATGATTTGGTGGTGCAGACTACCGCAACGTACTGAGTGGAGAGCGGTGGAAACCAGTCATGAAATCGTTCAGCGGTGACCGTCCCGGGCCACCGAACCCACGTGACTTTTTCGCGCTCTTCATCGCCGAACTCTCGACGTTATTCGTCTTGTGCACCGTCGCCTCACCGAGAGTCGGCGTGGCCGGAGTTGCAAAGGTGAATGAAGTCTCCGTCGGAGCGGGCGTCTTCAGACTCAGTTCACCCATGTGCTCCGCGACGCGCTTCGTCAACGGCGTCCCTACCGCCGTCTTCGCGTTCGCACCGTTCTCGCGCATCTCCGCCGCATACTTTTCGTAGCAATTTCTACACACCGCCTTGTACGAGGAAGAGCCCCCGATGACTTCCACGTCCGTCTCCTTGGTCGTTCGCGCCGTGAACGCGGCGTCGGCCGCGCAGTCCGTGCACACGGCGGTCAATTTCGTCACCTTTTCCGCCAAGGGCACGAGCTGCAGGATGGAGTTGAAAGGCTTGCGCTGGAACGTCGCGTCCAGCGCGGCGACGATGATAGTCTTACCCGTTTGCGCCCACTTTTCGCAGTAGTGCGCGATGTCGTTGAAAAATTGCCCCTCGTCGATGCCGATCACGTCGTAGTTGTGCGAAACGTTATCGATGTTTCGCAAATCCTTCGTCGGCAGCGCCGGCATCGATGCCAAATCATGGGTCACCGCCGACGTCGTGGAGCCGACCTGCTCGTCGTACCTATTATCCCCCGCGTGCTTCACCACCAGCACCCTCCGACTCGCCACCGTGTGTCTGCGCAGGCGTCTCTGCAGCTCGGTGGACTTTCCACTAAACATCGGACCGAAGATCACCTCCAACGATCCGGCGTGTGCGCCGTCCTCGTCGATGCGCGCCAACATCGTGCGCGAGCTCAAATTCTCAAGCCGCGTGCCCACTCAAACCACCGCGCCGTCGTTCCGCGTCGCGCGTCAAATCCGCGCCGTACGCGCGCGAAAACCTTTCTTCTACCGCGTACTCTCGCCGCCACGCGCGATGACGCCGACGCGCGCGTGTGTCTGCCGCGAGCTGTCATCGCGAGGTTCGAATTTCAAACGGTTCGGTTTCCCCGCCCGCGTTCGCGCCCACTGGGCGCCCCGACCCGCGGTCGACCGCAGATGTCGTCGCGCGTCGTCTCCGCCGATGGCGTGACGATACACGTGCGGGAACACCTTCCCGCGAGCCCGTCGTGGTCTCGCGCGCGCGATAACTCGAACGCGGTGCTCCTGGCGCACGCGAATGGGTTTCACGGGAGCGTCTTCGAGCCGCTCATCGCCGAGCTCTGCGCGCGAGGGTACGCGTGTTACGCGTTGGATTTCCGCGGACACGGTCGGTCTGGGACGGTGAACAACGGGAGGTTGAGCTGGAGCGCGCTGACGGACGATTGCGCGGCGGTGGTGACGGCGTTAGGGTTGCACAGGTGTCACGCGTTCGGGCACTCGTGCGGCGGGCACGCGTTGTTGATGGCCGAGGCGAGACGACCGGGGACGTTTCGGTCGATTTACGCGTTCGAACCGATATTTGTGCTTTCGTCTCGAGACGCGCCTGGGTTGGACGTGTCCCCGGACTCGCCGCTCATGGCGTCGACGGCGTACATGGTGAAGAGCGCGTCCAAGCGGCGGTCTCGGTTTTCGAGCGCCGCTGAGGCGCTTGCCGCGTATCAGAGTAAGATGCCGACGAAGGCGTGGCATAAAGACGCGCTCGACGCGTACGTCAACAACGGTGGTTTCATTCCAGCCGAAGACGGCGACGGCGTTCGCCTCGCGTGCTCGACGGAGACCGAAATCGGTATTTACGAGGCGGGCAACGCCGAAACCGAGGCGTTCGGTCAACTGAAAAAAATAGCGTGTCCAGTCGTCATCGCCAAAGGCACGTCCGTCGCCCCGGATGGTCGCTCACCCATATACTCCGCCGTCATCGCGCCGTCCCTCGCCGCCGCCATCCCCGCGGGCGCGCTCATCGAGTTCCCGAACAACAGTCACTTGGGTCCGATGGAGGCGCCTCGAGAGGTCGCGTCCTCAGCGAGCGAACTCTTCACCGACGCCTCCTCGCCGTCAAAGTTTCCATCGAAACTATAGATTCAAATCATTCTTTCCCCGTAGCCATTCCTTGTAGCATCACGGTGTACATCGTCGCGCGCGCGCGTCTTTCCCTTCGCGCGCCCGCGCGCGGCTCGGCTCAGAAGAGAAAAGCTTATCGTGACGTCGCCGTCTCGAACCAACCGCCGCCATTCCGCCGCGCGCGAGTTCGCCACCGCGCGCGAACGACGTGACGTGGGTAAAGAACGCACACCCGCACCGTTCGGCCTCGGCCTCGGCCTCGGCATCGTCCGCGCGCGCGTCTCGAAGGGGAGCCGCCGCGCGCACCGCCGGCGACGGGGACAGAAATAGCTCCGAGCGCGACGCGACGACGCGATGACTGTGAGCCACGAGATCGGCGCGACGAAGGGTCGGCGATCGATCACGATCGACCGCGAGACTCCCACCGATGGCTATCGCGAGAACGGGTGGAACGTGCGGGCGTCGCCGCTGAAGGACTTGTGTAATCCCATCCGTCGCATAGTGGACGAGATGGTCGGGCAGGCGAATCCGGACAAGTCGTTGATATCGCTCGCGCAGGGAGATCCGACGGTGTTTGGGCACTTGTTACCGCCCAAAGCGGCGATGGAGGAGGTGGTCGGGGCGTTCGCCGCGTGCGTACACAACGGGTACACCGCGAGCGCGGGCATGGTGGAAGCGAGGGACGCCGTGGCGGCTCGTTATTCCGAGGAGAATCGCCGACCGCTCCAGGCGGAGGATGTTTTTATGACTGTAGGATGTTCGGAAGCGCTTTCGCACTCGTTCGCGGCGCTCGCGGTCGACGGGGCAAACATATTACTCCCGAAGCCTGGATTCCCGCTTTACGAAACGTTGTGTCACAGGCACGGCATCAAGTACAAGTTTTATGAGTTGGACCCGGAAAATGGATGGGAAATAAAGTTGGACGACGTTAGAAGACTTCGGGATGAGAACACGGTGGCGATTGTGGTGAACAATCCTAGTAATCCGTGCGGGGCGGTTTTTAGCGAAAAACATCTTCGCGCGATTTGCACGACCTGTGAGGCGCTGCATTTACCCATAATAGCCGATGAGGTCTACGAAGACGTATTTTTCGACAAGATCAGGCCTTTCAAATCCATCGCCAAGTTTAGTGGACGAGTGCCAGTGATGGCGGTGAGCGCGTTGAGCAAACGGTGGTTGACTCCGGGTTGGCGCATCGGTTGGTTGGTTCTCCACGATTACGATCACATCTTACAAGCCGCAGGAGTGAAACTGGCGATTAATAATCTGTGTCAAGTTTCCCTTGGTCCACCTACGCCGATTCAGGCCGCTATTCCGGGTATATTTCAGGCGAACGAAGAGATTTGGCTCGAGAGAACGTTGACCGTTCTGAAGAGCGCAAGCACACGTTGCATCGAGCGTTGTGCGCGTGTGAGAGGCCTGAGTGTACCATGTGAGCCGCAAGGTGCGATGTATATGTTACTCAAGATGGACCCGGACGCGTTCAAGTCTGAAGATGGAACGTACGATGATGTGGTTTTCGCCAAACGCTTGCTTTCCGAAGAAGCCGTTCTGGTGTTGCCCGGTACGTGTTTCCACGCCCCTGGCTACCTCCGTCTCGTCATCACCGTTCCGGATGACGAATTACAAGAAGCGTGGGATCGCATCGAGGCGTTCTGTGAGCGTCACTCCGTCGAGAGAAATTTCACCGATTCACCAAAGGAGGACGTTCTGGTGAACGGTCTCATCGGCAAACTCCAAGCGATGCCTGTCGTGGACAGCGTGGAGGACTTGCAGCGCGAGAGTTGAACACGAATATAGTCAGTTTAGTTTATTATTGTATAGTTCTACATACTGGTTTTGCTCTACTATTTGGCGGCATGTGATCGTCCAACGCGTGTCTGTTTTTAAAAAACCGCGCCATCGCGATGGTCTGACCGCCGACGAGTCAAGCGACTCTACGATATGGGTCGGTGCGACGAGGGGATCTTGAGCCCATCACGGGAGGATGGAGCTGAGGGCGGTGATACCTAACACTAATCCGGCGACGCCCACTCCGATGGCTTGCGGCGTCGGCGTATTGTAGATGACCGGCTCAGCGGCGCTCGAGCCGAGGCTGACAGGCTTATCATCATTCTTCTCGCGCATAGCTTCTAACCTGTTCAACTCATCTTCCTTCGGCGGGCCCGCGACGTACTTGGAGCTCCAGGAGCCGTGCACGCCGAACGGCACGTACGTCGGGAGGCGAAGTCGAGCAACCGGACCTTCGGCAAACTTTTGCGCATCAATAATAACCATTTCGGTACCGCGACCGCCAAAGTTACTCTTTTCGTAGGCGGCGTCGTGCACGAGGGCGACGACCCAGCCGTCGTCCTCAGCCGTGCCTCCGGGGCGCGGCACGAAGAAAGGTTCCATGGCAAATTTGCGATCACCGGGCACCCATTGCTCTTCATAATATAGTTCCTTGCTATCCGGCTTGATGGAAGCCTTTGTGAGTGCTTGCATGGGGCCGTTGACGCCTTCCGCAGTGCGACCGACGGAGGTGCTCAGGTACATGTGCTCGTACTGCTCACCCGTGTAATCCCAGCTCGTAATCGGCAACTCGCACGGAACGTCGCTCAATTCGTAGTGCTTCGCCTCGAGCTTCTTCATGTCGATCAAGAATCGACTCAACTTCATGCGAGGGTAGTTGTCCTTACCGTTCGGGTTGCAAATGTCCGTGAAGTACAGCGTAAATTTATCCCACGTGCACGTGTCAAAGACAACGTTGCCCTCCGGGTCCTCGTAACCGTTCACGTGGTGGTACGCGTAGCACCAATAATCCGCAGGCGCGGTGAGGACTTCACGCGAGTCCCCGCGTCTCGGGAAAATACGGAACAACGGTCGTCGTTCGGTGTCTTCGCAGATGAGTTCGGAGAGACACGACTTTTCAAAGATGTACTTGGTGAAGACCGCCGGGAAATCAATCTTGATCGGGCAATCGAATAAAATGTAGTAGTTTTCGGTGACGATAAGATCGTGCACGTACGACGCCGGGTAGTCGTACGCGCGACGGCTCACTTCGTTGCCTTGTTCGTCAAACTCGTAGAAGACAGCTTTCGTCGTGCCGACGCCGGCGTTCGCGCGCCAGTCAACTTCGTTCAAGAACGCCACGCATCGTCGGCTTCCGTCCGGTTCGGTCACCGTGCGGTAGTGAGACGTGTGCATGACCGAAGACAGGTCGCACGCACCGTGGCCGATCGTTTCCAACGTGTCCGGGTTGAGCGCGTACGGCTTCTTGTAGTCAACCGCCACGAGCGAATCTCCCCAGTTCAACACGTTGTACGCGCCGTTTTGCTTTCGCGCCAGATTGCCTCCCAAAATATCGCTAAACAATCTGTAAAACAACGCCGGCTTTCTCGGATCGCTCGCGGTGAAGATGCTCGGCTCGGTGTACCGTCCGAGTTCCTCCTCCTTGTCGAAGTGCTCCGTGCGCACAAACTTGTTTCGAAAGTACGCCTTACCATCCTTGATTGCGATCGACGTCACCATACCGTCACCATCGAGATAACTCTTCACGAATCCATCTCTCTCGTACATCGCCGGTCCGTTTCTCAACAACGTCCCGACCATCTCCTTCGGGATCTCGCCCTCCACCTCGGTCACCCATCCCATGTTCTCGTACGCCAGTCCCGGCACCGACGCGTACCCGGTGGCGTAATCCTTATACTCGCGCTCGAACGGCGTCTCCCCGTCTCCACCACTCTCACCGTTCCCACCACCCACCGTCCCCGTTCGGCTCTCCTCCTCCCTCACCGGCGCCGACACCGCGCGCGTCCTCGTTCGCGTCGTCCTCGGCCTCGAGACCATCGCCCCGCCGCCCGTCTTCGCCTCCGTCGTCCGAGGTCGCATCCGCGTCGCCCTCGTCGCGGTCGTCGTCGCCATCGATCGCGTCGGCATCACCGCTCGCATCGTCGTCGTCGTTCGCGTCGCTCGACGTCGACGCGCGCGCGCGTGTCTCGCGCGCGCGTCCCATCGCATCGCGCGTTATCTTTTCCCATCGCATCGCATCGGTCGGCGCGATCGATCGGTCGCGCGCCACGCCACGAGTCCTCACTCGCCATCTCGAGGGACGCGCCCCGCGCCCGCGCCCGCGAAACGAAATCCGCGGTAGTCGAGGGGGACACTTGACGAGTCATGACCCTCGAAAGAGACGTCTCAAATCTCCCCGCGCGCGCGCGCGCACAATCTCGCGCGCGCCGTCTGATTGGATCGCGTGTGATTCGATCGTATATGGGGGGTTTCGTGATTGACTAGTGGAATAGTGCTATGTGTGCGTCGTAGTGTGGGCGGTGTGCGCGCGGTCGGTCGGTCGCCGTCGAACGGTCGGTCGGGCCGCGGGCGCGACGTCGGGAGGGATGGACGACGGACGGCGACGCGCGGTGAAGGGTGGAGACGCGCCGTCGTGGTCGTCGTCGTGGTCGTCGTCCGTGTCGTCGTTCGTGTCGTCGTCCGTATCGTCGTCGTGGCGCGCGACGCGAGGATTGATGATTATGATGAGGAGGATGCCGCGGGCGACGGCGACGCGCGCGGTGGTCGTCGCGCTCGCGCTGATGACGCGCGCGACGGTCGCGAACGCCGGGTTCACGCTCGCGCCGACCTCGGACGCGAGCGCGCCGGGGGTGACGTACGCCGGGTCGGCGTCGTTTCGAGCGGTGACGCGCGACGCGTGCGGGACGTGCGCCGGCGACGGCGCGAGGTGTCGAGGGTGCGACGGCGTCGCGAATAGTGGAACGGTGTTCGACGCGTGCGGGGGGTGTGGGACGGCGTGTGATCGGGGGAGTGATTCGTCGTGCGTGTTTAACTCCACGTGCGTGGATTGCGCGGGGAACACGGATGGGAACGCCGTCGCGGACGCGTGCGGGACGTGCGCGACGCCGACGAGCGAGACGTTTTCGAGAGCGGGGGTGCCGAATTATCATCTCGGTGGGTGCGTCGGGTGCGACGGCGTGCCGAACAGTGGCGCGGTGTTGGACGAGTGCGGGGTGTGCGGAGGGAACGGGTGCGCGGGGGATGATCCGTCGCTTTGGGGCTGGTGTTGCGACTGCGCGGGGGTGGCGTTTGGGAAAAATACGCGGGATTTGTGTTGCGTGTGCGTGGACTCCGAGTCGTATTATCCGAACGGGGTCAAGCCGGACGCGCACGTGCGGATAGAAAGTCTCTGGAAGCAAGGGCAGAGGGCGTTCGGGGAGGCGCAGGCGCTCATGGAGGATTTTAAAACGCTGCCGTTTCCTAAAGCGCGCATCCACGCGCGAGATCTGTACGCGGAGGCGAAGCAAGCGTACGATGATGCGTGGGCGCTCGTCGAAGAACAACGAGCGTCAGACACGACCATGTGTTATCCGACGCCGAGCTCGCAACCGGCGGTGTCGAACGCGCAACGCGACGCGTGCGGCGTCTGCGGGGGACAATTAGATGACTGCGGGGGATGTACCATCGACAAGACGCCGGTGGGGCCCTTGGGTGGGTCGTATCCCGACGATTGCGGAGTGTGCGATGCCGAAGGCGAGTTAGAGATAGACGTGTGTGGGGTTTGTCAGGGTACGAGTGACGGGAGCACTTGTTTAGGATGCGATGGTATCATCGCGAGCGGGAAAGTACAGGACGCGTGCTTCGGTTCATCAGACCCGAGGATGGATCTGGATCCTAACGCGGTCGGACAGGTCGGTAGTGGATGTACCGATCCAGTAGAATTCAAAACGGCGTGCGATGCCGGAGGGGCTGGGTGCTGCGGATGCGACGGCGTACCGAATAGCGGTAAGACGTTGGACGCTTGCGGTACTTGCCTCGCGGCGAACGCCGCCGAGCGACAAGAGAATGCAAACTTGTGCACGCGAATTTATTTAGTGAAGCTTCTGAACGGGGTGATCATCGGGCCCTACACAGGAGAACAAATCGAAAGTGGCTCTTTACAGTACTTCGAGGCGTCCACGGACGAGGAGATCACGTACACCATTCAGCCCGACTCACTCATCGCCAACGCAGCCGAAGTTGAGGTTGTCGAGAGTTTAGTTTACGGAGAGACATCCGTCGAACAAGAGTACTTGGACTCGTGGCAATCCATTTATGTGACCGGTCGCGATGATATCATCAATTCAACCAGCGATCCGAACTCTGATAACACGGTGTTCGTCAGAAGCAGACGAGTGACGAATACGAGTGACTACGAAGAACTCCAAGTCAAGGTGGAGTTTATCGGCGTCATTTATCCATTCTGCACGGGATCGACGTATCGCAGAACGCATCGTCTACACGGTAAGAAGACGGATGATAATTATCTCGGCATCTACACGAATAGCGAGGGCATGCCGGATGACTGGGAGTCTGCCAGAGGCAGGAAAGATCAGGCGTGGAATGATTTCGATGAGCGGATTTTCGATTCAGTCGAAGAGTGGGCCGATCAGAGGTGCACGTGTGCGGCCGATTGGCGCACCGATCCCGAACCCGTGCCGCCAACGTGCGAGCGCGTGTGGTTGGACTCGCGTTTCTCCAAGACCGACGCGTCCATGGAGCGAAGCGCCGCGAGCGGTTCTTGGAAAGTCTCGGGCGGTTGGTGGACGCAGGATTACGGACAAAAGACTAAATCCACGCAAACCACCGCCCGCGGCCCGAGGCGCATAGACTCTTTCGGAACGCTCCGGACCCAGACGAGTGCGAGCGACGACGAGGGAACGCGCGAGCTCGGCACGTGTGATTACAAAGCAATGCGAGTCATCGACGACACGCAAAACGTGACGGGTGCCTTTTGGCATCCGCAACGACAGGAAGTCACAAGAGGTTTCAACGTCACCTTCAAATTTATGGTGACGCAATCCACTCAAACGTGCGATTTCGTGCAGAGCGTATCCGGCGCCTTCGTCCAGTCGATACACACGACACTCTACGAAAAGTGCATCACGACGGGGGGCGACGGTTTCGCGTTTGTCATTCGCGACGACAAAGATGACGTCCCCGACGCGACCGATCTCGGCGCCGGCGGTCCGTTCTTGGGCTACGGCGGAATCCCATACTCTATCGCGTTCGAATTCGACACCGTCTACACCCCAGATTTTGAGGAACCTCGCGAGAGTCACGTCGCCGTACACACGCGCGGCAAATCCGCCAACACGGCGCACGCCAGCGCCAGTCTCGCCTCCGTCGCCCTCGACGGTTCCATCAGCGACAGTTCCATCAACGACGGTCTCGTCCACGAGGTCCACATCCGCTACACCCCCGACATTTCCGTCGACGACATGTTCTTCGCTATCGAATCCGGCGAAATCACCGGTCTCTCCACCGCGCTCAGTTCCCACACCGCCGACACCCTCGGCATTCTCGCCGTGCACCTCGACGACGCCGTTGAACCCCTCATGAGCGTTCCCTTCGCCGTCGAGAGCATCTTACGCGACGGACACACCGACGCGTGGGTCGGATTCACCGCCTCTTCGGGCGAGCTCTGGCAGGCCGTCGACGTGTTGGAGTGGTCCGTGCAGACGCCGCCGTGACCACCGGCGGCGGACCCGGGTACCTCTGCGTCGACGCGCGGCGTGATTCATGGAACGGGTGCGTGGATCGATCTCCGGTGTCTCATTTCGCGTCATCCCCCGCATCCACGCGCCACGCGCCGTTCAACGGACGAATCCAGCGTTTTGCTTCCACCGCTCGCGAGTCGGTTCCCTTTCGTTTCGTTTCGCTCGTTTCAGTTGGTTTGTCGTAAAACGCGCGGGATGAAAAAGTAACAGAATCAGTCACAGCCGCCGGACGCGCGCGACACTCCTCGACGTCGAACCGCGCGCGGGCATGGGAAGGACGACGGCGACGAGCCCGACGGACGCGTTCGGGTTCGATCAGCTCGCGCGCGCGCTCGAACCCGAGCGCGACGACGGGAATCACGAGTACAAGCGCGCGCTCGTGGGCGTGCCCGACGAGAGGTTCGAGGAGCTCGTGACGCAGTTGCGGTGGCGATGCGAGGAGGGTGAGGGAGAGGCGCTGTATGAACTCGGTGTGGACGACGACGGGAGCGCGTTCGGGTTGACGGAGGAGGAGATGCGAGAGAGCGCGGAGACGCTGAGGCGAATGGCGGAGGCGATCGAATGTCAATGCACGACGGTGCGCGAGAGACGGACGAGAGACGGGAGAGCGACGGCGACGGCGTTGATTCGGAAGAGACTGAGGGAGACGAGACACAAGGAGATTCGAATAACGACGCTAGGAAATGTAGATTCGGGAAAATCGACGGTTTTGGGCGTGCTGACGAAGGGCGGGTTGGATAACGGACGCGGTTTGGCGCGCGGCGGCGTGTTCAGACATAAACACGAGCTGGAGACGGGTCGAACGTCCGCCATCAGTCAACAGATCATCGGGTACGCGCCCGACGGGACTATCGTGAACTACGCCAATCCCGACGTTCGAGAGGCGCATCAGCTTCGATGGGAGGAGATCGTGTCCGCCTCCGCCAAGGTGATTCATTTCAGCGATTTGTGCGGGCACGAGCGGTATCTGCGAACGACCATGCACGGCATCGCCGGCAGTCTTCCAGACTTTGCTCTCATGTGTGTCGACGCGAACAGAGGCGGCATCGTCGGCATGACGAAGGAACACTTGTCCATCATGCTCGGCTTGAAGGTGCCGTTCTTTGTCATCGTCACGAAAATCGACATGGCGAGCGAAGAAAATCGAGCCGCGACGCTCGAGGCGTTGCTAAAAATGCTCAAACGTCCGGGCGTGTACAAGACGCCCATTCTCGTGCGTAACGAACAAGACGTCATGACGACGGTCAAGAACATCGCCGGCGGCGTGATCACGCCTATTTTTCAGGCGTCGTGCGTGACGGGAGAGGGATTGGGATTCATTCGCATGTTTTTGAATCACATTCCATCTCGGAAAATGTTCAAGCCTCTGGAAGGAAACGAGACGCTCGTGCACCTCGATGATTCGTTCACCGTGCAGGGAATCGGCACCGTCGTCAGCGGATTGGTCGTGAGCGGCAAAGTCCTTGCTCAGACGTCGCTTTTACTCGGTCCGGACGGTCACGGCGCGTTCACGCCCGTGTTGGTGAAGAGCATTCAGAACAAACGCGTTCCCGTCGAGCACGTCGAACACGGCACGACTGGAAGTTTTTGTATTAAACCTCGCAAAGGCCACATTCACAAACACGAGATACGAAAGGGCATGGTTTTGTGCGACGCGAGCGTCGATCCCAAGGCGTGCTGGCAATTTCAGGCGGAGGTCGTCATCCTGAGTCACCCGACGACGCTCAAGGTTGGTTATTCGCCTGTTTTACACTGCGTCACCGTGCGACAAGCCGCGCGTATCTGCGCCATCGCGGGCAAAGACATCCTTCGAATGGGCGATCGCGCGCTCGTGACGTTTGAATGGTCGCACAGACCCGAATTTTTGATGGTGGGAACCAGAGTCATCTTTCGCGAGGGAAGGACGAAAGGCGTGGGCGTCGTGCGAGCGACGCTTCCGGACGTTCCTAGAACGCCACCGAGAAACTATAAGACACAACATCACGGCATACCACAGGCGGTGACGTGACGAATTCATTTTTGAAACAAAGCGTACGAGGCGTTTCGCCCAACTAAAACTACAACAATCTTTCCTTCTTCTAATCTTCTACGACGCGAGACACCGCAAAAACGCCGCGTACGCGCTCTCAATCTCATACAAAAATTCCCTCCCCTCCTCCGCGCTCAGACACTCGCTCGCGCGCATGGTATCCATCCGCAGCGCCCATTTCCTCGCGCACCGCGTCCCCTCGAAATCCGCCGGCAATCGCCCCAACTTGCACAGCGCCAACAATAAATCGCCAACCATCGGCGCCACCTGATCCTTCGCTCGCATGTCCAGCTTCACCGTGTCCATCACCCCTATGAAACAGTGCGTCGCCTCCGCCACGATCCTCGCTTCATCCTCACGATCCTCTTCCGTCCCTCTCGCCGTCGACGCGCGGTGTTCCGCCGTCGCCGGCACGCCGAGCTCCAACCGTCTCGTCGCCTTGGGCACCGCCGCGCCGTACGTCGCGAAGAATCGTTCGAGATCCGGCACCGACTCCCGCGTCACGCTCCTCAGCGCCTTAAACTTACTCACCAGGTCCACGCACGCCCCTTCGTACGCCCGCGCGTCCACGCTCGACCGCACGTACGCGCGCTCTAATTTTTCAATCGCGCGCGCGAGCGCGTACAGCGTCGCGAAATCGTCGTACCGACGCCGCGCCTCCCTCGTCGTCCACAGACGCACCGCGTCGTCGTCGCGTTCGCGACTGTGTCGAGCGTTTTCGCGCATCGTCGTCGGACGACGACGAGTGTCTCGCGACGAGACGTCGCGTCACTCGTCACTCGGTGACGCCTCGGTGTCAATCATTCACAGATGTCGGGAGAGAATCTCGTCGACGCGTTCGCGACCGCGGTGGCGACGGGGGGTGCGTCGAACGACGGGTGCGAAGGCGCGGTGCGCGGTGCGTCGGAGGGATGCGAAGGGATGGCGCGAGACGAGGGGATGCGACGGCGCGCGCGTCAGATCTCCGATGGATGGATCGATGGATGGATCGATGGATGGATCGATGGATTCGCGCGCGTGGGCGACGAGGATGACCGAGGATTTGATGACTGACGCGCGCTCGTGATGCACGCAGACGATGGAACCGCGGTGGTGAACGCGCCGCATCAACAGCCCGAATCGGGTGGGGTGGAAAACGCCGCGACGGAGACGCGAGGCGACGCCGCGCCGCCGGCGAGCGCGTCGCAGAGCGATTTACAGATGAATTCCTCGTTTCAGAGCGTCAGTTCGCTGACTGAGTCCGTGGGAGGCGCCAACGGGGAAGAACGCGCGGAGGCGGTGCCGGCGTTGGCGCCCGTGAGCGAGGGTGGGTTGGATGATTTCGGTGATTTCGCGTCCGAGCCGGCGGCGGCGGAACAGGCGGCGCTCGACGACGCGCCCGCGGAACCCATGTCGAACGTGAGTTCGCACGCGGCGCTGAGCGAGGCTGATTTCGCGGAACCGGATACGGAGGCGGTGTCGGCGTCGGAACCGGCGGCGGAACCCGCCTTGAACATGTACAACTCGCCGCACTTGCAGGCGTTCCGAGCCGAGCAGGCGAAAGTCATCTCGGAGAAGGAAGACGAGGAAAAGCGCGAGATCGAGCGCATCAAGGAGGAGGCGCAGGCGGAGATTGAGCTCATGAACTCGCAGCGCGCGAAACAGATCGCGAATAAGAAGCAAGCAAACCGCGAGCGACAGACCGCGGAGGAAGAGCTCTTCGCCAACGCCACGGGGTGGGAGGCGGTGTGCGCGTACGCGAGCGAAGAAAACCTCGTCGAAAACTCTCTCACCGATCTCTCCAAGATGTGTTCGTTGCTGCGCGTGTTGAAGAACACGCCGCCGGTCAAGAGCGCTTAGAATAATCAATCATCGTCGCCTCGAGCGACGCATTTACAATAACAGTCTCGTCGAAACGAAACGGGCTCGCGTTTGGATTTCGGTTCATCACTCACGTCACTCGCGCGCGCGCGCGCGTGCGTCGACAGAACGTCATGCGACATCGCGCGTCCGACGCATCGCACATTCGCGCGCGTCGTGCCCGCGTCTCGCTCGCCCGCGCCCTCGCGCTCGTCGTCCTCGTCGCGTGTCGGGACGTCGCGCGCGCGGAGGTCATTCTGAGCACGGACGACGTCGCCGTCGCGAGCTCGGACGATGCGGGGCCGTCGATGCGCGGATATTCACTGAGTGATATGATCGCCAAGCACGTGGCGTTTCCGAGAGAGGTGCGACGCGCGAGGACGTCGACTTGCGCGTGAACGGTCGGCTCGGTCGAGGGTAACAGAAAGTGGTTGGAGCTCGCGCGCGAAACGACTGACGAATCTTGATGACTCCCTCTCGACGCAGACGTTGATGAATCAAGTGACGGATTTAATGGATGACGAGTCGTTGTGTTCGTCGCTTAAAGGGCCGACGTGCGCAGCGCTCGCGGATGAGGAACGTCGCGCGAGAGCGGTCGAAGGCGACGCGGAGGACGACACCGTGCTCAAGGCGACGCGATCGAAAAAGTCGCGAATGTCGGTTGTGCGATTAGACGGTATCGAAGATTTGGTAAACTATTTCAAAAAGCACGCCGCGGCGGAGTTTAGCAAAATGGCGCTCACGAAGGAGTCGACTACGAGTGAGGGGTCTTCGGGCGAGAAAGAGAAGACTCGCGGAGACAAGTCGTCGACGTCGGGGCTCACGGATGTGTCGAGCGAAGACGCGAGCGAACCCGATGAAAAGGACGACGACGAGGATTTCATATCGCACGCGGTATGGACGAGCGGGTCTACGGGTGCACCTTTCGACGGTTCCGTGAAATCCGTTCCCGGTTTACTTCGCCGAGGCGCCGTCTTCTACAACTCGAGGTCAACCGCCGTCTCCCTGTATTGGGTAGACTTCGAAGGGAAAGAGATTCACTACGTCGACGTGCATCCATTTCACCAGGGCATCGTCAAGACCTTCCAACTGCACGTTTGGGTGGTGCGAGACATGATTTCCTCCCGATTCATTGCGCAATACACCGTCGGCGACGAAGGCACGTCGACGGAATCCTTCACCATCCCGACGTCTCGAATCACCTAGCGCGCGCGCGCGCGTCCGGATCCCTTGTAATTTTGAATGTCATCGATGTCGCGTCTTTTCCCGCGCGTTCGAGCGCCACGCGCGCGTCAACTTCTTCGACGCGCGCTCTAGAGGGAATATCCATAACCACCGATAAAGATTCGCGCTCACGCGCCCGCGCGCGCGCCGTCGTCCGCACTCTCCGCATCACCCCCATCGCTCTCGAGCGAACCATCACAAAAAAGACACACTCGCCGTCGCGCGCGCCTCAACCTCCGCGCGCCGCACGCACATCGCTCGACACGTCGCGCGCGCACTTTCGTCCCTGCTGACGAGGACGCGGTCGCGTTTTTGACGGCGGGACGCACCGAGACGCGCGCGATGAGCGGCAGCGTGCTGGACGCGGTGCGTCGCGTGCACGAGGAAAAGTTCTTCAAGACGGAACAGGAGGCGGAGGTTCGACGGTACATCGCGCGACTCAAGGCGGAGGGGCGGTACGAGAGCGCCATGGAGGCGGCGCGTCGGCGAGCGCCGACGACGAGCGTCGGCGCGAGCGCGCTGCCGCAAATCATGGCGCACTCGCTTCGATTGGCGGGGCCGGATGAGATCAAGGTGGACCGACGCGTGATCGATCGTGAGTTCTTGAATCGACACACGGTGCGACTGGCCAAGTACACGGACGGGTTTCTGTTGGGCGGACGTGTCAGCCTCGGTAAGAATAAATGGGTCGCGGGAACGACGCAGAGTGGAGTGGAAAACGCCACAATCTTCAGCGTGCACAAGGCGTCGACGTTGATGTCCGAGGGGCCGAAGCGCGCGAACACGCTCGAGTCGAGAGCGGCGAAACACATGGTCGATACCTCCTTCGTTGAAGTCGCCGGGAAACGAATCAAGCTCATGCCCGACCCGACTCCGGGACGCGCGATGGCCTGGGGAGGCACACTCGCGGTGTGGGGCACGCTCGGTTTAACGCTGACGGCGTGTAAAACTCTCGGCATACACTCGTTGAGCGATGTCACGACCGTGATGAAGCGACGTTTGCAGCCGTACGGCGACGCCATTCGCGACTACATGACCCCGTTCAAGAAGCAGTTCGCCATGGATTCGATCCACGATCCGAACTCCCCGCAGTTTAAAGACTCCGAGTTCGCACACGGTATTCGTCGCGTCTTCGCGTGAGCTTCCTGTTATTGTGTGTCTACGAACGAAATGTATTACATTTCATTTCCTCGCTAAAATCTACTCGTCGATGCCTCTAACCTCTAACACTCGCAATCCCGTGAGCTGCGCGCGGAACCCCTTCGATCTGCGATAATTCTTTCTGCGCTTTTTCTTAAAGATGATCTTCTTCCCATCCCGAACTTGCTCCTCCACCAACGCCACCACCTCGGCGCCCGGCACCGTCGGCCGCCCGATCACCGTCGTCGTCTTATTCCCGAGCATCAGCACCCTCGGCAGCGACACCACGTCGTTCACACCCACGCCCTTAATCTTATCGACGTATATCAAATCGTCCGGCGACACTTTAAACTGATGCGTTCGCACCTCCACGACGCCGAAGACGCCCTTGGGTTCAATCTCCAAACCCGTCGCCGGGATCGTCGGCCTCGACGCCTCCGGCACCACCACGACGGACTCCGGCACCGCATCCACGGCCGGGGAGACGCCGCCGTCGATCGTGAGCCCGCTCGCGAACGCGCGCGCGGGCGACCCCGCGAGCGCGGCGCGCGGGGACGCGAACGACCCGAGGCTCCCGAGGGCGGCGCGGGACGTCGACGTCGACGCCGCGGACGACGACGACGACGACGACGCGAGCGCGGTGGCGCACGTCGAGCGCGCGAGGGCGAACGCGCGACGCGCGATGTGGCGCGACATCGACGAGGATGGGCGCGCGCGGCGACGACGCGCGGATCGGGCGCGAGTCGAGGTTTGAGGTTTCGCGGGCGAGCCGCGGACGACGAAGACGAAGACGAAGACGACGGGATGCGCGTCGATCGGTGCGTCTATGCTGATTTAAATAGGTGTGAAATACTGCTACGGCGCGACGCCGTCGACCTCGGCGAGAGCGGCGCGCATGCTCTGCGTGAGTTGAGAGAGCTCGCGTTCGAGCGCGTCCATGTCGCCGCGAAGGTTTCCGGCGCGAGGCGACGACGGCGAACGCGCGCGAGGCGACGTCGGCTCCTCCACAGCGTCCGTCTCGGTGTGAGGGTTTGAGTCTTCCTCTTCGCGCGCGCGCACGATGGCTATGGCGCGCGTCGTCGCCTCGGTCGCCTCGCGCAGTTCTTCGTCGTGTCGAGACGCCTGCGCGTCGATTTCGCGTCTCGCCGCCGCTAATTCCCTCTCCAAGACGACGCGTTCCTTCTCCGCGATTCGAATGATCTCGTGCGCGTCTTCCAATTCTCGCTCTAACCCCTCCGCCCGCGCCTTGGCGCGCTCCGTCTCCGCGACGTCCCACGACGAGGGCGCGGCCGCCGCCGTGGGCGCGCGCGCGGCGTCCTCCTCGTCCGACGTCATACAATCTCGCAACGCGATGGCCTCCGTCAGCGCCGACAACTCCCCTATCACCGCGCTCACCGCGGACCCACCCAACGGCCGTCCACTCGGCGCCGTCGGCGCGAACGCTCGAAGCGCATCCAGCGCCGTTTTCAACGCCGCGACCGACCGTCGCCGCTGTCTCGATTCCCGCTCCGTCGTCGCCGTCAGCCTCTTCTTCAACGCGCGAATCTGTCTCTTTCGCTCCACCGTATCTCGCTCTCGCGCCTCCTTCAACCGCTCGTGCGAGTACGTCAACGCCGCGTGCTCTCGACGCAGAGATTCACCCGCGGCCGTCGCCTCCTCGAGCGCGGCGTCCGCGCGCGCGCGTCTCTCGCGTTCGCGCGTCGCCTCGGCGCGAAACCGCGCCGCCTCCGCCGTCATCGCTCGGAGTTTCGAAGTCGACGCCTCTCGGCCCACCGTCGCTCGCGAACCGTTCGCGAACGTTTCCTCATCGACTCGGCGCCGCTGAAATCGCGCCTTCGGTCGAGGCGGCGGTCTCGCGTTCGGTCGAGGCGCGTCGTCGTCGTCGTCGTCGTCGCTCGCGCTCGAGCTCGTCGAGTAATCCCCCAAATGCGCCCCGAACGGTCGACCTCGTCCCCCCACGGCGCGCGCGCGGTGATCCATCGCGCGACGCGGATTCGTGGACGTCTCCTCGCGCGTCTCGACGCGTCTCCGCGCGCGCGTTGAGCGTCCACGCGTCTCCGCGCGCGTCTCGCCAACGGTTCGTTCGCGCGCGTTCGCGCGCGTGTCGTCGTCGCTCGCGTCCTCGAACGCGGCGCCGAGCGCCCAGATCCACGACGACCGCACGGACGCGTCGTCCACGACGCTTCGGGCGTCATCGCGCATGACCGCGCGCGATGGGCCCCGTCGTCGACGTCTGCGGCGTCTGCGGCATTCACTCATTCATTCGTCATTCGCCGGCGACTCGCCGACGAACGCGACCGGCGCGCGCGAACGACGGCCGAGCGTCGACCGCGTCGCGATGGCGCCGTACGTGCCCACGGGGCGCAAGCGCGGGCGTCCGCGAGACCCGAATAAGAAGCGACCGCCGAAACCGGGACCACCGCCCGAGGCGTTACGGGTGCGCGAAGAAGACGCGCGCGCGAGCGAGAGCGACGACGAGAGCGACGATGAGCGCGGTGACTGACTCGTGTGTGCGCGCGCGTCTCGACGCAGGTGCGACGGAACCCGATATTCGATGAGATGCGACAGCAGATGGACGCGGTGGTGGCGGCGATACACCCGCCGAGACGCGCCGAGGGCGGGGAAAGGAAAAAGAGGAAAGAGACGCTGGCGGATCGAGTGGAGAAGGCGGTCGGGATCACGATGACGGAGGAGGAGAAAGCGAACATCGAGAGGGAGCGGCGGGAGGCGGCTATGTATTGGCCGGTGTGTTTGAACCCGAAGACGAAACCGAACGGGTGCGCGGTGAGCGAAGACAGAATGTCGTTCACGAGCACGAAGGGGTATCGGACGTGCGCGGCGTCGCACGGTGTGAAATCCGGGAGTTTTTACTTTGAAATCACGATCGCACGATTGGGGGAGACGGGACACGCGCGCGTGGGGTGGAAATCGAAAAAGGGTGAACGGAACGCGCCCGTCGGGTTCGATAAGTTTGGGTACGGGTACAAGGATATTCGAGGCGAAAAGGTGCACGAGGGCGTCACCGAGGCGTACGGAGAGGCGTTCGTGGAGGGAGACGTCATAGGATGTTACATTTTTGTCGAGGCGAAGCGGAAGGGTGATCTGAAGAAGGAGATTGACGACGGCGAGGAGAAACCTTCCAACGCGAGTTTCGTCGCCTTTGCTCGAAACGGCAAATTTCAAGGCAAGGCGTACGTGGGTTTGAACAACGAGGACGGCGCGTATTTTCCCGCGGGTTCGCTATTCACCGAACCCGATGTTGAACCGGCCAAGTTGGCGTTCAATTTCGGACCGAATTTCGAATATCCGCCCGACGCGCGAGCGTGGGACGTCCCGAAGCCGCAACCGATGTCCAATTTAGATCCCCCGCGCCCACCTCCCGAGGTCAAGGAAGAACAGAAGACCGAACCGACGGAAGAGGTCGCGTTGGAGCTTCCCGGCACGGCCCCGGCGCGCGTCGACGCGTCCGAGGCCTGATAGTTCTTAAAACGTAGAGGATTTGTATAGAACGCATCAAAACTAAGTGTAATTACACGGCACCGCGACTACGCCGGCACCTTCAAGCGCGCCCCTCTCACCTGTTTCAACTGTCGCTTCATCTTCTTACGACTCTTCGCGTCTACGTGAAAGGTTTGCGCCGCCAACTGTTTCGGCGTCGGCGCGCCGCCACTCGCCCGTTTGCCTTTCTTCGCCACGCCGCCCTTCTTCGTCTTCAAGAAAATATCAGCCTTCCCGACCGCGTTCAATCCCCACGCCTCGGCCTCGGCGTACCTTCGCGCCGCGTCTTTCGCCCGAGCCAACGTCGCCTCGTCCACGACGAGCTGTTCGTCTCTCCTGCCCGCGTCGTCCTCTTCGTCGACGTCCATTCGCATGTTTTGATGCGCCCTCGAATTCACCACCGGTATCTTCGGCGCCGCCATCGCGCGCGCCATCGCCGCCTGTTTCGCGTCAAACTTGGCGCGCTCGGCGTCCGTTTCCTCGAGCGCGGCCGAGCGAGACGAGCGCACCTCGCGTCTACACGCGGCGCGCGCCGACTTGCCCATGGCGGCGGCGGCGGCCGAATCGGTCGCGGGAACGCGTCGACGATGGACGAGACGATGAACGCGCGCGCTCGACGGACGCGCGAGTGGTCCCGTTCGCTCGCGCGAGCGTTCGCGCGCGTTCGAGAGTCTCGGCGCGACGTCGACGCGCGCGAGAAGGTGACGCGAGAGACCTCGGGTGGGGTGGGGACGCGTTTCGTCCCCGCGACTCTACTCTATCACTCCATCGCTCTATCGTTCGCGAGACGACGAATGAGGTCGACGACGGGACGCGTCTCGAACATCTCCCGAGAGAATTCGCGTCCCCGATCGCCGTCGGCGTCGACGTCGACCGCCGCCGCGATGTCTTCGGCGAGACGCGTCCACGACTCCGTCTTGGCGAAGGATTTCAACGACGCGTCGATGATTTGTGGACGATAGGCGCACACGCGCGCGCGGCCGTTGGTGTCGGTGTACGACAGCGCGCGCGTGGGAGGCGCGAGCGCGCGAACGTCGTCGTCGGTGATGCGTAATCGAACGGTGAAGAGCACGCCGCAATCCTTGGCGGTTTGCGCGAGGGAGAAGTCTCGCAACGCGTCGACGACGTCGGGCGCGAGCGATGCGTTCGTCCGTCGCGCCGTTCGCGCCCGCACCAATTCTTGAACCGCTCGAAACGTCGCCGGGTCATCGTCACCGCCTCGGCGTTGACGATCAAACAGAAACGCGAAGACGTCTCTCGCGTCTCTGACGATTCGCGGAAGAAGACGCGACACCGTCGCGAGCGTCTCCCGCGCGTCGTCGTCGTCGTCATCATCCACGCGCGCGCCGGCGTCGTCCACCAACGTTTTCCCACCTCTCGTGATTCGCAAATTGTTCTGCGGACACCGCATCAACGCCTCGCACGCGCGCTCGACGGCGTCGTCGTCTCCCAATAAATCTATCGGCCAATACGCGCTCGTCTCCGCGCGTTCTCCGCGTCTCGTCTTCAATCGCTGATGCCCTCGAAACCGCCACGTCCGTCGACCCTCGATCATCATCCCGACGAATGATTTCGGTTTTATCTCGACGACGCACGTTCCGTCCCCTTCGTCTCGACGAAACACCTCGCTCGTCTCCGCCGCGTTCTCCGACAGTTGCCCAACCGTCTCTCGCGCGCTCGCCGTTCGACCGTCTCTCCCTCCCCTCCTCGCCGTCTCGAACGCGTCCGCGGCCATCGTCGCGTCCACGAGCGCGCATAACGCGTCGCGTTCCACTCGAACGACGCCGAGATCGTCTCTCCACGACGACGGCGCGCACGACGTCGACGCGTCGCGGTCATCGCGTTCGATTGCGAAAAACGCATCCCGCACGCGCGCGTCCGCCGCCGCCCACGTCGCGGTCGTCTCGTCGAGATTCCACACCAGGGCGTCGATGGGATGGCATCGCCACGCGCCGGTGTCCTCGCGCGTCGACGCGCGCTTCAACAGGCGCAGGTACGCGCCGCGAAGATCGGCGCGCGGGCCCTCGTATCGATACAGCGCGTGCGCGTTCCCTTCGCGCGCGTACGCGTAGTGCGCGGCGTCGTCCGCGGTCACGACGGGACGATCGCGCGACATGATGTGGACGTCCGCACCGCGCGGTGCGACCGCGCGCGCGATGGGATGTGGCGAGGGTCGTCTGTTGAAGCGCGCGCGGCGCAAACGTCTACTCGTATTCTAGGCGGCGCGCGCGGCGCGCCACGCGTCGATGCGCTCGAAAATGTTTCGAGGTGATCCGTCCACGAGCGTGGCGACGCCGTCGGTGGAGCCCGAGGGCGGGGGGTCGCCGTTCGCGCGCGCGGTTTCGACGTAGCGCATCCACGAGCGCATGATTTCAGACGTCGTCGACGGACATTCGTGCGCCGGACAGTGACCGGCGGGGGAGAGTTCGTAATAATCCGCGTGTGGAAGCGCGCGTTTCAAGCGTTGGCCCCACAGTGGAACCACCCAAGGGTCTTCTTTGCCGTACACGAGGGCGACGGGTAATTCCTTTTCGCGTTCGCCGATGCGCCGTAACATGTCGTCGAAGGACATCTTCGCCTTCGGCGACCACACGACGGAACAAAACGTGCACAGCGCGTTGGCGTTATCCGTCGGTTCGATGATTTGACGCACGAGCACGTCGTCGATCCGCTCTTTATTCGCGTACACCAATCCTAATAACCCGCGAACGTTTTTTTCGCTTCGAAACGATTCCCAATACGCCTTGACGGGTGACCGAATCCAACTCGGCGCCGGAAGCTCCCCTCGCCACGGCGTCAACTTATGCACCAACGACTCTCGATCCGACGGCACGAACGCCCAGAACGGCGTAGCGTTCATCAAAATCAATCCCTTGACCAACGATTCCTCCGTCGCCGCCGCGTACGTCGCGACGAACCCCCCCAGCGAATTCCCGGCGAGATACACCCCGTCCTCCGCTCGCACGACGGTCCTCGCGAAATCCACCACCTGATCCCTCCACGCGTCCACCGAGTACACGAACCCGTTCAAACTCCCATCCCTCGAAGCTTCATCCGACACCGGCCACGACGCGCCCTGCCCACAAAAATCCAGCGCCCAGACGCACGTCGACGCGTCTCTTCCCAATCGCGCGGATAACGCGTCGTAGTGAAAACTTCCGACACCGAATCCCGGCAACAACACCACGTGTCGAGTCGCCGTCCCCGCATCCCCCCGTCGTTCGTAACGCACGACGTGTCCTCGCCACGCGTATTCCCCGCGCGCGGCGTCGCTCGACGCCGCCGCCGACGACGACGTCGACGAACACGTCGATGTCGAGGAGGATGCGCGAGGCGTTCGCGACGCCCTCTCGCGCGTCCTCGTCCCCGACGCCCGCGCGCGCATCGTCGACACCGCGCGCATCGTCGCGGTCATCGCGCGCGCGCGCGTCGCGCCGTCGCGCCGTCGCGCACTGACGTCGCCGTCGTCGTCGTCGCGCGCGCCGGTCGACGCGATGTCTCGTGTGCGCAAACAGTTCGCGCGTGGTTTTCATTCCATCGCCGCGCGTCCCACCCCCTCGTCTCGACGGGTCGTGATCGGTCAATGATACACACGTGTGCGCAAACAGTGTGCGCGTGAGACACCACACGGCGCGCCGATGCGACGCGATCGGCGGCAGACGACGACGACGACGACGAACTCGACGAGCGACGATGGGTTCGGGCGAGTCCAAACCCGACACGGTGACGACGACGACCGCGCGCGCGGATCCTCCGCGAGAGACGGCGAGAGACGACGCGACCGACGCCGCGAACGCGACCGAGACGATGAACCCGGCGGCGATGAACCCGGCGGCGATGACGACGACGACGGAGACGACGACGACGAGAACGACGACGACGAGCGAACACCGAACGAAGAGAGACGGTGGCGTCGTGAACGTGGAGTTTCGTCCGTTCGGTGCGCCTTTGGCGTACCTCGTGGCGTGTGAAAAGACCGGGGTGACGTGCGCGCGAGGCGCGCAGGTGAAGACGGCGCCGGCGCGCGCCGAGGCGAGACAGGGCGGGAAATTGCTCGCGACCGGGGCGCTGGAGACGTTGGAGACGATGGAGGAGTGCTGCGAGGGGACGTCTCTGATGGGACGAGGGGCGGAGGAGAGAGGAGAGGTGTTGGCGTGGATTGAACGCGCGAAGAATTTCGCGCCGGGCGGCGGGTTCGAGGCGCAGTGCGAGGGCGTGGACGAGTACTTGGCGACGCGGACGTATCTCGTCGGACACGAGCTCACGCTGGCGGATCTCGCGATGTGGGGGGAGTTTTCGACGAATCGTCAGTGGGCGACGGTGGAGAAGAAGGGAAAGTGCGGAAGCGTGACGCGATGGTTGGCGACGGTGAACGCCGACGCCGTCGTGCGCGCCGTCGCGGACGCGGTGAACGCGGAGAACCCCGTGTTGAGTAAAAAGGCGACGACGGTGACGGAGACCGGGAAGGTCGTCGGGGCGAAAACGTCTGGATCGTTCGAGGTGGATCTACCGGGCGCGGAGGATGGGAAAGTGGTGACTCGATTTCCACCCGAGCCGAGCGGAATTTTACACATCGGTCACGCCAAGGCGGCGTTGCTCAACCACTACTTTGCGCGTCGATACAACGGTAAACTCATCGTGCGCTTCGACGACACGAACCCGGACAAGGAGAAGAACGATTTCGTCGACGGCATCATGGAGGACATCAAAACCTTGGGTCTCGATCCGGACGTGGTGACGTACACGTCGGATAGTTTCGACGCCATTCTCGAGACGGGCGAAAAGCTCATCGAGGAGGGTAAAATGTACGTCGACACCGCGGACGTCGATACCATGCGCAGCGAGCGCATGCAAAAGATTGAGTCCAAGTGCAGAAACCAGAGCGTGGACGAGAACATGCGTCTGTGGAAAGAGATGAAGAAGGGCTCCAAGGAGGGGGTCGCGTGCGCCGCGCGCTTCAAAATCGACATGTCCAGCAACAACGGATGCATGCGCGATCCCGTCGCGTTCCGATGCAACGTGGACACGCCGCACCACCGCACGGGCACCAAGTACAAGGTCTACCCGACGTACGATTGCGCGTGTCCGTTCGTTGACGCGCACGAGGGAGTCACGCACGCGCTTCGAACGACCGAGTACGCCGATCGCGAAGAGCAATACGCCTGGATTCAACAAGCCATGGGCATGCGCAAGGTGCACATCTGGGAGTACAGCCGATTGAACTTGGAGTACACGACCCTCTCCAAGCGTAAGCTTCAGTGGTTCGTCGACAACAATCACGCGACGGGCTGGAACGATCCTCGTTTCCCTACGGTGCAAGGCGTCGTCCGTCGAGGCATGCAAGTCGACGCGCTCAAAGAGTTTATGATTTCGCAAGGCGCGAGCAAAAACGTCAACCTCATGGAGTGGACCAAGCTTTGGGCGATGAACAAGAAGATCATCGATCCGATCGCTCCTCGTCACGTGTGCGTGGACGACGAAAACGCCGTCGTCGTCAAGGTGCTCAACGGTCCGGAGGGCGAAGAGTGGTTCACCGCGCCCAAGCACAAGAAGAACCCGGACGTCGGCATCAAGGTCGTCCTGCGCATGAATGAAATCATCATCGATCAAGCCGACGCGCGAGCCATCGGCGATGGCGAAGAGTGCACGCTCATGGGCTGGGGTAACGCGATTTTCAAAAACATCGTCAAGGAAGGCGACGTTATCACGTCGATGGAGTGCGACATCAACCCGGACGGCGACATCAAGTCCACCAAGCTCAAGATGACGTGGTTGGCCAACTGGAACGAACTCGTCCCCGTCATCATGAAGGACTTCGATTACATGATCACCAAGAGAAAGCCCGAAGACACGGACGAATTCGAGGATATTGTCAACCAGAAGACTGAAATTTGCACCGCCGCCAAGGGCGATGGCAACCTGCGCGCGTACAACAAGGGCGAGGTGATTCAGATTGAACGTAAGGGTTACTTTGTCGTCGATCGTCCGTACATCAACGCGGCGAATCCGATGATTTTGTTGAACATTCCCGACGGCAAGAAGGCGTCCTGGGGCGTAGCCGCCAAGTAAACGACCGCCTTTTCTATTTCACATTCTTCATTCGTTTTCATCACAACTTCTAAAAATAATTATCGACCTACGCGCCGAGCTCAGCCTTGAGTTCGCCCGC
>MDTD01028060.1_pt1 | contig 65772 bp, 47 predicted proteins | sample 811221 | NCBI WGS metagenome assembly MDTD01 (sample SAMN05326646, study PRJNA326480) | marine metagenome | isolation source: seawater | place: Pacific Ocean: South West | collected 2011
CGGGCGGATGAGCGAGAAGAAGAGTTCGCTGTCGAGCAGCGCGAGACGCATCCAGAAGGAGTTGGCGGAGATTTCGCTGGAACCGCCGACGAATTGCAGCGCGGGACCGAAGGGGGATAATTTGTACGAATGGGTGTCGACCATCGTCGGTCCGACCGGTGCGTGAGGGGAGACGAAGACGACGCGGAGACGCGCGCGCGCCCTTCGCCGTTCGAATCGAACGCTGACCGATCGGACGGTGTACCGTCACGACATCGCGCGCAGGATCGCCCTATAAGGATGGTGTATTTTTTCTTGACATTCAGTTTCCAACGGATTACCCGTTCAAACCGCCGAAAGTTACGTTTCGAACGAGAATCTATCACTGCAACGTCAACAGTTCGGGGCAGATTTGCTTGGACATCTTGAAGGAGCAGTGGTCGCCCGCGCTCACCATCTCCAAGGTCTTGCTCTCCATCTGCTCGTTGTTGACGGATGCGAATCCGCACGATCCTCTCGTCGGGAGCATCGCGCAACAGCTGCTGCAAGATAAAGAAAGTCACGATAAGACGGCGCAGGAGTGGACCAAGGTGCGCTCGCGACGAATCGACGGCGACGACGCGACGGACGACACGAGAAACGCGAGAAGACTGACCCATCGACTTTATGGCGCCCGCAGAGATACGCGCAAGGATAAAAGTGATACCTTCGTCGAGATGTCGCGCGTCGCGCGCGTCGTAGAAGCTAAAGATACGTTTAATAGAAGACGAAATTGAAAAATTTCAACTCTGCGCAGTGTACACGGGCAAGGCTACTGAGTCCGTTGTCTTGATATAGATGCTCTGTATGTTCCCCCACTTGCGCGGAATCTTATTCGCCGCTCCATTGATCGCTACCACGGCATTTTCTACGATATCATCCACGTCCATCGTGCTCTTACCAACCTTGACGTTGACGCACGTTCCGCCCTGAATGTTCAGGTACGTCGAGGTCGCCGCCAACTTCACCTGTGACACCCAATCCTTCTTCGTCAAATTCACCGCCACCGGTTGTTTCTTCTTCTTGAAGAAGGTTTTACCCAATAATTTGGGCAGGATGGGAAGAATTCGATCGTCGGCTAGAAACAAATCGTACGAGTCGCACAGCTTGCGTTTTTGCTCGTGCGCCTTGTAGTTAGCCTTGAGCTTGGAGATCCCGAGCACCTTGGCCACCCCGCACTTCTCCATCTCGGCCACTCTTTGTTTCGCCGCCTTGTGCCCCTCTCCGTCGTGATCTTTGACGATCAAACACAGTTCCGCGCTCTCTAGATCCAACAGCGGATGCGGAAGCGGCACCTGCGTCAGCCTCGCGCTCTTCGCCTCCTTGGGCGTCTGTTTCAGGGAGATGAGCGCCATGTACGTCTCCGCGTCGTCCTCGAAAAGTTTGGACGCGGGCTTATCGTTCGCCACCTTTTCCAGATGCGTCGCCAGCGCCCGCACGGCCGAGCGCACCTGCTCGACATCCATTCGCGCCGCCGTCGGAGCCGCCGCCGCCGCCGATGCCTTCGCAGTCGAATTCTTCGCCTTTGTCGCGCGCGACGACGCCTTTGCCGCGCGAGATGTCGCGGGTGCCTTGGCCATGACGACCGTGTGTCGTCTTCGCACCGCCGCGCTCGGCGAGAGAGTTCCACGCGCGTCGCTCTGCGACGCGCTGGATTTCTTCCTCTCCCTTGGGTCGACGCGGCGGCGGGGAGAGGATGGGGAGGTGTTTGTTTGCTTCAATGGATGGTTTAAAATTGCTTTAAATTGCGTGTACGACGAACGAGCGAACGAAAGAACGAACTAACGGATCGCGTTCGGGCTAAAAGGTTTAATTGGTACCCGCGTTGAGGGAATCGCTCGCCGCGGCGTTTCGCGCGGTGTCGACGTCGCAATACAGAGACCCGCTCTTCACGCCCTTGAGCTGGAGAATTTCGGTGTACAGTCGACACAAATTTTCATCCATGCTCTTCAGAGTGGCGCCGTTTCTCAGCTCGTTATCGTCGAAGTGAAGAACGAAATTCATTTTGAAGAGATTAGCTTCAACCTTGACGCCCGTGTACGAGTCGATGTTCGCCCCACTCTTCGTGATGATGGCGCTCACCGTGGCGAGCAAACCGGTGCGATCCGTCGCGTCGAGCTCGAGCATATGAACGCAGTACGTCAAAGTGCGCGGACGCGGTCCGAGACTCTCTGGAATGACTTCCCCGCACAGCGTGAGTGCCTCGATCTGAAGCGACTCTCGTAACTCCTTCGTCTCCCCGCTACCGAGACGAGCGAGTTGTTTTTGAATCTTTGCGCGCGCCGATCGTGTCACCGCCGACAGACGCATGCTTCGAAGTCGCCTCATCATCATGTGAGCGGGAAGATCTTCCTTTTCCATGAAAATCTCCACGACATCTGCATTCTTCAATAAATGGTCAAATCCAACCTGTACGCCGTTCACCTTTGCGTACTTCATGAACATACCGACGTCGGCGTAAAAGGCATAGTCGACCACGGTGGCGCCGTGCGGAAGGTTGGTCACCTGTCCCTTCGGCGTGAAGATGAACACACGCCGGCCTAGTAAGTCGGAAGTGATGGTATCGACGAATTCACGCGCACTCAACACATCGATAAACTCTTTCTGCCATTCTTGAATGTTCTTCAACCAGGCCACTTGACGCAGAGACGTGTCGACGCTCTCCGCGCTCCCTCTGTCGGCGGCGGCCGCCGCCGTGTCGAGCGCCTCCTCGCGATCCAAACCCTTGAGATCTATGTCCATGAGCTGCTGCGTCGCGGCGTAGCGTAGCTCAGTTCGTCTCTGCGCTCTGATCGCGCGACTCGTCCGACGTGCGCTCGCTCGCCACTGTTGACGAATTTCGGCGTCCGCGACGATGCCGTTCTCGGCGAGAATGTGCATCGCCTCGGTGCGAATCATAATCTCCATCGGGAAGACGGTGGAATCCTCCCGAGCGCTCTTTTCGTCTTCGGAACGAATAGGAAGAACGACTGTGTGCAAAGCTTTGTACCCGTTTAATTTGGGCGTCGCGATGTAGTCCTTCATGTTGCCCGGCACGGGCGGCCACATCGCGTGAACGATGCCGAGCACGTGATAACATACGCGGCTCGCCTGCACTTGGCGCGCCTCGGAACTCAAACCGGCCAAGTTTCCGGTGTCGTGCAAAATGATGCGAATCTGTGCCACTTGGAAAATGTCCTCGATGGTCTTCACTTCGCCATTCTTCGCGAACGCTCCCCTGTTTTGTGTCTCACTCTGACGCAACTGCCGATGCAAACCGTACAGCTCCTTTGACTTGGCTTGAATGGTCACGCCAACCGTGCTACCGCGTAAGAAATCGTCATCCTGCATCCTTTCTTGCAACGTCAGCGCCGCTTTTTGCACCAAGTCTTCTTGCTGCTTGCTCAGCTCGTCGCATCGTCGCGCCATGTCGGCGTATTCATTGGGGTAGGCGTACCGAAACGACAAATCCTCCAATTCATTCTTGATTTTATACATCCCGAGCAACTTGGCGAGAGGCGCGAAGACGAGAAGCGTCTCCTTCGCGATCTTCACTCGCTTCGCCGGCTTCAAACCCTCGAGAGTGCGCATATTATGCAAACGATCGGCGAGTTTGACGATGATGATGCGAACCTCCTCCGTCATGGCGAGAAACATTTGCGCCAAATCCTCCGACTTGACATCCTCCGTGCTCGCGGACGCCATCGCCGTCGCGACAGAATCCGTCGCACCGCCGTTTCTCTGTTCCTCTTTACTCAGCGATGAACTCACCTTGCTCACCTTGGTCTCGCCTTCGACAATTCTCCGCACGGCGGCGCCGTATCGCTTCTCGAGCGACTCAAACGTCACCGCCTGCGTGTCCTCCACGGTATCGTGAAGTAATCCTGCGACGAGACTCTCGTGATCGAGCTCCATCTCCGCCAATATCGCCGCTACCGCCACCGGATGCGTGATGTACGGCTCCCCGCTCTTTCTTCTCTGCCCCTCGTGCGCGTCGAACGCCACCTCGAGCGCGTCTCGCACCTCGGCGCGCTCAAAGTCGTCCAGATACCGAACCCTTCGCGCCAACTCGGTGTTCCACAAAAACTCCGGCGTGATGTGTTCCCATCCCGTGATCATGTCCGCGTCATCGTTCGATCTCGGCGCCACCGCGCGCGGCCGCCGTCTCGTCCCGCGTTCCCGTAGTCCGCATCCTCGCCTCGCGCGCGTCCTCGAGCTCGGTCCCGCCGCCGCGCACGACGCCGTCCGCATCTCGCTCACTCGCCCGAGCGACCGAACGTACGGACGTCAGCGCGCGAACGAACGAACGACGCGACCGCTTCCGATTTTCACCGAACGTCGCAATCAATCGCAATCAATCAATCAATCGCAATCAATCAACCAATCGCAATCAATCAATCGCAATCAATCAATCAAATCGCAATCAAACCCGGTGCGTCCTCCTCGCGCCCTCGATCGTTCGATCGCGTCGTCTCCCACGGCTCGCTCGCTCGCCCTCGTCCGGCGCCCTCTCGCGCGCTCGCGTCCCGCGCGTTCCCACCGTCCCACCGCCGCCCCGCCCCGTCCCGTCGCCTCGTCCGTCCGGGCACGGCACGTCGTCCGAGTCATCGAGTCATCGAGTCATCGATCGGGGACTCGATGAAGGGTCACGATCGGTCCACTCTCGTACAGTATGGGACATACATGGACATACATGGGATACACGCGCGCCGCACCGCACACACCGCACGCGCACGCGGGACGCGCGACGGGTGACGACGGGTGACGACGGGTGACGACCGACCGAGGCGTCCGTCGTCGATCGATCGACGTCACTCGACGGTCACCGGTCGTCGGTCACCGGTCACCGGTCACCGGTCATCGGTCGCGAGTGACTCGCGCGAGGAACCATGCGCGTCGGAAACGTGCGCGCGCGGTCGTCGTCGTCGTCGTCGTCGTCGTCGTCGTCGTCCGCCGCGTGGTGGACGCGGGCGGTGACGTCGAGGAGGCGGGCGCGACGAGGGAGAGGACCGAGGCGCGCGGTGTCGGAACCGGAGACGGCGTCGGAGAGCGACGCGCGCGGAGGGGCGGTGGGGACGTCCGAGCGCGAGTCGGGGGCGTCCGGTGGTGGGGTGGCGGAGATGAAGCGACAGATAAACGACGCGCGACGACGGATGGAAGAGGATGACGATTTGAGCGTCTTGATGGCCGGGTTGCGAGGGAAGAACATCGATGACAGCGATTTCGCGGCGGATGGGGTGCAAATGAAGGTTGTGGATTTGGATAAATTGAAGAACGACGAGCTCGGGGACGAGTTGCCGCTGTATTACGATCCAGAACTCATCGCGAGTTATTGGTCGAGACGACCGGCGGCGGTGGCGCAGCGCGTGGCGCAGTTGGCCACGATCGGAGGGTCTTTCATCACGGGAATCGTGACGGATTTCGCGACGAAGAGCGTGGAGAAGAACTCGGTGAAGCGGGCAATTCAGTTACGAGAGATTGTGACGTCGCTCGGACCGGCGTACATCAAGTTAGGACAGGCGCTGTCGATTCGCCCCGACATCTTAACCCCGGCGGCGATGAACGAGTTGCAGAAACTGTGCGACAAGGTGCCGAGTTTCGATAACAAATTGGCGTTCGCAACGCTCGAGGCTGAGCTCGGGTGCAAATGGCAGGATGTGTACTCGGAGCTCGGACCGGATCCCGTCGCCGCGGCGTCGCTCGGTCAAGTGTACAAGGGCGTGCTCAAGGAAAACGGCGAGGTCGTTGCCGTCAAGGTGCAGCGACCGGCGGTGTTGGAAACGGTCTCGATCGACCTGTACGTGCTGAGAAAGGTGGGTGTGTTTCTCAAGCAGTTTCCCGCCATCACGACGGACGTCGTCGGCTTGCTCGACGAGTGGGCGGCGCGTTTCTTCGAAGAGCTCGATTACAACTTGGAGGGGGAAAACCAAACAAAGTTTGCCGAGAGCATCGCCGAGGACTTGCCACAGGTGGTCGTTCCTAGGACGTACGCAAAGTATACGCGACGTAAAGTTATCACCTCGGAGTGGTTGGAGGGTGAGAAGCTCTCTCAGAGCACCGCTGACGACGTCGGCGACTTGGTGAACATCGGCGTCATCTGTTACTTGAAGCAGCTCCTCGATACTGGTTTTTTCCACGCCGACCCGCACCCTGGTAACTTGATTCGCACGCCGGACGGTCGATTGGCCATCTTGGACTTTGGTTTGATGACGGATATCGATGACAACATCAAGTACGGGATGATTGAGGCGATTTCGCACTTGATTCACCGCGACTACGAAGCCATCGTCGAGGACTTCGTGACACTCGATTTCATCCCCGAAGGCACGGATCTCAAGCCAATCTTACCAGTTCTCGGCAGAGTCTTTGATCAAGCGCTCGAGGGTGGTGGAGCGAAGAATATCAACTTCCAAGAGCTCGCGGCGGATTTGGCACAAATCACCTTCGATTATCCGTTCCGCATCCCACCGTACTTCGCGCTCATCATTCGGGCCATCGGTGTCCTCGAGGGGATCGCGCTCGTGGGTAACCCGGAGTTTGCCCTCGTGGACGAAGCCTACCCGTACATCGCCAAGAGATTGCTGACAGACGATTCGCCGCGCTTGCGCGAGGCGCTTCGTTACATGGTGTACGGGAAGAATCAGGCATTCGATGCGGACAGGATTATCGATCTGTTGGAGGCTCTCGAAACTTTCCGGGTGGCGAGTGTGATGTCTCAAGGTGATCCGACGAAACAAGCCGCGAGCCCGCGACTGGCTTTGGAATCCTCGAACGCGCAGAAGGGTCCATCCGCCGAGGAGAAGGCGACGCGCGAGGCGCTGCAATTCGTCCTCTCCGCCGACGGCTCCTTCTTCCGAGAATTTTTATTGGATGAGGCCGTCAAGGGCATCGATGCGCTGAGCAGGGATAACGCCATCCGTCTCTTGACCGCTTTTGGTCTCCAGAACGCCTTCGTTCCCGTCTTTTTACCGGGATTCCCGAGTATCTTGCCGCTCTCGCCAAAGATGACGAGTGAAGACGAGACGACGTTGGCGAGCACCACCAAACTCCTCAACTTTCTCCTCCGAGGCACTCGAAGCGACGAGGTACAATTCGATGTTCGAGATTTCAGCGTCAACTCCGCGTCGGTCCGCATGAATAGTCGCGCTTTCAACGAAATTTCGCCGCTATTGCCGGCGGTGGCCACCGAGATCGTCCCAGAGCTCGTTCGACGCCTCTCGTCGAGAGTCGCCGCGCGCACCATTCGCGACGTTTTCGGGGCCACGTCCTAGATCATCCGACACTATTTCTTAGATTCGATTCATTTGTTATGCACGCACGCGCACACGCCGCTTCGTCGCGACATTGTCCTAGCTCGACTCGCCCCCCCAATCTGGAGGGTTTAGGCCATGTGGCTCTCGGCTGGGCATCGAGAGCCACGCGCGAGTCACCCCATCCGCCTTTGTTCGACGCGCGAGACGGTCGATAGATAACAATGAAGGGGAACAACCAGTTACCTAACGCCCACTTCAAGAAGGATTGGCAGGGCAACACGATCAACGGCCAATGCCGCGTGCGCACCTGGCTCAACCAAGGTACGCCGACGCGATCGCGATTTAGGTCTTTCTGCATGACCACCTTTAGCGCCCCGTGAGGACGACGCTGTCGACGTCTTTGAGGCGACGAGACGACGAGGAAACTGACCTAAATTCGTTTCATCTTCTTCCTTTCCTCAGCCGGCCGCAAGAAGTCTCGTCGCAACGCGCGTGAGCTCAAGGCGAAGAAGACGTTCCCGCGGCCGGTTGCCGGCGCGCTTCGTCCGATCGTCCACCCGCCGACCCAGCGATACAACTTCAAGACTCGTCTCGGCCGCGGTTTCACGCTCGAGGAATTGAAGGTGCGTTTGACCTCGTCGGAGAAGGCATTGACGCGCGCCGTCGCCGCCGTTCGGGCGCCGAACGAGACATCGTGACTGGTCGAGGGTTGTGTGACTGACGAACATCATCATCTCTTTCTCCACGCGCAGGCGGCTGGCATCCCGAAGAAGTTGGCCCCGACGATCGGCATCTGCGTCGACCACCGTCGTCGCAACCGTTCTGAGGAGTCTTTGGCGGTACGTGATTTTCGCGCGACGCGTGAGCGAGACGAGACGAATTCGGACGCGAAGGCTTTAGGGTCTTTGATCGCCACCAGAGTTCTCTCGGCGCAATGACGGACGATGCGCGCGGTGAACGAGCGCGGTATCACACGAAATGAGAGATTGAGATGACTGACGTTTGAATTCATCGTTTTTCACCCTTCACAGCTCAACAAGAAGCGTCTCGAGGAATACAAGGCCAAGTTGATCTTGTTCCCGCGCAAGAACTCCAAGCCGAAGAACGGCGATAGCCCGGCGGCTGACCTCGCGGCGGCCACTCAACACAAGGGTGCCACCATCATGCCGATTGAGAAGGCAGAGAAGGCTATTGAGATGGTTGCGGTCACCGATGAGATGAAGAACTTTGGCGCCTACGCCAAGCTCCGCGTCGAGCGCATGAACGCCCGCCAAGTCGGCCCGCGCATCGTGAAGGCTGCAAAGGAGGCGAAGGACGCGGAAGAGGCCGCGAAGCTCGCCAAGATGTAAGCTTTGATGCGTTCGGTATGAATTAAGTTCTTTAGAGGGGTTTGTGTGATCGATTGCGACGCGTAGCCGTGTCGCGTTGAGAAATTTGTAACGGAAGAGAGACATCCGTTCATTGCGTCTCATCGTCGTCCCACGCGCGCTTTGCTTCGCGCGTACGTGCACTCGACATCTTTCGTCTCGCTCACCCGCAACGCGCGACCGTCGTCCTGAAAGCCACGCTCGACTACGCGTCTCGTCGGAACGCCGCGCCCCCTCCGGTCTTCACATTTAGCAGCGACAATGTCCACTCTGGCCAGCAGCGCGTCCACGCGCGTCGTCGCGGTCACCACCGCACGAAGCACGACCAAGGTACGCGATCGATCGATCGATCGACGTCGATCGCGCTCGACGAGAGGGCGCGAGCGCGGCGGTCGGCGCCCCTCTGTCGAACGGGATTGATTGATATCCACATCCATATCCTAAACGACTAACCGTCGCCTCTTCGCGCGTTCTTCTCCATCGAACAGAGACAGACGGTCTCTGCGGGGCGAGGCGACTCGGTCAAGACGCGTGCTGGAGGCATGATGGCATTTTTTGCCCTCTCCGGCGTCGCGGTTGGCGCCACCGTCGTGTCCCAAAAGCTCATCGAACAGAGATTGGACTCCCAAATCGCCCAGGCGAAGGCGAACGGCATCGATCTCGAAGATTTGTACTACGATTTCGATCTCCCGGGCGACGCGTATCCGTTCGGTGACGCTGAGGGTATGGATTGGGTGCCCAAGGATTGGAAGCCGCCGAAGAAGGGTGACGCGAGATTCTTACCGTCTCGCATGTTGGGCCAAGTGCAGATGCGCAACAAGATGTACGAGCTCGCGCAAGAGTGCAATACCAAGGGCGTGGACATCACGGATATTTCGGTTCCCTTCGACGTGTACGAAGGCGAATTCGACACCAACCAGAAGCGCATGGTGGAGATGCGCAAAAGGTTGGGCAAGTGAGCGGAGAGGCGAGACGTCAATAAGTTGAGCGCGCTAGCTAGTGTGACTATATTTACACAGATCGCATCACGAACGGAAGCTAGCGACTACGAACGACCATCTAAACGTTTCATTCACGATTTCGCCTCGCGATCGACGGACTCCCACATTCCCGAGCGTCTGAAACCGGTCCCGGAGGAGGCTTTCGCTCTCCTGTCCTCGGGAGGCGCGATCATGACCGGATAAATCGACGACGTCATCACCGCGGCGACGGCGGCGAGCACGAGTCCACCCATGACGACCCGTCCCGACGACGACGGCACCTTGGCGGGAGGAGACATGATCGCGCGCGCGAAGAGTGACGTAAAAAGAGAAGAAGTGGGACGAACGACTGTTAGGAGACGCAACTTTATTCCTTTTGCAACAATTCTTCTATGAGTTTCGCCTTGGCGACGTTCTTTTTTATCATCTCACCTTGCTCCGCGAGCGCTTTACTCACCTTGCGTTCGTCCTCGCTGCACGCCTCCCTCGGGGTCGAAGCTCCCGCGACGCGCCGCGAGCCAACGTATCCGATGTCGTCGTCGTCTCGTTCGGTAGCGATAGCCGCTCGCTCAGTCAACTCTTCGATCCGTTGCTTTAAGAGCGGTAGATCGGCTTGGAACGCCTCCATCTGCGATTTGAATAACTTTTCAGCCTTGGTGAGTGGGTGGGGAATGGATTTTTCCTTCTCCGCCAAGTCCCTGAGACGGTTACGAATGCCCTCGTGTCTCGTCGCCGCGGACTCGAGGCGCTCGACGAGCTCGTTGTGCCGTTCGATCGCATCGTTCGCGCTGTCTAACAAAGCCGCCACTTCTTCTTTCTGTCGCCTTATCTCCGCCGTCAGACGAAGCGCCGTCGTTCTGACTTCATCGTGAACATCACGCGCGTAGTCTACATAAATTTCCTTGAGCATGCTGGCGCACTTCGCGAGAGCTTCGTTCGAGGCCGGATCTCCCGCCTTCATGTCCGGAGTGATGCCACACTCCTTCATGATCTGTTCCTCCGATTTCATCTTGTCCTTCGGAATGCCCTCCGCCAGCGCTCGAAGCTCGCTCCTCGAGCCCGCCTCGAGCGTTTGCGCGGCGACAGATGCAGAGGAGAGCGCGCCGGCTGATTCCGCCAGCGCGCTCGTCGGAGGAGGGTTTAGCATGCGATAGGTCCCATCGCTTCGAATGGCAACGACCACACCCTCGGCGAGAGGATCACCGAGCGCACAGAGACCCATGAAGGATGCGTCGAATTCGCACAACGCGACGACTTGAGGCATGGGTAAGGCGTCGTACTCGTCGTGATTCTCATCCACCGCTTCTTCGGCGGCGGTCTCGATGGCCGGAAGCCACGTCAAGACGATGGAGTGCACCGTACCGTTCACGCAGACGAAAATTCTCTCGCGAAGCGCCGGATCCCACATGACGCTCCCGAAGACGACCTTCGCCAAACTCTGTTCGCCGGGCGTGGCGCTGAGTTGAATGGTGTCGACGGTGACCAACTTGGGAAGTTCAGGAGCAGACGAAGACGTATCGCTCATCACGAACGTGTATCCCCGCATGTTTCTGTGTGGACCTTGGCACCAAGACGGTTTCATTTCGCTCGGAATGATGTGTACGTGCACGGCGTTCGCGTGAAGCGTCGCCATGGTGCCGCCGCCGCCGAGATCGAAAAACGGCGGCGACACGGCAATGCTCAACGCATCTTCACTCGCGGATCCATCCCGCGCAGACGTTTTCATGGACCGAGGTAAAGGTCCCTGTAAAGCGACTGGTCGATCCTCGTCCTTTTGTACGTGCGCGGCGAGCATCGGAACTCGCGTGTCCGCGAGTTCGGGAAACGTCGCGTTCAACCAGTTCGCTGCCGCCTCGTCCGCGACGTCTAAATGCTTCAGTGTCACTCGCGGATACTTGGCGCCTCGCGGGGCCACCGGGCACATGGCGTGAATATCGCCCGTTTTGGCGAGGAAATACACCGTAAACGTCCCCCAACCGTCCGCAGGAGCAAACGAAAAGTCGACGACGTCCGGTCGCAACGGCGCCGCCTCCGGAAACGAACCGCTCAAATCTAATTTCCAGCACCTCTCCACGACAGGTCGCCCGCCCGCCGCGACTTTATCACAGTTGATCAACCGAAACACCCCATCCGTGGTCAACATGGCCAACGTGGCGTCCGCGCTCGGATGCCACGCGCAGCGCACCACGCGCACGCTCGCGACGGCGTCAAACTCCTCCTCGCACACGCTCACTATTTCGCACTCGCACGCCTCCACGCTGTCGCTCTCCTCTCCAGAATTACCGCTCGATCCTGCTCGCGCTGGCACCGTCCCATCCGACGCTCCCGCACTCAGATACGCGACGTAACACGCCGCCGTCGGTCTCGCTCCCGAACCCTCGTCAAAGCGTCCCGACACGCACGCGTGCCTACCGCTCGGGCTCACCGCCAAGCTCTCCGCCTCGAACGCGCGATCGTATCGCGGCGCGTGTTTCACCACCGCCAACGCGCGCGCGTCGAACGAGGCATCGTTGGCGAATCGAACGACGTCTCGAGAGAGAGTTGAACGAATTTCACCCTCGACGTTCAAAACGTACACGACGCCGCGCTCGTCCTCGGCCACGGCGTTCGAGCGAGCGTGCGCGGCGGTGGACGCGCGCGCGGTGGATGCGTTCGCACCGCGCGTGACATGGTCGAAGAGCGCGGCCATGTCGGCGCGCGCGCGCGTGTGTGGATCAGAAGGGGAGATTTCGAGGAGCGGCGGCGGACGCCGGAGAGCGAAGAGTGCGACGACGGCGATGGATACATCGGTTCGTTCGACGTTCGTTCGAGGTGAGCGCGTCGAAGTTTTCATTGCAACTCGTTCGGTCGCTCTATCGTCTCACCGACCGCCGACGAATACGACGGCGGCGCCGAGCGTCTCGATGTCGCGCTCGATGCGTTCGAGCTTGGCTTCGTGCACCTCTTTCCTGGCGCGCCTGTTGAGCGTGTCCACGACGAACGGAAGCCTTTGGTACGACGCGCTCAGTTTGGCATGTTCGTTTCGAAGATTTTCAATCAACATTGCGCGCTCGGCGTCGTCCATGCGTCCCGCCCGTCTTCGCGCGGCGATATTTTTAGCGCGCGCCTCCTCCTCGGCGCGCGCCTCCTCCTCTCGTCGACGATTAAACGCCATCAAATACGTCGGCACGCGTCCGAAAGCCTCGTGCGTCGCAACCTTCGTCCACGAACCACCGTCGTCTCTCTCCTCTTTCCCCTCCTCGGCGCGTTCGCGCGATCGCTCGATCACCTCCAACGCGTTCTCTCGCGTCCAGTCCCTCGCCACTCGTCTCGGCGTCCACGTCTCTCGTCCATCTGGCACCGCCGGTTTCCTCTCCATCGCTCGTCTCGCCGTTCGCACCGCGCTCGCGTTCACCCTCGTCTCTCTCGACCGCGTCATCGCCGCTCCCGCGCACGCGCGCACGCCCGTTCGTCGTCGAAGATACCTCCTCTCCTCGGTCCCTCGGTCGCCTCGCCTCGGCGCCTCGTCCTCCGTCGTCGTCGCCGTCGACCCATTCGCGTGCTCGTTCGGGCTCGTCATCCGATTCGCGCGCTCGACGATTCCCGCGCGCGTCTCCTCGTCGTCTCCCCCGTCGTCCTCTCGCGCCCGTCGTCGTCTCGCGCGTCGTCGACGACGCGTCGACCCACCGATCGATGCGTGACGATTTACATCTCCATCCATGGATAGTCTTACACACGAACACAATGCGTACCGTGTGTCCTATGTACAATACACGTCACACCGCACGCGACCTCGATCGCGCGCGTCCCGTCGACATTCGCTCTCGCGCGCTCGACGTCGTCGCGTCGCCTCGTCGTCGTCTCGCGCGTCGTCGACGGTGGAGGGGATGACGACGATGGTGCGCTCGGCGTTGGTCGCGGACGCGGGCGCGCGCGGCGGGGGGAGAGGGACGACGTCGGCCGCGACCGCGCGCGGGACGCGCGCGCGAGGGCGCGGTGGGGACGACCGCGGGACGCGCGCGCGAGGGGTGATGGAGGCGTGCGCGACGCGCGTGTGGGGTGCGAGACGGTTCGTGAACGTCGCGCGCGTCGAGAGGCGAGCGATCGGGGGCGGCGCGCGCGGGGGGAGGGTGAGGCTGGGGTCGGGGGAGCGGCGCGCGAGACGCGTCGGCGTCTCGGCGTCGGCGGAGGCGAGCGGGGACGGGGCGTCGTCGTCGTCGATGGGTTTGGACGCGGGAAGAGAGCTCAAGGGATTGATGATGTTTTGCGCGCCGTTGTTGGCGTCGAATCTCATCTCGCCTCTGTTGACGATGACGGATACGGCGTTCGTCGGGAGGTGCACGGGCGAGGCGAGCGCGGTCGCCTTGGCGGCGCTGGGGGTGTCGACGCCGTTGACGGATTACTCGGTGTCCCTGTTCGCGTTCATCACCGCGGGATTGACGTCCATCGTCAGTCGAGGGGTGGCGAGCGGGGAGGACGAGGACGAACTGAACGGAAAGGTGTACGGGGCGCTGTTCATCGCCGCCGCGAGCTCCGTCGCGGTGGGAGCGTTGTTGCTCACGCGCGCCGAGGCGTTATTAGATTTATTGAGTGTTTCTGGAGAAGTGAAAACGATTGCGGCGTCGTACACGCGCATTCGAGGTCTCGCCATGCCCGCGGCGTTTTTGACGGCGTCGGCGTACGCGACGTTGGTGGCGAGAAAGGACACCGTGGGACCGCTGTTGTGCGTGGTGCTCGCCGCCGTGGTGAATTTTGTGGGTGATTACCTCATGGTAGCGGTGTTTAAGACTGGCGCCGCGGGGGCGGCATGGGCGACGACGGCATCACTGTATACCGGCCTCATAGCGATCACGCTTTTGCTGAAAAAGCGAGGTTTGTTGAGATTTCCGCCAAAACAAAATTTCCGAGGCGGCGCGGTGTCGTTTCTACGCGCGATGATTCCCACCAAGGCGCAAGTTGCTCCCGTGATGCCATTCTTCGGGCCGATCACGTTTCTTGTGGCGGCGCTGTTGGCCATCTACACCACGCAGATTCTCGCGGCCAACGCGCTCGGGGTCACCGTCTCGGCGGCGCACAGAATTGCGGCGACTCTCTTCTCCTTCACCGTCCTCTGCGGCGATCCCTTGGTACAAGCCGGCCAAGCCTTCATGCCCGAACACATCATCAATCCGGTCAAGGCGAACGCACGGAAGATGGCAATGATCCTCTTCCAATTTGGTCTCTTCACCGCGGCCGTGTGTTCCTCCGGTTTCGCTGCGTTTTGTTTCCTCGGCGCGAGCGTCTTCACCACCGACGCCGCCGTCATCGCTCAACTCCAGTCCGTCGTGCTCCCAATGTCCGCGACGGTCGTCGCGAACATTCTTTCCAAGTCCCTCTACGGGGTCATGGTCGCCGCGCGCGCGCTCAATTTCCTCGCCGGTCTCACCGGCCTCGGTTTGCTCGGCTTTGCCGCCGCCATGCTCTATCTCGACCGTCACGTCGTCGGTTTAGCCAAATACTCGTACATTTGGTGGATCACCTTCGCCTACTACGGTTTGGCGAGCTTAATTTTGTTCTGTCGCATCAACGGCATCGTCTTCAAATCGATCCTTCGCGACGACGCCGAGGACGACGACGCCAAAGCCGCCTCCGCCTAGTCGCGTCGAGTCGAGGGGGCCTCCGCGTCGACCATTGTCTTGCATAAAATTTCACTTAGTCAATATAAGTACCTTTGTATGAAAAAAACCAAACCCTAGATATACCCACGCCACCCAAAACGTGCGTCGCTCGACCGACGACGTCACTTTCCGCACACCAAACTTATCCATGTCTCTCGCGCAGCGACACGCCTTCTCTGCCTCGCGCATCGCCGCGAGCGCCTCCATGAAAAAGTCGTCCAAGCGTTCGACGCGCGCGCGCGTCGTTCGAGCGGACGCCGCGGTGGCGGAGGACGTCCAAAAGGCGTACGTGCCCATCGCCGACATCAAGGACACGCTGGGACGCGGGTTCGTCATCGTCGACATTCGATCGCCCGATGAGTGGGCGGAGGGCTCGAAGTCGACGTGGAAGAAGATTTGCCTGGCCGTCATGGACGAAGAGACCGGGGAGGTCGAGATGAACCCCTACTTTCTCGCGCAAATCAAGGAGGAGTTCCCGAACACGCTCAGTCGTATCCTTCTCTTGTGCGACGACGGCACGGAACGATCGGAAATCGCGTGGCGAGGCATCGCCAAACAAGGATACACGCAATGCAAGATCGTCGAGGGCGGCAGCGAGGCGTTCTTCGAGGCGTTCCCGCTCACGGATGCGGATAAGCGCGTCTGGAAGCTCCAAGACCAACCGGGCGAGGACTTGTCTACGCTCGTCTCGGGCGTCAGCATGAACATGGATCACATCTTCACCGATCGCAGATTTTAAGTTGATGCCTATCGAACGCAGTGCTTGACTATTATACATTTTACCACTAATGTTCCAGCAAGGAAGACTACGTTGTAATCTCATGTGTAGCTCTACTGTCCCGTCCGCTCATAGACACGGCTTGCACAACTCGCTCGAACCCTCCCGCCTGAGAACGATGAATCGATTCTTCTCCGAGATCATGTGCTCGTCCGTCACGACGCGTTTCCGCACTCTGAACCCCTCTCCGACGTGCGTGGGGACGATGGACGCGAGCAATTTAGTCCACAAGTCGTACGAGTCGCCGCCGAGTCTCTTCGCCAGTCGCGGCAACCCGTACCCGAACGTTCCGTTCCGTCGTTTCCCCGCTCGCACCTCTCGCACCAAGCAACACGGCGATAACACCAAAACGTCACCGTGTTGGCTGAATAATTCCACCGCGCGCCGCGATAACTCTCCGCACAGATGCACGCCGACGAGCACGACGCGCGCGCCGCTCTCTCTCGCCGACGCCATCATCGCTCCCACACCCTCTTCGTACACGTCCATTCGACGAAACCGCACCAACGGTTCGCTCTCTAAATGTCGCAACACCATGCGGTCGTCCGCATCGATCATCACCACCTCGCGCACGTCCGTCACCGCCTCCGCGCACACCGCCGCCGTCAAACCTTTCCCGCTGCACAAATCAAACACCACCGCCTCTCGTCTCTCGTCCCCCTCTCTCGTCATCTCCTCCAGTTCGCTCCTCGCTAAATCACTCGCCGCCATCGCCTCCGCGATCTCCTTTCGCAGTTTTCGCCCGTTCACTCGCGCCCAAGACTCGTAGTTCGCGTCCCATCGCAGCCGCCACAGGAGCGTGCGCTCGTGCCTCTCGACGAAAGCGCGAAGGTGCGCGTTCGCGCGCACGCTCTCGCCCTCGAGGAGATAATCCACCGATCGTTTCGATCGTTTCCCCTCCTCTCCGTCCTCGCGAGTCGTCATGGACGACCGACCGAAGCGTCGTCGAGTGATGCGTCGTCATGGACGACCAACCGTTGCGCTCGACCGCGTCACAGAACGTCTCGAGACGCGCGATGGAGGCGACGACCTCGCGCGAGGACGTCGCCGAGGCTTCGGTGGGAGTTTCGGTGGGACGTTCGGCGTCGACGCACGGCGCGCGTGGGCGAGAGGCGACGACGCCGTCGCGGTCGGTGACGATGGATGATGACGACGACGAGGAGGGCGATGACGACGGGGGCGACGCGCGCCGAGGGGCGTGGCTCATGAAACGAAGCGATAAGACGAAGACGTGGAATCGTCGGTGGGTTCGCGTGGTGAACGGGCGGTTGGAGTTTCGTACGCGCGCGGACGAGGGGGGGACGCCGAGCTCGAGCTGCGCACTCGGAGACGTCGCCGGGTGCGTGGTGTCGTCGTTAAACATACACGGTGAGCGCGAGCGCGCGGGGTGTGGAATCTACATCGATATCAAAGGGTCGAGGGAGGGGGTGTTTTTGTGCGCGGAGACGCCGCGAGAGGCGAAGAGGTGGGTGGAGGCGTTTCGGGACGCCAGGGCGAGCGCGCGGAGAGACGGAGCGAAGACGCGCGTCGACGCGAGGAACGACGCGGTGGACGCGCGGTCTCGAGGCGAACGACGGCGTGAGAACGATATCGGTGCGTTGGTGGTGTCACCGCGATCGGGCGCGGACGCGACGTCGCCGGGTGGGTCGTTGGACACGCGAGGACGCGTCTTGGACACGTTTGGGGCGATGGAGTTGGCGCTCCAGGCCAAGGACGAGCTCTTGGCGGCGGAGGCGGCGGGGAAGTCGTCGTTGGAGAGCGCGCTTCGCTCGGAGGGTAAACTCAACGCCGAATTACAGAAGAAAGTCCTCGCGCTGCGAGAGCGATTAGACAGTAGAGAGAAAGAGTTGCGACTGGTGAGAGAAAATCTCGACGTGGAGAAGGAGTACGCGCGCGAGCTCAAAGAACAGCTCGACGATGCGCTGATGCACGCGACGGAAATGGAGGATACAGCGTCCGCGGCGACGATCGAGATTGAACGCCTCGACAGGGAACTCGCAGATGCGAAATCGACGCGTGAACGGATGGAGGAGGCGTTGATGAGCGAGGGCGATTATCTCCGCCGACGCGAAGCCGAGGAGTTTCAACGGCAACGACACCTGGAGACGCAACTCGATGAGGCGAAGAGGAGGATAGACGAACTCGAGTTGAAACACGAGGGGGAGATTGCCGAGGTTCGTCGACGGACGGCGCACAAGGTGGCCGTGGCGAGCGCCACGGAGCAAGAATTACTTTTGAGCAGAGACCGATTGCTGAGCGAACTGGCGCGCATGCGTCGCGAGGGATACGAGACGGTATTACACACCAATCGCGAGACGGGACAGGTCAGCGCGACGCCGACGCCGACGCGCGCGCGCACGGCGTCCATACCTACGACACCGTCGAGACTCGGGCAAGTCTCACCGTTGCCGCGACGAGTGACGTTTCAAGACGCCGTTCGAGTGCACCGCGTTCGCGATTCGCCGAGCGCGCCGCGGTCGTACGCGTCGCACCCGGAACCCGAATCCACGCCCGATCGAACGCGCCGCGCGCTGTTCCAACGCGCATCGCATTCGCCGGGAAAAAATCTCGAAGCGAGCGCGGTCATCGATCGTCTCGACTCGCCCGGGACGCACGGGTGTCGAGTGCAATAGTCGTACAGTCAATTACAAATTGTATCTATTATTCCCCCTTTGCCTTATCGCCCTTCGCGCCTCCACCGCGCACGACGTCCAGAATGCCATCGATCAACAGCTTCGTCCACGCGATCTGCAGAACGTTAAAAAATAAGTTGGTCACCATGAAGCCGTACGTCACGGCGGGAAATTTCGCCGTGCCCGCTCCGAGGACTTCGAACGAGTCCTTCCAGAGCTGAATCGAGTGTTTGATGAACAAAACGTCTCGCACGACGATGAACATCAACGCAAAGATCGCCTTGGCGAGCAAATCCATCGTGGGAAGTCTCTTCGAGAGTTCCGGATAATATTTTCCGAGATCGACCCACACGAGCGGCAGCGAGCTCGTCTCCGTCACGCCCATGAAAAATAATCCATAGTACTGACCGAATCCCATGTGAAGTCCCGCGATCGCGAGTCCGGCGGCGAGCGAGTGATGCAAGAGCATCTCAATCTTGCTCAGTTTACCGTGTCCAAAGGAGACGAAGAAATCCCATGTTTGAAACCCGCAGTTGACGAGGATCATCTTCCGAGAGCTCATCGGAATCGGTGTGTGAAGCCTCGCCCACGCGGTGTCGTACCCATCCTCGAGGTCGTACAACCAACCGTACGTGCCCACGAAGGCGCAGTAGGCCAACGGCACGAAACACGTGAGCTCAAACGCGAGCAAGAACGGTTCCTTTCGCATGAAGCTCGGTGCGAAGAGCGGGCACACGATCCGGTTGAGGACGAAAAAGGCGAGCGCGAGGTACAAGACGGTGTTGCTCACGAAGAGGACGTCTTCCGCGGTGATGCCAGGGGCCACGTCCATCGCGCGCGCGACCATCGCTCGCGGGGTGGGCGCGGTGTGGAGTCGGGGAGACGCGCGGCGGCGGTGTTCAAAGAGCGAGGGCGCGTTTCGTTTACGGTTCCGTTACAAAGAGATGACTCGTTCGTTTCATTCTCATCCCACCGTCGTCACCGTCGTGCGCATGATTTCGTTGACGAACTTGTCTATGTTTTCGTACCCGATCATCGTCTCCGCGCCCTCGGCGAGCTCAAAGGAGAAACCGGCGGCGGGGTCGTCGTACACGGAGCGTTCGCGCAAGAACACGCGACGCTTGACGAGACTCTGAAGCAACTCGCGAACGTCGCCGAACTGGGGATGTCGCGCGTTCTCGGCGGAGATGCCGAGCTTTTTCAAGTGTTCGAACAGCGCCTCCTCTCGAATGCACCCGCTCGAAATTTGAATCAACGCCGCGACGACGATTGCCAATCCGCGCGCCGGCGCGTCGTCCGGATCATCAACGAATTTCCTCCGCATCTGCGCCGGCAACACGCTCCTCAGCGAGTAACACTTCACCTGTCCTCCACCCTGCGCGTCCTTGACCGTCTTGGCCGGTTTCTTATTCCGACTCTGCGCGCGCTGACACTCGACCATTTCAAATCCAAAAATGTCCAAAAACTTCTTCTGCGCCAACGCCACGACGTACGACCCCCCCCGCTTCGCTCGTCCACCCGCCCCTCCGATCGCGCTCATCGCCTCTCCAATCTTCTGTCGACTCACCGGCGCCCCTCGCTCACGATGCGTCGAGAACAACACGTATCGCATCACCTCGCTCGTCAAGCGTTCGCGCTCCTCGGCGCTCATCGCCTCCGCCGCGTTCGCCCCCATCTGCGTCGCACACTCCTCCGCTCGCTGCGTGTACTCCCGCGACAGTACCTCCACGTCCACGTCTCGAACGCCCACGTACTCCACGTTTCCTCGCTTCCTCGTCTCGTCATCATCATCCTCTTCATCGTCATCATCGTCATCGTCATCGCGTCGACGCTTCTTCCCATCGCTCATCGTCGACGCGTCCCCCGTCGACGCCTCCACAGCCTCCACACCCTCGCGCGTTTCGCCCCGTTTCGGCCCCATCCCGCCGCTCGAGTCCCGTCGTCCGTCGCGCTCTCGCGCATCAATCACAATCCCATCCCACGTCGCGCGCCATCGCATCGTTGCGCCACCATCGGCGCTTCACGAGGGTGTGTGTTTTCGCGCCGCATTCGTTCCCACGTCCACGGCATTCATTCATTCGCGCGACTCGGTGACGCGCGAACGCGCGAAGGCCCGAGGTCGCGCGCGCGTTCCGACATGGTGTCTCGCGCGGTGTCGCGCGCGTGCGCGCGAGGATGGACGCTCGCGCGAGGGATGACGTCGTCGTCGTCGAACGGCGTCGCGGTCGAGGGATGGCGCGCGGCGTCCGTGCTGACGACGACGACGACGCCGTACCGCCGTGGAACGCCGTTCGCGCGCGAGTACGCGGCGTATGATATCAATTCTCGATCGAAACCGCACCTGAACGTCGGGACGATCGGACACGTCGATCACGGGAAGACGACGCTCACGGCGGCGATCACGAAGGTGATGGCGGAGGAGGGCGGCGCGCGGGAGATCGCGTTTGATCAAATCGATAAAGCGCCCGAGGAAAAGGCGCGAGGGATCACTATTTCGACCTCGCACGTTGAATATGAGACGGCGACGAGACATTACGCGCACGTGGATTGTCCGGGACACGCGGATTACGTGAAGAATATGATCACGGGGGCGGCGCAAATGGACGGCGGGATTCTCGTCGTGAGCGCGGCGGACGGACCGATGCCGCAGACGAGGGAACACATTTTGTTGGCGAGACAAGTCGGTGTGCCGTCGCTCGTGGTGTTCATGAATAAGGTTGACATGGTGGACGACGAGGAGTTGGTGGAGTTGGTGGAGATGGAACTTCGCGAGTTGTTGAGCTTTTATCAATTTCCGGGCGACGACATTCCCATCGTCAAGGGTTCGGAGTTGCACGCGCTCAAGGGGACGGAAGATAAGATTGGTCGCGATAAGATCATCGAACTCATGGCGGCGATCGATTCGTACATTCCGGAACCGACGCGGGCGTTGGATAAGCCCTTCTCCATGCCCGTCGAGGACGTGTTTAGCATTCAAGGTCGCGGCACCGTCGCCACGGGTCGCGTCGAGCAAGGCATCGTGCGCACGGGCGAAGAGGTGGATATCGTCGGTATCACGCCGACGAAGAAGACCACCGTCACCGGTGTCGAAATGTTCAAGAAGACGCTCAACGAGGGTCAAGCCGGGGATAACTGCGGGCTGTTGCTTCGCGGTTTAAAGCGCGACGAAGTCTTACGCGGACAACTCTTGTGCAAGCCCGGATCGGTGAAACCGCACGCCAAGTTTGAAGCCGAGGTGTACGTGTTGAAGAAGGAAGAGGGCGGACGTCACACCCCATTCTTCTCCAACTACCGTCCGCAATTCTTCATGCGCACCGCCGATATCACCGGTAACATCACGCTTCCGGAAGGCACGGAGATGGTCATGCCGGGCGACAACATCACCGCCGTCTTTGAGCTCATCGCCCCGGTGGCCATGGACCCCGGTTTGCGCTTCGCCCTTCGCGAGGGCGGTCGCACCGTCGGCGCGGGCGTCGTGTCTAAGGTGCTCGATTAGAGACGATCGCGCTCCTCGGTACGAGAATTTTTGTAGTGTGAAATGGAACAAGAATCTTCAAATTATTACAGCGACGTGCGCGCTCGCGTCTTCTCGCGCGTCTTTCGCCGTCGCGCGTCGTCCGCGAGCCGACGACCGACGCGAACCGACCGACCGACTCAAAACCACCCGCGCCGCTTTTCATCATTTTCCCTCTGCGCGTCAATCATCTTCTGTTTCAGCGCCTCCCGGCCCGTCAATCGTCCCTTTTTATCCGCCGCCGCGCGTCTCGCCCTGAACGCCTCCTTATTCGCCTTTTTCTGCGCCAACACGCTCCCCCCTCCCACGGGTTTGAATCGATTCTTCCCCACGTTACACGTCGGGCACCTGTACGATCTCGGCAACGCCGCGAAATCCCCCTTGAAGACGTATCCACAGTCCACGCACACGTACGCCCCGCTCGACGACGTCGTCTTCCCACCGCCACCGCCAAAGTTGAGAAACGCCGTCGCGATCGGTCGGTCGCGTCTCGACGCCGGTCTCGACACCCGTCTCGACGACGACGACGACGACATCATCGTCCCTTTCGACCCTCGAACGCTCTCCGAACGCGCGAACGCGAACGCACGCATCGTCGTCGTCGTCATCGTCATCGTCATCGTCGTGGATATCGCGCACCGATGAATGAACGAATGCATGCATGCATGAACGAATGAATCGACTGGGTCGATCGATCCGATCGATTCGATCCGATCGATCGAGCACCCATCGCGACATCATCGACGTGGTTCTTTGTGTGTCCGTCCAAAGAGTACGTATGACACGTACACTGGGTTATTTCACACACACTACGCGTTTCGACGAAAGGTCGGGAAAGGGCGCGCGCACGCTCGACCCGGCGACCGCGTCCACTCGATCTCGATCGATCGATCGATCGATCCCATCGATCGACGCGGGGATGCGAAAGGGGCGAAAGGGGCGATCGGCCGTCGTCGCGGGTCGGCGCGGTCGAATGCATGCATGAATGAATGAATGAATCCGATCGATCGCTGATCGATCCGATCGACCCCGATCGATCGGATGGGTTCGACGACGCGTCGACGGCAGTGGACGACGCGACGAGGACGTCGACGACGAGACGAGACGCGCGCGCGATCGATCGATCGAGCGCGATACCAGACGCGGACGAGGGAGAAGGCGACGAGAGGGATGACGGGCGGATGCTCGACGTCGACGTCGACGATGCGGACGATCTCGGCGGCGGCGCGAATCGGTGGTGACGCGCGCGCGCGTCGAGCGTCGAAAGCGGTGACGCGGGAAAATGGAACGATTCGAAGACGAGGACGCGCGTCGTCGTTCGTCGTGAAGGCGACGCGCGCGACCGAGGTTGGGATGACGATGACGACGACGAGGGAAAAGAGAGGTTTGCGAGACGCCGTGACGACGCGCGCGGGCGGCGGGGCGACGGAGATTAACCCGAACGATCCGCCGGAGGAGGAGGTGTTCGACATGACGGCCGGTGGGCAAAAGAAGCGATGGGCGATGGTGTTCTCCTTGTTCGTCGCGTTCGTGTTGTGTAACCTCGACAAGGTGAACATGTCCGTCGCCATCGTCCCGATGGCGGAGTCGTTTGGCTGGACGGCGACGCAAAAGGGTTTAGTCTCGTCGGCGTTCTTCTGGGGATATTCGTTCACGCAGATCCCGGGAGGTTGGTTGGCGAGCAAGTACGGCGGTAAGGCTGTCTTGTTCTACGGCGTCATGCTCTGGTCGCTCGGTACTCTCATCGCGCCGTGGTGCGCGGCGCTCGGCATGCCGGCGCTCCTCGCGTCTAGGTTCTTGGTCGGTCTCGGCGAGGGCGTCGCCCCGGCGGCGGCGACCGGCGTCTTGGCGAAGGGCGTGCCGCCGAGCCAACGATCCAAGGCGGTGACCACCGCTTTCGGTGGTCTCGACGTCGGTTCTTTGAGCGGTTTGCTCATCGCTCCGCCGATCATCTTCCACCTCGGCGGCTGGCCCGCCGTCTTTTATCTCTTCGGCGTTCTCGGCTTCTTCTGGGGCGCGTGGTGGTTCGTCTCCTTCATGCGCGATTCCTCCACGGACATGAAGGAGACCGCGGCCCCGGGCGAAAAGAAGAGTCTCAACATCCCGTGGGGCGCGTTCACTCGCAACCCGCAATTCTGGGCGCTCACCGTCGCGCACTTCACGTGGAACTACTTCTCGTACGGTTTGCTCGCGTGGTTACCGTCCTTCTTGGCGAGCGCCATGGGCGTGACTCTGTCCAAGTCTTCCTTCCTCTCCATCCTGCCGTACTTATCCACCGTCATCATGACCGCTATCATCGCCCCGCTCGCGGGTAAGCTCGAGGCGGACAAGACGCTCACGCGTACGCAAATCCGCAAGGGTTCTCAAACGCTTTGCTTCGGCGTCGGCGCCGTGATGCTCACCGTCATCGGTCTCATCGTCAACGCCACTCCGGTCGAGGCGGTGACGAACCAAACCATTGGCTTGGTGGTCGGTCTCCTCTCCATCACCTTTGGTTTCGCCGCCTTCATCCGTACTGGTTTGTTCTGCGGTCACCAAGATCTCTCCCCCAAGTACGCGTCCATCATGTTGGGCGTGACGAACACGGCGGCGGCCATCGCGTCCACGCTTTCCACCTTCTTCACCGGTCTCTTCCTCTCCCAGACCGGTGGTAACTGGGCCTACTCCTTGTTCTTCCCGATCGCGGCGCTCCAGTTGGTATCCGTTTTCGTCTTCCTCATCTGGAAGTCCGATCCGGTTGACTTTGACACCGCCACGGCGTAAATCGCGCAGACAAGCACTCACACAGCAAATGTTCCGGAGATTCCCGAACCTTGTTCTCGTAGACAATACCTCACCGTTTGGTGGGGTAACGGCACCTCACGGTACCGTGTTCATTTTTTGCTCTAGTACTCACTTGCAATTGAACTAAGTTATTGCCAAAACCTTCTCGCCAAATCGCGTCTTTTTTGAAAAAGCGCGCGACACGAGACGCTTCGCGTCGCGCGCCACCGCGAACGAAACACGATGACGAGATGACGGGCGTCGAACGCGATCGCATCGGGCGTCGCATCGCGTCGCGAACGAGCCGAGCGTGTGGGCAGGCGCGAATGAACGGAGGAAAAACAACTTCCATATGTATTGCATAACTTGGACAAAATTACGCAGACTCGGCAGCCTTGGCCTTGGCGGCGTTCTTTTGTTGCTTAAGGTAGAAGGTGTAGACGGTAGAGACGACGACGGCGAGGAAACCGGCGATGTACTTCCAGTTGAGTTCCTTCGGGAAGAGCATGAAGGAGATGACGATGGAGAGCACCTTGCGGAGAGACTTCACGATCTCAGCCTCGGTCGCACCGAAGTATTTGATGAGGGAGAGGATGAAGGAGACGGAAGAGTAACCCATGACGGAGAAACCCATGATCATCGGCACCACTTGCGGGTTCGCTTGGGAGAAAGCGAGCGCCGGGGCGAGACCGCCAGAGGCGATGAGCGGGATGAGACCGTACGCCGTGCCGATCAAAGATGCGTAGCAGAGCACTTCTTGGGTCGTGGACGGGGTCTCACAACGGAAGAAGTTCTTCTCCTCAAAGTTGGCGCAGATGGCGTCGACGCACAAAGCACCGGCGATGAGGATAACACCGATCGGCGCGAACGCCGGGGAGGAGGCGACGTCGCCGAGGGTGAAGAGGACGATGCCGGCGACGAGAATAGCGGCGGACAACCACTCCTTCCAGTTGTACTTCTTACCGACGATCAAGACGGAGAAGGCCATCACCGGGATGATCTTCGCAGACTTGAACACGATACGAGTCGCGTAGTTCAAGTAGGACAACGCGTAGTTGGTCAACGCCATGCCCCCGTACGTGTACACGGAGAGGATGCCGTAGTTCTTCCACGAACCCTTACGAGAGTCTTGCGTGAGCTTCATCTCGAGCGCACCGCACAAAAAGTACGTGAACGTCGTCAAGACGGTCATCCACGCGGAGAACTTGAAACCCGGGATGCGGAACACGCCCTCTTGAAGCGCCGCGAAACCGAGCGCCGAGCCGAGAGACCCCGCGGCGAGAATGGCGAAGGAGATGCCCTCACTCTCCGGAAGCGTCAAGCCGAACACCTTTTTCGGTTCACCCGGCGCCGCTTTGGCGACACCACCGGCCATGCTGCGCGCGAGCACATCAACGCGTTCACCGTCAGTCTCTCGTCTTTCTTCGTCCGTCGCCCGTCGGCGCCTCGCACACCTCATTCCGGGGTTCACGACCCTCCAATCACCCCCCCCCGGAGGACGACGGATGAGCGCCACATCCCTTTTTCGAGATTATCTCCCCGTCCCCCGCCTCGCGGTCGTCCCCTTCGTCCCGTCCCGTCTCATCGATCGCGTCCCATCGCATCCTTCGCGCTCGCTCGCTCGCTCGCTCGCCACGCACGTCACCACCGAGCGTCGTCCACCGTGCGCCCGCATCGTCGGTCGCGCCCTCGCGATCGCGCCGCCGCGCGCGATCCCGGCGTCTCTGCTCGCCAATCGAACGACCTCGCTCGTCCCTCGAGTCCCGACGCGCGCGCGCGCCGCGCTCGTCGCTCTGTTTCTCGACGCGTTCGCCGTCACCGGGCGCGCCGTCGTCGTCGTCCTCGTCGTCGTCGCGATCATTCCAATCGAATCGATCGAAGAAGTGACGACGACGATGACGATGACGACGACGACGACGCGAGGCGGCGCGACGCGCGCGCGCGATCGAGCGTGTATGAGACACGCATGGTTAGGTCTCGAGGACGTGTGTGTATGGACTCGATGATCGTATTGTAGTATAATACGCACTCATGACGCATAGTGTATCTCAGAAAAGGTGGATCGTGTGTGTACACGCGGGGTTTGTTTAGAGAACGCATAGAATTCGGAGGGTGTCGATCGAATGAATGAATGAATGAATGAATGAATGAATGGAATGGTTGTCGTCGTCGTCGTCGTCGCGGGAGAGACGGACGCGCGCGATGGTGGGTGCGCGTGGGAACGCGCGCGATGCGTCCTCGTCGTCGACGACGAGCGAGGGGACGACGGCGAGCGAGGGGACGACGACGAGGAACGCGACGAAGACGAAGACGAAGACGACGACGAGGACCGAGGAGACGAGCGTGCGCATCATCCTGAAGAGCGCGCGGGGTGGATGCGAGGACGTGACCCTGGAGGACGTGACGTGGGAACGCACGACGGTGTCGACGCTGAAGCGCGAACGAATCGCGGGGGTGCACGAGATGTGTCCGACGCGGGAGGAGGCGATGGCGTGCGCGTTGATTTACGGAGGGAAAGTGTTGAGGGACGAGGAGGTGTTGCGAGAGGCGTTGCGAAGAGGACGGGCGGGGGCGGAGGCGTACGCGAAGGCGTACGTCGAGGCAAGCGAAGGGGGAGGGGACGGTGAGGGCGGTGAGACGGGGAAGACGCGCGAGGTGGAGGAGTACGTCGTGCACGTGATGACTAGGAGGAGGGACGCCGAGGAGACCGAAAAGGCGGAGGACGCGCGCGAGGATGTGGGCTCGGGTGCGCGCGCGTCGAGCGCGTCGAGCGCGTCGATGTCGACGGGCGCGGTGTCGACGGGCGCGGGATCGACGGACGTCGGGCGAACGGAGCCGTCTTCGGCGCTCGCGGCGCGCGCGCCGGCGACGCCGACGAACGCGCGCGATCCGGGAACGCCGAACGTGTTCGGATCGAGAGAGGCGAACGTCGCGGGAACGTTCGTCGACTCGACGCCGACGTCGTCGCCGACGCCGCCGACGCCGCGTTTCAATCAAGCGATCGACGTCGCGGCGTCACCTCTGTTGAACGCGACGTACCGCGCGGCGTACCACGCGGCGTTCTCCGCGCTATCCCCCACGGGATCGCCGGGTCCCGGACCGCCTCCGCTCGCGGGGTTTACGAATTTTCTGAACACCGCGACGGGCGCGACGGGTGCGGGCGGTCAAAACGCCGGTCGGGACGCGACGGGCGCGGATGAGGGACGAGGATTTTTCCCGGCGCCGCGGCGAGACGTCGGCGTTCAAAACATTCGAAACGGTTTACCGCCGGATTTGAACATTCCACCGGGCGCGCGCGTGCGCGTGATTCACATTCGCATCGATCTCAAGCTCATCTTTAAGCTCGGCTTGATGGTGTTCTTTTTGTCCCAAGACGCGAGCGCGGTGCAGCTGGCGCTCTACGTCGTCGTCGCCGTCTTCGTGTACCTTCAACAGACGGGCGCGCTGGCCCCGATCGCGCAGTGGCTCACCGGTAACGAAAATATCGGTCGACCGCGCGATGGGAACGCGAACGGCGACCGAGGAAACGCGGGCGCGAACGCGAACGGTGACGGCGACGAATTCAACAGACCCGTCGTCATGCCCACTCGCGCGACGCACGCCGCCGGGTACACGGGGATGCCTCGATCGTACCTGGGTGAGGTTAAGATTTTCATGTACAGCCTCGTGGCATCCATCTTCCCGTCGTGGATCCCACCCCGACTCCGCGCCGCGCAGGCGGCGGCGCCAGGCGCGGGAAGACGAGAGCATCAGGACTGAGCGATGCGACGTCAGACCTTGTTTTCAAATCAACTCAACATTTGATTGCTTGTATTAAGACTGTAGCTACTTGAACCACGAATTACCGTGACTCAACAATAATATACTAGTTTGAATGATATTTCGCGCTATTCACGTTGACGAAATCGTTGAATGCCACCTTGGCGCGCGACCTCGGCGACGCCGAACTGTCGAGCGTGAGTTGCGAATCTTCGCGATGAATGATGCACGAATCTAGAGATTCAGGCGCCGCGTTTCCGGCGCTTGTCTTCTTTCCGCCGGTGTACTTTTCGTACGCGTACCACGCGACGCCGGCTGAATTCAAAAGAATCCCCACGACGTTCGTCAGACTGGTGTGCACGTGAAACGCGAACAAGCCGAAGAGTCCTTGCACGATTGACTTCGTTCGCCCCACCACGGATGTCGTCAACGCCTCGTTCAACTGCGTGCACAGGTACGTGGCGTAATTCAACACGAACGCGCTCGAACACGAGCACAAAAACGCGAGCACGAACCCGATGTGTGTCTTGTAAGGGAAATCCAAAATCTCTCGGTGCTCGCCGAAGAGGACGCAAATGGCGAAACTCAACGGCGCGCTCCACAACGAATTATACAGTAAAAGCGTGAACGAATCCAACTGTAATTCGTCCCCGATCTTACCAACGAGAACAACGTACAGAGCCGTACAAAACGCGCTCGCCAACGCAACTAAATAACCTAAAACCGTAAACTCAAGATCCCCCGATCCCGCGCACACGCCTCCGAGCGTCGTCAGCCACACCGCGGCTTGCACCCTCCTCGTCGCCACCTTGTACATCATCACGTAATCCAGCAGCATCACAAACGGCGTCGTGGACGATTTCAACACCCCATACATCGGTATATTGATCATCGACAGCGCCTTCATGTCCAACACGAGCTTCAACTGAAACACCGCGCTCACCGAGCCCACCCTCCGAAACGTCTTGGCGTCGAAGTTCCCACGCAACCCTTTCGCACCGTTCGGCGAGATGACGCCCAACTGCTCCAGGGCGACGATGGCGAACACCGTGAACACCGTCTGCGCCGTCACCAGGCTCGCGGGGTATCGAAACTTCCACACGGCGAATATCGCCTTGTTGAGAAACACGGTGGCGATGGAGGTGGCGCCGTAAAAGATGGCCGCCGTCGCGCCTCGTCGACGACGATTCGGCGTCTCGTGATGCGCCACCGGGAGCACCATGACGACGTTCGCGGTCACGGGCGCGCGCGAGAGTCGGCCCCGCGCCGCGCTCTCTCTCGCGCCGCGACGGCGTCGCCCGCCTATCCGAAGATTCTTTTCAGAAAGATGGACATATTCTTGAGTCATGACTCGTCGATTCAACGTTCATCCTTCTCGCGCGTTCCCGCCGATTCGCGCGCGAGACCGCGACGGGGCGCGCGCGAACGCGGCCATGGCGACGTCGACGCACCGCGCGCGACGGTACGCGTTAGACCTCGCGCGTGGTTTCGCGCGCGGGGTCTCGCTCGCGTCGCGCGCATCGTCGGCGTCGACGAAGACGGTGTCGTCGTCATCGGGACGGCTCGAGGGCGCGCGCGCGATGATCGCGGCGCCGTCTACGCGGCGCGAGGCCGACGCGCGGTCGAGACGGGCGTCCTCGTCCTCGTCCTCCTCTTCGTCGCCGGAGGACGTGCACATCGCGCACACGCGCACGCACGTCACGAAGGAGCTGTGGAGGGAACGCCTTCGAAAAGCCGAGAGCGGCAAGGCGGCGACGAAACTGAGCGAAAAACTCGTCGCACGCGCGCCGCAGACGCACACGGCGGTGTACGTGTGGGAGAGTGATGAGGAGATGCGAGAGATGTATCGACAGCACGGACGAGGAGCGGTGCGCATGGGACGGATATTGGAGGATTTAGACTCGTTGGCGGGGAACATTGCGTTTTTTCACGCCGACGATGACGACGATACGACCAAGACGCCGCAATTGGTGACGGCGAGCGTGGATAGGGTGCGGTTGAACAGGCCTTTGTCCTTGGATAAAAACGTAGTCATTCGGGGGGAGGTGGCGTTCGTGGGGACGTCGAGCATGGTGATTCGAATGGAGGCGGACGACGACGATTCGTCGACGCGAGACGCCACCGTGGACGACGAGCGCACGGAACCGGCGTTGGCGGCTGATTTCACGTTCGTCGCGAGAGATCCGGAAACGAACGCGGCGTGGCCGGTGAATCCGCTCATCTGCGAGACGAGAAAGCACAAGGAGCGATTTCAAGAGATTCAGGCCTCGATTTTACGCAGGCGTCTTCGCAAGAAGAAGGGCGACGCCGTGCTCAACGACGAACTCATAAAGCATCGCTCGGATTGGGTTCGAAAGACTCGCGAACGCGCGTGTTTGAACCAAGAGATGCCCGCGCTCACGGCTGGGTACAACGAAGTCTTGACGACGCAAACCATGGCTGAAAACATGTTCGTCGCGCAGCCGCAGCAACGCAACCTCTCGGGACGCGTCTTCGGAGGATTCCTCCTTCGTCGCGCCTACGAACTTGCGTACGCCAACTGCCAACTCTTTTCCGGCGGTCATCCAATGTTCGTGGAGATGAGCGACATCGACTTTATGCTTCCGGTGAGCATCGGTGATCTCGTGCGTTTCAAGTGTAAAGTCATGCACACCGTCAACGCCGAGGACGCACGATGCGGCAAGCCAAGCGTCTACCTCGAGGTGCGCGCCATCGTCACCAATCCTCACAAGGTGACCTCGGCGGTGGCGAACACGTTCTACTTCAAGTTCAACGTCGCCCCTTTCGAGGGAGAGGACGTGGAGGCGAGCGATGAAACATCCGTGCGTCTTCGCCGCGTGCTTCCAGAATCAAACGACGAGGGGCTTCAAATCTGGGACAAGTGCATTCGCCGCATGCTCTGCGACGACGCCGACTTTGACCTTCGCAACAACGTCTGCATCATGACGACTTGATTTATTTATCTTATCCGTACAGTATATTTCGCTTGTAGTACGAAATGAAAGAAGCGCGCGTCTGTTCGCGTCCCCGACGCCGACGTTGTTAGTCGAGACAGCAATCGCGTCACATCGCGTCGTACGCCCGAGGACGACTCCAGACCGTTCGTCTCGCCTCGCATGACCATCGTTCGACGCGCGAGCACCGGCGGCGCCTCGCTTCCCGGCGAAACGCCGCCCGCGTCGCTCGCCGAATCGCTCAGAAGACTGGATTTTTACGCCGTGGATTTGAGAGAGGGCTCGCGCGTGGGAGGATGCTTGTCCATCCTCACGACGATGACGATCGCGTTTCTGTTCTTCATGCAAGTGTCAGCGCTGATGACGCCATCGTACGTCACGGACATCGTCATCGATCACTCGCCGGACGCGCGCGTCGCCGTCAATGTACGAATCGATTTTCCGCGGTGCGAGTGCGCGTACTTGGCTCTGGACGTGGTGGACGCCCTGGGCTGGCGGTCGAGCGTGAAGAACATCAGCGGGGAGAACATCTATAAACACCCGATCGGTGGACCGCTCAAGTACATGAATCTCGAGCACGTATCGCCCGCGGAGGAGGAGCTCGATTCGACGCGTCGCGCGGCGGATTACGGCGCGTGGACGACGGATTTCGATCACTACGGTAATCGACGAATCTCGTATGACGTCGTCGGCGAGGAAATGTTCGACAGAATGGTGCGGATGCACAAACTATTGTTGGTGAACTTCCACGCGCCTTGGTGCAGGCATTGTCAAGCGTTTGCGCCCATTTGGGAACACGCGGCCGAGATGACGAAATTAGAGTTGAGACGCGTCGGCAAACCGAGGCTGACGTTGGGCCTCGCGAGCGTCGACTGCACCGCGAGCGACAACGTCGCGTTGTGCGACAAATTGCACATTCAAGCGTACCCGAACGTGCGGATTTATCGCGCGGGATCGTCACATCCGTCGAAACGAGCGCACGCATCCGAAGACGCGCAATCCGAAGACTCGTTTCAATACGAGGTTTACCATGGCTCACGGAACGCCGAATCGCTCGCAAAGTTCGCAGACTCGTTACTCCGAGAGATCGAATCCGCCGAAGACGATGGATCATTTTCGCCCAACGTCGGGCACGATGGCGACGGCGACGGGCGCGTCGACTCCGCGCTGCGGTCGCCTGGATGCTCTGTGAATGGAAATTTTCACGTCAACAGAGTGCCCGGGGCGTTCTATTTCGTCCCGCGCTCGCGCGCGCACTCCATCGCGGACGTGGACATGACGCACGTCATCAAGCATTTATCGTTCGGTCAACACGTTCCCGGACGTCCGAGTTTCGTGCCTCGGCATCTCAGCAAAGCGTGGCGGTTGGTCCCGCGAGACCTGGGCGGACGCTTCGCGAGCACGGGCATCGGCTTTACGCAGTTTAACGCGGACGAGACGCGACGCACCGCGTTCGAGCATTACATGCACGTCATTCCGCGAACGTTCGCGCCGATCGGAGAGTCCCCGATACAGGTATACGAGTACACCTTTTCGAGCAATTCGTTTACAATACGCGACAACGCCGAGGAGCGAGAGACGATGTTTTACGAGAGCGACGGCGTGGACGATGAGTTTCGCCGACCGACGGGACCGGTGGTGAAATTTTCATACGACACGTCGCCGATGAGCGTCGTGACTCGAGAGACTCGCAAACCACTCTTGGAATGGCTTTTGGGATGCGCGGCGATTCTCGGCGGATTGCTCACGTGTAGCTGCGCCGCCGAGAAAATCTTCACCGCGGCGTCGCGCGAGTTCAAACGCCGAATCGGTAAATTCCACTAGCGCGGCTTTTGCGGCTCCCCCGGACCGTCCGGAATCGCGCGCAAGCACTGCACGAAATCGGCTCCGATGTGAGCGTTCGCGCACAGGACGCGCCTGGCGTACGGGTCGAACTCGCCCCCAGACGGATCGACGACGACGCCTCCCGCCTCGCGCACGATGACCGCGCCGGCGACGCAATCCCAGGGTCCACCGAATCCAATCTCAAAGAAACCATCCAATCGCCCCATGGCCACTCCACACATGTTCATCGCACACGATCCCGAACACCGAACGCTCCTCGAATGCTCCACCAACGCGCGCACGCGTCCCATCACCGCGTCCACCGTCGCCGCGTCTCGATGCACGCCAATCTCCGTCCCGATCAACGATCGCCCCAACGCCTCCGTCTCGCTGCACCGAATCACCTCCCCGTTCAAACGCGCCCCACCCCCTCTCACCGCGGTGAACATCTCGTTCATCACCGGGTTAAACACGACCCCCACGGCCGGCGCGCTGCCCGCGCGCAGCCCCACGCTCACGCAACTCCACGGATACCCGTGCACGAAATTCGTCGTCCCATCCAACGGATCGACGTACCAACACCTCGACGACGTCGTTCGCTTCACTTCCCCCTCCCCACTCATCCCGTGCGTCTCCTCACCGACGACGTCATCGTCCGGAAAGGCTTCCACGAGCGCACCGATGACGATGTCTTCGCACTTTTTATCCGTCTCGGTGACTAAATCCACCGCCCCTTTGTACTCCACCTCGGCGGACGTCGAGCGAGCGCCCGAGCGGGGCCACGCGGCGAGGATCTCGGCGCCGGCGCGACGCGCGGCGTCGACGGCGACGGCGAGTTCGCGCTCGAACGACGCCATGATGCAGACGAATGAATGAATGAATGAATGGCCGGGCCCGCGCGTCAGAGTCTGGCGCGACGTTCGGGGACGGTGTCGGATGGGTGCGAGGGCGAGCGCGAACGCGAGCGCGGACGCGAGCGCGGACGCGAGCGCGGACTCGAGCGCGGACGCGGACGCGCTTCCCGCGGTGAAGACGGAGGCGGCGTTCGCGCGCGCGTTGCGCGAACACCGAACGGGACTGTTGGTGGTGAACTACGGCGCGGAGTGGTGCGCGCACTGCGCGAAATTAACGCCGACGCTGCGTCGGTTGAGGCGCGAGTACGAGGGTGGGGACGATGGCGCGCGCGTGTCGTCGAGCGGTGGCTCCGGTGGGGGCGGGGTGGCGTTCGTGGACGCGGACGTGGATGGGTTGCCGTTCACGGCGCGAGAGGTGCGGTGGACGCCGACGGTGGCGTTTTATAGAAAAGGAAGGTTGGTGGACGAGTGCGTGCGGGCGAGGCCGACGCAGGTGAGCGATAGGACGTGGTTACACGCGGTGGAGGATCCGGATGAGGCGGCGGGGTGGCGATAGCGAGCGACGCGCGGTAGGTAGTCTATAGCTCGGCGCGCGCGTTTCGATGATGAAATGTTCAATCAACGTCTTCCTTCTTTGATCACGACTGCTACGGGTTTAATACTCGGCGAGCGCGGTCGCGCGCTCGGATTCGGGCATCGCGTCGCCTCTGAAGGCGACGGCGACGACGTCTTTCCCCGCCTCGAGCGTCCACGTCTCGGGCGCGCCCGCGGGGAGGACGGCGCGGGAGTCGCCGCCCGACCAAAAATCCTTCAAGAGATCAGACGCGAACGTTTCGCTCATCTCCTCTCCCTCGCCCGAATCGAAGAGCTCGGCGGTGAAATCGGCGTTCACGTCGAATTCACTCTTCATCTTAGCGCACGATTCCTTGACGCCTTCCCGAGCCGCGATTTTGAAGGACGTCTCGCCGCGCTCGGTGAGCGACGCGACGGCGCGTTGCGTCGCCGTCATCGCCTCCAGGCGTTTCTTCTCTTGCTTCACCTGTTTCGTCAACTCGTATTTCGCCAACGTCTTTTGAATCGCGTTCTCAACCTTGATGAGGTACTCCATCGTGGCTGGAATGTTCGGGTTGCGATAGGATGTTTTTTGTTCCAACGCCGGAAGAATTTCCTTCGAGAGGACGTCGACAAACTTTTGACTCACGGCTCCGAGTCGATTCCCACCGCTTTGAAAGTCCTGCACGCTCTTCAGCGCTCTGCTCACGGGCGCGTGATACTTTTCGTTCATTTCGTGCACCTTCATCCAGTACTCTGGCGAAGGCTCGACGGCGCTTGCCCCCGTCGCCCGACGCTTGGCGGCGCGTTCGTCCTCATTGCTCCCGTCCGCGTCCTGCGCCATCAGACCCGTGACGAAACCTTGTAACTCGGCTCGCGCCGCCTTATCCTTGGCGTCCTTGACGCGATTATCCTCCAAACGTTTCGTGAGATGTTTGAACAACCACACGTCCAAATGGTCTCGCAGTTTCTCCTTGTAAATCTGCTGCTTCTCCGCCGTCGAAGCCGCCACAAAGTCCACCGCGAGCTGCGACTTGCCCGAATTATCCGTCAACCACTTCTTCAACACCTGCGACCGCAACTTATTTTGCTCCGCCCTGTCTTGAGCCTCGAAAAACTGTTTGCCCTCCTCGTACTCGGTTCCCGACGCCCCCGCCCCGACGTCCCGTCTCTCCTCCGCCTTCGGCGCCACCGGTTTCACCGGCGCCTGCGCCATGGTCAAACCCTGCGCCGCCATCGCCGCCTGCGCGCGATCCTTGATGATCTTCGCGCTCAGCGCCTCCACTTTATTCCGCAGTTTCGCCTCGTACGACTCTTTGTCCTTCGCCTTTGCGAAAATCTGTTGCTCCACGCTCCTCGCCACGATGGTCGCCTGTTTCAGCGTCGACTCATCGTACGGCGGGTCTCGCTTCATGAGCACCGTCGTCGACCTGCGCGCGTTCGTCGTCGTCAGTCGTGCGTCCCGATCGCGCGTCGTCCATCGAATAGATTCATGATCGATTCGATCCATCCATCCTCGTCGTCGCGTCGCGCACGCACAGTTCTTGCACCGCCGCGGTGCGGTCGACGCGCGCGCGCCAATCGTCATCCTCCGCCATCGCGCGCGTCGTCGCGTTCGTTCGTCGAGCGGCGCGACGACGAATGAAGGCGCGCGCATCGAATGCAGTGGGCGCGCCTCGCGGTGGTACGCGTAACGCGTTGATTGATTGATTACTACGAGTGTGCGAGTGGATGATGCCGACGTCGCGTCGATCGAGCGCTCGAGCGAGGCGATCACACGACGACGTCGGTGATGCCGGCGGAAGGGACGCCCTCGGCGACGACGGAGAGTTTTCCGGGAACGTCGGCGGAGACGTCGACGACGGCGGTTTGGTCCTCGTTGACGTCTCCTCGGAGAATGGCCTGCGCGACGGCGGTCTCGAGGAGACTCTGCACGGCGCGCTTGACGGGACGAGCGCCAAAGGCTGGATCGTAACCGGTGTCGGATAAGAGGGCGACCGCGGCAGCGGAGGTTCGAAGTCGAATCTTGCGGTCGGCGAGACGCTCGCCGACGCGTTTGATTTGTTGTTCGACGATGGCGGTGACTTGATCCTTGGCCAAGGGATCGAACACGATCCACTCGTCGACGCGATTGATGAATTCAGGTCTGAAGTGGCCGCGAACAGCCTCCATGACGCGCTCGCGACGAGCCTCTTTCGTGCCGCCCGTCTCGCTCGTGTCGAGGACGAATTGACTGCCGATGTTCGATGTCATGATGAGAATGGTGTTTTTGAAGTTGATGAGCCTCCCTTGCGAATCCGTGACGCGGCCGTCGTCCAAAATTTGAAGCAAAACGTTGAACACGTCGCCGTGCGCCTTTTCCATCTCGTCGAAGAGAACCACGGAGTACGGTCGCCGACGCACCGCCTCGGTGAGTTGACCGCCCTCCTCAAAACCGACGTACCCCGGCGGCGCGCCGATGAGACGGCTCACCGAGTGTTTCTCCATGTATTCGCTCATATCGATGCGAATCATCGCCTCTTCCGTGTTGAACAAAAAGCTGGCGAGCGTCTTGCACAGTTCTGTCTTACCGACGCCCGTCGGACCGAGGAACATGAAGCTCGCGATTGGCCTGTTTGGGTCGGAGAGGCCCGCGCGAGAGCGTTGGATGGCTTCGCACACCGATTGCACCGCCTCGTCTTGACCCACGACGCGCTTGTGAAGCTCGGCGGGGAGATCGAGAAGTTTCTCGCGCTCGCCTTGTTGAAGCTTGGCGACGGGAATGCCGGTCCATTTCGATATGACGTCGGCGATGTCCGCCTCGGTGACTTCGTCGCGAAGCAACGTCGGTCCAGATGACGCGGCGAGTTCGAGAATTTCCTCCGCCTCCTCCAATTGACGCTGGAGTTTCATCAGCGTGCCGTACTTGAGCTCGGCCGCTTTGTTCAAATCGTACTCTCGCTCGGCGCGTTGAATGCTATTCGTCACCGAGTCGATTTCTTCCTTTAACGTTTGAATGGCGTTCAACTTGTTTTGTTCCGCTTGCCATTGATCGTTGAGAACGGTTTGCTTCGCCGTGAGCGCGTTCAAATCTTGCTCCAACTTGTGAAGCTTGGACTCAATCGAACGCGCGTCGCGAGACGCCCCCGGGCGCGACAGGGAAATCTTTTCCATTTGAAGTTTTAAGATTTCTCTGTCAATTTCGTCCAACATGGTGGGCTTGGACATGATCTCCATCTTGAGCTTGGCGGCGGATTCATCGACGAGATCGATCGCCTTATCCGGCAAGAATCGATCGGCAATGTACCGATCGCTCAGCGTTGCCGCCTCGACGAGCGCTGAATCCGAGATGGAGACGCCGTGGTGAAGTTCGTAGCGTTCGCGCAAGCCGCGCAAAATCGAAATCGTCGCCTCGACGCTCGGCTGCTCCACCAAGACTTGTTGAAACCGACGCTCGAGCGCGGGATCCTTCTCGATATACGTCCTGTACTCATCGAGCGTCGTCGCGCCGATGCATCGCAACTCACCCCGACCGAGCATGGGCTTGAGTAAATTACCCGCGTCCATGCCGTTGCCGCCGCCGCCTCCGCCGGCGCCGACGACGGTGTGAATCTCGTCGATGAAAAGAATCGTCTTACCCATGGAATCCGCCACCTCCTTCATCACCGCCTTAAGTCTGTCCTCGAACTCACCGCGATATTTCGCGCCGGCGATGAGCAAACCCATGTCCAGAGACATGATTTTCACGTCTTGCAGAGACGTCGGGACGTCGCCGCCGACGACGCGTTGCGCCAATCCCTCCGCCACCGCCGTCTTCCCCACCCCGGGCTCACCGATCAAAACCGGATTATTCTTCGACCGTCGACTCAAAATCTGAATCGCCCGTCGAATCTCATCGTCTCTGCCGATGACCGGGTCCAATTTACCAAGTCTCGCCTCTTCGGTCAAGTCGCGCGAGTACTTTTTCAACGCCTCGTATTTACCCTCGGCGTCTTGATCGTTGACGTTCTCCCCTCGTCGAAGCGTGATGATGGCCACCTCCAGATTGGCGTACGTCACGCCTAAATCTACCATCAACCCTTTCCCGAATCTCTCGTCTCGCGCGAGCGCCAGCAACAGGTGTTCGACCGCGACGAATTCATCCGACATAGCCTTGGAAATTTCGCGCGCGTCGTCCACCAACGACTCCAAAAACCTCCCCAACACCTGTTGCGACGTCCCGCTCACCTGCGGCTGCCCCCCGATAAAATCTCGCGTCTTCTCCACGACGAGTTTCAAATCTTTCACACCAGCCTGCGCGAACACGCGCATCGCAAAGGAATCTTTTTGCGTCGTCAGCGCCTCGCACACGTGCTCCGTCTCCACGATTTGTTGTTTATTCTGTTTCGCCACCTCGGGCGCGCGCACGATGGCGTCCCACGCGCGCGACGTGAACTCGTTCTGCGAAATCTTCTTCCCGCTCTGCCCTCCTCCGTTTCCTCCCGCGTTCGCGCGCGTCACCACCCGCGCGCGAGACGTCAGCACCGCGGGCGGTCGCGTCATCTCATCACCGACGCGTTCGCGCGCGCGACGGTCGCGCGTTCGCGTCACCGTCGTCGCCGGCATCGCGCGCGTCCGCGTCCGCGTCGTCGTCGCCATCGCCGCCGACGCGCGCGCGCGCGAGGCGACGGTCGTCGTCATGGCGCTCGCGCGGCACTCTCTGGCGTCTCGCGCCCGAATGTCGACCGACGCCTCCCGTGGTCCTCGCGTGCGTCTGCTCGTCGACGAGACGCGAGCGATCGGTGAAACGAAACCGTCCGAGTCGGACGCGCGCGGGTCCGTGCCGCTCGAGACGCCGCTCGAGACGTTGGAGGAGGATGAGCTCGTGGTTGAATTAGTCGGGCCGAGGCGCGTTCGAGTGAGCGCGCGCGTGTGCGCCGCGCGAGCGGAATGGGACGCGAGAGATTGGATCGAACGGAGCGTGGGAATGCGTGAGATTTTAAACGCGTCGCTCGTCGGGGACGGCGAGGCGTGGACGGTGGACACGGCGCCGGAACCGCCGGAGACGACGACGGGCTGCGCGCGAGACGTGGCGGAGCGCGCGCGCGAATTCGCGGCGAGCGGGTTCGTTCGGCCGCGCGCGGTCGAGGAAACGGATTTAGGGTTTTAGAAAGGCACGTTTCGTCGCATTCGTCGCGCGGAGCGGGTGGTGACGCGATCGCCCGATCGAGGGCGAGAGACGAGACGAAGAGACGCCGTCGACGAGAATCCGGGACGCGTCAGAGCGCGCCGCTCGAGACGGCGAGATGCGCGGGCGCCGGCGCGCGCGGGTCGGCGCGCGCGCGGTGATGGTCGCGGTCGCGGTCTTGTCCACGGTGTCGAGAGGAGCGCGCGCGATGTCGGGGCAGAAGTCGACGCGGGGACGCGGATCCGGGCGCGATCGGGTGTGCTTCATCGCGGCCACGGTGCCGTGGACCTTCGGGGCGTACCAGGCGCAGGCGTGGGGTTTGTCGAAAGCGTTCGCGGAGGATGGGTACGAGACGCTTTGGATGCCTCGCGCGCCCAAGGTGCGGTTGCCGGAGGGGTCGTACGCGACGTGGGAAGATGCGTACGGGCATTTCAAAGAAGGCGTGCGAAAACCGACCGAGACAGAGGCGGCGGGGATGAAACACCTGACGTTTTTGGGCGTACCGAACGTGCCGCATCCCATGGGGAGCAGGGCGCCGGATCTGTCGCTCACGATGAGACAACTGAACCAGGCGTCGAGCGAGCACGACTTGGACGCAATCATCCTCCTCGTCGACTTCGGGCAGGTGTACCCGGACGCGGACGCGTTTCGCGTGCCGACGGTGTTGTGGATGCCGTATCATCACGAACAACCGGATAATTCCGCGCTCTTGCTCTCGACGTACACGGGAATCGCCGCGTTGGCGGAGTCGACGAGACGCGCGGTGGAGCGCTTGCAACCGCTCACTCGCACCATTCCACACTTTATCGACCGCGAGGCGTTGAATGCGCGCGCGAATGCGTTCGAGCGCAAGTTGCGAGCCGGCGGCGCGGATAAGGGATCGTTGCGAAGGGCGATTTTCGACTCGAAAAAGTTTGACAAGATGTTCGCGCGAACCATCGACGCCGTCGACGACGATACTTTTTTGGTCCTCATGCAGGGTGGAAACTACGAAAATGCGGACAGAAAAGGATGGTTGGCGTCGATCGAAGCGTTCGCCGCGTTCCAACGCGAGAATCCGGATTTGAAATCCCACCTGTGGATTCACTCTGTGGATAGCACGATGACGCAGGGGGATATGAATCACAACGCGCAGCCGCCAGTCGCCGTGGTTCGTACGGGCGTCAATCTGCGTTCATACCTCCAACTCGCCGGTATTCCATCGAACATGTACACGCTCGATGAAAACATGCACGATAGAGATTTCACGTCAGCCCTGAAGAGACACGCCGACGTGTGTTTGCACACGTCCAAAGCTGAAGGCTTTGGCATGGTGGTCCTGGAATGTCAGGCGCTCGGAACGCCCGTTGTGACGACCAACTACACCGCGATGCGTGATTACACGCGACTCGGCATTGCGGTGGAATCCGCCGCGCACGAACCGATCAACGGCGCAAAGTTTGCCGTTCCGGACTCGCGCGCGGCGGCGAAAGCGCTGCGAGACATAGCCGTCGGCACCGCTTCGCTGCCGACTCGCGAGAGTATTTTCGATTGGATTGACACCGAATTTTCGCTGGATTCGGTGCGTAGAAAGTTTGTGTCGATTCTCGATGACGCAAAATCAGAGCACAAGAAGCGTCAAGCGTTGTTGGCGTCGGATACATTCAAGAAGAAACCAATTTTCACCGTCACCACCGACGCGTACCCGCAGCTCGCGAGTTGGGATACACCCTGGACGCTCTACCATCATCCCGACGTCAAGGTCGATTACGAAAAATTACAGAAAGTATTGATCGACGCGTCGAAACATCATTACGCGTTCGCGATCGCGCAGACGACTCAAAATGGACGGATTCTTCCGCTCAACGTCGACGACGGCATTCACGACGTGAATCCTCACTACGTGGTCATCATGCGCACGTGGATGATGAGGCAGATGCAGGAAACGAATAGCTACGTTTGGTCGATATTTTGGCAATTGAGCAGCGCGTTTGAGGGACAAAGCGCGTTTTTACCCGTCCCCTCGGGTATGGCGGAGTTGAGCGATACAAATTCTCGCCGAGACGAGCTGTAATGTAACATGTTTAGTTTGTATTAATCGAAAGATCTACGTAGACGGTGCAGAGAATGTGTCTCTAATCTTGATGGTTATCGTCACCACTGATTGACACGCGTTTCTCGAAAGATTTCGATCGCGCAAAGGAGCGCTTCGAGCGAAGCGTGTTGAGCGTTGCCGTAAAATTTCCAATTGCCATGAGGACGAAGAGGATACCGGCGACGGAAGCTTGCCACTCACGCATGATGTGACTCTCTATTCGGTATGTCGTCAACACCACCCACAAAACACTCGCGCCGACGTACAGTTGCATCGCTTGTAAAGCGAACAAGAGCGGGTACAACAGCTTGAGCTGTCCACCGGAGAGCTCAATCGAAGCCACATCCATGGGCGACGCTTTCCCCATCGCCACTCTCGTGTACATCCGGAACCGCTGATATCTATTTTGGGCCACCATGACGACCCCCTGACACGTGGTGAACAGTAAAAATCGCAGCGTGAACGCTTCGCACGCCGGGGAATCTAAATCCATCGTCAACACGCTCAACGCCATCGACGCCGAGAAGTAGTGGTGCATAATCCACCACGGACGAATCGTCGACCCGTTCACGCGAAGTATATTTTCTCTCAGCGCGAGAGCGGTGTAAAAGTATAAGAGCCACACCCAGTAGAGCTGCAGAGCGATCGGATAGAAGGCGCGCAGGTACCCGATTTGCGTAGCGTCCAACGCTCTCGGCTGCACGCGCTCTGAATATCCGAGCAAAAGCGCGAGAGGCGCCAGCACGTACACGATCGTGTTTCGATCGCGAAACTGATAATACTCCTCCTTTAAGCGCAATCTAGACTCCTGACGCACCGAGTTGATCTCCACGGCGCCACCGATGAAGAGTTTCAAAAAGCGCGAGTGCGTAATCGCGGGCTTCATGTACCCGTACAAGTCCCCTCCCGGTCCACCCCCCTGAAGAACTCGCCGCGCCGTGTACATTGAATTTCGAACCTCGGGCGTCAAGTACGTCGCGTCACCGCTCTTCGCCTTCGCCTCGTACTCCAACAGTGCGTCGTTGAGCGCGCTCAGTTCCAATTTCAACGACTTTGAGTTGGAGTCGAGCTGCGCGACGCGTCCACTGATGACGTGCGCGCGCCGCTCGAGATCCGCGGCGTCTCGAGCGACTCGAGCGACACCCACGCGTTCACCGTTCGCGTTCGCCACCGCGGTCGCGTCATCGCTCGCCATGACGCGCGTCCCGAATCGAGCCCGCGAGTGGGCGAGTGACGAATTCCTCGCACTCGCGCGCTCGACACTGTGTCCCTCGCCGCGAGGCGTTCCGGGATGCGCCGCCGCGCGCTCGACGTCGCCGCGCGCGCGCGCGTCGCGTGTTCGTCCACCCTCGCGCGCGCGAACGGCGGCGCGCGCGCGGCGAACGGCGGCGCGGGCGGGGGATGGATTGCGAACGCGCGATACTCGACGAAAACCTTCGCCGACGTCGTACCGGGGTCGACGCTTCGCGTGGAGAGCGACGCGAGGATGTTTCGATTGGAGGTGTATCCGCACGAGACGGAGACGGAGGCGTTGGAGGTGGAGGTGCGCGCGGGCGACTCGACGCGCGCGGGCTCGGACGCTCGAACGCGCGCGCGACGGACGACGAGACTGACGATGACGACGGTGACGCGCGGTGTAGGTGGCCGACGACGCGCACGATGGATTTTTTGAGATCGAACGTCGTCCCAGTCGAGACGAGCGCGAGTGCGAGGAATTCGTCGTGAGGGACGTGCGCGCGCAGGGCGGCGGCGACGACGCCGAGCCGGTTCGCGTGACGGCGCGCGTGCCGCCGAGATTTTGTGGACTCGAGGCGCGATTGAGAGGGGAGAATTCGGACGTGTTTGTGGAATCGATCGTCGAGGCGGCGGTCAAGGTGCGGACGAACGGTGGATGGGTGGGGTTGGGATCGATCAAGGGATCGACGCTCGACGTGGAGACAAACGGAGGCGACGTACGGGCGAGAGGATCGGTGAGCGCGGACTCGCGCGTGCGCACGAGCGGTGGATCGATCGATATGAAGGGTAAATTTGTGGGGTCCATCGTGTACGTGGACACCGAGCCCGACGGCGCGTTTCGGGCGCAGGCGGTTTTCGGGGATAAAGTGAATGTGAACACAGGCGGCGGCGACGCCTCCGCGAAGAGTTTGCGCGTCAGCGAGTTCGGGTTAGTGCGCACGTCCGGTGGCAACATCACTATTGACAGTTTGGAGGGAGCGGGTGAAGAGATGATCGGGATCGATTCCGGTGGCGGTGACGTCGGCGTCAAATTCGGCGAACGCGTGCACATCGTGCACGTAAACTCTCGAGGCGGCGCCATCGAAGCCTCCTTCCCCAACGGTTTCACCCCCGCCCCGCACGTCATAGGCGAACACGGCGGCGCACAGATAGATGACGTCGTCGTTTTACCGGACGCCGACCGAGACGCGTTCGCGTCCTCAACTCGCACCAACTCTCGCCTCGTGCACGACGAGACTGACGAAATCGCGCGCAAAGTCGCCGCCGCCGCCGAGGGTTCATGCGTCACCATCGACGCCACCGACGGCGTCGTTCGTCTATCGACCACCTCTTGGCTTCAGAGCGCTCTAGGCGCCGCGAAATCGTAATCAATAGAAGTCAACATCGTCCCCGCGCGCGCGCGTGAAATATCTCCCAACTGCCGCGCGCGCGCATCGACACATCATCGCGCGCGCGCTCGCGCGCATCGCCGCGCGCCGTCGCACGCGATGACAGACGACGTCGCAGACGGTTGGGCCACGCCGGAGAGCGCGCGTCGCGCGCGAGAGACGCGCGAGCTCGACGACTCGACCCTGTCCCTGTCGCAACGGCGCTTAGATTACGGTAACGCCTCCGACGGCCCATCGGACGAGGAATCGGAGTACGGAGGCCATGGATTCGGGAGCTCTCTCGTGGAATCCATGGTGGAGTCCGCCAAGGCGCCGACGCTGTCGCGTGGGATCCATCTGTGCGCGGTGTTGGCGGCGAGCGTGGCTCGATGCGATTTGTTCTCGGCGTGTTACGCCGGGTGCTTTCTGACGCTGAGCGGGTCGACGAGACCGACGGCGAAAGATATCGCTCGATCGAAGAGGACGACGTGGATGAGCTTGCTGATCGGGCTGGCGTTCATCGCGGCGCAGGTGACGTTTCAGTCGACGGCAGCGGCGATGTCGAGAGTGCCCGCGTCGTGGTTGCGAGCGGTCGGCTTGCAAACGTTTAATAGCGGTAAAGTGGGCGCGCGGTCGTTGATTCCGGACGCGCTCGTCGTGTTGACGTCGGTGTGGGCGAAGAATGAGTTCAATCGAGAGATGCGCGTGCTCGAAGAGGGCGGTGAACCGCAGTCAACGGCAGTGGCGAACACGTTGCGGAGGATACTCACGTGGTTGCTCGGTCTGACCGACGAAGAGTTGCGCAAGTCGGCTCAAAAGTGGTGGCGGTTGCTCGGATTCCTGTGCTGTGCGATCGCTGGGTACTCGGCGAATGGTATCATTCAATTCCTACTGTTCCTTTCCGTGCACACGCGTTTGGTCGGTGGTCGCGGAGACGTTCGCACGTCTCGCTTCACGCGATTTCAACACGCCGTGTCGACGACTGGGAAAATGCAACTTTTGAGCGGTCTGATAATCATCGGCTCCTATTTGTTCACGTCATTGAAGAGCGTCTCGCAGATTTTGGAAGACTCGAAAGTGCCGAACATGATCGGATTTTGGAATTTAGGCCGAGACGGGCGCGTCTGTTGCATGTCTTCGTCGCAAACGGTTGGATTTGTATTTCTCCTTTTGGCGAATGTCTTCTTCGCCATCGCCATTTCTTACGGGCACGCGGACACTGCGTTTGAGTTTAACGAGTTGGCTGGTTTTGAGATCAAAACACACCTGTATCGCCCGTTGCTGTACACGCCGATCGTGGGTGCTCTCATGACGTTTTCGGGTTTGGCGAACATTGACGGTCTTCCCACGAATCTTATTCAAGTGGTGGACGTGGTGACCATGCTGTTCACGTTTACGTGGATGCTAGCTTCGGCGAGAAATCTGGAGACGACGAGACGGAACGTCGAGGTGAACTTTCAAGATAAGTGGCTGGTGAGACTGAGAGATGTCTTGGGACGTTACGTCGCGTTTCAGTATTGCTACATTTCGATTCTCTACCTCTACAACATTCCGCGAGTGGCGGAGGAAGTTTTGAATTCGTGGCCCGTGAGCTTGAGAAGAAACCTGACCCCGTACGATTTCGGCTTGTTCCAAACGTCCGCGCTAAATTCGTGGAGACTGATGTATCCGCGTTATCTCTGCGTCATCTTCTCTGTCATGCTGCATTATTGGTTGGAAGAGAGACTCAGACAAGGCGCCGCCGAACTCGACGGGTTCGCGTCGGAGGACGACGTCGACATCGCGGGCGAGATCACTCCAGAGCGGAAACCGAATGATGACACAGGAGAGCAAATGACGAGTGATACGCAATCATGTCAAGCGATGCGTCCATCGATGTTTCTTTATCACGCGTGCGCTACGGTGTTTGTACACGTTAGAAATTCACTCGGGGACCAGTTTGAGTCGCAGCTGCACGCGAGTTCCATGGAACTCCTTTTGTTGGTCGCTATAATTTGTGTGGCGTTCCGAATTGAAGTCTTGAGCGTAGTGTACGTGGTGGTGATCATGTTTGCGAGCATAGAGCTCGCCGTTCCGACGCTTCGCGGGAAGGCGCCCTTGCCGCTTCACTACGGCTGGTTGCGCGTCCCGGCAACGATGTTTAGAATATTGTCAGATGCGTGGCGTTATCTGAACCGTATCCGTAAAGGAAAAAGGAACGTCATCACCGCGGCTGACGTCACCTCCCCGGGAACGCTCCAGCGGCAACGGTCGAGATGGTTCCATCGAGATTTAAGAGAATCGGATTATCGTCATGGACTGCCATTATCGATTCACACAGAGGTGAATGATTATAGCTTTTACCTCGCGCTCATCGCGGCGTTGTCTATCACTTCCAAGCAAATCACGCTATTGAGTGTATTTCAGTCTGGCTCTCTCAATACGGTCGTCAATAGAAATTGGGGAAGTTGGCTCGGGTTACTCTCTCTGTACGACCCGCGACTTGGAGACGATTTAGAGACGACGAGAACCTGTTGCGCCTGGCCGTACGAGTTGGACTCCACGGGGGCGTTCTGTTACGACCCTCAACTGGCGATGTCGACCGCCAATCAGTTCCCCGTGCGGGCGTGTCTCAACTTCACGACGAATTGGTACATCTTCGGGGCCCAATACACTGTGATCATTTTCGCCGCGCTCCATGGCTATTTACAGAGACGACACAACGTCAAAATGCAGGAGAAAGCCAAGGCGGCGACGGCCCGTTCGATTCCACGCGCCAGCTATTGGGCAAAACTTAGGGGAGAAGTTCGGGGTAGCTATCTCAGAGCGAAGTTAAAACTACTTATCGCTGAAAATCGCGTCGCAAACGCGGACAAGCCTCGCGTCAAAAAGCCTGTCATCGCGTCGACGGATTCGGGAATGTCTCCGATCGTGCAACACACGCCCATTCGAGCCGAGGACGATTTGTTCGCCAGTTTTCACGATGAACTGGCCGCGAGCAAGGCTGTTCCGAAATCAAGAAGTGAATTACTCGGATGGCGACAGTTCGTCATTCGCCTCGTCTACCGCTTCGTTCACCACGATTTGAGGTACACGTTTGAAACGTTTGAACAAGCTCTCGATAAAGTGGCGAGCGTGAAGTACCTTCTCGCCATGGGTGTCCTGCTCATCAACGCCTTCTTAAAGTCAGACGTGACGAGTTCCATTTACATTTTGATGCTTGGATACTTTCTGGCGTTTAACAATCGTTCGGGCGTCGTGAGATTCCAATCTCAAGGATACGCCATTCTCTTAATCATCGGCGCCATTTTGATGGTGCACATCTTGGCTGCGCTGCGACTTCCTCCGAGTTGGTTGGGCACGGACTACTGCGAAACTTGCCCTGAAAAACGGTTTTGGTTAAACATTTGGGATTGTCCACATTCAAACTCGAGTTTGCCGACGTCGTCGTCGTCGTCGTCGCCGTACTTGGCGTGCAACTCGAGACCCGTCTTTGTGCATGAATACGAAATCATATCTGACATACTCGTGATGTTATTGGTCGCTCATTACGTGCGAAAGGGGCATAAAAACATGGTCAGCGATGACGTTCGGACGGCTTGGATGCGAGGGTACATGAAGGCGAAGGGAAAACAGCTGGGTGATGAATGGGTTCATTCGACCGCCTTCGTCTCTCTCGCGGATAAAGTAAACGCTCGCCTCGCGCAGAGGCGCCAAAGCGATGCAACCACCGAACTTTCATTCTCAGATAAGATAAAAAAGTGGGACACTCTGGCGATGGAATTGAAATCGTACGAACCGAGCGTCGAAGGGGAGCTGCGACGCGAAGAGACGAAAAGAGCCGTGCACGCGAGTCGCAAGTTGGAAAATGATTTGCTTGCGCAAAAGGAGAAAGAAATCTTGCATAAATCGTACAACTTCGGAGATATCGTGCAGCTTGTGGTCAAAGACCGCGTGGTCAAGGCCCATTCCATCACCGCCGAGGACATGGGTCGTTACTTCCACCGTTTCCTCTACGACCATCTGCTCCTGATAATCATAATACTCGCCATCGTGGCGGCGGTGACTCAGCGCGATAGCGACGTCACGTCACTGGGCTACGCCGGTATTGCCATTTTATTCTCGATGCGTTACGATGGTTTGAGGGTGAACACTCGGATTTGGCCGTCGCGAAGTTACAAGTGGTGGAACGGCGAATTGTTTCGTATACTTCCGATGTACGTGTACTTGGTTCTGGCGAGTAAACTCGTCTATCAGATTCCGTACGTGAAACCCATGCTCTTGAACGGAGCCACCGCGCGCATCGGTGCCTGCGTCGAAGGGACACGTTTGTGTGAAACCATAAACTCACTCTTCGGTATTCGCAAGCTCGGGTCGGCGTGCGACGCCGGCATGCTCGAGTCTGACTGCGTTCCGGTGTTGAGCTATAAATCCGGTTCCATCGGCCTCGACGTCGCGCTCTTCATCCTTTGTTCGGTGCAAGCGCAATTGTTTTCGGATGAGAAGTACGTTCGACAGGTGAGCATTTTCGAGAAGAGCGCTATGGACAGAGTCGCGAGAAGATCGCTAGCGTACCGCCATTACGTTCTCGGATGGCGAGAAAAAGTTCGCAAAGAAACGGACGACGAGTACCAATCCATCACGGACAAGGTGCGCGCAGGCGCGTTGCAAGCCGCCGAGTGGACCCGATTTCAAAAGTTTAGGAAATCCATAGATGAAGAGATGACGATGGATGAATACAGGCCGAAAAACGTCGTCGTCAAGCCGCTATCGCCGACGACGGCGGAAGTGAGATGGAAGATGAGCGCGAAAACAGTCGGCGTCGAAGAATTCACCATCATGCGTCAACGTTTACCGCAATCAACCATCTTTGCCCATTTCGTGAATCCAGTCAAAGTACCCGTGGATCCCGAGTCATCGGTCACCAAACACGTCGTGGAAGATCTCTCTCCGGGCGTGAGCTATCGATTCACCGTGCAAAGTTGCTCCAGAGTGTCCGGGTACGGTCCGCAGTCGGAACCATCTGCCGCTGTCGTCATGCCGGAGCGATCGGGCGATGAAGAGGTCTTGACCGGCAAGGATAAATTCATCAACGGCGTCGTCAAATTGTCTGCATTTGTCTCGAGTTACTCGGCGCGTTTTCTAGATCCCGCTCTGTACCCGATTCCGGAGCGAGATGGAGGCGGAGAGTGGATGACGAAGGGCGATTTCGGCACGTCAAACATTTTCGTCTGCGTCGCCAAAATAGTGTACTCTCAGAGCGAACCGCTCCTGTACCTCGCGCTCGTGCTGAACTTTATCGATCACGTGGATTTGATGAGCGTCGTGTTGGTGCTCTTCATGATCACGTTCGTCGCGTTGTTCAATCCGCAACCCACGCCGCGAACGTGGCGTGTCGTCTTTTGGTATTCGGTGACGTGCTTTTACCTCCGGCTACTGATGAGAAGTAAAATATTCTGCATGCAGCTCAGGGAGAGCGCGTCGGTAGATAATCGAAACAAGTGGTTCATCAGCGCGCAACCTCTCTGTCCCAGACAGACGTTGTATGACCCGATGACTGACGATTACTTTAGCACGCTGAGCGCGACGCTTCTCACAGTTCCTCGCGCCAGGACGTTGGTGCGAGACGAAGTTTGGAGCGACATTTTCTTCATCGCGGCGCTCATTTTGCACATGACGCGATTGTCGAGCCTGGGACAAAAAGCGAAACGAGACATTATAGAGCTCATGCCCCGAGAAGATTACGAGACGTATCACGCAAAGGAATTAAATCTCGACGAGAAGGCGTCGGCGTCTCTCGGCGTCGATTCGACAAAGTCGACTTCAAAGACGATCGCCTCGAAGTCTGTCTCGCGAAAGTCTGAAGACAGAAACGACGCGCTCACGAAACAAATCTCAATGACTCGTTCGTCTAAGAGCACACGCGCCAAGAGGCGACGAGCTTTCAAAGAAAAGCTCGATCAGTATTTCAGAACATTTGGTTTCACGACCAGAGTCTTCTTCTTCGTCAAGGCTCGCTTTCAGGAGCTCGAACGTCAAGTCGCTCTAACGAACACGTCGAAGAACCCGAAGAGAAACGTCGGTAAACCCGGCGTCGATCTCTACGCGATGGAAATTTTCCTGCAACTCTGTATCACTCTGTGGTTCGTCATCGATTATCGCGAATTGGTGTTCGACTCGGGCAAGGCGCTGAGCTCAACAGAATCTTTCGGAACCGGTTTGACAATTTCCATCCTCTCTTCCATGGTGTGGATCATCCTCAACCGTCTCGTCTATCTCTCCCAAAACATACGAATCAAGTTCTGGTTACACTTCGCGCAGTGCACGCTGTACGTCGTCTTGGTGTTTTTACTCGTTCCGCTGACGGATACGCGATCGTACATGTCCCCGAGACACAACATCCATCTCAGAGTGTTCACCGCCGCGATCCTCTTTCAATTCATCGTGAGCGCGATGCAACTCAGAGAGGGATTCAGGGAGGGATATCAATTCAAAATTCTCATCATGCGTTTCGGACACACACCCGTCGGGCGGTTTCTGTTCAACGCGACGACGACGATTCCGTTTCTCTTTGAAATCCGCACGCTGTTGGATTGGCTCGTGTGCGACACGAGTCTCGATTTTTTCATGTGGTTTCGATACGAGACGTTGTTTTACTTGCTTCACAAGACGGACATGTTGCTCTCGTGGAGAAAGAACAAACGCGTCTTTTACACCGGCGCGCGACCCGTGCCTTGGTTCATGAAAGCGCTCCTGGGCGGCGGCACCATTCTCATCATCATGGCGCTTCTCACGGGACCGATTTTCATCTTCAGCACCTTCAATCCGGGATTGACGAGCAATCGAGTGGAGACGGCGACGATGACGGTGCAATTAGACTTTGTCGCGGGCGAAAAGACGGAGCGACACATGCTGTACACGGGATTCGCCACCGGATACGCCATGACGAGCGACGCCGAGGAAGCCATAAAAAAGGAACTCCTCACCAGCGTCACGTTTCGAAGAATCGATTCGGACTGCGTGCGGTTTCCCAAATTCTCCGAGTCGCCGTGGATCTTACCATCGATGGCTAAGGACGACGTCGCGCAGATTCTGAACACGACGGCGGCGGCGAACGCGTGCGACGCGACGGTGACGATGACGACATCCTTCACGAGAGTGGGTCCGCCAAACGTCAAGACGGTGACGTTGAATCTCGAGGCGCAGCTCACCGACGCGCAGTGCGTGCAACTCGCCACCGTCATCGATGACGGTTCAGGAACGCTTCAACTCGAGAACATAGTCCCGCGGGGCCTTCACCTCACCCCAGGGACCGAGGTGGAATCTCTAGACGGCCAGACGACGAATTACGTCGGCGTAAACATGACGCTGGATTCGACGCCGAAGGAGGTGCTCTGGCGCGTCACTCCCATGGCGCACTCCTTCCCGAACTCGGATCCAAACTTTTGCGGCATAGAATCGAGCGAATCACCCTCTCGATTCGGCGTCTTATTCGCCACCGTGAGCGATCGATACCTCGTCGGTCTCGTCTCCTCGCTCGGATTGTCGAGTTACAGTCTTCGCGCGCTCTACGTCTTCGTTTTCGTCACCATCGGATTCGCCGTTCGTTCCATCTTCAATTTCAAGTTGGCCGACGTCTTCGTGACCGAAATCAACGCCACGGACGAGCTCATCAACGTCTGTCGAGGCATACGTCTCATTCGTTCGCTCGATTATCCGGGCAAGCGGCGAGACGAAATCAAAATGTATCACGCGCTGATGCGAATGATGCGAGAATCGTCGCTTCGTCGCGTTATCAGCAGGCAAGCCGATGAACTTTGAGCGCGCGATAGTAACACGTAACACTCCTAACACGTAGAAATATAATACAAATGCAAATACAGTGCACGCGCACTCAGGTCGCCGTCCGTCGCCGTCGCGCCTCGGCTCTCCTTCCGCTCGCTCTCGTGGCGCGCATCGCCCGAACGAATCCCGCTCTGTCCACGCACCCGAATTCGTACATCGCCAACACCGTTCGTAAAAACTGATCAAAGAATACAGTGTTTTCTCGCATCTCTCTCGCGTGCGTCCTCGCGAACGCGACGCACAGATCGCCGCTCTCCCGCTCTGAGAGAGGCGTGAACCGTCTCGCCGTCTCGTTCCACGCGCACATGAATCGAATCTCCTCGTCCGCGTAGTCCACAAATTCGTGCAACGCGCGCTCATCCCGCCCAGTCTCATGCTCGAGACACGTCTCATCCTCACCGCGTATCGCCAACGCGTCATCCACGGGCACGAAGGTCATCGCGTGGTGATACCTCGCGCGCTTTTTCGCCGCCGCCGGGGACACCTCGGGAACGTCCCGCGAATCCGGAGACGGCTCCCGCGAGTCCTGTGAACACGTCACCGCGACGACGCGATCATCCCTCGCGCGTTCGCGCGCGTCCACCCGCACGGGACGACCGGGTAAACCCACCGCGCGCGCGCTCCACGACGACGACGACGCGTCATTCTCCAACTGTTTTTGTCGACACGTTTTCGCGACGTCGACGCTCGTTTTCGCGAGTCGAGGGCGTCCTCGACGACGACGCGCTCGAGGAAAGTCATCCGAGGGCGTCGAGGGCGTCGAAGTCGTCGAGGGCGTCGAGGACGCGCCTCGCGCGCGAGGTTTCGCGCGCATGGTGGACAATGCGGCGCGGTCGGTCGGTCCCTCGCGGGGACGCGCCGACGCAGACGCGTCGGACGCGGTGGCGCGACGCACGAAGCGCGTCGAACGAGAACGCGCGTGTACAAACAATGTAATGATACCGTCACAACGTCGAGACGCGCGCTCATCGTTCGCGCGCGGCGACCAGCCTGGCGCGCCTCGCGCGCGCGTAACACTTGTTACACACGAGGGCGTCGTCCTCGTCTCGATCTCCATCGTCCATCGACGCGAGCGTTCGCCACTGCGACGTTTCATTCGCCGAACACAACGCGCACGAGAACGCGTCGCGATTTCTCAGAAATCGTCGTCGTTTCCTCTCTTTCCTCCCTCGGCTCGGCTCGCTCGCCGCGCGCGCCGCCGACGTCTTCCCGACGCCCTCCGCCTCGCGTCTCGCCTCGCGCATCGCCCGCGCGGCGTTTTCGATGGCCGCTCTCACCGCGTCTTCGTCCTCGATCCCATCCTCTCGCGAATCCGCGCCCGTCCCGTCGCGTCCCGTCGTCGTCTCATCCTCGTCCTCGTATTCTCGCGCGCGTCTCTTCTTCCTCTCCGTCTTCTCGCGCCCCCACGTCTCCACGCTCGCCGACGCCACCGCGAACACGTCGGACCCCTCGAGCGACGTCTTCGCGCCCTCTCTCGCGCGTCCGAAATCATCACCGTCGTCCTCACCGACGGTTTTCTTCATCTTCCTTCTCCTCTTCGCCGTCACCCATCCATCGTACGTCCCCGCGCGCACCGTCACGAACTCCCCGCGCGCGAGCGCCTCTCGTAACTCTCTCGCGCGGGAGGACTCACCGTCACCGCGCGTCGCGTCCGCGTCCGCGCGAACCATGACGACGCGTCGACGAATGACGCGAATTCGTGCGAATCATCGAACCGTTCCGCATTCGTCCGAGCGCGTCCTCGTCGTCGTCGCGCGCGCGGTGCGATGTCGTCGAGAACGTCGACGTCGACGTCGTCGTCGCGTCGCGCGCGTCGAGGGCGGCGCGAGGACGACGAGAGCGGGCGAGGAGGGACCGATTCCCATCTGAGCGAACGGTTGCGCGCGCGAATGGATGCGCGACGACGCGCGACGGAGACGACGGTGACGCGGGAAACGCGCGCGGATGGGACGGGGGGTATCGTCGCGAGGGAACGGTGGAAGTCGTTCGCGAGAGCGCGCGAGGAGAGGGAGAAGGGGAGAGGGGGGGCTGGAGGACGAGCGGGGACGGGGACGGCGGCGGCGAGACGCGCGGCGCGGGAATTCGAGACGACGAGCGCGCCTGAGGTCGCGGAGGACGAGAAAGAGGACGAGGATGAGGATGAGGAGACGTTCGTGTTTCCCGAGACGGTTCGACGCGAGCGAGGAGAGGAGACGCGTGGGAAGAAGAAGAGCGCGCGGGAGGACGCGCGGCGGTCGCCGCGGCGGCGGTCGGCGGCGGCGTGTTGCTTTTTCGGTGGATCCGTGGACGAAGAGGACGCCGGACGAACGATCGAGGAATTAGATGCGATCGCGGACGCGGATAGGCGCGAGGCGGCGCTCGCGAGGGCGCCGGAAGAGGTGGGGACGACGACGGAAGACGCCCCGCACGTCGCCGCCGAAGAATCCGAACGCGACGACGGCGGTCGAACGCGAGAACGCTTAGAGATTGAACGCGCGCGAATGATTCGAGAGATGGATGAATTCGCGAGCAGATTACGCGCGGAGGATGATGCGCTTCGCGCGCGCGAGCGCGCGCTCGCCGAGCGAGAGTCAAGCGTCGTCGAGCGAGAGTCTGAATTGGACAAAAAGACGGAGGACGTCCGTCGCCGCGTCGCCGAATTGACGGCGGAAGAGAAACGCATGATGCACGCGACGCAATCGCACAGACGTCAAGATTCAGCGGCGACCGCGGACGTCGGACCGGAGACGCGTCCGGAGGGTGATCTCAGCGACGTCGGGGAGGCGGGATTGAAGACGGAGCTCGCGCGCGTGCGCAAGACGGCGAGACAGTTTACCGAAAAGGAACGCTCCATGCTCGAACAAATCAACGCGTTGCGTCGCGCGAGAGACGCGAGCGAGGCGCGCGTGCGTCAACTCGCGGACGATTTAAAGGAAACGACGAAGGATTACGAGATGTGGGCCAAGGAGGAGACGCTGGCGGAGCGAAGACACGCGGCGAGAGAACCGCCGAGCCCGGCGGAGAGTTCTCCGAGTCCTCGCAAGACGACAATCGATGATAGAGATTTACCGGATTGGTTGCGCTCGCCCGAGCCCGCGAGACGCGTGGAACCGGCGAGCGCGGACGGAACGTCGCCGACGTATAAGAAATTCTCTCCGGGCAAACTCATCATTCCCGAGGACGCGTCGAGAGTCGTCGCCGCCGAGACGCGCGCCGAATCCGCCGCTGACGACGTCTCCGCGGCGAGAAACGCGCAACATCCAATCTTCAGCGCCGTTCGAAACGGTCGCGTGAGCGAGGCGCAGGACATCCTCGTCCACGGACTCGATGAATTCAACGTCGACCAGCGCGATTCATTCGGCAACACCGTCCTCATCGTCGCCGCGCAAAACAATCGCAAACGCGTCACCAAAATGTCGGTGCGCGCCGGCGTCCCGCTCGACGCTCACAACAAACAGGGCAACACCGCGCTCCACTACTGCTTCGGTTACGGCTACTACGAACTCGGCGAGTACCTCATCGACAAGGGCGCCGACGATCGCGTCGTCAACGCCGCGGGCGAGACGCCGTACGATGGATTATCCGCCGACCAACGCCGCGCGCTCGACGCCGCGCGCCGCGCGCTTCGCGCCGCCAGAGACGCCAAACGTCTCCACCGCGACGACGACCGCCGTCTCGCGCGCACCATCGACGCACACGGCGGCTACTCGGACACCGAATCCATCGTCGCTCTCACCGACGACGACGACCGGTGACCATCCACCCATTTCCTTCCCGCGCGTCCACCGTGTAGCGGAAAACCACAACGCGTGTGCTTTTTGGGCCGATCGACACTTCACGACGCGAACAATGCTCTCTCGATCGTCTCGTTCGCTTCGCAAGGCGCTCACGGGCATCCGTGCCTTTTCCTCGGGCGTTCCCGACGTCATGGTGCGCGCGAGACGCGACGGTGACGCGCGCGAGACGTCGAGCGCTCGACGCGAGGGCTGGCGGCGGCTTATCCGGAGAATGCGCGATTCCGACTCGATGGCGCGCGCGCGGAGGACTCGAGCGCGCTTGCGACGCGTGAACGCGTGACTGACGATTACCCACGCGTCGTGATCGATTCGCGCAGACGGCGGCGGTGATCCGCGAGACGGGACCGGCGTCGGTGATGAAGATCGAAAAGGATTACCCCACGCCCAAGCTCGCCCCGGGCGGGGTCATCGTGAAGAACCAGTTCTCCGGTATCAATTTCATCGACACGTACCATCGAAGCGGTCTGTATAAGCGGGAGCTTCCGTTCATCGGTGGACAAGAGGGCGGTGGATACATCGCGGCGGCGAGCGAGGAAGCCGTCGCGCAAGGCGTCAAGGTCGGGGATCGCGTGAGCTATTCCTCGGTGTTTCAAACGTACGCGCAGTACACGGCGGTTCCGGCGAGCAAGGTGATCACGGTGCCGGAATCTATTCCGCTGGACGTCGCGGTGTCGTGTGGGGTGCAAGGGATGACGGCGCACTACCTCACGCACTCGGCGCACGCCGGGTTGGTCAAGCCGGGCGAGTGGATGTTGATTCACGGCACCGGTTCGGGCACGTGCCAATGGGCGGCGCAGATGGCCAAGCTTCGCGGATACAAGGTTATCGGTACGTGCTCGAAGAGCAAGGAAGACATCGCGCGCGCCACGGGCGTCGATGAGCTCATCGTGTACGACGAAGCGCCGGGGACTTCGTACGAAGACTACACCTCTGTCGACCTCGTGCCGCGAGTTATGGAGATCACCAAGGGTGAGGGCGTCAAGGCTGTCATCGATGGCATCGGTCTCGCTACGTACGAAACCTCCATCGACGTCTTGGCCCGCCGAGGCATCTTCGTCTCCTTCGGTAACGCCTCCGGTGCCGTCCCAGCGTTCCCGCCGCTCAGATTTATCAACAAGTCTGGTTACCTCACCCGCCCGAAGTTGAACGATTACACCGTCACTCGCGAAGAGCTCATGGAGCGCGCGAACGACATCTTCAAATGGATCGGCTCCGGTGACCTCCAAGTCGCCGTCGATCGATGCTTCCCGCTCGAACAAGCCGTCGAGGGCCACAACTACCTCGAGGCTGGTAAGAGCCGCGGCAAGGTGCTCTACGAAATTCCGTAATCGTCGTGTCGAGACCGACACAAACCCTCTTCAGCGCGTCCGCGCGAGAGCGCGGACTCGTTCACCCATATTTTTTTGTTTGTTACACGTTCGTTGTGATGTCATCTCAAGAGTTGAAAAAAGTTTGCCGAAAGCCGTACATTTTATTTACATTGTGCTTGCGTGCGCGCGCGCGTCTATTCAGTATCTCCCCATCGAACGTTAAATCGAGACGCCAAGTAATGCGCACCGATGGGACCGCGCGAGCCATACGGGTACAGCTCGGGCGCGATCCTCTGTTCTTCGATGGTGTCGAGGAGCGGGGTGAAGAGCTTCCACGCCGCTTCGAGTTCGTCGTTGCGAATGAACAAACGCTTGTCGCCATTGATGACGTCCAAAATCAAGCGTTCGTACGCGTCCGGGAGTTCTACTTGTCCGTAAGCGTTCTTGTATTGAAGATCCAAAAGAGTTTGATCGAGTCGTTGACCCAAACCCGGGACTTTGTTATTGATGCGAAGGTAAATCGCCTCGTCCGGTTGAATGCGAATCACGAGCTCGTTCGTGACGTGTTCGACTCGTCCCTCTCGTTCGCCGTACAGATTACCCGGGGCGTGGCGGAATTGCACGCGAATCTCCGCTTGTCGCTTGTGCAACGCCTTGCCCGCCTTGAGAAGGAAAGGCACGCCGTCCCAACGCGCGTTATCGATGAAGAGTGCCATCGCCGCAAACGTCGGGCAGAGCGAACCCTTGGGAACGGTTTCGTCGTCCAGGTAGGCTGGGTACTTCTTCGTGGCCGCCTCTCGACCCTTGTATTGACCGAGCGCGACGTTTTCGACCTCGATCGGGCGCATCGATCGGATCACCTTGACCTTTTCGTTGCGAATGTCCTCGGCGTCGAGACTCGCCGGTTCCTCCATGGCGAAGAGCGCCAAGATTTGCAGCAAGTGATTTTGCATGATATCGCGAATGATGCCGTAATTGTCAAAGTAACCGCCGCGACCTTCGGTGCCAAAGTTTTCGCTAAAGTTGATCTGTACGTTGCGAATGTAGTTTCTGTTCCAAAGCGGTTGGAACATGATGTTTGAAAAACGCAACACGGTTAAGTTTTCAATCAACTCCTTCCCGAGATAGTGATCGATGCGATAGGTTTGTTCTTCGCTCAATTCACTCGCGAGCGCCGCTGTGAGCTCGCGCGAGCTTTGCAAGTCTCTCCCGAAAGGTTTCTCCACGATCACGCGCGTGTCACCAGTCTGGCACTCTCTCGCCGCGTTTTGCGCCACCGGCACGAAGATGCTCGGCGGAATGCTCAGATAAAACACCCGCTTCACCTTTTCCGATCCGCGTTCGTTCTCCGTCATGAGCGCATCGAGCGACCTGAAATCCTTCGCCTGATCGTACTGCCCCGGCACGTACACGCACCGAGAGAAAAACTCCTCCGTCTTCTCCGCGCAACTGCTCCCGCCAGCCCTGTCCCAATCGATGCGACACGTCAACGACGCCCCAATCTTATCCCGAAACTCCTCCGTCGTCATGCTCGATCGCGCGTACCCGTAAATCATGAAATTCTCCGGTAATCTCCCGTCGAAATACAGCGCAAACAACGCGGGATAAATCTTCTTCTTGGCCAAATCGCCGCTCGCGCCGAACACGACGAATGAGAGCATCTCATCCTCGTCCCCCGCGTTCGACATCACCCCCCCCGCGTCCTCCTCCGTCGCCTCCGCCTCGCCCACATCCACGAACACCTCCTCCGCGCTCGCCCGCGTCGCGACCGCGCCCTCTCTCCTCCGCGTCACCGTCATCACCGCCCTCGATCGTCGCCTCGAGACGCGCGCGCGCGCGTCCGCATCATCCATCCACGCGCGTCTCACCGCGCCTCCGGTCGTCCTCCTCCTCGCGCGTCTCGAGGAGGAGGACGACACGCCCGCGGACGTCGACGCGACGCGCGCGCGCATCGATCGCGTGGCTCGCGCGCGACGAGTGCGGCGCCATTCGTTCGTCGTTCTCGGTCGAGACGGTTGGTCGTCGGCCAGCGCTGGAAAAAGCGCGGGGTCCGAATGTCCGAGTGTGTCGATGTATCGATGTATGGTATGTATCGGTGGTTTGTTGTATTGGTAGGTGTTCGAGGAGGTATGTATAGAGACGTGTGGTTTGGTGGGTCATGATCGGTGATTGGGAGTGGGTCGAAGAGGGACGGTCGCGCCGAGCGTTACGAAAAACGCTCGTGTCGAGCGACCGAGGGAACGAGGACGAGGACGCGGGGTGCGGGAGAGCGCGACGTCCGTCGAGACGGTCGTGTGCGCGCGGGAGCGCGCGTCGTCGTCGATCGTCGATCGTCGATCGTCGACCATGGTTTCTGGACGCGCGGCGCGAGAGGACGCGGACGCGCGCGGGGGAGGCGACGAGACGGCGGCGGCGCCGGAGATCGTGTCGCTCGTCATGAACGAGCGCGAGGCTGGGGAGATGTGGCGCGTGGATCGGTTCAAAGATTTTCGGTTTCGCGTGCGGTGCGCGGGATTGGAGAGCGACCCGGAGTTTGCGGAGGCGTTGGGGAGGATGGCGGCGCTGACGCGCGAGCTCTCGGAGATGAGCGCGGCGCAGGCGCGGGACGCGAGCGAGGCGCCGTGGTGGCGAGACGGGGAGTACGACGAGGCGAGAGCGGAGGAGGCGAACGACGATGGGATGCGGAAGATTGGTGAGCAGAGGTACGAGGAGGCGTTCGAGGCGTTCACGGAGGCGATTCGATTGGAACCGAGACGCGCGGTGTATCACGCCAATCGAGCGGCGGCGGGACTCAAGTTACAGAGGTACAGAGTCGCCGCGGACGACGCCGCGTGCGCGATCGAGCGAGATTCCAATTACTTGAAAGTGCTCATTCGCGGCGGTACGGCGAACCTGCGGTTGAGATGTGCGGACAAGGCGTTGAAGATGTTTGACGCCGCTCTCGCCGTCGCTCCGGAGGACGAGCGCGCGCTTCGGGGCAAACGCGAAGCCGCGCAGGCGTTAGCGGCGGCCGAGGCGGAGGCCGAGCGACAGCGCGGCGCGGCACTTCACGGCGCGCGAACCGCGCTTCCCCGCCACGACATCGACCTTGAGGTCGCCGCGGAATCTTTGCTCAGCGCGGAAGCCGCGCTCTGCGCCAATCCAAATCTCGAAGGCGCCAAGGCTAACGTCGCCGAGGCGCTGGTGTGCTGTCAACGATACGAAGCCGCGATCGAACGGTGTAAGACGCTTCTTGATGACTCGCTCGATCGTAAATACATCGTCGCCGAGACGAGATGGAGAATGGCGGACGTCGACGGTGCGTTGGCGGAGATTTCGAGCGCGTCGTGCCGGGATTCCTACGACGAATTGGCGTGTAAAAAATGCGTCGACCTGGGCGCGAGATTATTGCGCCTGAAGGACTTGATGGCGCGCGCCGAGCGCGAGATGGAGGACGAGCAATTCACGACCGCGATTCGATGCTTTGATAAGGTGCTGGAGACGCCCGAGGGAAAGATGATGACGAGACTCCGCGGTAAAATTTTACGCGACAGGGCGTCGTGTCAATTGAAGCGTCACGAGTACGATTCGAGAGACGATCCGATCGCGAGCGAAAACCTCGCGAGCGCGCTTCGCGATCTCAACGAATGTCTCAAAATCGATGGTAACGACCACGAGGCGCACGTCACGCGCGCCTCGGTGCGCGCGTGTCGAGGTGATCACCACGGAGCGTTCACGGATTTACGGGCGGCGCAAACCGTCGCGCCGACGCTTCCCGGCATCGATAACATGGTTCGAGTCTCCGCCGTTCGAGCGCTCCGTCGCTCGAGCGGTGAAGACGCATCGACAATCGCCTCCTTCACCGAGGAATCGACCGCGCGCGGGGGTAAATTCTACGACATCCTCGGCGTCTCGCCCGACGCCAGCGCGCGCGCGGTGACATCCGCCTACCGCAAACTCGCCGCCGTGTGGCACCCGGACAAGTGGACCCGCGCCGATCCAGCCGACGCGCAAGAAGCAGAGGAGAAGTTCACATCCATCCAGCGCGCGCACGCCACGCTCAGCGACGCCAAGCAGCGCAAGATGTACGATTTGGATCCCGCGCGCTTTGAGGCTTGAACAACCACAGAGGAAGCGAAGCGTCATTCGCGGGCCCGTCGTCGCCGTCGTCGCGCATGCTCGGCGACGTCGCGCGCGCGCGAATCCGCGCGTCCACGTTCGCGTCCACCGCCCGGTCGTCTCGATCGGGCGCGCGCGTCGCGCGCGCGTCCGGCGCGTCCGAGGACGACCGCGGGCCGAAACCTCGCGTCGCGCGCGCGCGCGCGCGACGTCGCGTCGCGCGTCCACGACTCGACGACGACGGCACCGTCCGATCGCCGTCCGCGTCCACGTCCACGTCCGCGTCCTCGACGACGCGCGGGACGGCGCTCACGGAGGAGGAAAAGTCGGCTCGACTCGAGGCGTTGCGACTTCGCGACCTTCGACTCCGCGTCGAGCCTTTGGTCGACGCCCTCGAGTCCGCGTGCGAACGAGACGAGATACGCGCGGCGCAGAAAATCAAGAGCGAGATCGCCGACCGGGTCGGCGACGACGACCTCGTCCGCGCGATGCCGCCGCGCGCGCACGCGGCGTTGCTCTCCGCGTATTGCCGCGCCCGCTTAAACGCGCTCGCCGAGCGCGCGTTCGCCGATCTCCTTCGATCCGGCGCCTCACCGACGCCCGATCAAATCTGGGAGATGGTCGAATCGTTCGAATCCGGCGGCGAGGAGTGGGCTCGAAAGACGGAGGACGCGTTGGCGTACCTCGAGACGTTGAGTCGAGACTGAGCGCTCGCCGCCGCTCGCCGCGGCGCTCGCCGCGTCCTCCTTCCTCGCTCGCCTCGCCCACCCCGCGTCCTCACCGTCGGCATCAGTGTACATCATCATTTCTGTAATCTCACGCCCGTTTTCGAAAACGCGCGCACCCGTCCCACGAGCGTCGCGGGCCGTCCGAAGACGAAGACGGCGTCCCGCGCGTCCCGAGGTGCCATGTCTTTCGAGCGCGCTCCGCCGCACTTCTTCGCTCGCTCTCGAGGTCTCGAGGTGCGTCTCGTCGCGTCTCGTTCGCGCTCGACGCGCGTCGCGCGCGAACGAGGGAACGCCTCGCGCGCGGTCGCGGTCGCGCGCGCGTCGCGGGACGTCCCTCGCGCGTCGCGCGCGGAGATCTCCGACGCGACGTCGAGGGGTGGACGGCGCGCGGGAAAACGAGGAGAAAACGCGCGGGCGCGCGAACGCGAACGCGAACGCGCGCGCGAGGACGGTCGCGATCGCGAGATGATGAGTGGATCTCGCGATGTCGACGTCGTCGCGCGCGCGGGGTGGCGCGATGCGCGCGTCCGACGCGCGAATGCGTGTCGCGAGGGTTGAATCGTCTCAAAGATTCATTTCGATGGAAATGCGTCGACGCGTCGCGCGGTGGGCGCGGAAACGACGATCGCGCCGACGATAACGATTGGAAACTGACCGAAACGTTCGATGACGGGCGATTCGCAGGCGCACACGGCGAAGTCGGCACACTACGCGCGAGATCTTGTCGAATCCGAGGTTCATGGCTGAGGTCGCCCAGACGACGGCTCCGACGACGGACGCGGACAAGCCGGTCGCGCACGCCGAGAAGGACGCGGATGCGACGATGATGGACGCGCCGAACACGCCCGGGGGTGAGGGGGCGAACGAGGCGGTGGAGGAGGCGAACGCGAACGCGTGGCCGCCCAAGGCGGTGACGACGTCTCGCGGGGAGATCTTGTTGACGCTGAGCCAGTCGTTGAAGGCGCCGAAGGGGTACGCGTACATGCCCGTGGGTGATTACGCACCGTTTGAGGCGAATTACATGGAGAGTAAGAAGCGCGTGAGGAAACCTTCGGCGAAGATGGAGGGTTTGGTCGCGGAGGAGGGGGCGATGGGGATCGAGTTCACGGCGAAGGGCGACGACTCGGCGAAGATTCCAGAGGCTCCGGAAAAGCCAGACGAGGAATTGACGGAAGAAGAGCGTGAATTGCGTAAAGTACAGCGCAAGGAGCAGAAGCGCCGTCAAAAGGAGGAGTTGATGAAGCGCCTGAAGGAGGTCGAGGAAGCGAAGACCAAGGTGGCCGACATTGAGGAGAAGAAGAAGGAAGAGTTTGCCTCTTTGCCGCCGCCGCGTCCGATGTCCGCTCGATCGATTCGAACGACGTCTCCTTTCGACTACAATGGTCGCGCGTACGGCGGTGGAAGCTCGAAGTCGAAGAAGAGCGTGTTGGCGAGCGGCTTCAAGAAGATGAAGGATGGTCGACTCATCACGACGGCGCGTTTGCAACGCGAGTACGAAGTGCAGCAAGATCGCGACGCGAGACGAAAGGAGATGCTCAGACGCTGCCGCGAGGTGATGACCTTGACGAAGAAACACAAGTTTCACAAGATCTTCCTGTATCCGGTCGATCCGGTCCGTCAAGGCATTCCCGATTACCCGGAGATCGTCAAGAACCCGATGGATTTGAGCACGGTGAAGCGAAAGCTCGACGAGCGAAAGTACATCTCCCCGGAAGAGTTCTGCGCGGACATGCGCTTGATGTTCTCCAACTGCGCGTTGTACAACGGTGCGCAATCCGACGCCGGAATCATGGGTGAGACGGTGCGACAAGGTTTCGAGGCAGCGTGGTTGAACAGTCAACTTGAAGAGTACACCGAAGCCGAAAACTCCATTCGCGAGCAAGAAGACATTGAGATCCGCAACACGCCGGCGACACCGCTCGACCAAGGAGCGGTCGCCGTGCAAGACGCCCGAGACGAGCTCGAAAAGATCAAACGTGAGATCGAGGATCTGAAGCGCGCCAAGCAAGAGGCGATGTACAAGGATGATGACTTTGAAGACGATGAACCCGTCGTTCGGCCCAAGTCGCGCTCTCGTGCGACGGGTGGTTCGCAGAAGCGACAGCGCGACGCGTATGAGGATCCGGACTTTGACTTTGACGACGCCAGAATGGATGAAGACGTGTATAAAGAGTTCAAGGAGGAGAGTCGCGCTCGCAAGGAGATCAAGCGCGCCGCTCGCGCCGAGGTGGCGTTGCCGCAGCGCGAAATGTCCTTTGACGAGAAGCACGAGCTCACCATGTTGCTTCAAGAGCTTCCGGAAGAGAAGCAAGGACGCGTCGTTCAGATTGTCAGCGAGAGCCGCAAGGGCATGGATCAAGCCGATGATGACGAGATTGAAATCAACATTGAGGAGTTGGACTCGCCGACGCTTTGGAAGCTCGATAAGTACGTTCGAGGCGTGCTTCGCCCGAAGAAGCGCAAGCTCAACGCCGCCGAACAGTTGCTCGAAGCGAAGATGCGCGCCGCGCAAGCCGCGCGTGATCTCGCCGATGTTGAAGACACGTTGAAGCAAGTACAAGAGACGGGTGGCAGTTACCAAGAGGTCGTCAACGGCGGCAAGCCGACGCCGAAACCCGTGGCCAAGCCCGCGGCGGCCTCTGACTCGGATGATTCCGACTCCGATTCGGACACGTCGAGCATGGACAGCGCCGAAGGCGCCGGAAGCAACCCTGAAAAGAGAAGCGCCGCCGCTGTCAACGCCGCGAACGCGCCGGTCGATCAGTCCACCAACCAGTTCGCCAAGGAGGCGCCGGGAATCAAGCAAAACGCCACCACCAAGGCGGCCGTCAACGTGCAGAACCCGTCCGGTTGGGAGAACCTCGCGACGTCGGACACGCCGGCGCAAGCCCCGAGTTTGACGCGCCAAGACGCGATCCCCGATGACTTGTGGAACGAATTCGAAGCCGCGGCGCAACAGAAGCAACAGCTCGACAAGTCGAGACAAGAGGACGAAGCCGCGGCGCAAGCCGAGCGCGAGAGACAAGAATCCGAAAAGAAGGCTGCCGAAGAAGCCGCCAAGGCTGCCGAAGAAGCTGCGAAAGCGGCCGAAATCAAGGCTCGCGAGGAAGCCCGCGCCAAGGCGCGAGAAGAGCTCGAGAACCAAGAACAAACCATCGATCTCGAGGCGCAACGCGAGGCGATGAAGCAATTCGGAGGCGACGGGATGGGTGGTATGATGGGCAACATCGACACCACCAAGCTCAAGTAGGCGAACGCCACATTTTTCCCTCGACGCCGCCTCGCGTCGAAACACACACTTCAAACAAACACCGGAGTGCGCCGTTCGCGCGTCTCTCCACAAAAAAAA
>MDTD01150632.1_pt1 | contig 65726 bp, 50 predicted proteins | sample 811221 | NCBI WGS metagenome assembly MDTD01 (sample SAMN05326646, study PRJNA326480) | marine metagenome | isolation source: seawater | place: Pacific Ocean: South West | collected 2011
AAACCCTGGAATTTTAGGAGGAAGCCATGTTTGAATTCAAGTTACCTGATCTCGGAGAAGGAATTCACGAGGGCGAACTGCTTCAATGGCACGTGGCCGTAGGAGATACGGTAAAAGAAGATGATCCGCTTTGCGAAATGGAAACGGACAAGGCCGCCGTCACCATACCCTCCCCCAGGGCAGGGGTTATCTCAGCCCTGAACGCCTCCCCCGGGGATACCGTGGATGTGGGCAGCGTATTTGTGGTGATTGATGACGGCAGCGGTGATGCGGCTGCTAAAGAAAAGGCTGCGCAGGAAGAGGCTTCTGATACCGCCCCGCAAGAAAAAAACGCGTCCCGGCCTGACCCTCCGTCTGAACAGCGGCCCAAAGGACGGGTTCTGGCCGCCCCTGCCACCCGCAGGCTGGCCAGGGAAATGGGAATTGATATTACGCAGGTCTCCGGGTCCGGCCCGGGGGGCCGGGTAACACCGGAAGATTTAAACGCTTATGATGGCGCTGACGCAGGTCCTGATACGGCAGAAAACCCGGAGGATACGGCTGCTGAAGACCGGGCATCAGAACCGAAGGCCGTTGCTGAGCCGCTTGAGGTTTCAGGGATTCCTTTCCTTGAGGTGCAGGGGCTTGCCACGCCGGACGGACCAGTGGAACGCGAACCCTTCCGGTCGCTGCGGAACAAGGTGGCGGTGAAGATGACTTCTTCCAGCATCCTGATGCCCCATGTGGCGCATATGGATGACATTGACGTCACGGACATTGAAGCCCAGCGCTTGGCATACAACCTTCGGCAGGCAGACAAGTCCGATGCCGGCCGGGAAGAGACGGCTGAGAAAAATCCGGGTAAGCTGACCCTCCTGGCCTTTGTGATGAAGGCGGTGGCGGCAGGACTCAAGGATTATCCCATGTTCAACGCCAGTGTGGATCTGTCTTCCCGTGAAATCGTGTACAAGAAATATTACAATATCGGTTTTGCCGCAGATACCCCGAGGGGACTGATGGTGCCCGTGGTCCACGATGCGGACCGCCAAAGCCTGGCAGGGGTGGGATATCGCATCCGCCATCTGGCAGGGCTGGCCAGGAACGGGGAGATTTCCGTTCCCGAGCTTACCGGCGGTACCTTTACCATCACCAATGTCGGGGCCATCGGCGGCACCCATGTATTTCCCATTATCAATGCTCCGGAATCCGCCATTTTAGGCCTTGGCCGGGTGGAGAAAAGGCCGGTGGTGGTGGGGGACGATAAAATCAGGGTGAGAAAGATTCTGCCTGTGACCCTCTGTTTCGACCACCGGGTGGCGGACGGTGCCCAGGCCGCTGCCTTTGTGAGGGATCTCAAAGATATGCTGGAAAACCGTCTTGAGTTTATGAGCCGGATCTAATTGAACCGTGAGCCAAAGGAGATAGACCATGGTTGTGGGTGAAATGATTCTTGAAACGGATATACTGGTCATCGGCGGCGGCCCGGGGGGATACACCGCAGCCATCCATGCCGCAGATCTTGGTCGGGATGTGGTGCTGGTGGAATCCCGCAAGCAATTGGGCGGTGTCTGCCTGACCGAAGGATGTATCCCGTCAAAAACCCTGATTCATGCGGTTGGCCTGGCGCGCAATGCCGATGATGCAAGGCGCATGGGGCTGGTCCATGACGGGATTTCCTTTGACGTGGACAAGCTGCGGCGCCATGTTCAAAAAACCGTGAAGGTGCTCTCATCCGGGGTCTCGTCCCTGGTGGAGAACCGGGAAATCGAACGGATCACCGGCCATGCCAGGTTTCAGGACAAAAATACGGTCTATGTGGACGGGGCCAACACCATTGTGCATTTTAATCATGCCATCATTGCCACGGGCTCTGAGATCAATGCCCTGCCTGCCGAGGTAATGAAAAACCTGCCGGACGGCGACTCCGGTATCTGGACCTCTGCCCAGGCCCTGGGGGTACCGGAAATCCCGGAAAGCCTGCTGGTAATCGGCGGGGGGTATATCGGGCTTGAAATCGGCCAGGCCTATGCAGGCCTTGGCAGCCGGGTCTCCTTGGTGGAGTTCAATGAAGCCCTGCTATCCGGGGCGGATAAAGATCTGGTCCGGGTGGTGGTAACGCATTGCGAGCGGGATTTTGAAGCCGTGCACACCGGGGCCAAGGTGACTGCCATTGAGCCGGTTGAAGACGGATTCCGGGTGACGATGGAAAAATCGGAGGATGAAAGCCAAGAAGGCTTTCAACAGGAATTTACCCGGGTGCTGGCCGCCACGGGAAGACATCCCAACACCCGTGATCTGGGGCTGGACCTGATCGGACTTGAGCCGGACGCAAAGGGCCTCATCCCCACGGATGAAGTCTGCCGGACGCCGGTGCCACACATATTTGCCATCGGCGACGTGGCCAAAGGCCCGGCATTGGCGCACAAGGCATCCCGGGAAGGGAAGGTGGCCGTGGAGGTGATTTGCGGAAAGTCCAGTGCCTTTGACAATGTGGCAGTGCCGGCCGTGCTGTTCACCCATCCGGAAATCGCCTGGACAGGGCTGACAGAAGCCGATGCGAAAGAAAAGAACATTGCCTATAAAGTGGGGAAATTCCCCCTCACCGCCCTGGGGCGCGCCAGGAGCACCGGAAAGACAGACGGGTTTGTCAAAGTCCTGGCGGAACCGGAATCCGATGTGATCTTAGGTGTGGGCATTGTGGGGGAACATGCCTCGGAACTGGTGGCCGAAGCCACCCTGGCCATAGAGATGGGGGCCTGCCTGGAAGACCTTATCGTGACCATCCACCCCCATCCCACTTTTTCCGAATCCCTGATGGAAGCCGCAGAGATGGCCTCCCACGGATCCGTCCACATGATGAAGGCTTCGTCATGACCGGCGGGATTCAGTCCAAAAGGGACGATTTCGGTATACGCTCATTTGACTATGACCGGCAGTTGCTGGCCGGGGTAAAGGCCACCGGCGCAGCGGATGTAAGTATTTATCCCTTCCACCGGGAGGCCGTGGTGGCCGGCCGGGGCAGCCGCCTTGACCGGGAGATCCGTCTGGACCGGGTGCAAGCGGACGGCGTTGCAGTCTATCGCCGCATGGGCGGCGGGTGTTCCGTTTTCCTTGACCCCGGGAATCTTATTGTCTCCATCGCCTTTCCGGCCGAGGGCTTCGGGGGGATTCAGACCCTGTTTGACCGGTGCTCGGACTGGCTGATCCGTGGGCTTTCCGATGCCGGTGTCAGCGGGGTGTATCAGGACGGGATATCTGACCTTGTCATCGCAGACCGGAAGATCGCGGGCTCCTGTTTTTACAGGGCCAAAGGGCTTGCCTATTATTCCGCGGCGATCCTTGTGACGCCGGATCTGGCCAAGATGGCGTCCTATCTGCGCCATCCGCCAAGGGAGCCTGCCTACCGGCAGGGACGTTCCCATGCAGCGTTTGTGGCCGGGGTAAACTTTTTTTATCCGGAACTTACCGTGTCCACCCTTGCCCGGTTGCTTGGCAACCGCCTGGATCCTGCTTTTATGGACGCTGCGGCATGACAGGCCTGGGTTCCCGTTCCTTTTTCCCTCACGTTTTACGAATCAACAGATGGTTCACTGGTCCCTTTATTGCTGAGCCATTGGTCCGCCTTTTTATCCAGGGCCATCCTTTTGTTTTTGCCCAGCTTTACTGCCACTTCTTTTTTCTTGGCCTTGATTGCGGGCTTTAGATCTCCGGGGGCATTTCGTACGGCCACGGCCAGCCAGAAGTAGGCCTGGGCCGCGTCTTTTTTGACCCCTTTCCCGGTGTCATAGAGCATGGCCAGATGGTACTGGGCCTTGAGATAGTTCTGACCGGCCGCTTTCTTGATCAGGCGGATGCCCCGCTTGGGGTCCTGCTTGTAGCCTGCGCCTTCCAGAAGATAGAGACCGGTGCCGAATATCTTTCCGGGTGTGCCGTGTTCCTCCAGGCGTTTTATCTCCTCCTCAATGTATTCGGATGTGGCGGCAAGGGCCCCGGCCGTCACTCCGGTCTTCTCCAGGTGTGCCATGTATTTGACCAGCAGCTTCCTCAATGCCGGTACATCCGGGTTCAGGCGTTCATAAAGCTTCATTTTTTTCGGCCAGGTTTTCCGGACATGGTTTAAAAAAGCGGTGCAATGTCCTGACCTGCCGTTGTATCCGCCCAGTTGCTTCCTGAACAGGATCATGTTCCGGCTGGATTTATCTATACCGAAGTCCTGATAGGCCTGCTCTTCCAGCAGCCAGGCATCGCATTCCAGTTCATTGGACCGGGCGGTGTCCGTCAGGCCTTTCAGGTATTGATCCCCGTGCCCCACAAGTTCATGGACCAGGATGGCGGCCAGTTCGTCCGTGGGCCATTTAATGCCGTGGCGGGAGATGATAACGGGCAGCGGTTTTTTTGCATTGTCTGTCTGGCCGTCCAGATAGTAGGGCAAAAAGAGGGCGACACGAACCATGGCCAGATCCTGCTCCCGGCTTGGGTAGTTGGGGTTATAAACGATATATACGTCTCCGGTTGCTTTGATGCGGTTAATATCCCGGGAAAGCCCCTTGGCTTTCTTGTCAATCAGATCCAGTGCCTGTTTGATTTTCCGGATGGCTTTTTTTGCGTCCATCAGGTTCACATCAAAAGAGCGGTCCGGGTCAACCGGAACCGTCTGGATGCGGATACCGTCGTAGCGGACATCCAGAGGTCCTGTCCGGGCGTGTACCATGGCCGAAGAGATGAAAAGAAGGATAAAGACAATGACGTAAGTGTAAAGAAATGATGGAGATTGGAATAATTTATTCATAGAGATCCTATATGCGTTCAGGTTTGAGATCGGCAACAGATACCAAAATGCCGACTGTTTTTCAAGGGATGCCGGTAGGGGGGGCTTTGGCAGGTGTGCCGGCGCAAGAAGTGGTGCCAGGACTGTTAGGAAAATCAATACAAACCGTTTGGATATTGTGAATCCTTTTTTTAGCCGCCCTCTGGTATCTTAGCAAAAAAACAGGTATAGAATAAGTTTTAACTCAAAATATCCACAGGCTTCCGGAGGAAGGAAAAATGAAAAAAGTAGCAATGGTCGGCTGGCGGGGCATGGTTGGGTCCGTGCTCATGGAAAGAATGATGGCGGAAAATGATTTTGAAGAGTTTACCCCGGTATTCTTTACCACCTCCCAGGCCGGCCAGAAGGCACCGGATGTGGGAAAGGATGTCCCTGACCTCATTGATGCCCATGATATCGATACCCTGATGGAGATGGATATTGTGCTTTCCTGCCAGGGCGGCTCCTATACGGAAGCGGTCCGGCCGCAGCTTGAGGCGCGTGACTGGAAAGGATACTGGATTGATGCGGCCTCCACCCTGAGAATGGATGACCAGAGCATCATCGTTCTGGATCCGGTGAACCTGGATGTGATTGAAGAGGCGCTGGCCAGGGGAATCAAGAACTATATCGGCGGCAACTGCACGGTGTCGCTGATGCTCATGGCCCTGGGCGGCCTCTTTCAAAACGATATGGTGGAATGGCTGACCTCCATGACCTACCAGGCGGCCTCCGGTGCCGGGGCTAAAAATATGGAAGAACTGGTGTCCCAGATGAGAGCTTTGGGGGATAATGCCGCCCCGATTCTTGATGATCCGGCTTCCGCCATACTGGATCTTGACCGGAAGGTTACCGATACCCTTCGTTCCGCCGATTTTCCCACAGCCAACTGGGGAGTCCCCTTAGGGGCGAGCCTGATACCCTGGATTGACCGGGCCATGGAAAACGGCCAGACCCGTGAAGAGTGGAAAGGATTTGTGGAAACCAACAAAATCCTGGGACGCTCGGACAATCCCGTACCCATTGACGGCCAGTGCGTCCGCATCGCTTCCATGCGCTGCCATTCCCAGGCCTTTACCATCAAGCTCAAACAGGATGTGCCCCTGGACGAGATCAACGACGTTCTGGCCAAAAATAATGACTGGGTGAAGGTGATTCCCAATACCAAGGAAGAGACCGTCCGGGAACTGACCCCGGCCAAAGTGACCGGCACCCTGTCCGTTCCGGTGGGCCGTATTCGCAAGATGAACCTGGGCGGCGAATACCTGACGGCATTTTCCGTTGGCGATCAGCTTCTGTGGGGCGCAGCCGAACCCCTGCGCAGGATTTTGAATATCATTCTTTAGCCGAAGTTCAAATAAATTGTATCACTCATCCCCCTGCCGGTGAACCGGTGGGGGGATATTTTTTTAGGGGGCAGGTTTAAAAGGGCCAGGCCAGGGGAATCAGCAGGGCGGCCATTACCACCACAATGATGTTCAAGGGCAGGCCCAGCTTGAGATAGTCTGAAAACCGGTACCCCCCGGGGCCATAGACCAAAAGGTTGGTCTGGTAGCCGATGGGGGTGGCAAAGCAGGCGCTGGCACCAAAGCAGATGCCCATGATGAAGGGTTTTGGGTTCACTCCCAGGGACACAGCCGTGGAAACGGCAATGGGCAGAAGCAGCACTGCCGTGGCATTGTTGCTGAGAATATGGGTGGAGATGCTGGCCAGCAGGATCATACCCAGAAGAATGGTACCGGGGCCAAGGCCTGAAAACAAATCCAGAAAAAGGCCGGCATAAAGCGGGGTTGCCCCGGTCTTTTCCATGGCCGTGCCCAGGGCGATGGTGGCGATGATCAAAAGCAGCACCTCGGGCTCCAGGGCCCTGTAGGCATCTTTCAAGCTCATGCAATGGGTCATGGTCATAAGAAATACCCCGGTGACGGCACAGACCATGATATCGGCCAGGCCGAAGGTGGCGGCCAGGACCACGCCGCTGAAAATGGCCGTGGCAGTCCAGGCCTTTTCCCTGTCGATCAGGGCATGATGGACATCTTCAATGATAATGACATCCATGCTTTTCCTGATGTCCGTAAGCTTGTGCCTGGGGCAGCGCACCAGGATAATGTCGCCTATTTTTAGCCGAACATTACGGATTTTCCTGTAGGAGTAGTGGGTGCGCCGGCTGCGTATGGCGATGATCTGGATCTCCGGATCATTTTTAAGTACCGTGGTTCGAAGGGGTTCCCGCAACAGGCTGGACACCGGGGGCAGAACCAGTTCGACGATCAAATCGTCTTTCAGGCCGGGACCTAAGTTCAGGTTTTCCTCCCCCAGGGCCGGCACCAGGATCTCTTTGTTTAAACAGGCCACAAGGGCTTCGGCAGACCCCTTGACCAGGAGGATATCCTCCTGGTGGATTTCCACCGGTGTTCTGGAGGGGTCCAGGATACTCCCATTGCGAAATATTTCAATCACACCCAGTCCCAGTTCGGATTCCCCGTGGGAGATGATGTCGGACCGCCCGATCAGAGGGGATTTCTCCGGTACGATCAGTTCGGCCAGATACCGTTTTTCACTGGTTTCGTTGATCTCGCACACAGGTCCCAGCCGCCGGGGCATGAGCCGCCCGGAAAAGATCAGAAGAAATCCTATGCCGACGATGGCGATGGGCAGTCCCACGATGCCCAGTTCAAACATGCCTAAAGGGGGATAACCGTATACCGTTGCAAGATCGCTGACAATCAGGTTGGTGGAAGTACCGATCAGGGTGCAGGTGCCGGCCAGGATGGACGCATAGGACATGGGGATCAGCAGGGAGGAAGGAGAGAAGTTGCACTGGCAGCTCAGCCCCATGACAATGGGGATAAAAAGCACCACCACCGGGGTGTTGTTGATAAATGCGGAGGCCAGCCCCACCGTGGCCAGTACGAAGACAAAGGCATACCGCCGGTTGGACCTGGACAGGCCAAGGACCAGCTCGGTGATAAACCCCACCGCCCCGGTCCGCATCAGCCCCCGGCTGAGCAAGAACATGGCGCCCACGGTAATCACGGCGGGGTTGGCAAATCCGGCCACGGCTTCCTTTGGGGTGAGAATACCGGTGAGGGCAAGCAACACAAGGATGCCGATGGCGGTTTTGTCCACGGATATCTTCCCTGTTACCAGAAGGACCAGGGCGGTGATCAGAATAAGGGTGACAAGCTGTATTTCCAGTTGAAACATGGCAATCTTCCGTATGATGTGGGGTTAAGAAAACCGGTTTCGATCTAATATACTATTTTGAGAGAAGATAGTCACGATTGGGGGGATGTAAAAGAAGCGCCCCGGTCTAAATTACAGACCGGGGTTAGAGAGCCGTTAGGCGATTGTTGGCAGTCAACTATGGTTGGGGCGGCACCGGTGTTTTTTTTATGGCTTTGCCGGGGGCAATCCCGACAAATTAAAGACTGAGCCAAATTCAGGTACGAGATTGTCAAGGGTGTTGTCCGCCTTCATCCCGGCAAGTCCCCTGTTAAATGCGGCCAGAATACCTTCCGCCCCCCTGATCTGATTCGAGATACAGACAAAGATCTTCTTTTCCTCAAGGATGCGGGGTAAAAATTTGATCTGGCCGGCCCGCAGGGGCATATGCTGCCGGACCAGGTAATGGCCCACAAATTTATCCGCCACCATAAGGTCGATGCGGCCGGCCAAAAGCAGGCGGATATTGGTGAGATCGTCCTTGACCGTGTGTTTGTCCAGATAATCGGCACGGTCAAATTCCCGGGAATTGATATACCCTTTAACGATACCGATGCGATATCCTTTCAGTGCTTCAAGGGTGGTGAATTGGATGTTGGAATCCCACCGCTTGAAAAAACCTAAGGGGCCTGCGGGAATGGGGTCGGAAAAAAAAGCATAGGCCGTGATGTGCTCGGCAAAGTATTCGGGAAAATACCCGTCCACCCGGCCCTTTTTGGCCAGGCCCACCACCCGGGACCACTGGTGAAATTGAATCTCGACATCAACGCCGCTTCTTCTGAAGGCCTCCTTGACCACAACGGCAACGTATCCGTTATTTTCAAGGCTCCTGCCGATGTAGGGCTCCCAGTCCAGGGTGGCCAGAACCACTTTGTTCCGCGCACCCGCATCTGATGGCGGTATGCAAACCGATAGGGTCAAAAGTAATAAAAAAGCGGCTATATGTGTTTGGGCACCCGGCATTGTTTAATTATTTCCCCAATTTAAGGATATTCTCCAATTATACGGTGTTTTAAGCTAAAGACAAGTGCTTACAAAAGACCAACAAAAAGGCCGGCCGTATAAAACACTTTTGTTTTGGCACAGGTTTGTGTAGATTTTAATTTGTGCAGATTATAAGAATCAGTCCGATATCCGCCGTTTCATTTTATTACGGGCCGAAAAGAGGCGTATGATTCGAAAAAACACCTGGATCCGTCCAGACATCGTGAATGAGGAAGCCCCATGACAACCCGCAGGTTTGATGCCATTGTAAGGACATTGAGAGCCAATAAGCACAAGCTGACCCCCCAGCGGCTGGCCATCGTAGGGGTACTTGCGGAGAGCCGGGGGCATCCCAGTGCCGAGGCCATTTATGAGCAGTTGAAAGGAACCTTTCCCACCATGAGCCTGGCAACGGTATACCGGAACATCCAGTTGATCAAATCCCTGGGGGAAGTGCTGGAATTGGGGTTCCCGGACGGGGGAAACCGGTATGACGGCAAAAAGCCTTATCCCCATCCCCACCTGGTCTGCATCCGTTGCAAAAAAATTATGGATCCGGACCTGGAAAGCCTTAAGGATATGACAACGGAGTTGTCCAAAGAGACCGGCTTCACGGTGGTCAGCCACCGCCTGGATTTTTTCGGCCTCTGCCCGGAGTGCGCCGCAAAGAAGGAGCAGGACCGGTAAACACCATGACAGACACCTATTTGATTCTGCCTGTCCTCTTTGTTTTCACAGGTGCTCTTGCGGCCCCTGTTTTCGGCCGGATAAACCTGGAGCCCCGGGTGGCAGGGCTGGTGCTTTCCCTTTTTCCCCTGGCCGCCTTTCTTTTTATCCTCACTCGGTTGCCCGCATTGGAGCCGGATATGGCCTATGTCTGGCAGTATCCCTGGATGCCGGGGATCTGGTTCAGCTTCTACATGGACAGCCTGGCCGCCTTTTTCGCATTGCTGGTGACGTTTATCGGCATCTTGGTGGTGGTGTATGCCGGGTATTATCTTGCTTCCGATGGCGGTGCCTGGCGGTTTTTCTCCTATACTCTCGGGTTTATGGGGGCAATGCTGGGGCTGGTGCTGGCAGGGGACCTGATTACCCTTTTTATCTTCTGGGAGGGCACCAGTATTCTTTCCTTTCTTCTGGTGGCCTACAAGTATACGGATGACAAGGCAAGGAAAGGGGCATTCAAGGCACTTTTCATCACCGGCGGCGGGGGGATCGCCCTGTTGCTGGGGGCGTTGTTTATCACCCATGTCGTCGGGGATCCGCGGTTTTTGGTGATTCTCTACTCCGGTGAGGCCTTGAGATCATCTGGATTCTATCCTGTGATTCTGGGGTTGATGGCCCTGGGGGCCTTTACCAAAAGCGCCCAGTTCCCCTTCCATATCTGGCTGCCCGATGCCATGAGCGCCCCCACACCGGCGTCGGCCTATCTTCACTCCGCCACCATGGTGAAGGCCGGCATCTATCTCATGGCCCGGCTGAACCCGGTGCTGGGGTTGACCGAAGCCTGGTTCTGGATGCTGACCTCGGCCGGTATGGCCACCATGATCACCGGCGCCGTTCTGGCCTTGAAACACACCGACCTCAAGGCGATCCTGGCCTATTCCACCATCTGCCAGCTCGGTATTCTCATGATGATGATCGGCCAGGACATGGCGACCTCCTTCAAAGCCCTGGTGATCGGGGTGCTGGCCCATGCCCTTTACAAAAGTGCCCTGTTCCTGGTGGCGGGTATCGTGGATCACGAGACCGGTACCCGGGACATCACCCGGTTGGGGGGGCTCCGGAAAACCATGCCCCTGACCTTTATCACTGCGGCGGTTGCCGGGCTTTCCATGGCCGGCCTGCCGCCGATGTTCGGTTTTCTGGCCAAGGAAACCCTGATGGCCACAGCCACGCATCCGACACTGCCTGCGGCGATGGCCTGGACGCTCACACTGGTCTCGGTGATTACAGGTGCCTTTATGCTGGCCATTTCCGGACGAATTGTCGTGGATGCCTTTATGGGGCAACCGAGAGATCCGGGTATCACGGCCCATGATCCGCCGTTGCTCATGGTGCTGGCACCGGCCGTACCTGCGTTTTTATCCCTGTTTCTGGGACAGTTTTCAGGGCTTAAGAACGAGGCGTTTCTCCTGGCCAATGCCGCAGGTGATGCGTTCGGATCACAGGTCAACATCAGCCTGGCCCTGTGGCATGGCTTGAACGCTCCCCTGGTGCTTTCCATTGTCGCCGTTATTGGCGGGTGTATTATTTTTGCACGGCGGGAACAAGTGAGCTGCCATCTTAAGAACCGGTTTGAGACCTTGGCCGTATACAAGGGGTTTGACCGCCTGATGTCCTTCCTGGATCGGTGGGCTCAAAAGGCGGTGGCTGTCCAGCAGGGACGGCTCCGGGTGTACCTGGTGTCCATCCTTTCCGGGACATTGGTGCTTTTGGCCCTGTTCAAGGGATTTCCGCCCCCTTTGAATCTTTCCGGTTTATCCTTTTTAACCCTGACCACGCAGACTGAACTGGCCCTGCTGCGGCTGGTTTCCCTCTTTCTGGTCTGCGGGTCTGCCTTCGCCTGTATCGTCATGCGCAAGGATTTTAACGCCATTTTGGCCTTCGGTGCCTCCGGCCTGGGCGTGGCCGTACTCATGATGCTGGAGCCGGCAACGGACGTGGCCCTGGTCCAGATTGTGGTGGATGTGCTGCTGGTGATCATTCTGGTGCTGGCACTGACACGGCTGCCAAAAGGCCGGTTGGAAACCGTCCAGTGCCTGGCCTATGCCGCCACCCGGTCCCAGAAAAGGGCCCGGCTCAGAGATGGCCTTATTGCCGGGGCTTTCGGCCTTGTGGTGATGTTCATGTCCCTGTCGGCGCTGCTGTCCCGGCCCCGGGTGAGTGAGCTATCCCATTTTTTTTTGAAAACCACCAAACCGGCCACGGGCTCTTCTTCCATCGTCGGTACGATCCTGACGGATTTCAGGGGGCTGGATACCCTGTTTGAGATTGCCGTTTTCGGTCTGGCGGGTATCGGCATGTATACCCTGATCCGGTTCGCCGCTGAAAAACACAAGGATTTAACCGTATCCCCGGATGAGATTGAATCATCTGGCTCTTTCAGTTCCCTTGGCATCGGAAGCATGCGAAAAACACCGTTGCTCAGGGTATTGGCCCACATCATGCTGCCCTTGACCATGGTGATGGGGCTGTGCGACGTCCTTTACGGCCACGACCAGCCCGGAGACGGCTTTACGGCCGGTGTGATCATCAGTGTGGGCATCGGGTTTCAATACATGGTGTTCGGCTACCATGAGACCCGGTCAAGAATCGGCTGGCTGCGGCCCTATCCGTTGGTGGGCGCAGGGCTGCTGCTTGCCCTGGTGTCCGGGCTTGGCGGGCTTTTTATGACCGGAAATTATTTTTCACCGGCGGACTTCGGGAAGCTGTTTCAGATTCCCCTGCCCAAAGGAATTCATCTGAGTTCGTCATTGATATTTGAGGTGGCCATCTGCCTGAGCGTGGTGGGCAGCGTCAGCCTGATGTTGAATACCCTGGGCCGGCCGAACCGGTGACATAGATAGTGACGCTGCAGGCGAAACAAACGGTTACCCAAGCATAGGAGGAGATCATAATTGGAAATTTTAACCGCATTTGCCATCGGTTTGACCTTTGCCGCCGGTGTATACCAGATGCTCCAGCGGAATGTGATCCGTTCGGCCATCGGCCTGATGATGATGAGCAATGGCATCAGTCTCTACCTGCTGTCCACCGGCGCCTGGATCGGTGAAAAGGCCGCCTATGTGGGGCAGGCCCCCGGAGATCCGGTGGATCCGCTTCCCCAGGCCCTGATTCTCACCGCCATCGTGATCAGCCTGGGCATCACTGCCTTTATTCTGGCCGTCATGTTTATCATGAGCAAGCGCTACAAAACCTGTGATTCCGATGCGCTGACCGGACTGTCCAGGTGATGCCGTCATGGAGAATCCCCCGATGGTGAACCCCATAATCGTCATACTCCCGGTTTTGATTCCGGCAGTTGCCGGGGTCCTGGGCCTGATCTGCCACAGATATCAAAGATGTCAGTCCTGGATCGCCCTGGCCGGCATGGCCCTTTCCCTCGCCGTTAGCCTGAAGCTCCTGGTTCTGGTGCGGGGGGCCGGCCTGCCCCTGGTTTTTCAGGCCGGCGGATGGGCCGCCCCATTCGGTATTTCCTTTGCGGCGGATCTTTTGGCTGTATTTTTCGTAACCATGAGCCAGGTGGTGTTGTTTGCAGGCGTCATATACGCCGCCGGGGCAAAGGATCGCTGTGTGGCATATCCTGCCTTTTACCCCCTGTTTCTTTTCCTGGCCACCGGGCTTACCGGCGCGTTTCTCACAGGAGATGTGTTCAATCTTTTTGTGTTCATAGAACTTCTGGCCATATCCAGTACCGTTTTAACGGCGGTTTCCGATGATGGTTTCGGCACGGAGGCGGCATTCAAATACTTTTTCATGAGCCAGCTTGCCGCATTTTTCATGCTGCTGTCGGTGGGGGCCATTTACGTGAGTTGCGGCACCCTGAACATGGGGCATCTGGCGCAGATCGTTCCGTCGCTCGGCGAGCAGGGCATGCTGCCGATGGCCGCGGCATTTCTTATGGCCACATTCATGATCAAGAGCGCCACCTTTCCCTTTCACTTCTGGCAGCCGGACTTTCATACGGCTGCCCCCACACCGGTGTCGGCCATGCTCTCTGCGGTGGTGGTGAAGCTGGGGGTGTACGGATTTATCCGGATGACGACCCTGATATTTGTTCCTCAGGGGGAGATGATCCGGGGATTGCTGGTGGTGCTGGGCATCGCAGGTATCATCTTCGGCGGCTTGGCGGCAATGGGGACGCATAACGTGAAACGGATGCTGGCCTATTCCACCCTGGCCCAGGTGGGATTCGTCCTGGTGGGAATCGGCTGGGGAACGGCCCTGTCCCTGACCGCCGCCCTGATCTTTGCCTTTAACCACAGCCTTGCGAAATCCGCCATGCTGATGCTGGCCGGCCATCTGGCCTCACGGGCGCCGGTGAAATCCGCGGATTTTTCTGTGGTGGCCGGCAGGGGACGGGGGCTGCCCTTTACCGGGATATTGTTTTTCATCGGATGTCTGGGCCTTGCCGGAATTCCCCCCACCAACGGGTTTATTTCCAAGATGTCGGTGTTCAATGCCGGAATCAATGCCGGCCAGTTTTACGGTCTGGCCTTGATCGGTATCTCCTCGGTGTTTACCCTTGTGTATACCATGCGCGCCTTTATGCGGATCTTCTGGCAAGCCCCGGAAATCTCAGGGGAAATACGGTCTTCCGGTGATCTTCGTCTGGCACCGGCCCTGCTTGTCCTCCTGGTGCTGGGACTGGGAATCTTTGCCGGTCCCCTGGTAGATCTGGCCGGGGAAACGGCGGCACGGGCCGCAGACAATCAGGCGTATGTGACGGCCGTGATGGGAGGGATAAAATGAACCGGTTTATTTTGTTTGTGAAAATCCTGCTGGTTTACCTGGCCCTGTCCACCAATATCAGCGTATATAACATTTCTTTCGGCGTGGTGGTGACCCTGGGGATCATGGCGTTGATGCCCAAGCGGCCCCAGAGTATCCAGGCAACTGATTTTCCAAAAGGGTTTAAAGCGTTGGTACTTTATTTGATCCTGATGGTGAAAAACACCCTGGCGGGGGGATTCCAGGTGGCCCGGATCGTCCTGGACCCGTCCATGCCCCTGAAGGCCGGGGTGGTGGCGGTGGACCCGGATTCAGACCATGAACTGGGCCAGGCGCTCAGCGCCCATGCCATCTCCTTGTCCCCTGGAGAACTGCTGGTGGAGACGGACGCCGAAGGCATCATGTATATCCACAGCCTCGACGTGGCCCAGACTGAAAAAGTGACCCGGGAAGAGCAAAAATACAGGCGCAGGCTGTTACAGCTTATTTTTGGCGGGGAGGGGTAATGGCATTCGTTGACACCCTGTACACTTACGTGTTGTACGGCGCATTGATGATTCACATCCTGCTGATGGCGGTGGTGGCCCTGCGCCTCTGGCAGGGGCATCACGTGGTTGACCGGCTGATGGCCTCGGACATGCTGGGGAACCTGGCCGTGGTGGTTCTGGTGATTGCCGCCATGATCCATCACCAGAATATTTTCCTGGACGTTGCCCTGGGACTTGCAGCCCTGGGGTTCATCACAGTGATTGCCTTTGCCAGGTATATCACCAACAAACGGATTTTCTAACCGGAGGGACAGATATGGAAACAATTCTGACACTGGTGGCCGTGGGTCTGGTCTGTCTGGCCACCTTTTTCAGCAGCGTGGCCGTGCTGGGGTACTTCCGGTTGCCGGATGTCTATTCCCGCCTGCATGCCACGGGGAAGATCGGCATCTTCGGTGCCGTATTCATGTTGATCGCTGCGGCTGTCCGTGCAGATGCCGCCTGGGGATATGCCCTGGTGCTGATTTTCTTTCTAATTGCATCGGGTCCGGCCACGGCCCATGCCATTGCCTCGGCCGCCTACCGTCTGGGAATCCGTCCGGAGTCATCCATCCGGAACGATCTGCCGGAACCGGACCTGCCGCCGCCCCGGGAAGTAGCGGACAGATGCCGCGTTTTAAATGACGGCGAAAAAAGGTAGGGTGTCACAGGATCGTGCCGGGCCGCCCGGTCAGTCGCCAAGGGAATCGGACAGATAGGTATGGCCGGTTTTGATAAAGTAAATATTTTCGGCGATATTGGTGATGTGATCGCCGATCCGTTCGCAGCAGCGGCCCACAAAGATAAATGAGGTATAGGCCTCCATTAAAGCCGTGTCCTCGCCCATTTCCCGTTTCAGGGAATTCATAAATCTGACAAATTTGCTGTCGATCTGATCGTCCTGGTGCCAGACCTCAATGGCCTTGGCCTCATCAAGGGTTTCAAATGCCTCCAGAGCACTGTTGATCATATTCCTGCCGATTCTGGCCATGTCATCCACAAAGCCTGTGGCAATGGGAAAGGGGTTGGTGTCCAGAAGAATCACCCGCTTTGAAATATTCGAGGCATAATCCCCGATCCGCTCAAACTCGGAGGCAATTTTCATGATGGAGATGATGTAGCGCAGATCCGTGGCCACGGGCTGCCGTTTGGCCAGTACCTGAATCACATCCGCTTCTGCCGTATGCTGGCGCTGATTGAGTTTTTCATCCGCCTTGATAACTTCGTCGGCCAGGCGTTTATCGTTTACACTGAATGCCTTTACAGCTTTGGCCAGTTGCCATTCGCACAATTTGCCCATGACGTTGATATGGGCGCTGAGACGGTCAATTTCCCTGTCAAATGTTCTCGACGTGTGGCGTTCCATGATGCGTTCTTTCCGTTTTTGTGTTGAAACTAAAAGTCATATTCTATTTGTGTTCGGATTTGATTAGCTGCACTTTGGCTGATGACAATTGCATCCATCGTTTAAAAAAAGACGTATTGATAATCAGAATATGCAAGATGGTTTTCATCAATACTAACGATTTGATTGCCCTGTGTGCGGTCTTAACTTTTTTTAATATGGAGAAACCCTAAAAGAAAAGGAAACAACCGTGAAACAGATTACAACGACGATCCTTTTAATTCTTCTGGCAATCACATTCCAGGTGCCGGCTGCCACCGCAGGAAAACAAATAAAATTTACCGCCATTCCGGATCAGAATACGGCCCGTCTGGCCCAGCGGTTCGGCAAAGTGGCCGGATATCTCACCGGGCAGACGGGAATACAATTTGTCTATGTGCCAGTGAAGTCCTATGCCGCCTCTGTCCAGGCCTTTAAAAACAACGCGGTGCAGATGGCCTGGTTCGGTGGGCTGTCCGGTGTTCAGGCGCGGCTGGGGGTGCCCGGATCCCGCGCCATTGCTCAAGGGGTTGAGGACCAGCATTTTGTCTCCTACATCATTGCCCACCACAGCACGGGCCTTGCACCTGCCGACAGCCTTCCCGAAGGCATCCGGGGCAGGGCGTTTACCTTTGGATCCAAAGGCTCCACCTCCGGGCGGCTCATGCCGGAATTTTTTATCCGAAAGCAGTTCAACCAGCCGCCGGAAACCCTGTTTTCCAGGGTTGGGTTTTCAGGGGACCATTCTAAAACCATTGCCCTGGTGCAGTCCGGCAGCTATCAGGTGGGGGCCGTGAATTTCAAGGTCTGGGAAAAGGAAATGGCCCAGGGAAATATCGATCCGGAAAAGGTTTCCGTGATCTGGAAGACGCCGGAGTATCCGGATTACAACTGGACGGTAAGAGGAGATGTGGACCGGGTGTACGGGGACGGCACCATTGACCGGATTCAAAAGGCCCTGATCAATATCTTTGATCCCGAACTGCTGGCGGCTTTTCCCCGCACCCGGTTCATTGAGGCGGACAACACCATGTACCGGCCGATTCTGGAAACCGGCCGGGCCATCGGTATATTCAGGTGATCCGATGCCGGCAGTGTTTTCCCTTGAAAACGAGACAATTGCCTACGACGGTTTTACCGCCCTGGAGCAGGTGTCGCTGACCATCCTGCCCGGGGAAAAGGTGGCGCTGATAGGCAAAAGCGGGGCAGGGAAAACCACCCTGCTGCGCAGGCTCTACCAGCTTAGACCGTCGGATTCGGCATTTGTTCACCAGCATCATGCCCTGGTGCCCCAACTGTCCGTATTCCACAATATTTACATGGGGCGGTTGGATCGTCTGTCCGTTTTAGAGAACATACGTAACCTGATACACCCGTCACGGGCAAGGCTTCGGCAGATCCGTCCCATTGCCGCAACCCTCGGGCTTGAAGGCAAACTCTTCGAGAAAACCTGCGCCCTTTCCGGGGGACAGCAGCAGCGGGTGGGCATCGGCCGGGCCATTTACCGCGGGGGAGAGGTGCTCATGGCGGATGAGCCGGTGTCCTCACTGGACCGGGTACGGGGAGAGCAGATCATCCGGATATTAACGGATACGAGCAAGACCGTGATTTCCTCCCTCCATGCCGTTGACTTTGCCCGGCGTTTTTTTGACCGGGTCATCGCCCTTGGAAAACGCCGGGTGGTGTTTGATCTGCCGGCGGACCAGGTCACGGACGACAGGCTCAGATCTCTTTACGGGTAGACGTGCGCCGGGTCAGTCTCTATTTCGTTCTTGCCGCGTTTGCCTGCCTGGCACTGGCGGATATCTCCGTTTCCACGCTGGATCCCTGGCAGGAGCTTGGCCGGATGGCCCAAGGGCTTGTCTTTCCGGATTTTTTCGAAACGCCGGGGATTTTAGCGGCTTTAGGGAACACGGTCAGTTTTGCCCTGATCGGCATGCTGGGCGCCGTGTTGTTCGGTACTTTTCTCTCCCTTTTTTATACGTATGCTCCGGTCCGATGGTTCTGCGCACTTATTCGTTCTGTTCACGAGTTGTTCTGGGCTTTTTTGATTATGCCGGTACTGGGTTTGAATCATGTCTGCGGTATTCTGGCCATCGCCGTTCCCTATGCCGGTATTCTTGCCAAGGTCTACTCGGAAATCCGGCAGGAAGCCGATCCGGTGCCGGCAGAGGCACTACCCATGGGAACGGACAGGGTTTGCGCCCTGTTGTTTACCACCCTTCCCATGATTTATCCCGGGATCAGGCACTACACGGCATACCGGTTTGAGTGCGCCTTAAGGTCCGCCGCCATTCTGGGGTTTATCGGGTTGCCCACCCTGGGGTATCATCTTGAAACCGCATTCCGGGAAGGGATGTATGCCGAAGCCGCCGCCCTGTTGTATCTCTTTTATCTGATGATCCTTTCCCTGAAATTCTGGGCCAGGGCTAAACGGATTGTTTTTCCCCTGGCGGCGGCTTTCTGGTTCACCGTCTGGGATACCGCTTTTTCCCTGGATAATCTGGTGCGGTTCTTCACTTACGATATTCTACCCTGGCCTGTCCGGGCGGCAGGGGTCTACGACGGGAGCATGACGCTTGCTTTCTCCCTGCCGGAACTGGTGGCATGGGGCCGGGAAATCCTTTTTTTCCAGGCGTTTCCCGGTATCTGGAACACGGCAATTCTGACCCAGATCGCGCTGGTGCTGACGGCCCTGCTGACCCTGGTGCTTATGGTGCCTGCCAGCAGACAGTTTGCGTCATCCGTCATCCGCGGGCCGGCCCGTCTGATGCTGGTGGTTATGCGAACAACCCCGGAATACATCCTTGCCTATGTGGGGCTTCAGCTCTGGGGGCCTTCCATGCTGCCGGCCATTTTTGCCCTGGCTGTCCACAACGCAGGGATTATCGCCCATCTGACCGCAGGGCAGGCAGACCGGCTGAGTCTTTCCTTTGACGCCCCGCGACGGTGGGTCAACCGCTATTTTTATGAGGTGCTGCCCAGGTGCTACGGTCAGTTCCTGGCCTTTCTTTTTTACCGCTGGGAAGTCCTGGTCCGGGAGTCCGCCATTCTCGGTATTCTGGGGGTGGCCACCCTGGGCTACTATATTGACTCGGCCATCGCCAAAGACCATCTGGATACCGCCCTGGTGCTGATTCTGGTAACGGCTGTGTTCAATATGGGGATCGATGCCCTGTCCACCAGAATCCGGTCCGGGTTGAAAATATCCGCCCATGTCACGGGATATGCAGGAGATTGAATCCTTGCGGGGAGTATCTGCCCTTCTTTTCCATCGGTGAAAAATCATTTTGGGCGCAGTTCCTTTTGTGATAGGCTCTTGGGGAAATCAACCCATAAACCAGGAAAACCATGACTGAATCCGGTGTGAAACTCCCCAGGCCGACGGATTACAAAAATGGGCTGGACGCCTCACAGCTCATACGGTTCAATGTCAGGAACGCCCTGGGCATTCTGATTGTGGCGGTTTGCACCGTGGCCAGTCTCCTTGTGATCATGGTAATGAATTTTTACCGGTACGAGGAAAAAGAACAATTGGCGCTGACGTCGGAATTCAGGGATCAGACCGCCCATATGGATACCATACTGGGGCAGGTCACCGCCGGGTTGGATGCCATGAAAAACATGGCAGAAGCGGATCTTGAGCAGACCCGCGGACAAAAAAATTTCCCCATGCCTTTTCCGGCCGGCTCCTTTGCACAGTCCGGGGCCTATTTCCATCTTGACGCCATGGCCGATGACCGTCGGGCGGACCGGGTGGGCAACCTCACCGGATGGGGGGTATACCGGCAGAAGCCCCGGGATGTGCGCCGGGAAATTCGGGCCGCATTGATCCTTAACCCCTTGTTCGCCTCCGCCCGCAAAAGCATCAGTACATCGGCCTGGATTTACTACCTGTCGGCCAGATCCTTTATCAATCTATACCCCTTTGTCCATTCTTCGGAATGGAAGTTTGACGCCATGACCTATAACAAGGATTTTTATAAGATGGGGGTGCCGGAGGCAAATCCTGAACAATCGTCTTATTGGACGCAGGTCTATGTGGATGAAGCCGGGAAGGGGCTGATGACAACCGGGGCGGTGCCGGTGTACGACCAGGGACGGTTTCTGGGTATCCTGGCCATTGACCTGACCATTGATTTTCTGAACCGGATCGTGGCGGCCTTCCGGCCGGAAAAAGGCACCCTTTTCCTGGTGAATACCCAGGGACAGATTCTGGCCCATCCCGATATTGCATCTTCATCGGACGCCACCATAAAATCCTTTCAGATGGCGGTACCTGAAGATTTCGGCCTGAAGCGGGAAGATTTTAACCTATTGCCTGAGCACAAGATTGCCCGGGCTGACAGCCATCTGCTGATCGTGGGGCATCTGGAAAATGCCCCCTGGCAGGCGGTGTATATAGAGCCTGTTCTTCCCATCTGGACCCGGGTGCTGGAACGGATCGGGCCGGCCCCCCTGGTGCTCTTCTTTGTGATGCTGACCACAGTCGTAACGGTGTTTGTGTCCAACTACTTCTTATTCGTCAGGCCCTCTGATCGATTTGTCAGATATATTATGGAGCTGAACCAGGGACGGTTTGACCTGGACCCGGGACCGGTCCCGGAGATGTGGCGGCCCTGGTTTTCAGCCATTAGTACCATATTCCAGGAGAATGATTCGCTGACCCGGAAAATGCGGCATTACAATGAGGAACTGGAAGACAGAGTCCTGAAGCGTACCCGGGAACTTCTGCAGTTGAACCAGACCCTGAAGATGGAGATCGTGGCGCGGGAGCGGGCCCAGGAGGAGGAAAAGGCAACTGCCCATATTCTGGATCAGGCCATTTCCCAGTCTCCTTCGGGGATCATCATCGCCGATGCCCCGGATCTTCATATCCAGCGGGTGAACAAGGCGGCCTTTGATATCCGTGGGGGAAGGCAGCCCGGAGAGAAAATAACGGATATCCACACCCACTTCAGCCAATGGAAAATATACGATGACAGGGGCCGTCCGTGCAAAGGCAGGTCGCTGCCCTTGTACCAGGCGATTCGAAAGAACAAGGTTACCCGGAACCGGGTGATGGTGGTCAAGGATGACAACGGAAAAGACCGCTGGTTGTCCGTGAATGCGGCCCCTATCCGGAATGCTGCCGGCAGGATCATTTCCGGTATCGTTATGTTCCACGATATCTCTTCGCTTAAGGAGCGCGAACTGGCCCTTCATGCCAGCGAAGCCCAGAACCGGCGTCTTAAAGACCTCTACAAACAGTTGTCCGACGCCTCCTTTGAGGCGATTTTTCTGTCCAAGGAAGGGGTTTGCATCGGGCAGAACAAGATGGCGGAAAAAATGTTCGGATATTCCCTGGAAGAGGCCCTGGGAAGCCCGGGGCTTTCCTGGATGGCCCCTGAATCGCGGCTGCTGGTGGCAAAACAGATCTCTTCCGGATTTGAGGGACAGTACGAAGCCATGGCCCAGCGCAAGGACGGAAGTACTTTTCCCTGTGAAATTCAGGCACGGATGACCGGTAAAACCAACATCCGTATTACGGCATTACGGGATATCACGGACCGGCGCCGGGCGGAACAGGAAAAACTGGATGCCCTTGCCTTTGCTGCCACCCAGAGCAAGCATGCCCTGGTGGGCCAGGTGGCCGGGAAAATGGCCCATGATTTCAACAATATCCTGGGGGTGATCATGGGCAACGTTGAACTGGCCATGACCGGCTGTGACGATCCGGGCATGGCGGACACACTGTCGCTGATACTGGGCCAGACCATCCGCGGGAAGAATCTGACCCGGAACCTGGTGGCCTTTGCCCAGGACCAGGAACCCAAGCAGGCCAGGTTCAGCATCAATAAGAAGATCAAATTGGTGCTTGACCTCATGCAAAAAGATCTGGCCGGTATCCGGGTGGTCACATCCTTCCAGGACAATCTGCCCGATCTCATCGCCGACCCGGGGATGATAGAGCACATGCTGGTGAACATGATTCAAAACTCAGTCCACGCCCTGGGCAAAACCCCGGAGCCCGAGATTTTTATCCGCACCTTCGGCAAACCGGACACCATTGCCTTCGAGATCCGGGACAACGGGTGCGGCATCCCAGAATCCAGCCTGAAACGGATCTACGAGCCGTCCTTTACCCTTAAGGGAAGCCGGGATGTGGGCGGCCACTACCTGCCGGATACCCGGGGCACCGGCTACGGCATGGCCAATGTGAAAAAGTACCTGGAACAGCACAAGGGGCAGATCCACGTCCAGAGCACCCAGGGGCAGGGCACGAGGTTTATCATCGAACTGCCGGTGGTGGATATGGAACTCACCCCTGAGGAAAAAGAAGAGGTACTGAGCCAGGGGACCGGGCCGGGCCGGCGGATCCTGCTGGTGGAAGATGAGGCCGCGATTTCGGATATCCAGTCCAGGGTATTGACGGCAGCACCCTGCCATCATCTGGTGGATGTGGTGGATAACGGGGAAAGGGCCGTGGAGATGGTCAAGAGCGGGCAGTATGACCTGGTAAGCCTGGACTACGTACTGCCGGGGGAAATGACCGGCATTGACGTCTATCACAAGATCCGGGAAACCAATAGGGATATTCCCGTGCTTTTTATCTCCGGCAACATCGAGTTTCTTGAGTCCATCAAAACCCTGAAGGCGGAAGATCCGCGGATTGACCACCTGTCCAAACCCTGCCTCAACAAGGCCTATGTCCAGGCGCTTCACAGCCTGCTTGGCCGGTGCGCGTCCCCATCAAAAGAAAGCTGAATTGGTTTGGCCGGTGTTGCCCCGCCTGCGCTCTGACCTTCAGGGCAGGATAACCCTGAAGGTCAGGCCGGAATCCGTGTTCCCAGCGGTGATGCTGCCCTGGCACCGGCGTACCAATTTCCGGGTAATGGTCAGGCCGAGGCCTGTACCCGGGGCGGTCTGGCCCGGTCTTCTGAAGAAGGGTTTGAACAGCATGCCCAGTTCTTCGGGGGAGAAGGCAGGGCAGGGGTTGGTGACGGAAAATAAAAGTCCTTTTTTGGCATCCGACCTGGCCCGTATGCCAATGGTCTGACCGGGTGCCGTATATTTCACCGCATTGTCCAGAAGGTTGTCCAGCACGGATTTCAGCACAGTTTTGTCCTGACACACCCATACGTCTCCGTCCAGATCCAGGTCGATCTTCAGGTCGTTCTGCCGGAATACGGACTGATAGGCCTTTAGTTCCTTTTCAACAAATGCGGTAAAACTGAATTTTTCAAGGGTGAGCTCAGATTCCTGGTAGTCCATTTTGGAAAGGGTGAGCATGTGGTCCACCAGGGTATCCAGATGCTGGATATCGTCCTCCATGCTGTCGGCATAGCGACGGATGGCCGCCTTGGCATCTTTGGGGGCCAGTTTGTCCTGATCCAACTTATCTAGGATCAGTTCCTTGGACAGGCGGATCCGGGCCAGGGGGGAGCGCAGTTCGTGGGACACGTTGGCGGTAAGTTCCTTGGCATTTTGTACCAGTTTTTCCAGCCGGTCCGCCATGAGGTTGAAGGACCCGCCCAGCTTGGCGATCTCGTCGTGGCCGGGAATATCCGTCCTGACGGACAGGTTCCCTCCGGCAAATTCAACGGCGGACCGGTTCAGCCGGTTGATGCGCCGGGTGATGAAGGATGCCATGGGAATCACCATCAGGGCCACCACACCGCCGATTACGATGATGCCGATAAAAAAGAGGCCTTCCGGGTGATCCGGGTCCCGGGTGTCGTAATACAGGTGGAGACGCAGTCCGTCGCCTCCGGCGGTGATGGGGATGGTGGCATAGTATTTGATCCATTTGAGCACAAAGTGGTAAAGGGTGATGCCGTTGTCATGGTGCACCTGGCGCTGAACCCCTGTCTGGGGGACATTGGCAGGCCCTTCAAAGGTCTTGAACAATATGGTTTCCCCGGGGTCTGAGATCCATATTTTTACATCAAACAGGGAGGAAAATGTGGTCAGCAGCTTCAGCAGGTCGGCATTGTCCGCCGCCTTTTTTTGGGGATACAGATCTGCGGTTTCCTGGACCAGGGCCTGGAAAATCTGGAGTTTTGAAAAGGTCTGCTGATCCAACTGGGCCTTGTAGGACCTGCCGGCCGTGAAAATGAACAAGGTGACGATCAGGGCGATGGTAATGACCAGCAGGACCAGGAAGGACAGAAGAATCTTGATGTAAAGCTGCCGGATTTTCATTCCTGGTCCACAAACATGTACCCGGTTCCCCAGACGGTTTTGATCCGGGTGGGCGAGGAGGGATCTTTTTCGATCTTGGCCCGGAGTTTGGAAATATGGATATCCACACTCCGGTCAAAGGCCATGAAATCCTTGCCCTGGGCAAGATTCATGATCTGGTCCCGGCTGAGAACCGTATTGGGGCTTTTCATCATCACCTCAAGGATGTTGAACTCCGTGGTGGACAATTCAACGGGGCGCTCCCCGATTTTAAGTTCCCGGGCCGCACGGTTCAGCACCATGTCCCCGGACCGGATATGGGTATCTTCCCTGGGGGATGCGGCACCGCCCTGGCGCCGGAGTATCGCCCGGATCCTGGCCAGAAGTTCCCTGGGATTGAAGGGCTTGGGAAGATAGTCGTCCGCCCCCAGTTCAAGACCGACAATCCGGTCCGTATCATCTCCCCGGGCCGTGAGCATGATTACGGGTGTGGAAAAGGTGCTCCGGATGTCCTTGAGCACATCCAATCCGTCTTTTCCCGGGAGCATAATGTCCAGAATGATCAGGTCCGGTGCCTTTTCCCGGATGGTTTTTTCGGCGTGGGTCCCTTCCAGGATAGAGAGAACGTCAAATCCGTTTTCCCGGAAATATTCGGACAGCAGGTCTATGAGTTTTACGTCATCATCTATGATCAAAAGTGTCTGTGTCATGTCTTATTTCCTTTCGATTTCCCTTAATACTATTGATTTACAAAGTTTTACAAGGCGATAAACAGAATTTTACATTTATTGAGTAGTTCATTTACATTACCGTTCCGACGCGGACGTTTCAGATATGGAAGGTTTCTTCTCCGGGACTGGTCCCGGGGAAGGAACCTTCCAAAAAGATAGATGAATAGGTTGGGCCGCGTTGAAATCATGAGGAAAGGGGGCGCAGATACGATGGTTGGTTCAGGCATTATCCCCATGTTTCTTTCTGCCCAGGGGATGACGGCAGACACCTGCCCTTTGGGGGAGAAACGTGAGCGGCCGCGGCGGATTCTGATTGCCCGCAGCGGCGGCAGCCCTGAGTTATCCCGGGTTGTCAGGCAACTGGCATTCGAATTTGCCGGAAAAGAGGCCAGATCAAAGATTTACAAAATCCCGGGCGCAGGAGATGCTCCCCGTGTAACGGATGTGAGCGGTTATGACGCAATATTCATCGGTGTCGCACCGGACGGAACCTGTGCAACCGATGCTGCCTTTACCTTTATGCGCTCCCATATGGATGATCTGGCTGCCAAACCCGTGGCCCTTTTTTTTCTTCTTGACCGCGCACCCAAACTTTCGTCGGCGGCCCATAGTCCGGAACTTACGTTTGAAGGCCTTTCCCGGATGTCTCCTTTGGATGTGATGACCTTTACACGGTCAGGCCAGGGGATGGCCGATGCGGTGTCGGATTGGGCGGGCAATAAGATCTGGCCCCTGATGGAAACCGGGTGGCTGGCGGATATGCTTTTTCCCTGCCCCGTTCCCTATGCCGGAATGAAAACAGCCGGATAACCCTCTTTGACAGCGCAGATTAGCCGCAGGAATCAATAAAGGCGCCAAACAACGGCGACATGGTCCGGCTGCCCAGCATCATCAGTTCCGGGTGCCATTGAATCAGGTCTATGGGCAGCCTTTTATGTTCTAAGGCTTCCACCACGCCGTCCGGCGACAGGGCCGTGATCTTGAGATCCTCCCCCGGGGCCTTGACCGCTTGGTGATGCCGTGAGTTCACCATGATCCTGGGACCGAATTTCCCAAAAAGCTGCGATCCCGGTTCAATGTCAACGGGATGATCCGTCCCGGTATGAATCTTTTTTTGCATGTGGTCCAATACCGGTGTTTCGAACTGGGCGCCGATATCCTGGAACAAGGTGCCGCCCAGGGCGACGTTTATCACCTGGGCGCCCCGGCAGATACCCAATATCGGTTTTCCCATCCGCATGGCGGTCTCAAGTACCGCCAGTTGATACACATCCAGTTCCGGGTCCACCCGCCCCAGCTCCGGCAGGGGGGATTCGTTGAAATATGCGGGGTCCAGATCAAACCCCCCGGGGAACACAAAGCCTTGGGCAAAGGCCGTCATCCGGGGGATCATATCCTTGTCTTCGGTAAATGGGAGGATGTAAGGTACGCCGCCGGCCTGTTCAATGGCCCAGGTATACGCGGTGGGAAGGCTCACCGCCGGCATATTGAAGCGGTTTAAATCGGTATGGGCCACAATGGCGATGACAGGGGGCATGAAACGGTCCTTCTTGGCTTATGGGTCATATCCGGGAATTTTTTTTGTACCCGGTCTGATGAAGGGCGCATCATACCATTGCACGGAGCCGTGGGCAATACAATCTGTCCGGTTTGAATGTCCATCAAACTGATTGGGGTGTACATTTCTTAACAAAAAATCAGGGGATTCCTGATTGACAAGTGACGGCGTTGATGGTTAGGGTCTTGTCAGACAAAAGGAGACGCTATGAAAAAATTATTCTGTATGACGAGTGTATTGATTGCGGCGTTAACAATTGGAACCCCTGCAATGGCAAATGAAACCCACGCCGACCGGGCGGTAACCCACGGTTCACAGGCCGCAAGCCATGCCAGCAACAGTGCCGCCCATGCCATCGCCGCCAGCGGTCAGGCGGTTTCCGGTGCCGCATCCGTACCGTTTATGGCCAGCGGTGTTGCCGGGGCCGTATCCGCTCAAGTGGGAGAAGATCTCAAAGATGCGGCAAGTGCACCCATCGGACAGCCGCTGCCCATAACAGACGAGACCATCACTGTTGGGCCGACGCCTGATCTGGCCATTCAGCAGACCACAACAGATCAATAAACGTTCGTATCTATTTCAATGAAGGAGCCGTTATGAATCTGTTGCGTGTGTTCGTTCTGATCCTGCTTGCTTCCTTTTTGGCTATACCACCGGTACAGGCCGGATCAAGCCAGGCTGAAGGGGAGGCATACTTTGATGCCGATACCATCATCGGTTTTTCAAAACGGGTGGAGAAATCCCTTGCTGCAAATGGTGCCCGGGTGGCGATCATTTCCCGGGTGGGGCGGCCCAGAACGCAGTTGCCCGAAGGGGTCCGCTTCACCCACACGGCGTTGGCCGTTTACTCAAAAATTACGACGTCTGACGGCCGCAATGTCCCCGGGTACGCCATATACAACCTTTACCAGAAATCCGGCCGGCCTGATAAGAGCCATCTGGTCAAGGACTATCCGGTGGATTTTTTTGCCGGGGTCCAGGTGCTGGAGGCAGGGGTGATTATCCCGACACCCGATCTGCAACGCAGGCTTCTGGACGTGGTGGCTTCGGATACTTACCAGAATCTGCATAATCCTGATTATTCGGTCATCGCCAATCCCTATACACTGAAACTGCAAAATTGCACCGAACATGTGCTGGATATATTATTTTCTGCGATCTACAAGACAGATGATATTCAGCAGATCAAGGCCAACCAGAAAGCCTACTTCAAGGCCCAGCCGGTACATGTGAACCCCATTAAACTGGCCTTAGGGTCCCTTTTTGTAAAGGATGTCGCCACATCAGACCATCCGGGATCACCGGAAACCACGACGTTTACAACCATCGGCAATTTTCTGGAAAAATTCGGCCTTGCAGCCAAAGTGTACGTTATTTCTGAATCCGTTTGATTAAAGGCCCCCGGAGGGTTTTTTTCAGCCCCTGTCCGAATCTTTCGAACGTATGTCAAATAATTTGCGTTTGGGGTTGAAGGGCGTATTGAGCACAAGAAAATAGCCGATGCTCATGGCAAATACCACTCCGGCCATTGCCCAGACATAGTCCGAAGTAATCTGGGTGAAGTCGAGGATGATGATCTTCCGGGCGATGGCCATCAGGGCGGTTGCCATGACGATCCGGACATGGATCACATCTTCGCGCAGGTAGATACAGATGTTCACAAATATTTCAATGGCGATAAGAACCGCCATGAATGCGCCGAAGGTGGCCAGAATATCGGAAATGGTCAGCATGAACAGCGGGGGTGTCAGCAGTTTGCGGTACAATACCCAGCCCACATCCACAACCCCCCAGATGATGACGGCGGTCATAATGACGGCCAGTACCCGGACGGCAAAGCGGATAATGGTTCTCAGCCTCTGGATCAGCGGGTCATTGGGAACACTTAAATCATCCATATCAGGTCTCCGTTTCAATCGGCTTGGGATGCTGTATCAGCAGGGTACATCCATCAGGATGGATACAAGGCTTCCAAAATGTTCAGGCCCTGTCCTTTTTTCTTGACGGCAAGGAGCGGACGGGTGGTGTTCCGGATCAGGCCTTCGGTGACACTGCCCAGGAGAATGGCGGCAATATCTCCGCTCCTGCCCCTGGCTCCCACAACGATAAGGCTGGTGTCGGTTTCATCCGCAAAGGCCAGAATGCCTTTGATCACGTTTTCCGTCATTTTGAATCGCGGAACGGCTTTAATGCCCTGAAGATCCAGCCGCGCCAGGCATTGTTTCGATTTTTCCTCGGCATTTTTGAGCATCACCTCGGTAAACTCTTCGATGGTTTTGCCGGTTTTATAGTACCCTTCCGGTACCCGGAAAACGTTGAGTACATCCAGTGAGGGAAGTTCTGCCGCCCTGGCAAAGGCACAGCCCACATCAATGGAATCACAGGAGTGTCCGGAGAAATCCGAGGCCACAAGGATACGTTCCAGATGAACCCGGGTATCCTGTGGAACGACGAGCACCGAACAAAAGGCCTTCCTGGCAATTTTTTCCGAATAATGTCGGCCGATGGGAGTGTCGCCTCCGGGATGCCCTGCAATCAGCAGATCGATATCCAGATCCCGGGTGAGATTGACCAGGGTGCCGATCATGGGACCCTCTTTGGCCTGGAAATGGAACCGGGTATCGGGCTGATCCTCCAGGGTCCGCCGGACAATGGCTTTCATTCTTTCGCAGGCGGCCTCGTCCACGGGGGACAGAATTTCAGGGTAGATTTTTTTGATTTCATCCGGGATATCGAAACTATCCGATACATGGACAAAATAAATGTCGCTTGCCCGGGACATTTTTGCCACAAAGCCGACGTACTGGATGAGGAGGGTATCAAGATCGTCCAGGTTTAAGGCAACCATCAGTTTTTTATACCTGATCATAGGCTTACTCCCTGATTAAATTAGGTGATTATGATATCGGGATACCGTTATCCCAAAATAACACCTGATGTAAAAATTGCAAGACGGTGGATATGCGGCAGATATACGCAGCGACAGGGGGATGGTTGACAAACCATGAATTTGAACCATCTTTGGGGGGCGTATGAATTGGAGTGAAACGGATCGGCAGGGGAGAACTCATGGGGAAACGGGCATTGGAACTTCTGGCACCGGCAAAGAACCGGGTGCTGGGAGCGGCAGCGATCAATCACGGTGCCGATGCCGTATATATCGGGGCGCAGGCCTTCGGGGCCAGGGCGGCTGCCGGAAATTCCGTGGCCGACATAGAGGCCCTGTGCGCCTATGCCCATAAATTCAATGCAAAAGTTTACGTAGCCCTGAATACCCTGATTTTTGACCATGAACTGGAAAAGGTCGGTGCCTTGGTCCGCAAGTTATGGCGTGCCGGTGCCGATGCCCTGATTGTGCAGGATATGGCCCTGCTGAAGATGGATTTGCCCCCCATCCCCCTCTTTGCCAGCACCCAGACCGACAACCGGACCCCGGAAAAGGTAACGTTTCTTGAAAAAAACGGATTTCAGCGGGTGATCCTGGCCCGGGAGTTGGATCTTGCGGCCATCCGTGGTATCCGCGATGCCACCCGGGTTGACCTGGAGGCCTTTGTGCACGGGGCGCTTTGTGTCTGCTATTCCGGGCAGTGCTATATGAGTGCCGCCATTGGGGGGCGGAGCGCCAACCGGGGGGCCTGCGGCCAGCCCTGCCGTCTGCCCTGGAACCTTGTCACCGGAGACGGTAACGTACTGGCCCGGGACCGGCATCTGCTTTCCTTGAAAGATATGGACCGGTCAAATTCTTTGGCGGACCTGATCCGGGCGGGGATCTCCTCATTTAAAATCGAAGGGCGGCTCAAAGATCTGGCCTACGTCAAAAATATTACCGCCCATTACCGCAGAAAACTTGATGCCATTCTGGACGAGACGCCGGAATACGGCAGGGCATCTTCCGGCCGCACAAGGGTTTTCTTCACCCCGGACCCTTCCAAAACCTTTAACCGGGGTGTTACCGACTATTTTCTGTTTGGGGGTGAAAAAAAGGCGGTTCATTCCTTTGATACGCCGAAATCCATGGGAGAGCGCCTGGGCCGGGTGAAAAGAACCGCGGCGGAATGGCTGGTCCTGGAAGGAAAAAAAGCATCCCGTGATATCCATAACGGCGACGGCCTTTGTTTCCTGGATGCCGCAGGGCGGCTTAAAGGGTTTCAGGTGAACCGGATAGATGACACGGGCCGTATTTTCCCCCCCGGCCGCCAGGCGGTAAAACAGCTTGGATTAAGTCATGGGACCGTCATCCACAGAAATTTTGATCGGGCATTCACCCGTATGATGTCCGGTGATACGGCAGACCGCCGCATCGGTTTGGATATGGTGTTTTCCGAAACCGGCAACGGTTTCAGACTTCGGGCCGAGGACGAAGACGGTAATCGGGCTGACGTCCTCTTAAAGGCCCCGAAGGAACCGGCGAAAAATGAAAGCCGCGCCTTTTCCGTGATTGAAAAACAGCTAAAAAAACTTGGCAACACCCTGTTTTACTGCCGCAGCCTATGCATTGACACCGCACCCTATTTTCTGGCGGCAAAAATCCTGAACGGCCTGCGCAGGCAACTGACGGAGAAGATGGCGGAATTGAGGATTGCCACCTATGAAAGATTACCGGCTGTACCCAGAACGATTTGCTACCCTTATCCTGACAAAGCCCCTGATTTCCGCTTGAATGTCGCCAATCACCTTGCTGCGGCATTTTACGCCGAGCGGGGCATCAAATCTGTTCCGCCTGCCTATGAAACCTGTGACCAAGGCAGCTCCGTTACGGTGATGACCACAAAGCATTGTATCCGGAGAAGTCTTGGACTTTGCAGGAAAGACCATACCGGCGGACCGGAGGCCTTTTGGGAAAAAGAGTGGCGCGGCCCCCTCTATCTGGAAAACAGCAAGGGACGGTTCCAGGTGATCTTCAACTGCAGGGACTGCGAAATGAACATCCGCAGCACGTAACTTTTCTTAGTTTTCCCACAGATCGTAAAAGTGATGCACCGGTCCGTGGCCCCGTCCCGTGGTATAGGCCGCCCCTGCTTTGAGGGCGCCGGTAATGTATCTTTTTGCCTGGTGCACGGCGTCGATCAGATCAAGGCCCCTGGCAAGGCCTGCGGCGATGGCCGATGACAGTGTACAGCCGGTGCCGTGGGAGTTGGGGGTATCTATCCGTTCGCCGGGAAACTGTGTCATGGCACCGGTGGGGCCGGTGTAAAGAAGATCATGGCTTTGCGAACCGGTCAGGTGACCTCCTTTCACCAGAACATTGGCAGTGCCAAAGCCTGCCAGATCCCTGGCGGCATCGGCCATATCACCTGCGGTTTCCACGGGCCGCCCCAGCAGCACCGAGGCTTCAGGCAGGTTCGGGGTAATCACCGTGGCCAGGGGCAGCAGCCGTTCCTTCAGGGCGGTGACGGCATCGTCCAGCAGCAATTTGTCTCCGCTTTTTGAGATCATTACCGGATCCACCACCACGTTGGGGCAGGCCCATTGTTTAAGTTTGGCCGCCACCGTTTCAATCACCTCCGGCGAATGGAGCATGCCTATCTTCACGGCATCCGCACCGATATCTGCCATCACGGCATCGATCTGCTCTCCGATAAATTCCGGGGGGGCCGGGAATATCCCGGTCACCACCCGGGTGTTCTGGGCGGTCAGGGCGGTAATGGCGGACATGCCGAAGCACCCCAGGGCGGAAAAGGTTTTCAGATCCGCCTGGATGCCGGCACCGCCGCCGGAGTCTGATCCGGCGATGGTCAATGCTCTGTAATAGGTCGTCATGACTGGCTCCTTTGCTTGGCCGGCAACCTACCACGGGCCGTGGGGCTTGTCAATCAAACGCCCGTGGCCCATTCCCCTGGTATTTCACATTTTTCCGGAGCAAAAGAATTTGCTTCCGGGTCCGATTCAGTATATCGTTGCCCCATCCTTTAACTCTTTTCTGTGGATCAAACCGATATGCTGGGGAGGCAAAATGAGATTTCTCAAGGGTGTAATTCTGGTTTTGATCGTTGGGGCTGCCCTGGCTTACGGTGGGTTTCACCTCTTTTTCCGGATGTCGGTACCTTCTTATACCGGATTTGAAACCCTCCCCGGACTGACAGCGAACGTAACGGTGAAAACAGACCAATACGGTGTCCCCCATATCTTTGCTGAAAACGAACCGGATCTTTTTTTTACGCAAGGGTATATGACTGCAAGGGAGCGGTTGTTCCAGATGGACATGAACCGTCTGGCAGGAAGGGGAGAGCTTTCCTCGGTATTCGGACCGCGTACCCTTGAATCGGACAAGTTTTTGAAAACCGTGGGTTTCTACCGCCAGGCCCGGGCATGCTATGCCGCACTTTCCCAAGAGGGGCAATTCATACTCAAAGCCTATGCCGCCGGGGTCAATGCTTATATTGAAACCTGTGACCATCTGCCCCGGGAGTATGTATTCCTGCGTACCCGGCCTGCGACCTGGGTGCCGGAAGATTCCATTGCCGCCGTCCTGTTGATGTCTTACAGTCTGACCCGGTCCAAAAAAGTAGATCTGATTATGAATCTTATCCGGGCCCGGGCCGGGGATGACGTGCTTGAAGCCATATTGCCTTCCTATCCTGACTTTGCCCCGGTACTGGCGCAAGCCGGGGCGTCGGTGCCCCGACTGCCGGAATTATTTGCAGATATTCCTGTCATGGAACCCGGGTCAAAAGCCGCATCCTGGCAGGGATTCCCCATGTCCCTGGACATTGCCGCCTCTAACTGGATGATTTTTGCCCCGAAGATGACCGGGACAGGAAAGGCCATGTTTGCCGGGAGCCCCGACCTGTCGCCCACCCTTCCCGGGCTCTTTTACCTGATGCACCTCAAGGGGGGCGGGTTAAACGTCATGGGCGGGTCTCTGCCGGGTGTTCCCGGCATCGGTCCTCTTGGATTCAACGGCGCCGTTGCCTGGAGTGCGGTGAACGGCCGGGGGGATGAACTGGACTATTTTGTGGAGAAGATAAATCCTGAAAATCCGGACCAATATCTCACCGAAAACGGATGGGCGGATTTTGAGATCATCCGGGAAACCCTTAAAATAAAGGAAAAGGAAGGCATCCGAAAGGAACCGTTCACGGTAAAAATTTCAAGGCACGGCCCCATGGTCTCCCATGTCATGGAACTGACCCCGGAAAACTGCGCCATGTCCTGGTCCGCCCTCCATATCACCGGCCGGGACTTTGACGGGCTCATGGCCCTGAACCGGGCGTCGGATTTTGATGATTTCAGGTCCGCCCTTTCCAAGATCCGGACCATGAACCTGAACATCGGGTATGCGGACCGGAACGGGAATATCGGCTGGCAGTTTACGGCGGCCCCGCCGGTGAGAAAGCAGGGGGACGGTTCCCTGCCCGTGCCCGGCTGGGACGGCGACTATGACTGGAAGGGGTTTGTGCCCTTGGCGGATCTGCCCTGGGACCAGAATCCAAAACGGGGATACGTGGCCTCCTTTAACAATGATCCGGGGAATGTCCCCTATCACCTGACACGGTTTTATCTGTTTGAACGGGCCATCCGTTTTCAGGAGCTGATGGCCGAACGGGGAGAAGGGCCGGTGGATTTTGAGGAACTCAAATCCATGCAGCTCGACCATAAGTCGGTGGTGGCCAAGCGGTGGGTGCCGAAAATCCTTGAGGCCTGCGAGGGGCAAACCGAGCTTGCCCCTTACCTTGAGATGCTGAAAAACTGGGATTTCAACATTGATATCAACAGCCGGGCGGCCTCGGTGTTCAACTATTTTTATTTCCAGATGATGACGCATACCCTCATGGATGAGGTGGGGGAAGAGGCCTGGGAAAAAGGATTGGCCAGGGAATATCTCTATTATGTGCCTGATCTGGTTCTGACCCGGATCATCCATGATGACACCCATCCCCTTTACGATGATAAAACCACGGTGGCGGTCAAAGAGGTGCGGGATGATATCATCCGGAAAAGCATGTCCCGGACCGCGGAATTTTTTCTTAAGCGATACGGCGGCCTTAGGGGAAAATGGGAATGGGGGCAGGTCCATCAGATGGTTTTTTCCCATCCTCTGGGCCGGAAGCTGTCTTTTTTGAACCTGGACCCGGTGGCCACCCGGGGATCACACCACACCATTAATTCGGGGTTCTGGACGCCCCAGGATCCTTTCCGGATGACATCCGGCGGGGTCATCCGGATGATGGTGGACTTTTCCGATATCTCCCGGGCCACCATTATCAGCCCGCCCGGGCAGTCCGGGCATTTTAACAGTCCCCACTACGACGACCTGGTGCAGATCTGGGCGGACGGCGATCAGATCCCCATGCATTTCGGCGGGGGCATAGCACTGGACAGAACCCTGGTGCTGCGGCCGGCGGATAAAAAAAAATGATGGGGAAATAAAAATTTGCCTAACCCGGTATTCGGTCCTACTTTAATGGGCAGTGTGACGCACGGGAAACGATGTCTATGAAAGATAACCGCAAAACATACCTGATGGCACTTTTGTTTGGGTGTTTTCTGCTGCTTCCGTTTCAGGCTGCAGCGGAACAGGTCGTGTTGCGCCTGTCCACGGTGCAGAGCTTTAAGCCCTTTGTCTGGGACGAAGGAAACGGCCCCCGGGGCATTGACCACGACATTGTACAGGAGATGTGCAGGCGCATGGAGATCTCATGCCGGGTGGAATACCATCCCTGGAAGCGGGTGCTGGCCCGGATTGAAGATGGCCTTTCGGACGGGGGATTCACGGGGTTCAGAACGCCGGAGAGACAGGCGTATGCCCATTTTCCGGCCCATCCCCTGCATTTTTCCACCTATAATATATTTGTGAAAACCGGCAAAGAATTTGATTTTGACAGCGTGACGGACCTGTATGGAAAAACCATCGGGATACGGCGGGGATTTAAAATTCATCCGCAGTTGGAGCAGGCCCGGGAAAAGGGTTGGGTCACCATCAAAGAGGTGAACAGCAATGACCAGAATGTCCGGCTGCTTTTGGCAGGGAGGGTGGATGCCGTTGCGGCCAATTACCACATGATGCGAATAACCCTGTCGGAAATGGGTGTTGTCTGTGAACTGAGCTGTTTGCCCACCCCCATCACCCCTCCTCGGCCTTCCTATTTAATGATATCCAAAAAATGGAAACACCCCCGTAAAGAGACCCTGCTCAAAAAAATCGATGACACCCTCAAAGAGATGTACGACGACGGCACCGTGGATAAAATCAATTCCACCTATCTGGACTGAACATGCGCATTCTCCATACCTCTGACTGGCATCTGGGCCAGCATTTCATGGGCAGGACCCGTACCCGGGAACACGAGGCTTTTCTTCACTGGCTGCTGAAACTTTTGGATGAAAAAAAGGTGGACGCACTGGTGGTGGCCGGGGACATTTTCGACACCGGAACCCCACCCTCATACGCCCGCACCCTGTACAACGAATTTATCGTATCCCTCCAGCAGACCTGCTGCCGGCAGCTCCTGATTCTCGGGGGCAACCACGATTCCGAAGCCACCCTCAACGAAGGCCGGTCCCTGCTGGCCTGCCTGAATACTCGGGTGACGGCAGGAATATCGGATGATCCGGAAGATCACGTGATGGTACTCGAAGACGGCACCGGCAGCCTCGGGTTAATCCTCTGTGCCGTGCCCTTTTTACGCCCCAGGGATCTGGTGCGCAGTGCCGGGGGCCAGTCGGGTCGTGAAAAACAACTGGCCATGGGCCAGGCCATTCAGTCCTTTTACAGTCGTGTTTTTGAGGCCGCCCGCAGCACGCAGGCCGATTTAGCCCGGGACGGCCGGGCGCTGCCCATCCTGGCCACCGGCCACCTCACCGTGGTGGGGGGAAAATCTTCTGATTCGGTAAGAGATATCTACATCGGCTCCCTGGACGCCTTTCCTGCGTCGGGGTTCCCCCCGGCCGATTACATCGCCCTGGGGCACCTGCACCGGGGACAGGCCGTAAAAGACCGGGATTATATCCGGTACTCGGGTTCTCCCATCCCTTTGAGCTTTGATGAAGGCGGCAGGGACAAGCAGGTGCTGCTGGCGGATTTCAAAGCGGGGGCACTGGCCGCCGTTCAGCCTGTGGCGGTACCCTGCTTCCGGCGTCTGGTATGCCTGAAAGGAAACCTGGAAGAAATAGAGGCCGGGGTAAGGGATCTTGCCCGGGAGGCCGCCGCATCCGCTGGTGAAACCTGGGGCCGCAGAACCGTATGGCTGGAGGCGGAGGTCCGGGATGACGATTACCTTACCGATCTTCAGGACCGTATCCAGGCGATGGTTGAAGACCAGGATACCGGCAGCGGACCTGCCATGGCCCTTCTCAGGGTCCGCCGCCACCGCAGGGGCGATACACCCGGCCTGGCCCCGGAGAACCGGGAACGGCTTGAGGAGCTGACCCCCAGGGAGGTCTTTTCCCGGCGGATCGCTGTTGAATCCCTGGCCGAAGACCAGGTTCAAATATTGAACACCCTGTTCGAGGAAATCCTGGACCATATTGAAACCGATGGCGCAGCCCCTCCTGCACAAGGGGAAACCCCATGAAAATCCTGGGGCTTAGGCTGAAGAATATCAACTCTCTCAAAGGGGAGTGGCGGGTAGATTTTCGAGACCCTGAATTTGCGGACCACGGCCTCTTTGCCATCACCGGCCCCACAGGGGCGGGGAAAACCTCCCTGTTGGATGCCATCTGCCTGGCCCTCTACCACCAGACCCCACGGCTGTCCGTTTCTTCGGGGTCCAACCAATTGATGACCCGGCACACCGGGGAATGCCTGGCTGAGGTGGAATTTCAGGTGCGGGACAAGACCTACCGGGCATTCTGGTCCCAGCACCGGGCGAACAACAAACCGGAGGGCAATCTTCAACAGCCCAAGGTTGAACTGGCTGCGGGCGACGGGACCATCCTTGCGTCCCAGATAAAGGAAAAGCTGCGCCAGGTGGCCGATATCACCGGGCTGGATTTTAAGCGGTTCACCAAATCCATACTTCTGGCCCAGGGGGAGTTTGCCGCCTTTCTCAATGCCAATGCCAACGACCGGGCGGAGCTTTTGGAAGAACTGACCGGGACGGATATCTACGGTGAGATTTCCCGCCGGGTGTTTGACCGGGAACGGGATGAAAAAGGATCACTGGAACTCCTGAAGGCCAGGGCCGGTGTGGTGACGCTTTTGACACCCGAGGACCTGGACGGCCTGAAAAGGGAAATAGAACGACTGAAGGCCGAGGAAACAGGCCTTAGAAAATCTCTGGCCGGGCTGGGGCGCAGGCTTGGCTGGCTGGACCGGAAAGCGGAACTGGAAACCGACGCCAAAGCCGCACGAACCCGCACCGGAAAAGCGATTGCACAGCTTGAAAACGCCGCACCGCAGCTTGAGCGACTGACCGCCGCCGTCCCTGCACTGGAAATCAAACCGGCCTATGAGGCGGTGAAAACTGCGGAAGCATCCAGGGACCGGAAGAAAAAGGAACTGGCTGAACTTATATCGAGTATCACGCGTGCCCAGGCCCGGATGACCCGGGTGACCAAGGAGCGGGCGGATGCCGCAGCGGCGCTGGATAAAATAAAAATAACGGCCGCTAAAACCGAGTCCCTGATCACGGAAAAGGTGCTACCGCTGGATGAGGATATAAGAAGTGCCACCCGGGAGGCAAAAGACACCGGAACCGCCCTGAAAGCGGCAAAACGAACGATGGTCGATCTGGAGAAGAAGGAAAGCCAGATCCTGGAAAAGGAAAAATCCGCTGCCGCCGCCCTGGATTCCCGGAACTCCTATCTTGACACCCACAAGGCCCACAGCCGGCTTGGCGAAGCTTTGCCCCTTATCCGGAGTCTGTTTGAACAGCGTACCGGCCTTTACGAAGAAAAATCTGCAGAAGTATCAAAAGCCCTTGGAATTCGGGATAAAAAAAGCCGGATAGAACAGGCGATCAAAAAATCCCAGGCGAACCTGGCGGCACGCCGAAAAGAAGCCGCCACCCTGACAAAAGACATTGAGCGGCTGGAAGAAGAAACCTTGGCCTGCCTTGAAGACCGGACCCGGGAAGATATCTTTAAGGTCTTTAACCACCTGACGGAAACGGCCCGGACCCGGGGGGAACTCAGTGCACTGGCCGTCCAGTACGACACGGCTCAAAACCGCATCGACGCCCTTAGAGGAGACTTGGCAACGCAGGAACGGGAATACGGGAGGGCGGAAAGCCGGGGTGAGGCACTGGCCCTGCGAAAGTCAGATCTTAAAACACGCCTGTCCGATCTTGAGCAGAACCTTGAACTGGAATACCGGATTGCAGGTCTCACGGAACACAGGGCACAGCTTAAAGAGGGTGAGGCCTGCCCCCTGTGCGGCAGTCTCGAGCATCCCGGGATAGATGCCTATGAGACGGTGTCTCCTGAGAGTACCCTTGCCCGCAGGGCGGCTGCAGCACGGGAACTGGATGAGACTGAAAAGGCCGCAGATGCGGCAGGGAACTTATTGGCAGGTCTCCGGGCGCGAATGGAAGCCGGACGGCGGGAGGAAACGGATCTCCTGGAAAAGATCGGAGGGCTCAGGAAACAATGGGATGCGCTTTCCAAAACCCTGGGTATCCACATCAACCCGGCCCATGGTGAGGAGATTCGGGAGTGGCTCAACGGCCAGGAGCAGCGTTTGTCAGGTGTCAAGGACACCCTGAACCGCCTGGACCGGGTGGCTGGAAGACATCAGGAGAAGGTAAACCGGCTGGCCCGGGTCCGGGAAGGTATAAGTCAATTGTCCCATGAGCTGGCAATGGCGGAAAAGGACAGCGGACGTCTTGACGGCCTGGCCAAAGAGACGGAGCAGCGGATCAACCGTTTGGACAGGGATATCGACGCCGCAGAAACAAAAGTATGCCGTACCATGTCCGGCCTGGCGGATGAACTGCCGGACCATAAGGCACAGGGGCGCTGGCTGAAACGGTACGAAAGCCTGTGGCAGACTTGGCAGGAAACCCTGTCTGCAAGGGATAAGGCGGCTGCCGACATTGCCACTGTCCGGGAGCAGTTGGGGCTGCTCCGGAAAGAAAAGGACCTTGAAAACCGTCGCTTAGAAGAACTGGAACAGTCGGCCGGCCAAAAGAAGGCAGCGCTTGACTCCCTGAGGGCCCAGCGGCGGGATCTTTTTGGGGAACAGACCGTGGCCACGGCCCGGCAGCAACTCTCAAAAGATATCCGGAACGCAGAAGATGGTTTGAAAAGGGCTGTTAAAGAAGAGGACCTGGCCCGGTCTGAACTGGACCGGCTTATGGGAGAGCAGGCCAACACGGAAAAGATGATCCGCGAACTTTCAGACCAGGTGGCATCTGCCGAACAGGCCTGGGCCACCTGCCTTGCCGGTAGCCGGTTTGATTCGGAAGACGCATTCAAGGCGGCCGTTATTGACCGGGAGGAACAGCGCCGCCTGGAAACCCTGAAGTCAGACCTGGACAAGGAATGCGACGCCGCCCGTACCCTTGAGGAAAAGGTGGCGTCCGAGCATGCCGCACACCTGGCCAAAGCTGCTGCAGACGCCTCTCTGGAAAACCTGGCAGAACTTGATGACTCGGATGGGGCCGGTGCCGCAAGGGAATCTTTGATTTCGGAAATGGCATCGCTGGAGGAAGACATACAGAAACGGGGGCGCCGGCAGGGGGAGATCGAGGGGCAGATCCGGGCGGATGAAACCCAGCGGTCCAACCAGGCTGCCCTGTTCCGGGATATAGACCGGCAGAAGGCGGTGTACGATAGCTGGGGACATCTTTCTTCTTTGATCGGATCCAAAGAGGGCGACAAGTTCCGCAAGTTTGCTCAAGGGTTGACCCTGAACCATCTGCTTTACCTGGCCAACCGGAGGCTTACCCAGCTTCACGGCCGCTATCTCATGCGTCAGAAAGAGGATGAGGTTCTGGCACTGGAGGTGGTGGATACCTGGCAGGGGGATGCCATACGGGATACCGCTACGCTTTCAGGCGGAGAGAGTTTTCTGGTGAGTCTGGCCCTGGCCCTGGCCCTGTCTGACCTGGTGTCCAGCAAAACCCGCATTGATTCTCTCTTCCTGGACGAGGGCTTTGGCACGCTGGACCCCGAAACCCTGGACATCGCATTGGATGCCCTGGATAACCTCAATGCCGGGGGGAAAATGATCGGGGTGATTTCCCACGTGGAAGCCCTGAAAGAACGGGTTTTCGCCCGGATTGAGGTGTCACCGAAAACCGGAATGGGCGTCAGCCGGCTGGATGAGCGGTTCCGCGTCAGGAGGGGCGAATGATGGTAACAACCGGCAGTGATATACACCAGCAGGAAAGACGGCTGATCATCGCCGCTTCCCTGCTGGCACTCTTTTTAGGGGCGCTGGATGCCCTGGTGATGTCCGCGGCAATGCCCACCATTATCTCCGAGCTTGGGGGACTCTCCCTCTATGCATGGGTGTATTCGGCCTACTTTTTGGCCCGGGCGGTATCCCTGCCGGTTTTCGGGAAATTGTCCGACCTTTTTCCCACCAAAACGCTGATGGTGGTGTCCATCGCCGTGTTCAGTGCGGCATCCGTGGCGGCAGGCATGTCGCCTTCCATGGGGTTTCTGGTGGCGGCCCGGGTGTTTCAGGGCATCGGTGCCGGCGGGATATTCGCCCTGGTGTACGTGGTGCTTTCCGATGTATCCCCCAAGGGCCAGCGGGGGAAAACCCTCAGCCTGGCCTCATCGGTATGGGGGATCTCTTCTTTGATCGGCCCCACCCTGGGCGGGTTCATCGTCACGTATTTTTCCTGGCGCTGGATCTTTTATATCAACCTGCCCCTGGGACTGCTTTCCCTGGCCGGTATCGGATTCTTTTTCAGAGAACTTCGGGAGAAACCGGGGGATGTGGATCTGGACTGGGCAGGGATTTCCTGTTTTTCAGGGGCCGTATTGGCCGGGCTGACCCTGATTATGACCGGCGGCAGGGAAATCCCCTGGGCATCATCAACAGGAATCATGCTTGCCGTGGCCGCTGTTATATTAGGGATCGGGTTTGTCCTGACAGAACGCCGGGCAAAGAATCCCTTTGTGGATTTTTCCTTTTTCAGGCACCCCGGATTTGCCCTGGGGAACCTGATGACCTTCGGGGCCAGCATGGCCATGTTCTCATTGTTTGCCTATGCCCCGCTTTATCTGCAGGGGGCATTGTCCCAGACCCCCATGGTGGTCGGTTACGCCATGCTTTCCTTGAGTCTTGGCTGGTCCGTTGGCAGCCTTCTCATGGGGCGGGTGGTGGACCGGGTCGGGGCCCGTCTGGCCAGTATTACCGGCACCCTTTTCATGACGGCAGGGGCGCTTTTCTGTCTGGGATTCGATATGGACACGGCCCTGCTCTGGTGTTTTTTCGTCTTTATCCTTATCGGGTTCGGTATGGGATTTATCTCCCTTTCCACCCTGCTGATCGTCCAGGATAGCGTAAAAAAGGCCGACCTGGGTATGGCCACCTCCCTGCACCAGTTTGCCAGAACCTTCGGCGGCACGGTGGGAGTCGGCATCTGCGGGGCTGTTGTCACCCAAAGACTTTTCAGCGGGCTTGAACAGGGTGGAAAAGGAGTGGTTGCCTCAATGTCCGGTAGCGGCGGTGAGATGGGTTCCCGGCTCCGGGAGAGCCTGAGCCACATGTTCCAGCCCGAGTTTCAGGCCCAGTTGCCCCCCCAAACCCTTGAGGTGCTCAGAACAGCAGTACTGGACGGCGTGGGGGCCGCATTCGTTATTGTCAGTGTGATTTGCAGCATCGGCCTTATCCTGGGGCTGTTTTTGCCAAAGGGAACGGATTGAGCGGCAGTTTTACCAGGGGCTAAATAGGCCAGATCAGCGAGGTAATCACCCCGCCGGTGTTCCATCCGTCATCCCCGTCTTCGCCGCCTTTAAAAGGGGCGGACATATGCTCCACCCCGTATCCCAGGGTCAGTGCAACAGGTGGTTTACCCGTTCGTTCAAACGAGAACCTAAAACCGGCAGATCCCGATATAATGCTGTGAACCGGAGATTCTGCAAGCCCCGGCAGGTTATCATCGTCAAAGATATGGGCAACGCCCCCGCCGATTTTAAAGAACAAAAACTTGTAGTGAACATCCATCAGCAGTCTGACTTCAGCGGTCAGTGAATCTCCGTAATTTTCGGTTTTAAGGTATCCTCCTCCGATGCGGCCCTCTAAAGAGAATACAGGTGTCAACCGTTTTCCAAGGACATAGTTGACCGTGGTCCATTCGTAGTCATCGACAGGCGAGGGCCCGATGGCGGTATAGTCTGAATGGCCGTAGAACAAGGATACCCCGTGGGTGTCAAATAAGGGACCTTTGGCCCATGCGGTTGACAGGCCGAAAGTCAAAAGGACGGCTAAAACGAAAATACTTGGCAGGCGGCGGTAAGCAATATCCATATCAATTCTCCCGGGTTCAGATAGCAGGTTAAGTACTGCGGTTCAGGGTCTATGAATGGCTATATCTGTCCAACAAAACGACAGGCCGGTTATACACAACGCTTGGGATCGCTTAAGCGTTTACGAATTTTGTTTGATCTGTATAAAAAATAACACTGCCGCCGGCGGATTTCAAGTCAGGCTTTTGGTATGACTTTGCCGGCGGCAGTTTTTATCTTGCAAGAATGGGGCTGATTTCCCGTACAAGCAGTTAAGATTTCTGGTGGTCCCGGTTCAGATGGAAGTTGGCCCAGGAGGAGGTCTTATTCAGTTCCCAGTTCCGTGGGGGGACCCGGTCTTCAAGAAAGGTGGACAGTTTGTCAGCATGCTTGAGCCTGTCGTAGGCCCGCACCCAGATGCAGCGTTTCTCCTTGTAAACTTCGCAGAAGCCGTCCCGGCTGCCGCCGCAGGGGCCGTTCCGGGTGTGCTTGGGGCAGCCGGATTCCGGGCAGAGAAAACCGGCATGCTGGATGCCGCAGTCGCCGCAGCCCTGGCAGGAGAGCATGCTCATTTTCATGGGGTCTTCCAGGCAGCGTTTCAGCACCCAGGTCTTGTCATGGTTTTCAAGAAACTGGGCAAACTTCCGGTACATCGGTGCCAGCACGTTGGTTTTGTCAAAGAACAGGTTGTGGGCCGTGCTCAGAAAACTGTAGGGATAATGGTCCGTCAGGCGGTCCCGTATCCCGGGCTTGGGCTCGGGGGTCTCTTCCACCTGGGTCACCTGGTCATAGCAGTAGTAGGCGTTTTTTTCCTTGTCTGCAAAATCGCTCAGGTATTTTGGCCAGTCGTCCTCTATTTCCTCCATGCGGTCTAAAATGGCTCCCACCGTATCAAAACTCTTGTGCACCCCGCCGATGTGGATGCCGCGGTAGCCAAAGCCCTTGAGCACGACCCCCAGCCTTGCAGCCCGTTCGATGGCGGCATTCATCCCCGCTTTGGGATCTTTCCACTCGGAGGCCACCTGCTTGTAAAGGGCATCGGAGACAAATGCGCCTGGCACCCGTCCCATGTTCATGGCCTTGGCCGCCCGGGGACTGAGCAGGTAGACGGATCCCATCACCGGAATATGGGCGTTCTTTTCGTTGTGGTACCGGATCAGCTCGTTGAACTTGTTGATGTCATACCCCAGCTGGGTAATGACGAAGCCTGCACCTGCGGCAATCTTTTTATCCAGCTTTTTGTACTGGGCGATACATTCGGATTTCCGGGTTTTAAAAGGTGAAACACCGCAGCCCTGGTAAAAGGGCTCGGGATCACCCGAGGCAAGCAGGCGGTGGGTCAGCCCTTTGATCATCCGGCTGAGCAGCACGGAGTCCAGGTCAAACACCGGGGCGCCGCGTCCTTCAAACCCCTTGCCGCTGTAATCTCCGGTCAGGCATAGAATGTTTTTCATCCCCAGCCGGGCCAGCTGAAGGGCCCGGCTTTCCATGCCCACCCGGTTCATGTCACGGCAGGTAAAATGGACGATGACGTCCAGTCCGTATTTGAATATTTCATACCCCAGGACATCCGGGGAAAGAGAGGGGTTGCCCCCGGGGTTGTCGGTGATGGAGACGGCAGAGACTCTGCCGTCGGCAAAGGCGTCTTTGGCAATCCCCACCAGTGAATCGGTGGTGCGGCCAAAAGACTCCCTGCCCGGTACCAGTTCTATGGTGACCACGAAGTTTTTCGGGTCCTGCAGCTCTTCGCTGAATATACGGAGCACGGTATTTCTCCCAAGGTTAAGGGTCGTATTGCTTTAAAAACAATAGAACGCTTATTTAAAGAAATCTTTGATCTGAGTCAAGAACAAAGTGGTACCTCTACGATTTTACCCCGGGATCACTTATTCCATATTCAGCATTTTTTTGCCCTGGGCCAGCCGTTCAGGTGTATGTTCATCCTCCAGGTCCTCTTTCACCCATTCCAGGGCATCGGGAATGGGAATGTTCTGGGGACATTTATCAATGCATTCGCCGCATTGGATGCACTGGGAGGCATATCCCATGATTCCGCCCGAAAAGATGTCGCCGCAGCGGATGGCGTAGAGAAACCTGGCTTCCTGCTCGTTTTTGAACAGGTGGAGTTTGTTCAGCACCTCAAAGGCTGCGGAGATGTTGACGCCTTCCGGGCAGGGTTTGCAGTATTCACAACCGGTGCACCCCACTTTCATCAGGCGTTTGTAGGTGTCGGCTGCCGATGTCACCACTGCCAGTTCTTCGTTTGAAAGGGAGTTCGGCAACGCTTCGCCGGCAACCTTTAAGTTTTCTTCGATGTGGGCCTCTTCGTTCATACCCGAAAGCACCGTTGTAACCTCAGGGCGGTTCCATATCCAGCGCAGCGCCCATTCCACGGGGGTCCGGTGCTTTGGGGCATTATTCCAGATGTCAGCGATATCGGGAGGCGGTTCGGGCACCCCTAAATTTCCTCCCCGCAGGGGCTCCATAATGATCACGCCCAGGTTTCTGGCGGCGGCGTATTCCAGCCCTTCGGTGCCGGCCTGGTGAACCTCGTCCAGGTAGTTGTACTGGATCTGGCAGATTTCCCAGGGGTAGTCATCCACCATGGTCTTAAAGTCGTCAATGTGTCCGTGGAATGAAAAACCGGTGTTGATGATACGGCCGTCCGCCTTGGCCTTGTCCAGAAATTCCAGGACACCCAGGGATTTCATCTTTTCCCAGACCGGCCCGTTCAGATTGTGAACCAGGTAATAGTCGATGGTGTCAGTTTCCAGAAAACTACGCTGGGCATCTAAAAATTCGTCCATCTGTTCCCTTGTTTCCACCATCCAGGAAGGAAGCTTGGTGGCAATTTTTACCTTTTCCCTGTATCCGTCCCGAAGGGCTTTTCCAAGCAGGGGTTCGCTTTTGCCGCCGTGATAAGGCCAGGCCGTATCAAAATAATTGACCCCGTTGTCGATGGCATGGCGGATCTGGGCGATGGCCCGGGGTTCGTCAATGGCGTTGGTGTTGTCCACGGGCAGGCGCATACAGCCGAAGCCCAGGACGGACAGTTTGTCAAAGTTTTTTGGAACGGTTCTATACTCCATGGTTGAATCTCCTTAAACGTCTGGCATAGGGGTGAGTGCCCTGCTCTGTGTCAGGGGCAGTGTAATAAGAAAACGGGTGCCGGCACCGGGGGTGGCGGACACACTCAATTGTCCGTTGTGGTTTTCCTTTATAATGAAATAGGAGACGGAAAGGCCAAGACCTGTGCCTTCTCCTTCCGGCTTGGTGGTGAAAAAAGGTTCAAACACCCGTTTCCGGGTTTTTTCATCCATCCCCGGCCCGTTGTCCTCGATTTCAATGCGGGCCAGGTCGCCTGTGATGTCCGGCTGGATGGAAATGAAAAACTCAGGGGTATATTCAGGGCCGGCCGTCTGCTTGTATTCGCACATGGCATGGGCGCCGTTGGTGAGAATGTTGAGAAATACCTGCTGAATCTTTCCGGGTTCACAGGGCACCTGGGGCATGTTCCGGTGGTAGTTTTTAATGATGTTGATTTCCTTGAAGTCGTAACTTTTTTTCAGGTCGTAGTCGCTTTGGGCCAGGGCCAGGGTTTCGTCCATTAAAAGGGAGAGATCATTGAGCAGCAGACCCGAATCCCCCTTTCGGGCAAAGGTGAGCATATTGGTGACGATATCCGCCGCCCTCAGGCCGGATGTCCTGATGGTTTCAAGCATCTGGGGCACCTTCCGGGCCGTCATGAAATCCCGGATTGCCGCCATGGATAGACCCAGATCATCGGCAATCTTTTTATTGGCCGGCATATCGATGGTGGTCAGGCGTTTTTTCAGGGTGTCCGCGGTCTGGATCATGCCCGCCAGGGGGTTGTTGATTTCATGGGCCATGCCTGCGGCCAGGCCGCCGACGGACATCATTTTTTCCGACTGGATCATCCGCTCTTCCATGCGGACCGCATCCGTGACATCGTCAATCCGGATTACGGCACCTTCGGTACCGTTGGCCGTCAGGGGATAGATGGTGATATCTTCGTAAAAAAGATCGTCTTCCCGGCGAAACGGGGTTTTGGGAAGGATCTGGGACCGGCGCTGGCGGATGGATACCTCGATACGGTTCATTTGCCCGGCAAGCCTGGGAAAGACGTTGTCAAGCGCGTTGCCAAGGGCCTCTTGCTGGGAAATACCCGTGATGTCCACGGCGCGCTGGTTCCATTGGGTGACCCGGCCATCCGTGGTGATTCCCACCAGTGCAGAGGGCATGGAGTCAATAATGTTGGACAGGTAGTTTCTCAGGTAGATCAGTTCCTTATTTGCATTTGTCAGGCCTTCCACCATGGTTTCCATGGAATGGCCCACCTGGTTCAGTTCGGTGACCATGCCCGGTTTGAAGGCGGCATCCATATTGCCGGAGGTGATCTCCCCGGCATAAACCATCAGATTCCTCAGGGGCGGGGCGGTCAGGCGCCGGATCACCCAGGCGGAAATCAGGGCGAAGGCCATGGCAAGGGCAAACATGGCCAGGGTTTTGACCTGGTAGGACCGGATCAACTGCTGGTATGCCGTATCGGAGACGGCAAAGACGATTTCCAGGGGTGTTTGGCTGCCGTTGAGGCTCAGGGGATGCACTCCGGCGATCAATCCTTTCACCAAGACGTGCTCCCCCGGGGTGAGGGTGTTGTAGGCCCGGGTCAGTTCTAAGACAGCGGTGTCTTTCATGGAGACGCTGGCTGCGATCAGGCGGTCCCTGGAAAAAAGGGCCACAAGTTTTGACCGGGTTTTGATCTGAATCTGTTCCATCAAGGACAGGTGGTTGTCCAGAACAAAGCCGCCGGTGATATGGCCCAATACCTTGCCGGTAGACGGATGGACCATCGGCAGGGATTTGACTGCAACGGTCAACCCATCAGGAGGATCCCCGGCGAAGATCCGCCCCGTTTCGTCCGGAGGACGGGCGGTCAGATCGTTTAAAACCGGTTTGACATTGTAAAAGGACGAACTGGCATCCACCCAGGCCGGTGTATCCGGCAGGCTTAAAAAACCAATATCCAGGTAAAAATTGGTATTGCCGTCGATGGCGGACAGGAGCAACTGCCGGGTGCTGTCCCGGTCTTTTGCGAAGACGGCATCCAGAAGCGGGGGATCTTCAAGGATTTCTTTTAAGGCCATATCCACCAGGTCCATCTGGTGTTCAAAGATGATCTCGGAAACTATTTGGCGCTGCTGAAACCCCTCCTCCAACCCGTCGTCCAAGGCTTTGATTCCGGACCGGTAGGACCAGAAGAGAAGCAGGGACGAAAAACCGATGAGCACGAGCAGGACATAGATACTGAGGACAAAGGCCTGGGGCCGCGGTGTATTCAGTTTGAAGACAGACATTTAAGGGGTCTGGCCTGAATAGCGGAAGGCAGTTTGTTTCAGCCGGGCCAGGTCCGCAGGGTTGATGCCCTTTTCCACCAGGGCAAATTCACCGGAGTATATCTGGGGCACTTCGTTGGACCGGTGTTCTAAATCCAAACGGATGGCCTCTGCCATGGCAACCCCGTTGTCATCGTTAATGCGCATGACGGTGACATCCATGTCTCCGGCCCGGATTGCCTCAAGCTCGGACGATCCTCCGCCCCAGCCGTTGACCATGATTTGTTCGGTGCCTTTGGACTGTTTCAGGGCATCAATGGCACCGAATGCGACGTCTGTGGCACAGGCATAGATAAATCGGATGTCCGGGGCGGTGTTTAAAATATCCAGAACCGCCAGACGGGACTTTTCCCTGTTGCCGTCCGTGTAATAGGCGGCCGCCTGTTTCAGATCGGGATAATGGCGCAGACTTTCCACAAAGGAATTTCCCCGCATGACAGAGACATAGCCCCTGGAAAAATAGAGCAGGGCGTAGCTGCCTTTGCCCTTTGTCTTCTCAAGGTAGTAACGGGCAAGTTTTCGGGTGCCTTTGACATGGTCGAACCCCACGTACAGGAAGGGTTGCTTGCCCTCCCAGGCCTTCAGTGGGGTGGTGATGTTCTGCAGGATCACCTTGGGGGAACTGCGGGTGATAATTCTCTGGATGATCCGCTGATGGCGTTTAATATCCAGGGTGAAGACCAGATAGTCCGGATTTTGATCCAGGCTTTTACGGATCAGTTTTTCCTGGATTCTGTAATCCACAGCCGGTTTGGTGAAGAACTCATCAATGTGGTAGTTCAGCCCGATTTCATCCATCCGGGCCCTGAATGCAACAATGCTGCGGCGCCAATAATCCGATACCTGCTGTCCCGGGTAAATGACTGCGATCCGGATCTGTTTTTGCCGGGCGGCCCGGGGTGCCCGGATGCCTTTCTCGCTGACCATTGCCGAAAAGGCCTTGCGAAGTGCTTTTTGCTCTGGATGTCGCCGTTCATATTGGGCAATGGTTAAGTACGCCGATGCCTGGCCGGCACCGCCTGCCCCATGGGACACGGCCAAGGGGGGCAAAGCCTGGGCAAAAAGGGCAATACAAACCATCAGATAAAAAGTGGCCAAGCTATACCGCATTGAAACTCCCGGGAATTATACATACGGGCCGGAGGGGATGCCGCCGGATCATTTTAAGACTCCGAAGTATACCGTCCGGGGGGGATTATTTCAAGCCTGTATGCGCGCGGCATCGCCGGCCGGAACCCTGTCATATTCCTGCGGATTTTTCTTGCGGGTTGAAATATGCAGCGAAAGCCCCATATTTTAATGAAGTCATTTCAAATGAAGATATTTCTGTTCACAGGTGAGTGAAGGTGGTCTATGGGATTTGTTTCGCGGTATGTGATATTTATTGTTGCAATTTCCTTTTTTGCGCTTCCGTCTTCCGCCGGAGCCGGGGATACCGGAGATGAGGTAAAAACCGTCCTCATCATCGGTGACTCCCTGACAGCAGGACTCGGGGTTATGCAAGATCAGGCCTATCCCGCCCTGTTGCAGGCGGAACTGGCCGCGGCCGGCCCCCCCGGGGTCAAGGTGGTCAATGGCGGCATCAGCGGCTCCACAAGCGCCGGGGCCTACGCCCGCCTCAAGTGGTATCTCAAGGCCCGTCCCCACCTGTTGATTCTGGCCCTGGGGGCCAATGACGGACTCCGGGGGCTCAAGGTGGCTGACATGGAAAAAAATCTGAGCAAGGCCATCTCACTTGCAAAAGAGAACGGCGTAACGGTTATCCTTGCCGGTATGCAGGTGCCCCCCAACTTGGGCCCGGAATATGCCGCAGCTTTCCGCCGTGTCTTCCCGGCACTGGCCGCGCAACACGAGATTCCTCTCATCCCCTTTTTGCTGGAAGGCGTGGCCGGGAAACCTGAGCTGAACCAGGCTGACGGTATCCACCCCAATCCCGAAGGGCATAAGCGCATTGCCGACACTGTACTGCCTTATATTCTGGAGAACCTATGACGTTTGAATCCGCGAACAATGAATCAAAGCATCATGAATACGGGACACAGCCCCCGCCAATACTTGAGGTGGCATCGGTAAACAAATCCTTTGCCCAGCCGGGGGCAGGCCCCCTCCAGGTCCTGACCGACATAAGGTTCCGTATTGACAGGGGACGGACAACCGCCATTGTGGGACATTCCGGGAGCGGTAAAACCACTTTGCTTTCCCTGATCGCCGGGCTTGACCGGCCGGACTCCGGGAACATTATCCTGGCGGGCAACGACCTGAACGAAATGGACCAGGACCGGCTGGCCAGATACCGGGCCGCAAAGATCGGCATCATTTTTCAGCAGTTCCACCTCATGCCCCACCTGACCGCCGGTGAAAACATCAGCCTGCCCCTTGAAATCCGGAAGGCGCAACAGATAGAGGAACGTACCCATGCCATGCTCCGCAAGGTGGGGTTGTGGGATCGCCGCAATCACCTGCCCGGTCAGTTGTCCGGCGGGGAATGCCAGCGGGTGGCCATTGCCAGGGCACTGGTGGTGACACCGGATCTCATCCTTGCGGACGAACCCACGGGGAACCTGGACACGGAAACCGGGCAGATCGTTGCCCGTCTGCTGTTCGATCTGGTGGAGCAGGAAGAAAAAAGCATGGTTCTGGTGACCCACAACCCTGAGCTTGCCGCCCGCTGCCACCAGGTTCGGCATCTTGAAAAAGGGCGGCTGGTCTGATGTTCTGGGTCCGGATGGCCATACGGGAACTTCGGGTGACCCGGGGATTCAGCCTTTTTTTCATTCTCAACCTGTCCATCGGCCTGGCCGGCTTTGTTGCGGTTCAGTCTTTCGGCCGTTCCCTGGACCGGCATATGGACCGGAATCTCAGGGAAATTCTGACGGCAGATCTGGTGCTCACCGCCACGTCGCCCATGACACCCGAAGAATCCGTCCTGACACAGGAGGTCCTTGGGCCTGAAAAGGACGCGGCCCGGCTGGTGGCATTTTACACGATGATCCGGCCCATGGGTACGGCAGGGGGGACGGATCCTGCGAATGCGGATAATCCCGGCAGCCGCCCGCCGGCCCGGCTGGTCAGGGTGATGGCCGTTGACAGGGCCTATCCCCTGTACGGAAAGTTCATCCTGGAAAACAATATCGATCCTTTAGTGCTCCAGGCCTCTCCCGGATTGTTCATGACCCGGGATACCGCCCTGACCCTCGGGCTGCGGGATGAGGCCGGTTTCGCCGTCCCCCTGCGGCTGGGGGAAAAGGACTTTCATATCCGGGGCTTTTTTCTGGAAGATCCGGACAAGTCCCTCACTGCCGTAGACCTTGCCCCGAAGGTTTATATGGGCCTGGAACAGCTGGACGGTACCGGCCTGGTCCGGTTCGGCAGCCGGATTCGTTATTTTTACTGCTATACCTTTCCCGAAGGGCGGGATGTGCCGGCCCTCAGCCGGAAACTTTCGGCCCGGTTTTTCGAACACAGCCGGGGCAAGCCTAGGATCAACATTTTCGACACCCGGGATGTCAACCGGCGGTTGGGGCGTCTCACCGGATATTTCACCGGCTATATGGGGCTGGTATCCATCGTGGCCCTTTTTCTGGCCGGGATCTCAGGGGCCTATCTGTTTCGGGGGGTGGTGACGTTGAAGCAGAAGCAGATGGCCATTCTCATGAGTACCGGGGCCATCCGCCGGGAGATCTACGGGATGGTCAGTCTTCAGTTAATCCTCCTGGGCAGCCTGGCATCTATGCTGGCCGTCGCTGCGGCCTACTTTTTAATGCCGGCCTTTCCCGTTATTTTTAAGGGACTGGTGCCGGAGGGGCTTGATCTTGCCATTGATCCCCTTTCCGTGCTGCTGGCCCTGGGTATGGGCATGGGGGGCAGTCTTCTGTTCTGCCTGCCGGTATTTGCACGGCTGTTCAGCTTCAAACCCGGGGCTCTGCTCCAGGACGTTCACGCCTATGGCGGGGAAAACACCGGCAGTGCAACCCATCGCAGATTTGATGTACTTCGGCGGGGACTTGCCTTTATTCCCGGGCTTGCCGCCTTTTTCGGAGTCTCCGTGTTGGTGGCCGGATCACCCAGGGACGGCCTGGTGTTTGCCTGCGGTTTTATCCTGGCTTTGGCCCTGCTGTCCGTTGCCGGCGGGGGCGTCTTTTACTTTTGCGGTATCCTGGCCCGGCGGCCGGGACGGTCTCCGGTCCTGAAGATCGCCTTCCGGAATCTTTTCAGAAACCGCTGGTCCTCCCTGTCCTGTTTTGTGACCATTTCCATGGGGGTGTTTCTGATTTCCCTGATTCCCCAGATTCAGAAGGGACTGGAATCCGAGATTATGCGGCCGGAAGGGCTGAAATTGCCTGTGTTTTTTTTGGTGGATATCCAGGACGAGCAGAAACAGCCCCTGATGGATTTTTTGAGCGGACAGCCCGGGGAACTTACCCATATTTCCCCGGTGGTGAACGGACGGATTCAAAAGATCAACGGCCGTCCATTTTTTGAACACGGCAGCGACACGGAACCTTCCCGCGGCCGTGTGAACCGGATGCGGGGGCGGCGCCTGGAGTTTATCTTTTCATACCGCAAAGAGCTGGCAGATTCGGAGACCCTGGTCAAAGGACGACCCATGACCCGTAACCCTTGGGTGTTCGGCAGCGCGGCGCCCTTTGAAATATCAATGGCCGTCTCTTTTGCAGACCGGTTCGGGTTCAAGATCGGGGATGTCATTGAATTTGATGTCCAGGGGATTCCCCTTACCGGCCGGGTGGTGAATCTGAGAAAAGTCCGGTGGAACTCCTTTCAGCCCAACTTTTTTCTCCTGTTCCAGGATGGTGTGCTCAACGATGCCCCCAAAACTTACCTGGGTGCCATCTCCAATGTGGCCCCGGACCTTCGGGCGGCCCTCAAAAACAACCTGGTGGACAGGTTTTCCAACATTTCCGTGATTGACGTGACCCAGACGGCTGCCACCATTCTCGGGGTAACGGACCGTCTTTCGCTCTCCGTTAGGTTCATGGCGTGGCTGGCCATCGGTGCCGGCCTGGTGTCCATATTCTCCATTGCCCGGCACGAGGCCCGGAAGAACCGGAACCAGATCAACCTTCTCAAAGTGCTGGGGTGCGGCCGCACCACCTTACAGGGGATCAGCCTTTTGGAATTCGGTTTTATCGGATTTACGGCAAGTCTCTTTGCCCTGGCCCTGAGTGCCGGATTCTCCCTGGGGATTTCCTGGTGGTTTTTCGATAACCTGTGGCGGTTCGATGCCTTTTATCTTGCCGCCATCCTCACCCTGGCCACGGGGGTGTGCATGGGCACCGGCCTTGCGGCGGTCCGCCGGGTGGCAAACGCCCGTCCATTAGACTTATTGAATTAGGCATTTCCGCAATGATGACCTTATCTGTCGCGGTTTTTCAACCGGCCTTTAAGGTCTGCCGCAAGATCGGCCTGTTCCCGGCTGAAGCCGGTGGCCTCCTCCGCCGACCGGACAAGGGCATCGGACCGGTCTGCCACGCCTCTTATACTCTCTAGGATACCGGAGACAAAGTCCAGGTTGGCGCTGACTTTGCCGCTGACCTCGGAGATTCCTTCGGATGCTTCCCCTACGTTTTCCGCAATCTTCCGGGTGGCGTCGGACTGGGTGTCCACGGCCTGGGCGATGGAGGTCACCATCTCATTGCCGTTGTGGATGGTATCCGAAATCAGTTGGATCTGCCGGATCATCTCGTCAGAAACCGTGTTGATATGACCCACCTTGTCCCGGATATCCTCGGTGGCTTCCGCCGTCTGGCGGGCCAGGGCCTGGATTTCCGTGGCCACGACGGCAAAGCCTTTGCCGGCTTCCCCGGCCCGTGCCGCTTCAATGGTGGCATTCAACCCCAGCAGTTTGGTCTGCTCGGAGATTTCATTGATGGCATGGGTGACATTGTCGATGGCATTGGCGGCTTTGCCAAGCTCCGACACTTTTTGGGTGGTGCTTCTGGCCTCGGTGACGGCTTTTTCGGTCACTTCCCTGGCATTTTCCGAGTTTTTGGCAATCTCTCCGATACTGTCAGTGATTCCCCCGGCGGCGCTTGAGATCGTGTTGAGGTTGGTGGAGGCCTGGGACATGAACCGGGATACCCGTTCTATATTGTTGTGAACGATCCGGGCTGACTCAAGGATTTCGCCGGCCTGGGTGTGGCTTTCGCCTCCCTGGGTTTTGATGTCCGCCATGATTTCCGGCAGCCGGGACAGGTTCTGTTCCAAGTGGCTGATCCGGGAGGTGAATTCCAGGATAAAATCCGGACAGGAGACTGATTCGTCTTTTGTTTTGCCTTCTGTTTTATCTACGGATGAGCTGCCGCGTCTGCGGGTCATTACATAAATGAAACAAAGGACCATCAACAGCAGGAAGCAGGCCATGCTGGTCATCACAAAAGCCCTGCGGCTTTTACCCAATTCGGCAACGCCCTGCCGCAGGTCTTTCAGGTGGCCGGCGGTTTCCCCGGCCAGCCGGGCAGGATCCGTCGTGTTTGCGTCGGCACCAATGGCTGCCACCGCCTCATCCAGCCGTTGCCCGGCTGCCGTGATATGGGCCATAAGTGCCGGAATGTCAATCGTTCCGGGAACCTCCGGTGAAAAGCGCTGATCCACTGCAGCTTTGGAAAAAGGATCATTGGCCATGTGGCGGGAGATATCCTCAAGGGCCTTGTCACGCATGTCAGGAAAGAGGCTGTTGTGAATGGTTGCCTCCCAGTTTTCCTGCTCCGGCATCATGGCCAGAAGGGCGGATGCGCTTAACACCGGGGCGGTATCCGGAAATTGCCTGGTCCACTCTGAAAGGGCGTCGGTGGAAGGGAGCCTGTCAAGCAGGTCTCTGAGTTCCCGGAGCGTTGCCAGGTCTTTCAGGGGGGTAAAACTGGTTATTAGATCCGATCTGGCCGTTGCGTCCGTGACCGTATTGGAGAGATCGGCCAGGGCCTTGGATATCTGCTGGTCCCGTTGATTGATCAGGACCATGAGTGCCTCCCGGTCCGGCTGGGGCAATGCATCGACGGCTGCGATAATCTCCGGTGCTGCAAGAATCCTTCGGATCTCTTTGATCTTGTCCGTGATCCTCTGGGGGTCAGGCAGGGCCTCTGCCAGATCTTTGGCCTTTGACAGACGGTTGAGGCCGGTCAGCCGCTTCATGAGGCCGTCCGCTTCTTTTTTGCGGGGAAGGCCGGCCAGAGCTTGTTGAAGGTCCGTATGTACGTTTGTGTATACCTGGATATAGGTATCCAGACGGTCCGATGTGTCGGAGAGTGTGTCCTGGTCCGGTTGCTCTGCCGCCAGAGCGCTGAGCCGATCCAGGCCGTCCGCCGCAATGATGCGGTCCACCGTATCTCGGATTTCCCCGAGTCTGGCTGCCCGTTCTCCGGCCTCAGCCTTCAGCCATTGGCGGTTTTTTTCGTGCCGGGTGTCCAGGGTCTGTACGGTGGTTTGGTGGGCAGCGATGATATGGGTTGCTCTTTCAAAGGCTCCGGCCAGTTCTTTGGTTATGGCCCCTGTTGCATCATGGATCTTCTTTTCCCTTTTGGCATGCTGCTGCGCCATGTCGGCGACAAGTGCTTTGATTTGCTCCAGCCGGCCTTCCTGGGCCATGATGTCAGCGACAGTGTCCGGTGGCAGGGTCTGGCTGTTCCACACCACTATGATAAGGCCGATGAATGCGGCCGTCAGGAGCATAAAAGGAATGATCGACCGTCTTCTGTCCGTATTGAGAAACGCCATGGGTACTCCTTTAAAAACGGATAAGGTTTCGCCATTATGTCTAAAGATTCGAATTCATATAAAATAATATTTTAACTTGTTCCGGGTCAATCTTATGTGAGAAAAATATGAAATCAATTGGCGGTAAGGTGTGCCTAAATTTATCGTCGCCGGATTGATTTTATCCCATTTATCCTTACCTTAATTGGCACAGTTTCCCCTACCCCCAACCAAGGAGGACCCTATGACCTATGAAAGCCTGATGGAAAAATACAGAACAAAAGATTCATTCATATACGGCAGAAGCGTCATCCAGATCGTGGATAAGGAAACATTCACGGAGGAGGGTGTCCGTAAAACGAATTTTTATTATCAGACGGACCGCCTGAACCGGGGCGTCATTACGGTGGTCAACGACCCTGCCGGTGCTTGAGGTTTTACCTGTAATATCGTAAGTCCCTCCGTGCCGCCTATGGGGCTGCTCTAAATTTAAATCGGGTGCCCGGGAGTACCCGATTTAAATTTTATTGAATTCCCCTTTCTTTTTTCATAGATGTTTTTGCTTAGTGCGGTATTATAGGATACGCTAATATAATTTCCGTTTGATAGGTAAAGAAAATCAGCGCATTAACCAATGCTTGGGAGTGTCAATGCTATGACTGCCGTTAAAATGTCGTTCCTTGGGATCGCAGGGGGTGTATTCTGTGCCGTCCTTTTCTTCTATTTTAAACCGGAACCGGAGCCGTTTAGGATCGGTTACGTGGGAAGCATCTCAGGGAAATATGCCGCCATGGGAACCTCTGCCAGAAACGGGGCATTGCTGGCGGCAGAACAAATCAATGAAAACGGTGGTGTTCTGGGCAGGCCCCTGGAACTTGTGATCATGGATGACGGGGGGGATCCGTCCCGCACCCTGGAGGTGTTCCAGGCGCTTTACGACCAAGGGATAAATATCATTATCGGTCCGTTTACAACGGCATGTGCCACACGTATTTTACCCTTTGTGAACCAGCAAGGTATACTGACAATAGGGCCTGCCACCGCCGGTGAAAACCTGGCCGCGCAGGATGATTTCTTTATCAAGCTTTTTCCCTCCACAAAGATATTCGGACAGAAGATCGGCGAGCTTGCCGTGCACATGGGGCTGAGCAAAATGGCCATCATAACGGATCACCGGAATAAAACATTCGGTGACACCATGGTTCAGGGGTTTCGACCCATATTTGAGACGGAAGGGAGAACCGTGACCGGGCTTGTGGAGTACTTTTCTTCGAACAGCACCAGCCATGCCGACCTGGCGGAAATTGCCCTGAACGGTTCTCCGGATGGGGTTTTTATCATCTCCAGTCCCATAGATACCGCGCTTCTTTCTCAGAATATGAAGCGGCTGGAACCTGATCTTCAGTTGTTTACAGCGCCGTGGGCAGTTGCAACGCAGTTGATAGAAAATGGCGGTAAGGCAGTAGAGGGCTTAAGGTTTTACGCCCCCTATATTTCCGAAAGCAAGGCCCCGGAATACCAGGTATTTACCAGGATATACCAAAACCGATTCAGTGAACCCAATACGCACGTATCCATTTTTAATTATGAGGCGGTAAAATTTTTGGCAAAAGGATTGGAAAACGCGGCGTCTGAGGCGCCGTCCGATGTAAAGGCGGCCCTGCTCGGTTTGGATCGCTTTCAGGGGCTGCAGACAGTGTTTCGGCTGGACCGAAACGGCGATGCCGGCCGGCCGGTGTTTCTTCATCATATCAAGGATAGAAAATTTACGCCGCTGCCCCAGTTGACCGAATGAAGATTCCCAGTATAAAAAAACACGTATTGGTCATGTCCGGTGCGTTGGCATTTGTTCTGGCCGGGTCCGTTCTCTGGCTGTCCGGATATTTTTTTGACCAGTTCAGCCGGGATATCGCAAACCGCAACCACAGCCTTTGCCGGGCACTTGCCGACCATACGGGCTATATTTTATCCCGGCCTGTTGAGGAACTGAGCCGGCTCATCCGTTTAATCGAAACACCGCCGTTTGACACCCCTCAGGTGATTCAGGATGAAATTGACGATATTTTGAAGTTCAATCCTTTCTTTGAGTTGATTCAGTTGATGGATGACACGGGAAGGATTTCACATGTGGCGCCTTTCAGCCCGGATCATATCGGGCTGGATATGTCCAACCATCCCTTTTTCGAAGATGCGGCCAGCAAGCGGAGACCGGTCTGGTCGGCGGGGTTTATCTCTTCCCAGACCGGGGCGATTACCGCAACGGTTTCCATTCCCTTTTCCAAAGGGGTGGTGACGGCCCAACTCAACCTGGAACATCTGAGCAGTGCGCTGCGGGTCTCTGCCATCGGCAGGGGGGGCTTTGCCGCCGTGACAGATGCCCGTGGGGTGGTGATTGCCCACTCGGATGAAAGTGTCGTAAAAAAAAATATGAATATCGCGGGCATGATTTCCGTGCAACAGGGCCTGAAAGGGCAGGAAGGCAGCTGGAATGAAACATGGGGCGACCGGGAAGGGCTTACCAGTGTGGCGGTGATCGAGCACAGCAACTGGGTCGTGATCATCTTTCAGCCGGATTCTGTGGCCAGGGCCGTCGTCAAACGGATGGAGCGCTTAGGGTTGGTCATGGTTGCCGCCACCTTTTTTTTGATTCTTGCCGGGCAGTATTTAATTTTACGCAAGTTGACAACCCCCTTGGACAAACTTGAGACTCAGATCAAAACGGTTGCAAGGGGAGAATCCCATTGTGAGATACATCCTGATTTTCAGGAACTTGTTCCCTTGGTTGACAGCTTTAACAAGATGGCGAAAAGGATTCGTCAACGAGAACTGGCACTTAAGAACAGTGAGGCAAAATACAAGGCGATCTTTGAGGGGGCCAAAGAAGGCATTCTTTTGATTGCCGAGGACGGCAGCCGGATTCTTTTTGCAAACCAGTCCATGGTCAAGTTGCTGGCACCGTCCGGGGAAACGTTGCAGAACAGGTGTCTTGGGCAGTTTTGTCCCGGTACGAACGAGGTCTCGGCAGATTCTGTGATACGGGCACTTGCCGCGAACCGCAACAAGACCTATGAACGGGTGCCACTCTCTGTTGCCGGAGGTGATATCCGCACCATGGAAGTGTCTGCGTCCATGGTAAAACTGGATGACACGCCCGCCATAGCCGCTTTTTTTAACGATATCACCCATAAACTGGAAATGGAGGCGGAAAAAGAGAATCTGGAGCGCCAGTTGCTTCAGACCCAGAAAATTGAGGCCATCGGTGTGCTTGCCGGGGGCATCGCCCATGATTTTAATAATATCCTATTTCCGATTCTCGGCCACGCGGAGATGCTGGCCGATGATTTGCCCCCCCAAAGCACCCAGTATCAATCTGCGTTAGAGATAAAGACCGCATCCCTTCGGGCAAGGGATCTGGTCAGCCAGATCCTCGCCTTCAGCCGGCAGAGCGAAAAGCAGATTATTCCTATCCGGCTTCAACCCATTGTTAAAGAGGCTGTGAAACTGCTGCGGTCTTCTTTCCCGTCAACCATCGATATCAGTATCAATATTGATAATGAATGTGGAAGCGTGATGGCCGACCCCACTGAGATTCACCAGGTGGTGATGAATCTGACCACCAATGCCTTCCATGCCATGCAAAAAAGTGGCGGACGGCTGGCCATTCGGTTGAAACAGGAAGAGCCTTCTGCCAACGTCCTGGCCATTTGGGGGCTGGCGCCGGGCAGTTACGCGGTGCTGACGGTTGAAGATTCCGGGGACGGTATATCGCCTGATATTCTGGACCGGATCTTTGATCCTTATTTCACCACCAAAGAGCGGGGAAAGGGTACGGGACTCGGGCTTTCCGTTGTCCGCGGCATCGTAAAAAACAGCAATGGAAATGTCCGTGTGGACAGTCGTCCGGGTGAGGGGACATGCGTGACCGTCTACCTGCCGGTTATCGATACCGGTACTGACTTGAAAGAACAAACGCCCGTGGAGATTGACCCCGGGGGAACGGAACACATTCTCCTGGTGGATGATGAGTCTTCCGTTGCCAATATGGAGAAAATCATGCTTGAACGCCTTGGGTACGACGTCACCGCAGTGACGGACAGCCGCAAGGCCGCCCTGCTCTTCGGGTCCCGGCCGGACCGGTTTGATCTGATCATTTCGGATATGACGATGCCGGGCATGACGGGTATTCAACTCCAAGAAGCAATAAAGGCCGTGCGTCCGGACATTCCGTTTATCATCTGCAGCGGATTCAGTGACAAGATTGACAACGGATCAAGCGGGCTGCTTGATATACAGGGGTATCTTGAAAAACCGGTGATGAAAAGTGAAATGGCAAAGATCGTAAGGGCGGTTTTGGACAAAGCCGCGGCAACTGACGCAATAAAAGACTCCCGGTAGGACAACGCTTCCGGTAAGACGCCCTCCCCTCTTTAATTTCTTTTCGGGATTGACATGGGCGCGGGGTCTCTTACTTTATGGCATTTGGAGCAAGTATATCGATGCCCGGTTCTCAGAAGTTTCTTACCGATAAAACCATGCGGTATGTCCTGGCCCTGACCAGCGCTTTTCCCCCCCTGTCCACGGATCTTTATCTGCCGGCGCTGCCCGGCATGGTCGCGGAATTTAACACCACCCAGGCCCATGTCAATCTGACCCTGAGCCTCTTTTTTATCTGCTTTGCCGCAGCCATCCTCTTTTGGGGACCCATGAGCGACAAGTACGGCCGCAAACCGGTGCTCTCGGCCGGCCTGGTGATCTATATCCTGTCCTCCCTGTGTTGTGCCATGGCCACCGACATTGGCCTTTTGATTGCCTTCAGGGTCTGCCAGGCCTTTGGCGGTGGGGCTGCCACGGCCGTGTCCACTGCGGTGGTCAAGGATCATTACAAGGGCAAACAGCGTGAAGTTACCCTTGCCGTAATCATGACCATGGTCATTGCCGCGCCAGTGGTGGCTCCGCTTTTAGGGGCGTTTTTGCTGAAATTCTACTCCTGGCGGGCCGCGTTCTGGGTCCTTACCGCTATCGGCACGCTGGCCCTGGTGCTTTCCTGGTTGCTTCCGGAAACCCTTGATGAAGATCAGCGGTATACGGGATCAGCCCTGGCCTCCGTCGGGCGGCTGGCGGTTGTCCTGCGGAATCCAGGATTCTCCTCTCTTTTTCTGATATTTTCCCTGCTGGCCATGCCCATGCTGGGATTTATTGCCGCCTCTTCCTATATTTACATCCAGGGCTTCGGCCTCAGCGAACAGGTCTTTTCATTTTTCTTTTCGTTTAATGCCCTTTGTGCCATGGCAGGCCCCATGTTCTGTATCCGTATTACCCGCAGGTTCGGATCTGATGCGTTGATTACCGCCTGTTACGCATTTTTGGCCCTTACAGGCCTTCTGGTGATGATGATCGGCGGTCTTTCCCCCTATATCCTGGCCCTGCTTGTGGGACCGGCCACCTTTTTCATCCTGGCCTGCCGGCCGGCCAGTGCCAGCCTGATGCTGGAACAGCAGGACAGGGATACGGGATCGGCCTCCGCCCTGATCAACTCCGGGAATATGATCATGGGCAGCCTCGGTATGTTCATCCTCTCTACGGACGTTGAGTTGTTGATACCCGCCCTGGGGATGATGCAGGTGGCCGTGGGAATCATCGGCGGCGGACTGTGGCTGATGGTAAGACGACAGAAGTTTGTCCGGCAGGTGCCGGAAACGTAACACATCCTTTTGGGGAACGAAGATCAGCCCGCCGGCGGCAGGCGGAAATAAAACCGGGTGCCCTTGCCGGGTGAGGTGTCCACCCGGAGTTCTTCTCCGTGCAGGTCGATGATTTTGCGGGTAATGGCAAGGCCCAGCCCCACATGGGCGCCGCTGCTTTCTGCGCCGGGTTTGTAAAACCGGTCGAAGATCCGGGGCAGTTCGTCTTCGGAAATCCCCGGGCCGGTGTCTGACACAGAAATCTCAATATCCGGAGTTGCTGAGACGGCAACCGTCACACGGCCCTTTTCAGGCGTATGGCGAAGGGCGTTTTCAATGAGATTTTCAAGGGCCCTTTCTATGAGGGCGATATCGGCCATGGCAAAGGTTTGGGTGGCGTGAAAAAGGGGATGGAGGTCCACCTGCCGTTCATCGGCCCGAAGGGCGAACTTCTGGAGGATATCCCCGGCCAGTTCCGCCGGATTGAAGGGCTCCGGCCGGATCTGATACCGGGCGGATTCCACCTGGGCCAGCTCCAGGAGTTCTTCCACCAGGGTATTGAGACGCAGGCAGTGTTTGATGGCGATGGATAGGTATTCCCGCCGTTGTGCCGGTGTCTGGTCATTGTCCGACATCAGCAGGGTTTCGATATACCCCTGGAGGGTGGCAAGGGGCGTTTTTAAATCGTGGGAAACATTGGCCACCAGTTCCCGCCGCATGCGGTCCGATGCATTCAGGGCGTCCACCTGTTCGTGGATACGGTCCGCCATATTCCGGAAGGTCAGGGTCAACCGGTCGATTTCATCGGCTGAGCCGGGCTTGATATCGGCAGGCAGATCAGCGGGGGCCGCAGGGCTGTCCGCGCGGAAGGCATCCATGACCCGGGCCAGCCGTTTCAACCGTCCGGTGAGCAGGCCGAAAATCACCAGGCCGCTCACAAATGTGAACATCAGGCCTGCCAGGATCATCCAGGTGGAGAGCCGGAAAATGTAAGAGCCTTTGAGTTTATCTGCCACGGAATCGTATTGCTCCCCGCCGAGGATCACGTAGAGGTAACCTTCAAGGGTGTTGTCCCGCATGATCGGGGCGGCTGAGAATACTTTTTTCCGGGTGGGGTGTTTGGGGTCATCCCCCTGGATTGGGGGGGAGGCATCCAGGCGGTCCAGCCACTCAAGTACAGGCCCAAGAGAGACGGATTTACGCTTGACGCTGCCTTTGGGGGCGGAGTAGGTCAGGATGTTGCCATCAGGGTCCAGCAAATAGATCTCTATGCCGGGGTTGATGACCATGAGCATGTGAAAGATCTCTTTTAAGGCTGTGGCATTGACCTTGCCCTGATCCATGAGCAGCCATTCCCGTACGATCTGGTCCGCCAGATCCCGGTTCAGCTTCTGGTTGACCTCCTGCTGGTACATATCCGTGGAAAAAACGGTGACCCCGATAAAGATCAGTCCCAGGGCCAGAAAAAGGGCGGCAAGTCCTGCGGCGATTTTTGAGTACAGGGAGGTGAACATGGCGTCTAATCGTCCCTGAATTTATAGCCCACCCCCCACACCGTCAGGATGTATTCGGGATGGGCCGGATCGGTTTCGATCTTGCTTCTAAGGCGGTTGATGTTGGAGTTGACCACATGGCCGTAGCCGTCATGGCCGTATCCCCAAACCTGGTCCAGGAGCTGTGACCGGTTGAACACTTTGCCGGGATGCCTGGCAAAGTGGTGGAGAAGGTCGTATTCCTTTGCGGTAAGTTCGATGGGGCTGCCTTCCTTGAGTACCTGCCGTTTGTCCGGGATCATCCGCAGGTCCCCTGAAACGATGTCTGACTGATCCTGCTCACCTTCCTGTTTCCGGATGGTGTCGATGCGCCGGAAAAGTGATTTGGCCCGGGCCACAAGTTCCCGGATGGAAAAGGGCTTGGTGACGTAATCATCGGCCCCCAGCTCCAGCCCCAGTACCCTGTCAATTTCAGAGGATCTGGAGGTGAGCAGGATCACCGGGGTGGCCACTTTGTCCGCCCTGAGCGTTTTGAGAACTTCCATACCGTCCATTTCCGGCAGCATGATATCCAGGATAATAAGATGGTACCGACCGGATTTGGCCTTTCGGTATCCGGCCCTGCCGTCCATTGCGGTATCCACCTGCCAGCCTTCGTTACCGAAGTGCAGTGCCACAAGCTTTGCCATATCCTGGTTGTCTTCCACCACAAGAATTTGTTGAATGGTCACCCGGCCCCCTCTTTGCTTGTTACCGCCTCTTTGGGAGAGTAATGGGTTTGCGGCGGTACGTCAAGCCGGGGCAGTTTCCCGGGGGATTCGGCCCGGGAAACTGATATCCGTTAGACCTTTGGTGTTAGAACAGGGATGCGTAGCGTCCGTATCCCTCATCTTCCAGATCCGCTTTGGGGACGAACCTTAAAGCGGCGGAGTTGATACAGTACCGAAGTCCCGTGGGGGCGGGGCCGTCGTCAAACACATGGCCAAGGTGGGAATCCCCGTAACGGCTGCGCACCTCGGTGCGAACCATGAAAAAGCTGTGGTCTTTTTTTTCCACCACATGATCCGGTTCCAGGGGGCGGGTGAAGCTGGGCCAGCCCGTGCCGGACTTAAATTTGTCACGGGAACTGAACAGGGGTTCTCCTGTGACGATGTCCACGTAAATCCCCTCTTGTTTGTTGTCCCAGTATTTATTTTGAAAGGGCGGTTCCGTCCCGTCCTGCTGGGTCACCTTGTACTGGAGGGGGGTGAGTTTGGCACGGATGGCTGCATCATCCGGCCGTTTCCATACCGTCCGGTCGATGAGGTCCGCCATGCCGTTCATCTGGGGGCTGTTGTCACTCATGCCGGTTTTGGCGCTCATTTTTTCGCCCATCTTTTCGGGCATGGGCTGGTCCTTCCAGGTTTTTTCGAGGAACTGGTCCCTGCCTGATCCCCACCTGTAATACTTGTAGCGCAGCGGATTTCTTTTGTAATAGTCCTGGTGGTAGCGTTCCGCGGGATAAAAGGTCTCAAACCGGGTTACAGGGGTGATGACCGGTTTATCAAACACCATGGAGGCTTCCAGGGCCTTTTTGGAACGTTCCGCCAGTTGTTTCTGGGTTTCGTTGTGATAAAAGATTTCAGACCGGTACTGGGACCCCCGGTCCACGAACTGGCCGCCGGGATCCGTGGGGTTGATATGGCGCCAGAATACGTCCAACAACTGGTCATAGGTCACCACATTAGGATCGAAGTAGACCTGAACCGCTTCGGTATGGCCTGTTCCACCGCCCGAAACCTCTGCATAGGAGGGGTTTTCGGTCCGGCCGCCGGTATATCCGGATACGGCTTCTTTGACGCCTTCCACTTTTTCAAAATCGGATTCCGTGCACCAGAAGCAGCCACCGGCAAAGGTGGCCACCTCCAGTCCGTCCAGTTTATCGTCCATCATGTCTTTTCCTGCCGGTTCGGACATGGCGGAGGTGTCATCCGTCTTCATTTGGTTGCCGGCAAAGGCGTAAACCCCTGCCGCCAGAAAGAAAACGGCCAGTGTACCGGTAAAAATATTCAGGATACGTTTTGGATTCATGATCGGTCTCCTTGATTGTCGTGCCCCGCAAAATTTTTTTCCCGGGGCGGCTGTTATTGCTTAGCCTTAAGGTGGGCATTGCAAATCACAGAATCTTTGAGAAAAGATCACAAAAGTATCACATTTGCTTTTTCAGGCGGCCACCAGGTTCCGGATCCACTTTTTGGAGAAAAATCTCGGGATCCCGATCCCCAGTTTA